>Ga0207689_10006312_pt1 | contig 10501 bp, 10 predicted proteins | sample KBSMisM52_FD_184312 | JGI IMG/M metagenome (GOLD analysis project Ga0207689, IMG submission 184312) | Miscanthus rhizosphere microbial communities from Kellogg Biological Station, Michigan, USA - KBS Miscanthus M5-2 (SPAdes) (version 2) | ecosystem: Host-associated > Plants > Roots >... | reverse complement strand
CTCTTCGGTCTGCGCCATGGGGAGGGTCATCATGCGCCGCAGATGGCGGCGGCAAGTTCGGATTGCAAGCCCACCGCGACGGGCCCGCTCCTCCTAACTCCCCGCGCCCGGATACATGTAGGCACGTGTCAGTGGATGAGGCAGCCGGCCATCGGGAAGCGGCTTGCCGGCAAGCAATTGCCACAGCGAGAGCCAGCCCCTTTCGAACGCGTGCGCCGACCCCGCGAGGTAGATGCGCCAGACCCGGTATTTTTCCTCGCCGACCTCAGCGCGCGCGGCATCGGCGTTCGCTTCGAGCCCCTCGCACCACTGCCAGAGTGTCTTCGCGTAATGCTCGCGAAGCGCTTCGGCATCGATGACCTCGAGCCCCTGCGCGGCCATCCCTTCGATGACCCGGGCGACGTGTGCGAGCTCGCCTCCGGGAAATACGTATTCCTCGACGAAGTCGCCGATGCCGCTCCCCAGGCTTTGTGCGCCGAGCGGGTTGTGGGTGATCCCGTGGTTCAGCACCAGCCCGCCGGGCTTGAGTATCCGGCCAATCTTGCCGAAGTACTTGGGAAAGCGAGCGATGCCGACATGCTCGAACATGCCCACGCTTGCGATCTTGTCGTAAAGCGCATCCTCGGGAAGGTCGAGATAGTCGCGAAGCTCGACACGCACGCGATCACCAAGCCCGCGTGCGGCGATTTCATTCTTCACGTGCTCGAACTGGTTCTTCGACAACGTGATGCCGGTGGCGTCCACGCCGTGCTTCTCCGCGGCATGGAACAGCAACGCCCCCCAGCCGCAGCCGATATCGAGAAACCGCTCGCCCGGCGCGAGCCGCAGCTTGCGGCAGATGTGCTCGAGCTTCGCCGACTGGGCGTCTGCGAGCGTCGCGTCCTCGGTCGCGAAATACGCGCAGCTGTAGACGAGCTGCGGGTCGAGCCACAGCCGGTAAAACGCATTCGACACGTCGTAGTGGTAACCGACATTCGCCCGATTGCTGCGCAGCTGATGCCGCCAGATCCGCCACCGCACCGTGAGCGAGTCGCGGCCGTGCGCGATCTCGCCGACCATCCCCTCGGCAATGGCGATCGCCCGCCGCGCGCTCCCCGTGAAGTCGATGTCGTTCTGTACGTACGCGCGCGCGAGGGCGCCCATCGCCGGCGCCGCGAGCGCTTTCAGCCCCCGCCATGTGTGCGCAAGGATCTCGACTTCAGGCTCGGACGACAGAGGCACGCGGCCGCCATCGGGCAGCACGAGGGTCACCGGCAGGTTGCGCCCGCCATAGCGATTGGTGATGATCTTCTGCAGCGGTTGCGGCATCGCACCAGTTTAGCAAGGTTGGATGCCACCGGGGCAGGGACCTTTGGAGCATTCGCGTGTAGGGCGATGGCCCGCCGCCTGCGGGCTGCTACCATTCAGCACTTTGGCCGTCGCAAAGCATTGACCTCCGCCTCCGCCCGCAGCCCCAGCGCGTCGCGCGTCTCCGCGTTTACCGACCGGCAGTTTCGCGACGCCCTCTCGCAATTCGCCACGGGCGTCTCGGTGATCTGCGCGCCCGGGCCCCACGGCCGGTTCGTCGGCCTCACGGCGAATTCGTTCAACTCGGTGTCGCTCGACCCGCCGCTCGTGGTGTGGAGCCTGAATCGACGGTCGACGAGCCTCGCCGCCTTCGAGAAGACCGAGCATTACGCGATCAACGTGCTTGCGCACGACCAGACCGACCTCGCCCGGCGGTTTTCGCGTCCGCACGCCGACCGGTTCGAAGGCGTCGAATTTCGGCTGGGAGCGGCGGGGGCGCCTCTCATCGGGGGCTGCATCGCCTGGTTCGAGTGCAGGCACCATGCGCTGCACCGCGCGGGCGACCACGTCCTTTTCATTGGCGAAGTCACGACCTGTGGACGGAAGAACGGCGCCGGCCTCGTGTTCCACCACGGCCGTTTCGGCAGTACGCATCCCCCCGGATAGCGCCCAGCCACGCGGGCCATAGCCGGCACACGCCGGCGGGCGCCCGAAGTACGAAGCCCGAAGGCTTGTGCCGGCCGTGGCCGTGAGAGCCGGCCGCCCGCAGCCCGAAAAGCTGGGGCGCCTGAACCCTGACGCTTGTGCCCGGCGGCGACCAGTGCCGGCGGCTTGCTATCGCGGCTTGTGCGTCTGGAAGAGCGCGTGCATCTTCCGGAAGAACGGCCCCGGCTTGCCGCCCGCGAACGGGCGGCCGTCGAGCGTGGTGATCGCGATCACCTCCTTCGTCGACGACGTGAGCCACATTTCGTCGGCCGCGAGCGCCTCGGCCCTTGTCACCGGCCGCATCTCGATCGGTATCCCTGCTTCCTGCGCGAACTCCCACGCGGCGCCGTAGGTGATGCCCGGAAGGATCAGCTCGTCTTTGGGCGGCGCGACGATCGTTCCCTTGGTCACCACGAGGACGTTCGACGCCGAAGCCTCGGTGAGATACCCGTCGCGGAACATCACGGTCTCCACTGCGTCCGCGTCGGCAGCAAGTTGGCGCATCAGCACGTTGCCGACGAGCGATATCGTCTTGAGATCGCAACGATGCCAGCGATTGTCCTCGGCGGTGACGACCGCGACGCCTCGCTCGACCTGGTCGGCCGAAGGCGTCGCGAGCGGATTGCTCATCATGAAGACCGTCGCGGGAACGTCCTTCGGAAACGTGTGGTCGCGCTTCGCGACCCCGCGGGTCACCTGGAAATAGACGCCCTGGTTGTCGAACGGCTGGCGCGCGACGATTTCGCCGACGATCGACGTCCATTGCGCGTCCGTGTGCGGATTCGCAAGCCGGATTCCGTCGAGGCTGTGCTGGAGGCGGGCGAGATGCTGCGGCAGGCGGAAAGACTTCCGACCGTACACGGGAATGAGCTCGTAGACGCCGTCGCCGTAAATGAAGCCGCGATCCAGGACGGAGACCTTCGCGTCCTCGATCGGCATGAACTGGCCATTGAGATATACGATCATCGCTTCTCCAATCACCGGAACCACAGACGTACGGTATCCCACGCGCGGCCGATCACGTTCGCGGTCGGCACGTCCGCCAGCGCGACGAGCGGAAACTCCGCGACCGGATTTCCCTCGAGCGAGATCTTCACCGTGCCCACCGGCTGGCCCTTGAACACGGGCGCCACGAGCGGCTCGGTCGCCGTCATCGAGAGCGCGAGCTTTTCCGCCTTGCCTTTGGGCAGCGTGACGTACTTGTCGGCGACGAAGCCCGCGGCGACATCCTTCGCCTCTCCCTTCCAGACGCGCAGGCTCGACACGGGTTTCTCCGACGGGTACAGCTGAACGAGGTCGTACGCCTGGAAACCGTAGTTGAGAAGCTTCTGCGCTTCGGCGGCGCGCGCCGCGTCCGATGCCGCGCCCAGCACGACTGCGAGGAGCCGCCGGTCGCCCCGCCTTGCCGACGCAACGAGGCACCATCCGGCGGCGTCCGTGTGCCCGGTCTTCAAGCCGTCGACATGCGGATCGATCCAGAGGAGGCGGTTCCGGTTGGGCTGCGCGATGTTGTTGTAGCGGTACTCGCGCAGCGAGTAGAGCTTGTAGTCGTCGGGGAAATCGCGGATCAGCGCCGCCGACAATCGCGCGAGATCGGTCGCCGTCGAGTAATGCCTGGGCTGCGAGAGCCCGGTCGAATTCTCGAAATGCGTGTTCGCGAGCCCGAGCCGCGCCGCCTCCTGGTTCATCTTGTCCGCAAACGCGGGCTCGCTTCCTGCGATGAGCTCGGCCAAGGCGATCGACGCATCGTTGCCCGACTGCACGATCATCCCGCGGAGCAACTCGTCGACCGTCACGGCTTTCTTGGGCTCGATGAACATCCGCGAGCCCTCGGCGTGCCACGCAGCGGTCGACACCGGTACGAGCTGCGACGGGGCAATGACCTTGTCGCGCATCGCGGCGAACGCCAGATAGGCGGTCATGAGCTTGGTGAGCGATGCGGGGTCGCGGCGCTCGTCCGCGCTCTCGGCGACGATCACCTGCCCGCTCGCGACATCGAGCAGCAGGTAAGCTTGCGCGGCGATCACCGGCGCCGGCAGCGGCTGCGCGAGTGCGGCACCTTGTCCGGCAACAAGCCATGCGAGCGTCGCGACGACACCCGTGCGCGACAACCAAGGGCCGAAGCTCACCACGGGTTGACCGGAACGATGCCGACGATGTCGCCCGACTTCTTGTCGACGACCACGGACATGTCCTCGTTGCGTGCCCTCATCGGCACGAATCCCACGGCGTCTTCCGCGCGCCCCGAGTCGGCAACAAAAGCCCGGATTGCGACGGCATCGTGAGGCTGGCGCTTCGCGAGTTCCGCCAACGGTTTCGCGGCGCGGGCGGCATCCTGGCGGACTTGGGCGTACGGCACGTAGAGATCGGGAAGATTCGCGAGATCGACCCCGCCCTTCGCCGCGGATATCACGATTTCAGCCTTCCGATCCTCGTCTGCGGGCTCGCGCGCGCCCACGACCCTGGGGCCGGTGAGCGAGAGCGCGCGGAATTCCGGCGCGGCCTTCTCGCGCGACGCTTCGTCGATCGCGTTGGCGGCGATGACTTCGAATCGGTCGGCGACGAAGACGCTGTACACGGGCCGGGCCTCGAACATCACGCTGCAGCCGTAGACGAGCGCCGCCAGCTGCACGAGCGCGATCACCGTGAGGTCGAACCGCAGGCTCTTCTTCTTCGGGTTGAAGACGATGAGCGTGATCAACGGGCCGAGGACGACGTCGACACCGATGAGCAGGATGATCAGCATGCCGCCTCCCATCGCCGCGAAGTAGTGCTTCGGATACCACAGCGCAAGCATCAGCGCGACAACCGTAGCTCCGATGGCGGCGCTGAGCGCGAGATGAATCGCGGAAGCCTTGAAGCGATTGAGCGAATCGAGCCTCACATCCGTACCTCATGCGGCGTCCGCAGCGGCCACCGGCGGGCAGCTGCAGAACAGGTTGCGGTCGCCGTAGACGTTGTCGACCCGAGCGACCGGCGGCCAGTATTTCGTCTCGCGCAGCGACGCGACCGGATAGGCGGCGCTCTCGCGCCGGTATGCGTGGTTCCATTGGTCTGCGGTCACCGCGGCGGCCGTGTGCGGCGCGTGCTTCAGCACGTTGTCGGCGCGGTCGGCGCGCCCTTCCGCGACCGCGCGGATTTCGTCGCGGATCGCGATCATCGCGTCGATGAACCGGTCGAGCTCGGCCTTCGATTCGCTTTCCGTCGGCTCGACCATCAGCGTGCCCGCGACGGGGAAGCTCATCGTGGGCGCGTGAAAGCCGTAGTCGATGAGTCGCTTCGCCACGTCGTCGACGGCAATGTCGCTCGTTTCCTTGAGCGGCCGCAAGTCGAGGATGCACTCGTGCGCGACGAGCCCGCCCGGCCCCGAGTAGAGCACCGGATAGTGCGGATCGAGCCGCTTCGCGACGTAGTTCGCGGCGAGGATCGCGCTTTCCGTCGCGGCGGCAAGCCCCGCCCCACCCATCATCGCGATATACATCCACGAGATCGGCAGGATGGACGCCGAGCCGTACGGAGCACCGGAGACCGCCCCGATCGCCTCGGGCTGCGGCGGAAGATAGCGGTGGCCGGGCAGGAACCGGGCAAGATGCGCGCCCACGCCGATCGGACCGACGCCGGGGCCGCCACCGCCGTGCGGAATGCAGAACGTCTTGTGCAAATTGAGGTGCGACACGTCGGCGCCGAACTCGCCCGGCGCGGCAAGGCCGACGAGCGCATTCAGGTTTGCGCCGTCGACGTACACCTGGCCGCCGTGCTCGTGGACGATCGCGCAGAGGCGTCCGATGCCCGCCTCGAACACGCCATGGGTAGACGGGTACGTGACCATGATCGCCGCGAGGTCCGCGCGGTGCGTCCGCGCCTTCGCCTCGAGGTCGGCCATGTCGACATTGCCGTCGGCGTCGCAGGCGACGACGACGACGCGCATCCCGGCCATTTGCGCGGACGCTGGATTCGTGCCGTGCGCGGAGGCCGGGATGAGGCACACATTGCGATGCCCTTCGCCGCGACTTGCGTGATAGGCCTTGATCACGAGCAGACCCGCGTACTCGCCCTGGGAGCCGGCATTGGGTTGCAGCGACACGGCGGCGTAGCCCGTCGCCACGCACAGCATGCGTTCGAGATCGGTGACGATCGCGGCGTAGCCTTCGGCCTGGTCGGCCGGGGCAAACGGATGCAGGGCCCCGAATTCCGGCCAGGTCACCGGAATCATTTCCGCCGTCGCGTTGAGCTTCATCGTGCACGAGCCCAGCGGAATCATCGCGCGGTCGAGCGCGATGTCGCGGTCGGCGAGCCGGCGCAGATAGCGCAGCATCTCCGTTTCGGAGTGATAGCGGTTGAAGGTCGGGTGCGTGAGGAACTGTGATGAGCGGCGCAGGGCCTCCGGCAGCGCGAAGGTGTCCGCATCGAAAAGATCATCGTGGGCACGCGGGCTCTTATCGTCGCCAAACGCCCGCCAGATCGCTTCGACGTCGGCGCGTGTCGACGTCTCGTCGAGGGAGAGGCCAAGCGTGCGAGCGTCGACACGGCGGAAATTCATCCCCTGCGCGACCCCGCGTTCCGCGATCTGCGTCGTCGCCTCTCCGGTCGCGACGACGATCGTGTCGAAGAAATGCGCGGTGGGCACGCCGTGGCCCAGCCGTTGGAGACCGGCCTTCAGGATTGCGGTGAGCCGGTGCACGTGTCGCGCGATGCCCGCGAGTCCGGACGGCCCGTGGTACACCGCGTACATCGCCGCCATCACTGCCAGCAGCACCTGCGCCGTGCAGATGTTCGACGTCGCCTTCTCGCGCCGGATGTGCTGCTCGCGCGTTTGCAACGCGAGGCGGTACGCCGGTCCGCCGTTGGCGTCGACGGTCACGCCGACGAGGCGCCCCGGCATCGAGCGCTTGAAGTCGTCACGCGTGGCAAGATAGCCCGCGTGAGGGCCGCCGTACCCCATCGGCACGCCGAAGCGCTGCGCCGAGCCGACGACGACATCGGCGCCCCATTCGCCCGGCGGCACGACGAGCGTGAGCGCAAGGAGATCGGCCGCGGCCACCACATGGCCGCCGCCGGCGTGCACGGCCGCCGCGAGGGCGCGATAGTCGCGCACGTCGCCATTCGCGCCCGGATACTGGAGCAGGATCGCGAAGGCTCCGGCTTTCGCCGCGTCCGCCGCGGGACCGGTGAGGATCTCGATCCCGAGCGGTTCAGCGCGCGTGCGCACGACGTCCTGCGTCTGCGCGAAGACGTCGTCGGCCACGAAGAAGCGGTTGCTTTCGCTCTTGCCGAGGCGGTGGCACAGCGTCATTGCTTCGGCCGCGGCGGTCGACTCGTCCAGCATCGACGCGTTGGCGATCGCCATTCCGGTCAGATCGCAGATCATCGTCTGGTAGTTGACGAGCGCTTCGAGCCTGCCTTGCGAGATCTCCGGCTGATACGGCGTGTATGCCGTGTACCAGGCGGGATTCTCGAGCACGTTGCGCAGGATCACGCCCGGCGTGTGCGTGCCGTAATAGCCCTGGCCGATGAACGATTTCAGCACCTTGTTCTTCGCGGCGATCGCCTTGATCCGCGACAGCGCCTCCGCCTCGGTCATCGCGGCGGCAAGCGCGAGCGGCTTCTTGCGCCTGATCGCGGCGGGCACGATCGCGTCCATCAGCGAGGCACGCGAATCGAATCCCAGGGTCCCGAGCATCGCCGCCTGGTCTTCCGGCGTCGTGCCGATGTGCCGCGCGACGAATGCGGCAGAGTCTTCCATTTCCGGCATCACGCGTCGCCGATCGTCGCCTCGTAGGCACGCGCATCGAGGAGCTTCGCCGCCGCGCCGGCGTCGGCGGGCCTGATCCGGAAGAGCCAGGCCGCATACGGGTCCTGGTTCACCTGCTCGGGCGAGCTCGTCACGCCCGCGTTGACATCGACGACCTCGCCCGCGATCGGCGCGTAGACGTCGGAAGCGGCCTTGACGGATTCGACGACGGCGCACGCTTCCGCGGCGGCGAGCTTGCGGCCGACTTGAGGCAGCTCGAGATACACGAGATCGCCGAGCGCGGCCTGCGCATGATCGGTGATCCCGATCGATACCGTGCCGTCGGCTTCGGTGCGCACCCATTCGTGCGACGACGTGTACCTCAAGTTGGTGGGAATGTTCATTGGGCGCCTCCTGGGGCTAATCAATCACGATTCGTGGGGACCGCGGCCGGGCGCAGTCCGGTCATGGCGCGACATCGGCCAGCACCTTCCCGTTGCGCACGAAGGGCAGCTTCACGACGCGCGCCGCGAGCTCGCGGTCGCGCACGACCACCTTCACCTTGTCGCCGGCGGCGATGCCCGCCGGAAGGCGCGCCAACGCGATCGACTGATTGAGCGTCGGGCTGAATGTGCCGCTCGTGATCTCGCCGTCGCCGCGATCGGTATGCACTTTCTGATGCGCGCGCAGCACGCCGCCCTTGTCGAGCAGCACGAGCCCGATGAGCTGCCGCGCAGGGGGACGCGCGTTCAACGCCGACTTGCCGATGAAATCGCGCGGGCTCGCGAGGTCGATCGTCCAGGCGAGACCGGATTCCAGCGGCGTCACGGTCTCGTCCATGTCCTGTCCGTAGAGATTCATCCCCGCTTCGAGCCGCAGCGTATCGCGCGCGCCGAGTCCGCAAGGAGCGACGCCGGCGCCGGAGAGACGGGTCCACAAGTCAGCGGCGGCCGCAGCCGGCAGCACGACCTCGAATCCGTCCTCGCCGGTATAGCCCGTTCGAGCGATCATGACCTCGCCCAATGCATCCTCGAGGATTGCCGCGTGGAAAGGCTTGAGCGTGGACACGAGCTTCGCCGCGCTCGGCAGCGCCTTCGGCAGCGCGCGAGCCGCGTTCGGCCCCTGCACGGCGATGATGGCAAGATCGGTGCGCGGGGTGAGCGTCACCGCCGATTGTCGCTCGCGCAGGCGTTCGCGGAACCACTCGATGTCCTTCTCCGCGGTCCCCGCGTTGACGATGAGCCGGAAAAAATCGTCGTGCAGGAAATAGACAATGAGATCGTCCTGCACGGTACCGTCAGGTTTCAGCAGGCACGAATAGAGCGCCTTGCCGGGAGTCTTCAGCCGGTCGACGTTGTTCGCGAGCACGTAGCGCAGGAAGTCGCGGGCACCCGCTCCTTCGACGTCGAGCGCAAGCATGTGCGACACGTCGAACATGCCCACGTCGGTGCGCACCGCGCGGTGCTCGTCGATCTGCGAGCCGTAGTTGACCGGCATGTCCCAGCCGCCGAAATCGACCATGCGCGCGCCGGCGGCACGGTGCAGGGCGTTGAGAGGTGTCTGCTTAGGCACGCGGTGTCAGGGCGGGGCGAAGCGCGAGGTCGAAGCGGTCGCCGCGCTCAACTATGTCGCCGGGATGCTTATTTCTTGAGAGTGAGGATATACGTGACGAAGGTCTTCAAGTCGGCATCCGACAATTTGGGATTCGGCGGCATCGGCACCGGCCCCCACACCCCGGACCCGCCATTCCTGACCTTTTCCATGAGCTTGGCTTCGGCGCCTGGGACGCCCTTGTACTTGGCCGCGACTTCAGTGAGCGCCGGGCCGACGATTCTCTTGTCGATCCCATGGCAGTTCATGCAGTCGTAGGTTTTCATCAATGCCTCGACCTTGGCGGGCTCGGCCTGTTGCGCGCAAGCCGAGTTGACGCCCAGTGCCGCAAGCATGGTGAATACGACTCCCGTGCATCTGGATGGCGGACGAGAACTCTTCCGTGCCGCCCTTGAGTCGGGGCGCGAGGCGTGCGCGGGGCGGGCGGAAGTGGGCGAAAGCCGCACTCGGCGGTCGACTCCCTCCAAAGCAGCTCTCATGTTAAGGATTGGTTTCGCGGCAATGCTCTTGTCGGGCTTGAGCGGCAATCTCACCTTTTGCTCAGGCAACGTTGGCGATGATCCCGACTCGCAAGTATATCTTATCAACGTTTTCGGGAGCGACCGATGGGCTGCGCCGGAACTGCAACAGGAATGTCGGCGAGACATGTCCGACGCGCGATGGGCCCCCTGCGGCGATTTTCATTGCAATCGCGGCTCGGACTATGGAAATATCCCGTATCGCGATGTCACAATGTGATTGGCATGGCGGCCGGCTCGAAGCAGCGCGTGGCCGCGACCGGTGGAGAGCGAACGACCCTACTGCGATCTTTGAGGAGACCCGAATGGCTGACAGGATTCAGGATTCGAACCGCCGTCGAATGATCAGGCTCACCGTGCTCGGCCTCGCGGCCCCGTCCCTGGGCGTCGCTCTTACCAGCGGGGTGGCGCTTGCAGCCGATCCACCGGAAGTCAGCGAAACGGATCCGCAGGCCGCGGCGCTCAAATACAAGAAGGATGCGACCAAGGCCCCGGAGCGCAAGGACGCAAGCGCGACGTGCGGCAATTGCGCGTTGTATACCGGGAAGGCCGGCGCCGCGACGGGGCCGTGCACGCTTTTCCAGGGCAAGCTCGTTAGCGCCAAGGGCTGGTGCAGCGCCTGGGCGAAGAAAGCCTGACGCAGGGCTAA
>Ga0207689_10006311_pt1 | contig 10502 bp, 6 predicted proteins | sample KBSMisM52_FD_184312 | JGI IMG/M metagenome (GOLD analysis project Ga0207689, IMG submission 184312) | Miscanthus rhizosphere microbial communities from Kellogg Biological Station, Michigan, USA - KBS Miscanthus M5-2 (SPAdes) (version 2) | ecosystem: Host-associated > Plants > Roots > Rhizosphere... | reverse complement strand
AAAGATTCCTTGATGAATACGTGATTGGCCAGGATGAAGCAAAGAAAGTTCTGGCTGTTGCGGTTTATAATCACTATAAAAGATTACAGCAAAAGGCCAATGAATTTGCGAATAATAATGATGTTGAGATCGAAAAGAGCAACATCATTATGGTGGGTGAAACAGGTACCGGTAAAACATTACTGGCAAAGAGTATCGCCCGTATGCTGAATGTTCCTTTCACTATCGTGGATGCAACAGTGTTTACAGAAGCAGGATATGTGGGTGAAGATGTCGAAAGCATTCTTACCAGGTTATTGCAGGTTTGCAATTATGACATCGCTGCTGCTGAACGGGGCATCGTGTATATCGATGAAATTGATAAGATAGCCCGGAAAGGTGATAATCCTTCTATTACCCGCGATGTAAGTGGTGAAGGCGTGCAACAGGGTATGTTGAAACTCTTAGAAGGCACGGATGTGTTGGTGCCACCACAAGGCGGACGCAAACATCCGGAACAAAAGCTTATTAAGATCAACACGCAGAATATTCTTTTCGTTTGCGGTGGCGCATTTGACGGTATCGACAAAATCATTGCCCGTCGGGTGCAGACTAATACCATTGGCTTTAACGTAGACAAAGAGCTGCAGGAATCTATGAAGAAAAACCTGCTTCGTTATATCAATGCACAAGACCTTAAATCATTCGGTTTGATTCCTGAGTTATTAGGCCGTCTGCCGGTTGTAACCCATCTTGATCCGTTGGATGCTCCTACTTTGCGTGCTATTCTTACAGAGCCTAAAAACGCCCTGATGAAACAGTACAGAAAATTATTTGAACTGGAAGGTATTCACCTGGAAATAGAAGAAGAAGTACTGGACTTTATGGTTGAAAAGGCAGTGGAATACAAATTAGGAGCGAGAGGACTGCGCAGTATTTGTGAAGGCCTCTTAACCGACGCGATGTTTGAATTGCCTTCATCCAAAGAAAGTCGTTTCAATTTCACGCTGGAATATGCAAAACGGAAGTTTGATAAAAGCAAACTGAGTATGCTGAAAGTAGCTTAAAAGTTAATTGTCAAATAGGTCATATAAGTCATTCATGCCGGAATTTTTTCCGGCATTTTATTTACTATTATCTTTAAAGTCTTAATCTTTTAAATTTCTATCCATGCAGGAATTAATAGACAAATTGAAAACCGAAGCCGGTCTTACTGATGAACAGGCAGCAAAAGCACTTGAGACCATAAAAAGCTATATAGTAGACAAATTTCCGATGCTTGAGGGCGCTGTAAACAATCTCTTCGGTTCTTAAGAAAGCTTACTGGTATAATATATTTGTATGAGAAAGTATTGCTCCTGGTTTCTTTCCATACTTATCTTATTTATCGCCGTCTTTATATATTCCTGTGGGGCAAAACATCAAAGAGTTGTCCGCCGTTCCTTCTATTACTGGAAATCAGTTTTCAAATTACAACCTGCGGAAGCAGGAACTCTTGGAAATCTGAACATAGAAACCTTGTATGTCAAATTCTTTGATGTGGTATGGAATGATGAGGAGAAAAAAGCAGAACCTGTTGCCCAGGTCAATTTTGCACAATTGCCTTCTTCCATCATAGCCGTAACTCCAGTTGTTTTTATTACGAATGAAGCCCTGCAGCAATTATCATTGTCCCAGGCAGATAGTCTTGCCGCCAATATTATAAAATTACTGGCTGCCCTTGCCGCAAACCCTTCTCTTCGTCTTTCGAAAGAAATTCAAATTGATTGCGACTGGACAGCGACTACGAAAGAAAAATACTTCCGGCTTTTAACGGCATTCAGGAACAATAATTATTGCAGGGGCAAAATACTCTCAGCAACTATCCGGCTGCACCAGTTAAAATTTGTAAGTGAAAGTGGTGTGCCTCCTGTTGACAAAGGTCTTTTGATGTGTTACAACATGGGTAATCTCCGGCACCCGGAAACAACCAATTCGATAATAGAGCCTGGAGAATTTAAGAAATACACAAAGCGACTTTCTTTATACCCTTTGTCACTGGATATCGCTCTGCCGGTATTCGACTGGTGGGTATGGTTCCGGGGCGAACATTATAAGGGGTTGATCCATTCAGACGAAATGAAATTGCCAGGAAGTAGCAACAAAAAAATAATTTTTCAAAACGATACCCTGTTAAATCGTTATACTTTTGAAAAGGGAGATTGGCTGCGATATGAAAACAGTCCGGTGGAATCTTTGAACGAGATTGCAAATACACTCCGGCATAAGTTGGCAAACGATAGTATAAATGTTATTCTTTACCACCTAGATGAAAATAGTTTATCAAAATATTCAACGCATGAACTGGAAAGTATTTTTGACAGCTTCCATTAGTTTTTTCCTGGTTTCATTTCCCCAGAATATGATCGGTTGTGGTGGCAGCGAAGATCCTTATGATTATTATACCTCGTTCTTCAACAAGAATGTAAGCGAAGCAAAAGGTTACCGGCCCTTTTACTATACTTCGCTGCTTACATTTTATGATGACTGGATGCAGAATGAACCCTCATATGCAGACGATAAAGTAGTAAGTGAGTGGATAAAATACACTACCAAAAATATTCCTGATTCTGAAGCAGGAAGCTTTATTTATAGTACAAGTAAAGGCGACGCGGAAAGAATTCTTAACAGTATTACAAAAAAGGATGGGCCGGCATTGCCGGACAGTCTTAGCAAGAATGGCATGGCCAGGTATTTTATTGAAACAAAAGATGCCACGGCACTTCAATATCTTGTTTTTGCAAAAGACATTCAGCAATTCACAACTACAAATGGCGATTGGGATGCGAAACCCACAAGAGATAGCCTCCTGTTGAACGAGTATATCTATAAAGCGGGCAGTTGGCTGGCTAAAACAAAAGAAAACTTTATTAAAACCAAATATGCTTTTCAACGCTGCAAACTGGCTTTTTATAACTACCGGTATGCCGATTGCGTGAAATGGTGTGATGAAATATTTACAAATGCAAATGGTCCGGCGGTAAAACAATTAGCTATTTCTTATAAAGCAGGTAGCCTATACCGCCTTGGAAGAAAAGCAGAAGCAGCATATACCTTTAGCAAAGCATTTTCAGAAACTGTTGTTGATAAGAAAAAAATATTCCTTGGTTTTTTGTGGGCTACTGATTTCTGCAATAAAGAACTGGAGGCTGAATACACAACTCTTTGTAAAAACAATGAAGAAAAAGCAAATATGCTCGGCATGTTTGCTTTATATGGAGTTGATTACAGGCTGGAAACGATACAAACGATTTATGCTTTGAATCATGCCTCTCCCCTCCTTGATATTCTCGCAATACGGGAAATAAATAAGCTGGAACAACAATATCTTACGCCTCTGCTTAATAAAGAAAAAGGAGGAAAAGCCTATTATTTATCGTGGGGAGAAGATGGCGATACACTGCTTAGTAATGGCCAGGTACAGAAAACTATTTCCCTCTTTGAAAGCCTGGCAAATGATACAAGGATATATAACCGCGGATTGTATTATGCAGGAGCCGCTTATGCCGCCTTTATGAACAAAGACTATATAAAAACAAAACAATTAATAGCATCTGCAAAAAAAATCAAGTTGACTGATAAAGTAGCTGATCAACTGCAACTGATAAACCTGTTAACAGAAATAAATGAAAAAAAGCAATTAGATGCAGCTAATGAAACTGCAATATTATCGTCTATAAAATGGCTGGAAGAAAAAGCAAAGAAAGATGAAGAGTATACCACTTTCTACAGGAATCTTTTTTCTGAAATAATAGCACAGAAGTACCAACAGCAAAAAGAGAGTTATAAAGCAGCTTTAGCTTTCGGAGCAGCAGATATGATCGGCTATTCAAAAGAAAAACCGGGAGACAGTGAATATCCATCGTATAGTGTTGCCATTGACTTTGTACGAAGTGAAATGAATACAGACCAGATATCGAAACTCTATACCTTACTTGATCAAAAAAATACTTCTCCTTATGAAAGTTATCTCATTACCCACACGTCCTTTTCAAAGTCTCATGTAATTGATGTTATGGGAACATCGTACCTGCGTGATTTCAATTTTAAAAAAGCAGTAGAATGGCTGAAGAAATCCAATAACTCAGAATCGCTGGAAACTGATAATTATAACTACACCACCGAAAAAGAATCACACGTCAATGTAAATCCCTTTTACGATTATATTAATGACTGGAACCGCTACGACAAATCGTTGGATAAGCCGATGACAAAATTAAGCCTGGCGCAAAAGCTGCTGGAACTGCAATCGGGATTGGACACAGTTAAAACCGCAGAACGCAAATCGAAAGTCTATTATCAATTGGCAACTGCTTTTTACAATATGAGCTATTATGGCAATACATGGATGGCTGTTGCATATGAAAGAAGTACCAGCAATTGGAATGAAGGCAGGTATTCTACGAGCTGGGAGAAAGAATACTTTGGAGTATATAAAGCCGGGCAGTATTATCATAAAGCGTATGAGCTTTCTGCTAATAAAGAATTTAAAGCTGCTGCTTTGTTTCTTGAAGCCAAATGTTTGCAACGACAGATACCGCTGCCTTCTTATAGCTACAATAATTCTGATAACTATGAAAAGGAACAGGGCGAGTTTCAAAAGAAGTTTATGAATAATGTCTTGTTTCCCAAATTCCGGAAAGAATTTGGCGATACTAAATTTTACAAATACGCAAGTAACCGTTGTAGTTACCTGCGTGATTTTGTAAACAAGAAATAGTTATAGAGAAATCAGTTAAGACTTCTGCATTTCGCACCTTTCCGGTGGTTAGCAGCATCGTATGGTGTAAATGCTTTATTACAAGAAGACAAAACACCAACAATAATAAGCAGTAATAAAAGGTATCGGGCTTTCATAGTGCAACGGCTTTAGCGGTTCAAAATAATATCATTTTACTTCATTACGCAATAGGAATTCCTTCCTAAATACCCGGCAGAAACAAGGTAATTTCCCCCTTATCAATAACCGGAACATTACCTGAAAAACTAAAATCCCCTTGATAAGCAAGGGGATTAATGATGGGTACTTGTTTTATGGTTTTCCGTCCAGTTCTCTGATTTAACTGCAACCCATGCTATTTCCGCAATTCAGGCATTTATAGCATGTGCCGCTGCGCACTGTTATATGGCCACAGGTATTACAAGCCGGTGCATCACTCTGCATACTTTTCGCCGCTGCATTTACAGCATTCAGGCTTGTTTCTGTTTTCGCAGGTTGTGCCGCACGTTGTGTTGTTTTTAAAGGTTGCGGTGCAACCCCGCTATTTGAAGAACCGACAACACGAACGCTGGATAACTGTGGCTGTTTCTCGTATTCCAGGTTTGTCGGTACATCATCCCAATCATCGGTACCGGCATTCATTATTTCAGGTTTGTCCAATACATGCACTAAATCTGTACGACCCAAATATTCATACCCCAATGCGCGGAAGATAAAGTCAACAATTGAAGTCGTTGATTTAATATTCGGATGTTCGACGAAACCAGCAGGATCAAAACGGGTGAAAGCAAACTTATCGACGAACTCCTCTAACGGTACACCATACTGCAAACCGATTGAAATTGAAATGGCGAAACAGTTCAGCATACTACGCATGGTAGCGCCTTCTTTTGCCATATCAATAAATATTTCTCCCAAGGTACCATCGCTGTATTCTCCTGTGCGCAGGAATATGGCCTGGCCGTTGATTTTTGCTTTTTGTGTAAAGCCACGGCGCTTTGCCGGTAATGAGCGGCGTTCAACGATACTCGCCAGCTTACGTTTCAATTTAGTATCGGGTGATGACTGTACCCTTTTCTGTACTTCCTCGAGCAATTCTTCAACGGTGAGCTTGCTCATGTCAACAATATTCGATTGCTGTTGCGCGGGTTCAGTTGCCGCGGATTGTGCTTCAACTTTTGTTTCTTCTGTTTTCTTCTTTTTATCAGATTTGTTACTGAGTGGCTGGGACAGTTTAGAACCATCACGGTAAAGTGCACATGCTTTTAATCCAATTTCCCAACTCAGCATATACGAATCAGCAATTTCTTCTACAGATGCTTCATTCGGAAGGTTAATTGTTTTGGAAATGGCGCCACTGATAAAGGGTTGTGTGGCGCCCATCATGCGGATATGGCCATGCGCATGTATATAGCGCAGGCCTTTCTTTCCGCATTTGTTGGCACAGTCAAAAACGGGCAAATGCTGCTCTTTCAGATACGGAGCACCTTCAAGCATCATGGTACCGCACACATAATCATTAGCGGCTTCAATCTGCTCTTCAGTAAACCCTAATGCTTCAGGCAAGCTCCATTCAAAGTCATTATATTGCTCTGGTTTAAACCCTAAACGCTGCAGGCACTCTTCTCCGAGCGTGTATTTATTGAATATAAATCCGATTTCAAATGCCGTTGCGGCAGCGGCGTCCAGCCTTTTAATTTCATCCGCTATAAATCCTTTTTCGCTTAAAGACTGGTGATTAATAAACGGCGCGCCGGCAAAACTGGCTGAACCCACGGCATACTTTATAATTGTATCCACCTCTTTCGCGTTGTATCCAAGATTTTTCAATGCGGCAGGCACCGATTGGTTGATGATTTTGAAATAGCCCCCACCTGATAATTTTTTAAATTTTACCAATGCAAAATCAGGCTCTACTCCTGTTGTATCGCAATCCATCACAAGGCCGATAGTACCTGTTGGCGCTATTACGGTAGTCTGCGCATTCCTGTATCCGAATTTTTCGCCCAGCTCAACGGCATCATCCCATGCTTTGCATGCAGCAGATAACAGGTAATCCGGGCAATATTTCGCCTTGATACCCTGGGGCTTCAGGCTTAATCCTTCATACTCGTCCGCATCATATGCAGCGAGGCGATGATTACGCATTACCCGCAGCATATTATCCCTGTTCTCTTCAAAACGGGGAAATGAGCCAAGCACTTCAGCCAGCTCTGCAGATGTTTTATAGGCTACGCCCGTCATGATAGCTGAAATAGCACCGGCAATAGCCCTTGCTTCTTCGCTATCATAAGGAATGCCGCTAACCATTAATACCGTACCGAGGTTGGCAAAGCCCAATCCAAGTGTCCTGTATTCATAACTAAGCTGCGCTACTTCTTTGGATGGAAACTGCGCCATCAACACAGATATTTCCAGTACAACTGTCCATAAGCGGCAGTTATACTCATATCCTTCCACATCAAATATATTTTTCCGCGTATCATAAAACTTCATCAGGTTGGCTGATGCCAGGTTACAAGCCGTGTTATCAAGGAACATATATTCCGAACAGGGATTGGAAGCCCTTATTTCCCCACCAGCCGGGCAAGTATGCCATTCATTGATCGTCGTGTTGTATTGAGTTCCGGGATCGGCACAACGCCATGCCGCATACGAAATCTGGTTCCACAATTCCCTTGCAGGCATTTTCTTCATTACCCTGCCATCCATGCGTCCTTTTAATTCCCAATCATCGTTATTTTTTAATTTTTCAAAAAATGAATTAGGAATACGGACAGAATTGTTCGAATTCTGACCACTTACTGTTTTATACGCTTCCCCTTCATAATCGCTGGGATAACCGGCAGCAATCAAAGCACCTACTTTTTTTTCTTCTTCTACTTTCCAGTTAATGAATTCAGCAATTTCGGGATGATCCAGGTCGAGGCAAACCATTTTAGCGGCACGGCGGGTTGTACCCCCGCTTTTAATGGCACCGGCAGCACGGTCACCGATTTTCAAAAAACTCATCAAACCACTTGATGTGCCACCGCCACTCAGCTTCTCTCCTTCTCCGCGAAGATTGGAGTAGTTGGTGCCCACCCCCGAACCATATTTGAATATACGTGCTTCACGAACCCATAAATCCATAATGCCGCCATCATTCACCAGGTCATCATCCACACTTAAGATAAAACACGCATGCGGTTGAGGGCGTTCGTATGCGGAAGTAGATTTCTTCAACTGGGCGTCGGCGGGATCAATATAATAATGGCCCTGCGGTTTTCCCTTTATGCCATAGCTTTCAAACAAACCCGTATTGAACCATTGCGGAGAATTTGGCGTGCACATCTGGTTGAGGACGCTATACACCAACTCATCATAAAATATAGTCGCATCTTTTTCTGAAGCGAAGTAGCCATAACGTTCACCCCACACTTTCCAGCAGTTTGCCAAACGATGAGCAACCTGCTTTGCGGAAGTTTCTCTACCCAGGCTTCCGTCGGGTTGCGGTACACCTGCTTTTCTGAAATATTTCTGGGCAAGAATATCCGTCGCAATCTGGCTCCACTGTTTCGGTACTTCCACATTATTCATTTCAAATACTACTTCACCGCTGGGGTTCCGTATTACTGAGCTGCGATAGTCGTATTCGAACAGGTCGAAAACGCTTTTATCGTCGCGGGTGAAGCGACGACGGAACTGCAAACCGCTTTTTGCGGATGCTTCTTTTTTTCCTGCCATAACTGAAAAGAATTTGTTGGGTTAGATTTTTGAGCCTCTAGGTGGGAGACCGTCCTTCGAAAGTATTTTTTGATTCCTATATTTCAAACTTTCAATTTTGCACATATTGTGGATAATGAAAACTAACTATCCCGGAATGCCTTCCTGTATTGAATTAGCCGATTTTTTCACATATGTATAATTTTTTATAGCAAATTTTTTTTTGGAAAAGTCGTATTACAACACTAAAAAAATTATTGAGAAAAACCAGCCGATTGAAAAGTAAAAGCAGCAAGGGTTTTTAAATTAATGTGGCGTGAAAGCCCTGATTTTACTGCATTTCAGATGAATGGATACGTTGAAATGCCCGCTGGCGCTTAACTTTATGATTACAATGATTTAAAATTCCGGTAATATTTGCTATTTTGAAAACATGTATGATTCTTAATGACCATATCTGAATCAGTTTGGAAAATTTCGTACATGCAAAATAAGATGCCTTAAAATACTAAAGCACGTAACATAAAAAAAATCATTTCACACTGTTCTTTATTTTTTACTATAAAATGTAATTGGCCCTTATCTTTAATTGGTTGAAGGGATCGCTAAAAAGCGGAAACTTTTCTGCATTTTTGCACAAGAACCGGTATCGGATGAAGATGACACTATACAAATCGTTGGAACAAAGGAAAAAGCAAGGACATAAATCATTTGCCGTACTGATTGACCCGGACAAAATCAACACGTCTGTACTGGATAAGCTTATTGAATTATCGCTTGCTGCGAAAGTGGATTATCTTTTGGTAGGCGGCAGCCTTGTTATTTCCAATCACCTTGATGAATGCGTGCAGCACATTAAGAAGAACTGCAATATCCCTGTTATACTATTTCCCGGTAGCCCGAGCCAGATCAGCAAATATGCAGATGCCTTATTATACCTCTCATTAATTTCCGGGCGTAATCCTGAACTATTAATTGGTCAGCATGTAGTATCTGCCCCGTTTGTAAAACAAAGCGGCCTGGAGTTACTCGCTACCGGCTATATGGTAATTGACGGAGGCGCCCCAACCACTGTTTCTTATATCAGCAATGCGAGCCCAATACCTGCAGATAAAAATGAAATTGCCATGTGCACAGCAATGGCTGGTGAAATGCTGGGCATGCGGTTAATTTATATGGATGCGGGCAGCGGCGCAAAACGACCTATCGCTGAAAGCATGATCAAAGTAGTTGCCGATCATATCGAAGTTCCTTTAATTGTCGGCGGCGGCATTACAACTCCTGAGAAAGCCTATCTCAATTGCAAAGCGGGAGCCGACGTAATTGTTGTTGGCAATGCGATTGAAAAAGACGCGTCGCTGATAAAAGAAATGAGCGATGCCGTGCATTCTGTACCTGTAAAGGTTTAACGCAAATCATCCGCTCCTGAAGGATAATCCTTACCGGCTCTACATATCCTCAAAGTACTTGAAGGTGCCGTTCAGATAGCCTCCATGCCTGTTGGCGATTTTTTATCCTTATAATGATGTCCATTAAAAAGAGGTGGGTATACATTCTTTAAGATACAGTTTTGTCACACATCTGCTGGAAAAGGGCACGGATATAAGATATATAAAAGATATATTAGGCCACTTTGACATAAAAACGACAGAGCAATACCCGCACGTAAGCAAAAAAGATCTTGTAAATATTATAAGCCCTCTGGACGATTTGTGGCGGAAAGGGAAAATTGATTGGTAAATACCCGGAATAAAAACAATTAAAATAGCGAAGAGCAACCAGAAAAAATTGTATTGGCGTAACAACAATTGAAAATCAAATGCCATTTTTCTTGAAATGCTGCGAGTAGTGCTATAAATTTATGCGTTAGCAGTAATTCCAATGACAGACTATAAAACAGGACGAAATAGTGATTTTTTCTGGAAGGGAAAGTTCAGGTTGGGTTTTGTTTTTCTCCTGTTTGATCCGCCATTCCTCTTTCATCGAGCGAAGTGTTTCCAGCAGTTTTCTCTGTACTGTATTCCATGCTTCTTGATTGCGGTAGTGCTCACGGTTGTAA
>Ga0207689_10006310_pt1 | contig 10503 bp, 6 predicted proteins | sample KBSMisM52_FD_184312 | JGI IMG/M metagenome (GOLD analysis project Ga0207689, IMG submission 184312) | Miscanthus rhizosphere microbial communities from Kellogg Biological Station, Michigan, USA - KBS Miscanthus M5-2 (SPAdes) (version 2) | ecosystem: Host-associated > Plants > Roots > Rhizosphere... | reverse complement strand
CCGGCGATCCTCTCTAATCACGGGATCCATGTAGATATCCTTTTCGGAACTTTCACTTGAGAGCCATCCGGGTTCCCTTATGTATAATTTGAATTTTGACTTTTTAGTCGGATCAATATTCAATTTCACTTTTCCATCCCAGGGATAATTAGTTTCCATTTTTACAGCAACATCAGTATTCGAAAGTTTAATATTTGTATTACTTCCCACAAATAAATTCACCCAAATGCCATCATTGCTTTTCCCATAAATATAATTGCCGACAGAAGTTACCAATCTTGCAATGTTTGCCGGGCAACAAGCTGTTCCAAACCATTCCCTTCGCTGATGCTGGCCATTTGATGCAAGCACATTGTCATAAAAGAAATGATCACCACTTAAACTTAAACCATCCAACGCCCCGTTGTATAAACTTCTTTCCAATACATCAATGTATTTACTGTCGCCCGTTAATTGACACATGCGCTGATTCCATAAAACCATTCCCACACTGGCGCAGGTCTCACAATACGCATCTTCATTGGGCAGATCATAATCTTTTGTAAAGCCTTCATTGTCTCCTGCCGAACCAATGCCACCGGTGATATACATATTCCGATAGACCACATCTTCCCAAACTTTTTGCATCGCAGTCATGTATCCATTGTCACCCGTGAGCGAAGCTACATCCGCGGCACCCGTATACAAATACATGGCACGCACCGCATGACCGGTAATTTCTGTTTGATCTTTCACCGGTTTCAGGTCCTGCCAGTATGCGGGAGTAAACCATGTTTTACCATAAGTATAAATTCCGCCCTTTCCTCTTTGTTGCAGGTACCAGTCTGCCAATTTCAAGTAGCGGTCATCATTTGTTACCCTATACAATTTTACAAGAGACAATTCTATCTCTTCATGACCACTGAACCACTTTTTATTTCCCAAACGAAATGTAGAGTCAATGTGATTGGCAAGCCGAATGGCAACATCCAGTAATTTTTTTTTGCCTGTAACATTATAATAAGCGACAGCTGCTTCAATCAAATGTCCCGCATTATAATCTTCGTGCGCCTCGATGTTTGTCCAGCGCTGGTTGATATCACGTAATGTAAAATAAGTATCCAGGTACCCATCGGGTAATTGTGCTGCGGCCACTTTATCGATCCATTCATCAGCCTTCGCTTCCAGTGCCGGATCAGGATGTGTCTTTAATGCATAGGCCATCGCTTCAAGAGCTTTGTACACATCACTGTCATCGTAATAAAGTCCTTCAAATTTTTCGCCCTTGTTCCTTGCTACTTTTTCAAAATTGCGAATGCGTGGCGTATTTATCTCTGTTTGATAAATACACGCCTTCATTGTAACTGTCGCGACCTTATCGATCTTTGGTTTCCAGAAATTATCGGTGATATTGACCTTCGAAAAATTGACAAACTCAAATTTTTGCAAAGGAGTTTGCGAAAAGGCTTTGATGCCTGCGATGAATGTGATAAGCAAGAATATTTTTTTCATGTAGCAAGCTCTTTGGAAATTAAAAAATCAAAAGTAAAAATTCAAAAAATGACTCGCTTTACTTTTTGACTTTTTAATTTTTACTTTTTATTTAAACAACCTGGAACCCATACGCATAAGGATCATCATCTTTATCAATTGAAATAATGTTATGCCCGTAGATCTTTGCCCAGCCTTCGATAGACGGTTTTATGGCAGGTTTCCCGTCAATAGAAAGTTCTTCTTCAATTCTGCCTGTAAATTTACTGCCGATGATGCTTTCATGAATAAATTCATCCCCTTTTTTCAATAATCCTTTTGCATACCATTGCGCCATCCTTGCTGACGTCCCCGTACCGCAGGGTGAACGGTCAATGGCTTTATCACCATAAAACACAGCATTTCTCGCTGTAGAAGTTTTATCTATAACCGCCCCTGTCCATAAAATATGCGTGCAATAATTGATGGTTGGATCTTGCGGATGAACAAACTGGTATTTTGCATTAATGTTCTTCCTTAATTCTCTTGCCCATGTAATTAATTTATCAGCAGAATAATTTTCCAGTCCTTTGAAATTCTTCTGCACATCAATGATCGCGTAAAAATTTCCGCCATAAGAAACATCCAAAACCAATTCACCCAATTCAGGGCAATTAGCCGTTAATTCAGATGAATGAAGAAAGGAAGGAACATTGGTGAATTTAACAGATTCAATCTTTGGGTTAGCAGAGTTTTCATCAAGTCCTCTCCGCCAGTTGGCGGAAGGATTTAGGTGGGGCCTATACTCTGCAGCTACCAACCCTGCGGGAACTTCCAACCTCACAATCCCCGGGGTCTTTGGCTTTATCAATCCCTCTTCGATCGCAATAGTAATTGTTCCGATCGTTCCATGACCACACATGGGCAGACAACCGCTTGTCTCAATAAATAAAACCGCCACATCATTTTGGAGATCATGCGGAGGGTATAAAATACTTCCGCTCATCATGTCATGACCGCGGGGTTCAAACATTAACCCGGTCCTTATCCAATCATATTCCCTTAAAAAATGTTGCCGCTTTTCACTCATGTTCTTTCCATTCAATACCGGTCCCCCTTCTTTTACAAGGCGCACGGGATTGCCACAGGTATGGGCGTCGATGCAATGGAAAAGGTGCTTCATCGTGAATCGTGAGACATGTGTAAAGAATTTCTTTCAACAGCCACAACGTCCCTCGTCAAAAATAAGTTGTATTTCGTCGTGAGACGTGGACCGTGAATCGTGAGTAGCTAAATCATTAGATTTGCCTACCCACTCACGACTCACGATTGACGATTTACGAACAAAGTGTAACGTTTCCGAACAGTTTGCGTCTCAATGTTAAAGCCTGTTAAAAAAAGCTAAAAAAGCTTATGTTTTTTTGTTCGTACGAAAATAGTCGTATATTCGGATACAAATTGATCGGCTTTATGTCAAACACTAAATATATAAAACCTACTGAAAGCGAACTGGAGATCCTCCAGATTCTTTGGACAAAAGGTTTAGCTACCGTCCGCGAAGTTCATGAAGAACTTGCGAAAACAAAGGATGCTGGCTATACGACTACTTTGAAGCTAATGCAGATCATGCACGAAAAAGGTTTGGTAAAAAGAGACGACTCGATGCGTACACATGTGTACCAGGCTGCAGTGAACAAAGAAAGAACTCAAAAACATTTGTTGAGCAAAATGATCGACTCTTTGTTTGGTGGTTCCCCGACGCAGCTTGTGATACAGGCGCTTGGCAGTGGCGAACACAAAGCAAGTCCGGAAGAATTGGAAGAGATCCAGGCTATATTGAATCAGCTTAAAAATCAGTAGACATGTTTTTCCTCGGCATCCCGACAGCTATCGGGACAAACTTTCTGCAGGCATTGGGCTGGGCTGTACTGAACAGTCTTTGGCAGATTGCTTTTCTATGGGTGATATTCCAGGTAATATTATCCTTTGGGATCAATAAACCATCAGCTAAAAGCAAGCTGGCAATGGTTTTATTAAGCATGGGCTTTGTCTGGTTCATGTATACATTAATCTTTCACTGGTTCATTGACCCGGATGCTATCAAACGTTCTTTATTGGCCATTGGTTCATTTGAAACAGGCAACACGGTTTGGAATGAGAAATTACAATTGATCCTTCCTTACGCCTCTGGGATTTATCTGTTATTGCTGATCGTTCCCGTCGTTCAATTCATTCGTAATTATAAATTCGTCCAGGTAATTCGCACAGCAGGATTATCAAAATGCAATGTTGACCTGAGAATTTTTGTACAGCGTTTCGCGGAAAGAATGGGTATTCACAAACCTGTTCATATTTATATATCTGATCTTATCTCCTCTCCTGTTACCATCGGTTTTCTCAAACCGATCATCTTAATGCCTATTGCAGCTATTAATAATTTGACGGTTAAACAAGTTGAAGCCGTATTGCTACATGAACTGGCACATATTCGCCGTCATGACTATTTTATCAACCTGCTTATCAATTTCTTTCACACCGTTCTTTACTTTAACCCATTTGTAAAACTGTTTGCAAAAACCATTGAACGGGAAAGAGAAAAAAGTTGTGATGAAATAGTAATGCAGTTTCAATACGACCCTCACGGATATGCTTCTGCTTTGCTGGTGCTCGAGAAAAATAATTCCATGCGCCAAAGAATGGCAGTTGCCGCCTCAGGGCAAAGAAAAGATCTGCTACACAGGATTGAAAAAATATTGGGAATTGAAAAACGAAAAACTCCTGACTTTAGAAAATTAGGAGGTTTGCTTGCAGGGCTTATCTGCATCATTGGATTAAATGCCATCTTTTTCTTTAGTTCCCCTGTTATCCAAAATAACCCTTTAGCCTTTAGCGCTTTTACAAATCCTTTTTACCAGCTTGTATCAGATGGAAGAGAATTTACAATTGACAAACCTGTTGAAAAGGAAAAAACGGAAACGCAAATTGCAGTTGGCAAAAAAGCAGATTCAAATAGTCCGAAGAGAAAAGTTGAGCATCCCAAAGAAGTAAATTTTGAAATGCCGGAACAGCATTTTGTAGTGAAGGCGCCGGAGATGTTACGCAATTTTGCGCTGGTAGATCAGAAAATGCAGTTAGAGCCTAAACTAAAAAAATACCAGGAAGAACAAGTGAAAGGAACCGTGGAAGCCACAAAGAAAATATTACAGGAAGGTCAATGGAAAGAAGTAGAGAAAAAAGTAGCTGATGCGCTTACCGAAAATGAAAAAGCATGTTTGAAACAGAAATATTACGTCGACCTCGCAAAGGTAAACTGGCAAAAACTGGAAGACAAACTTCGGCTCTCCTATAATACCATCAACTGGGAAAAGGTAAACACTCAATTAAATACAGCCATCACTACAATTAAACTCGACAGCCTTACCGAAGTTTATAATGTTGCTCTTGAAGACCTGAATAAAGCGGAAGATTGGATGACACAAAATAAAGCGGTTTCAATTCCTGATACGGACCTTCAACTGGATGAAATAAAAGTACACAAGAAACAAGTAGAAAAACAAATAGAAACCATCAAAGCGATCAAGGAAAGAAAGATCATTCATTTGTAGAACCACGATTCCCAGGATTTAAAAGGATTTAGCGGAAATCGGATCGCTTGAAATTCAATTATGCCTATCGTTGAAACCGAGATCTTTTACCCTTAATAGAGTTCTGCCTGAAATAGAGATTGGTTAAAATTCCTCCTAATCCCTTTAATCCAATAAATCGTGGTTCTGACTCTGTCTTCTACCAGTTACATCTCGGACAGGCTCCGCTGTATTTATTCCCGATCAGAAATCCAAGAACTATTTCATGTGTACCACGACTGACAGTATTTAGATTGGTGGTTGTAAAATCATAAGCATAGCCAACATTGAAAGTGTTGCTGACATTCACACCAAGCATGGCCGCATAACCATCCTGGTAACGATAGCTGCCGCCCACCCACAAAAGATCCCTGTATTGAAATTTAATATTTGTCTCGACCTGGAAATTATTTTCTGATGAACCCTGTATATATTTCAGCATCACCGAAGGAATAGCATTGATATCATCATTCAGTAAGAATCTGTAACCTCCTGTCAAAAACAAATGAGGAATTAATCTTCCTTCAGTGGACATCACGGCATCATCAGCAAATGAAAATTTTTGAGGAATTACCTGTTGTGCTGAAAAGCCAATAAAATAATCACGGGAATAAAGCCACAAGCCCACTCCCAGGTCGGGCTTTATTTTATTGATATAGCCATCATAAACTGCCCCGGCCGCAGGATCATTCGGATCACCGGTGCCGCTAAAATCTGTTTTCGATCTGTCAATGCCAATTTTCGTAACACCTGCAGAAAATCCTCCTGCAAGATTAGTAGTCGCATTCAATCCAATATGATACGCGTAAGTAACATCAGCCGTAAAGTGATCAAAACTTCCTGTGCGATCATTGATCACCGTCATACCAACCCCATGATGAGGCTCAGCAGCAGTATACGATTCCCAATAAGCCTTACCTCTCGGGTTCTCTCCCGGTATATCATAAGAAGTAGCGCTGGTTCTGTAATCCTTTTTGCCAATGGGTCCCTGTATTGTAAAGTAAGCCGTACGCGGAGCGCCATTTAAACCCACCCACTGGTCTCTCGCACTAAGCTTGATATCCGTATAATTTTCAATTCCACTGATGGCAGGATTGAGAATATAATTATTAAGAATGTATTGAGTATAATGCGGACGCTGCTGGGTAAATGCGATCCCAACCATCAATACCGTCATTATAGTTAAAAAAACTTTTTTCATATCAACGTATTACATCTACATAACCTGACATTTTTTGTTTTCCATTTTTGGGATCAATGATATAGTAATAAGTTCCCACAGGCACCTGGTTACCATTTACCGTTCCATCCCAGGGCTTATCATAGCCCACCGAATGATAGATCAACTGACCATAACGATTATAGATTTCAACCGTACAACCGGGGTAACTTATCAAATAAGGTATCTCCCATCTGTCATGTATACCATCGCCGTTAGGACTAAATATGTTTGGCACTAATGGTGATCTGAGTATCTTAACAAATACGTTATCCGAACTGCTACACCCCTTATCAGATGTGACCTTGAGTGTATAAGTAATATCATCTTTTGGTGTTGATTTCGGTGACAAAACCTCATCACTGTTCAACCAGGCAGAGGGCGACCACAAATAGGTAACGGGGTAATTGACATTTATCACGGGAGTCAATGAAACCTCTCCTCCTTCGAGGACAGTTTTATCGGGACCTGCATTTGCAACCGGAACTGGATACACTTCTATGGTTTGCTCAGCATAGTTTGAACATCCATTATTTGCCGCGTAATTGTAGCGTATGGTCTTAGTACCGTCGCCCGCCGCAGAAGGATCAAACATCCCTGAGGAGGATACACCCGGACCACTAAAACTACCTGCTCCCGGTAATCCATTTGTTACCGTTGTACCTGTGATCTGAAATGCCGGCGCGTCACCACATACACCGTTTAATGCATCAAATTGAAGTGCAGGCGTTGGCAATAAGGTAATGGTCTTGTCAACATATTCTGCGCAGGTCTGCCCTGAATAAGCAACATATCTTATTATTACATTCTTGCTTGCAGAAGAATTGAGTGCCGGGTACGTATACGTATAAATTTTCCCTGCTGACGGTTCATCATCTATGGTTTTTGCTGTTGGATCATTTGCGTGATCCCAATATATCTCGAGCTTTATAATATTGCCGGGATTCACCACTGAGTTATCTGTAAGGTGAATGGCACTTCCACTGCAAACAGATGCGGATTCCTGTATCGAAAATGAAGGAACCGGAATCGAGCCATTTACAAAAAATGTTTTGGTAACTGAAGAAGCACAGCCGATGTTTGAAGTAGTGATTTCTGAAACATTGTATGAGCCGGTGTTTGTGTATTTGTGTTGAGGATCTTTTAAGGTTGATGTATTGGAGTTACCTGAATTTGCATCGCCAAAATCCCAGTTGTAGACCAATAAATTTTCTGTACCATCAGCAATAGAGCTGCTGTCAATAAATGAGGAGAATGGATCATTGAGACAACTTTCCGGAAGTTTAAAATTGACAACCGGAAATGCTCCAACTATAATTTGTTGAGAAAACAAAAAGCTCTTGCATCCTGAAGCAGTTTCGACCAATAAACTCGCGGTATCTGTTCCGGGTGATAGATAAGAATGAGGTTGTTGATCTCCAGTCGTTGAAATTACCGGTAGCGAACCGTCGCCAAAATTCCATGTCCACTTCGTAATGGGAGGTCCTGAAGAAGCTGAAGACTGGTCGGTAAAATTCAAAATTTTATTCTCACAGGCTGGTGTTGAAACTGCAAAATTTGCTACAGGAGGCAGACTTATCGGAACCGTTTGTTGCACAGTGTCAGAAAAACAACCAATGTCTGTGATCACTGAATATTTAACAGGGTAAGAGTTTGCCGCCTGGTAAAGATGAACAGCATTTTGAGTGACCTCCATATTTCCATCGCCAAAATCCCATGAATAGCTGATGATGTTTCTGCCACTCGTATTTACAGTTCCCAGGAAGTGTACAGAATCTGTCAAACAACCGTTGCTGTTAAAAGAAAAACTAACAACAGGTGGATCAAACACCTGCAGATCGTAATCAATAACCTGGTCCCCGCTACATCCGTCTGAAGAAGGATTTTGCGCAACTACCTGCACAGGATATGTACCTGCAGCACTTAAGGTATAGGGTGACAGAAGATCGTATTTATAGACCTGCCGTCCATTTATTGTCCACGTAGAATCATAGACGGGACTGTTGATCGTTGTGTCGGCAATGCCCATCGAATTCAAGGCCGTACCAAAAATCCATTGTATGTCCGTTGGCTGATAAGGAAAAGTTATTGAAAAAAATAAAGGAGAATTTTTACATCCTGCCGGAAAATTTACGGTAGCATATTGGTTTCTTACAGACATAAATTGATAAAGGTCTTTCACGTTAGCGCCTGCAGAATAACCATAGGACTCAGCACTTGCAAATCCATAAGCTAATGCATTGAACCCTGAATCTGAGCTCAGCGTATGATAACCCTCGTTTACATCGAGATAGATGTATGAATATGCAGCAGCAGACGGATGAACAGTCCATGTATTGTTTACAGCTGCTCCGTCCAATCTGAAAGAAGAGATCCCCGTACCCGCATTTGGTATTAATATCTGCAAATGATGCTCATAAGGAGGGGTCGGATTTGCCAGAGGTGGATTGACAAGGGTTACTTTGCTGATATTCTGCTCAACGGGATTCAGAACTATCATATCCGGATCATAGAGCATTCCCGTATTTCCATCACATCCCTCCGTTGTGAAATATTGAGTAACTGAAATGGGAAGATCTGATTCGATGAGGTTTGGCGTTTTATTAAAAAATTGATACCAGATGCCATTATTAAATGAAGATGCAGGAACGGGCACACCATTTACATACACCTTGGCAGCCGGATCACTTTTTGCAATACGATAATAGTTGTTTGGATTATTGGCGCTTGGTGCCGTTAAATATTTTTTCCCCCATGAAACCATAGGATATAGTTGCTGGTAAAGATTATCGGAACTTGTGGCGTTGCAACTTTGCGGGATCCTAACCTTACCACTTCCTGAAAAAACCGCGATCTTTTTACATCCACCTGTTCCCGATGAAATGGACCGAACATGTGTACCGGTAAGATCAGCACCCGTAGTGGCATTAGGGCCATCCAGCGCACCCAGCACCTGGTAAATTTGTCCTTTGTTAAGATTCACCGTATAAACACCGTTGGCCACCCAACCATTCTTTGTGTTTGCCGAAGGAGTGATCTCTACAGTAGTATTATCATCAACTGCTACTATGGTGATGTAAGAATTTGAATTAGGCTCATTGGAGACCTGCGTAAAATTCATGGAATAATATTCTTTTCCAAGCACCGCAGTTGGTAAACATAAAGTAGCTCCACTTGCTTGCGATCTCGTGATGTACGAATAAACAACAATAGGATTAGCTGCCGTTACACGGATGGCTTTGTTTGTAAAAACCCCTTCATCATTGATGAAATAAGTGGACGGAATATCAGCAGTTACTACCTGTCCGGGAGCAATAGAACCCGATTGCAAATTTGTTCCCCCGTAGACTTCCACATTGTAGGTAGTTGCAACATCCGAAGTAAGATAAAGTGTCATGGTGGGCGTACCACCACCATTCACCATTCCCACATGATAACAGTAAGCCAGCCAAAATTCCTTTCCCTTGTTTGAAAAATCCTGCGCAGACGTGCACAGGCAGGTGAGTACTGCAGTAACCAATAGGGTAAACGGAAGGCGGGCGGAAGCTTTCATGTAGTCAGGTCCTAAGAATAATAAGCGCTCAAGATAATAAAAAGGTTTGAAGCATTATAGCGGCGACCGGTTAGTAAAAACTCTACATGCCCTTAATTGCTATATCCAAAAAATTTAAAATGGTTTTGACTATCTCATACAGAAATGAAATTAAATGGCACAACTATATGATTATTAGTAATAAATTGTACTAATCAATCAAAATACTGTTTATTAAAGAATATCGTGCAATTCCTAGGCCTCCGTAGCTAAATTTTAGAAGATTTTACTTGATATATCACCCATAAAATATTGGTTCCTAACAATGTAATTAAAGAAATTGCAACTCCAGATATTTGCAGGGGCTCTCTTCATTCTGAAACCGCCACTTACTAATAAAATTGGCTGAACAAAAAATGGGATTTGGGGGCTATTTTTTAGCCCTGCCCCCCGACCATATGCTGTCTGGAAAATTGAGAATTCTAGTTCTCGACAAAGGGGATGCTTCTTACCTGGATCTTTGAATTAAAAAGAAATAGAAATGAACGGAAAAAAGTGAAGGATTAAAAGACAGTACCGAGGAAGCACGGGAGAGGCTGAAGAGGTTAGGTCTATTTCTTATTCATAAGTGTTGAATCGGTTCTTAAAGAATGTAGGGAATCTGTTAAGTCGTTTCGATA
>Ga0207689_10006306_pt1 | contig 10506 bp, 8 predicted proteins | sample KBSMisM52_FD_184312 | JGI IMG/M metagenome (GOLD analysis project Ga0207689, IMG submission 184312) | Miscanthus rhizosphere microbial communities from Kellogg Biological Station, Michigan, USA - KBS Miscanthus M5-2 (SPAdes) (version 2) | ecosystem: Host-associated > Plants > Roots > Rhizosphere... | reverse complement strand
TGGCAAAGGAGCCACCCGCCAGCTTCGCTCTCAGGACAAAGTGCCTGGTGTAATTTACGGGGGTGCCAAAGAAATTAATTTTTCTGCTCCGGCTATGGCTTTTAAGTCATTAGTGTATACACCAGATTTTCAGTTTGCCGAAATAAAACTTAATGGCGATACACACAGGTGTATTTTAAAAGACCTTCAATTCGACAAGGTCACGGACAAATTGATCCATGTGGACTTGCTGGAACTGGTGGAAGATAAAAAAGTCATCGCAAGCATTCCGCTGAAATTTGTAGGCAGTCCTGTTGGAGTAAAAGAAGGTGGTAAACTTCATATCAAGATGAAGGCTTTGAAAGTAAAGACTTATCCAAAGTATTTACGTGAGCACATTGATGTAAATATTGATAATCTTGAATTGAATGGAAATGTTCGTGTGGAAGATGTGCAGGTTGAAAATTATGAGATCATGAATTCACCACGTATTCCTGTTGCCTCAGTGACACTTACCAGGGAGTTGAAACAGGAGGAAGCTGCAACAACCGTTGCAACTGCCACTCCTGCTGCAGGGGCCGCGGGTGCAGCTGCCGCTCCGGCTACAGGTGCCGCAACACCTGCTGCAACACCGGCAAAGAAATAAATACTGATCGATTTGAGTAGAACCCTGTCGGCAACGCCAGGGTTTTTTTATAATAATTGCTGAAATTAGGGCCAGGTAGAGCAAAAAGATCGCATGAAGTTTCTTATTGTTGGTTTAGGTAATCCGGGTAATGAATATGCCCATACGCGTCACAACATCGGTTATGATGTGGTAAATGCATTTGTTATTAAACATGAGGGACTTTTCAAAACCGACCGGTTGGCGTATGTGTCGGAGATAAAATGGAAGGGGAAAAAATTCATTTGTATATGCCCAACAACCTATATGAACCTGAGTGGCAAGGCGGTAAAATATTGGATGGATAAGGAATCAATTTCAGAGGAAAACATATTGGTTATTGTCGATGAAGTGGCCTTACCATTGAACAAACTTCGCATTCGCCCCTCGGGTAGTGATGGAGGACATAATGGCTTAAAAAGCATACATGAATCTTTAGGAACAACTCAGTATCCCAGGCTGCGTTTTGGTATTGGGAATAATTATCCCAGGGGCATGCAGGCAGATTATGTCCTGGGGAAATGGTTGAAGGAAGAAGAACCCGTAGTTAAATTGAAGATCGATAAAGCAGTGGAAGTTATCGAAACCTTTGCAACGGCGGGTCTCACAACAGCGATGAACCAGGTAAACAATAAAGAGTTTTCGGTGGGCTAGGTTTGTTATTTGGTAGGGGTTTTATTATGATTAATGCAATGTATTACTTATTTTAGCACCCCAGCTAACCTCAACTTAGAATCCAATTTCATCTGAATGGCCACTGAATATATGGGATAGCAACCCTGTGAGGTATCCGATGTATTTATTTAAAAACCACCTAATTTATGAAGATTTTCTGCGTAGGCCGTAACTATGTTGCGCATGCTAGTGAACTGGGAAATGAGGTTCCAGATGAGCCGGTTATATTCATGAAGCCTAAGAGTGCGCTTCTTCAGCCGCACACTCCATTTTATTACCCGGAGTTCACAAATGAGTTACATTATGAATGTGAGTTAGTCTTGCGTATCAGTAAAAATGGAAAATACATCCAGGAAAAATTTGCTTCAAAATATTACGATGCAGTCACCGTAGGTATTGATTTTACCGCCCGTGATATTCAAAACCAATTGAAGGAAAAGGGCCTCCCCTGGGAAAAGGCAAAAGCCTGGGATAACTCTGCCGCCATCGGCAAATGGATACAATTGACGAATATCAAAAACAAGAAGGACATTAATTTCTGTCTTTATAAAAATAAAGAACTGGTTCAGCAGAGCAATTCGAACATGATGATCCACAACTTTGATAATATTGTTTCTTATATCTCTAATTTCTTTTCTGTCAATATCGGCGATCTTGTTTTTACCGGGACACCTGCCGGTGTGGGAGAAATAGTTGTTGGTGATGAAATGGAAGGTTTTATTGAAGATGAAAGTCTCCTCCAATTGGATGTCAAGTAGGATCTCTTCTTTCTCTTTTGCTCTTTTCCAATCTACTTTAGTAATATTCCTTTACCTCGATTGATTTTCATCGGTCGACGGTCAACTTTTATCTGTCATCTGTCATCTCTAAATCTATCATCTTATCGTTTACCTTTGCTCACAATAAAATTCAGATAGAAAATGGCTGCCCGCTCAGATCTTTTTGTAAGCCCGGATTATTACCAGTTGGATGATTTGCTAACCGAAGAACAAAAGCACATTCGCGAAGCGGTTCGCAATTATGTAAAAAAAGAAATTTCCCCGATCATTGAGGACTTTGCGCAACGATCCGAATTTCCGCTGCAGATTGTTAAACAATTGGGTGATTTAGGATGTTTTGGTCCGACCGTCCCAGCCGAATATGGCGGCGGCGGCCTTGATTATATAAGCTATGGTTTGATGATGCAGGAATTGGAACGGGGCGACAGTGGTGTTCGTTCCACCGCTTCAGTGCAAGGCTCATTGGTGATGTTTCCAATTCATGCTTATGGAAGTGAAGAGCAACGAAAAAGATTCTTGCCGAAACTGGCAAGCGGCGAATGGCTGGGTTGCTTTGGGTTAACAGAGCCTAATCACGGAAGTGACCCTGCCGGAATGCTCAGCAATTTTAAGGATGCCGGCGATCAGGTCATCTTGAACGGTTCAAAAATGTGGATCAGCAATGCCCCATATTCTCAGGTGGCTGTAGTATGGGCAAAAGATGAGCAAGGAGAAGTAAGAGGTCTTATAGTAGAAAGAGGCATGGAGGGATTTACAACTCCGACTACTCATGGCAAGTGGAGCCTGCGCGCGTCAGCTACAGGCGAGCTGGTTTTTGACAATGTAAAAGTTCCTAAAGAAAATATTCTTCCGAACGTAAAAGGGTTGAAAGGACCATTGAGCTGCTTAACCAAGGCGCGGTATGGTATTGCGTGGGGCACAATCGGTGCAGCGATGGATTGTTATGATACGGCCTTACGCTATTCAAAAGAAAGGATACAATTCAATAAACCAATTGGCGGCTTTCAGCTACAACAAAAGAAGTTGGCGGAGATGATTACCGAGATCACAAAGGCCCAGCTGCTGAACTGGAGGTTGGGAACATTGATGAATGAAGGTAAAGCGACACCGCAGCAGGTATCGATGGCAAAAAGAAACGGGTGCGAGGTTGCGACGAATATTTGCCGTGATGCGCGGCAGGTACTTGGTGGTATGGGAATCACAGGCGAATATAGTGTCATGCGACATATGATGAACCTGGAAAGCGTGATCACATATGAAGGCACTCACGACATCCATCTGTTGATCACCGGACTAGATGTAACGGGACTTAATGCGTTTAATTGAGCATTGTCATTTTTATCGCAGTTCTTGCTGAAGTTGATTGTTATGTTACCAACGAAATATTTCTATTCGACTTCGTTGCGTCGCACACCTCAACGTTCAGTTCATTGGTCAACATAGTTTTAATCTCAAAACAGTCTCCGCATGACGCGGCATGTACATGAAAATTTTCTTCATTGGCTTTATGGGTTCAGGCAAAACACACTGGGGCAAACAAGTCAGTGAGAAACTTCGCCTTCCTTTTTTTGACCTTGATGAGCAGATCGTTTCCCATGAGGGGAAATCAATAACCGAAATTTTTTCGACCAATGGCGAAGAATATTTCAGGTTGCTTGAGAAAGACATATTGCATATCATTACAGAAAGCCATGAAAATTTTGTTATGGCATGCGGCGGCGGCGCACCCTGCTATTATAACAATATTGATTTCATGAACCAATCAGGCACTACTATCTGGATAAACACAGCCATAGAAACCCTTTTTCAACGGTTGATCAAGGAGAAAGAAACTCGTCCTTTGATAAGGAGCCTTTCCAATGAGCAGCTGAAGGGTTTCATTATTAAAAAATTCTCTGACAGGAAAATTTATTATGAACAAGCTGACATAATCGTTGACGAGGATCCTGTAAGATTGGAAAACCTGGTTGAAAAAATTTTTCATGCATAAGACCTTTTTATCACTTGCGGCAATATTTGGTGCAATCGCAGTTGCCCTAGGAGCTTTTGGAGCACACGGTTTAAAAACGATCGCCTCCGCTGATGTCGTTTCCGTTTTCCAAACGGGCGTTCAATACCAGATGTATCATACCCTCGCCCTATTGGCAATGGCTGTTATCTATGATCGGTTGCCTAATAAATGGATAAAATGGTCGGGATATCTGTTTTCATCGGGGATACTGTTCTTTTCGGGATCGCTTTACCTGATCACTGCTTTAAAGGTCTGGGAAAAATCCATCCCTGCATTAATAGGAATCATTACACCTGTCGGTGGCATGCTTTTTATCCTGGGATGGCTGAGTTTTTTGATAGGATTGCTAAAAAAAACCTGACTTAGAGGGGCAAGGCCAATATTGTTTCAGTTCCATTATTGTTTTTAATTTCAAAATTTCCCCCGATACTCTCCATCCTTCGCTTAATATTTTGCAAACCATTTCCGAACTGGCGAATTTTCTGGAGATCGATGCCTATGCCATTATCATGAATCCTTATTAATAGGGTCCCGTTTGTAAGAATATCAATGCTAACTTCGGTTGCTCCTGAATGTTTCAGCATGTTATTCAGGGTTTCTTTTACGCATAAAAATATGTTACGTCGCCTGTCCCCGGTGAGTTCTTTTTCAGGAATATCGTGCGGTATCGACACGTTACATTTTACAGAAGTACCTTCAAGATATTCGGTCGAGTAAGCCCTTATATAAGAAATAAGGTTTCCCAGCGAGTCGTTTTTGCTGTTCATACTCCATATAATGGCGTTCATTTTATTCAGAACATCATCCGCCGATTGCGAAATTTTTTCAATTTCGACGGGCGTGTTTTGCTTCATTTTACTTTTTGCCAGCTCACTCATCAGTCGTATGTGTGTCATGCCTGACCCCAACTCATCATGCATATCGGTCGAAATTCGATTCCTCTCTTCTTGTTGAGCCGTGATAATGGCCATTTGCTTTTCAAATTCTTTCCTTTCATTTTCCATTTTTAACCGCTCCCGCTCTCTGGTTTGCTCGATGATCTGTCGCCTGTTTTTATAACTTAAACCCGCCAGGAAAAATAAGAGCTCAAGAAATAATCCTATTTCGTAATAAAAAAGCGATGAGTTGAAGACGGCCGGTAAATTGTTGAACGCGCTCCCAAGTAAGATTAGTGCCTGCGAAAACACGGCGAAAAAGAAGTAAAAAAGATTGCCCCAGAACAGGTACCTCAATAATTTGTCTTTCCATTGCTTAACGCAGTAAATGAGGAACACGATCATCATGCCAAGCAATACGATCTTGGTTGCGTTCTCAACCCCGTTCAATAAGACAAAATTGTTCGTAAAGAAATATAAATAGGAAAAGAGAAGCATAGAGACAATAAGCCCGGCAATTCCTGCATTGTACAGCCTGTTCAAAAAAGGGTATTTAGAGCGGGTCGATAAAAATTTTTGCATAAAGACCATATAAAAAGCAATCCCGGCACATTGCATAATGAAATCAAGATAGGCCTCCATGAAGAAAACCTCATTATTAATTCTCAGATCATAATAGGTTTTTGTGAACAACATTCCTCCAAGAAAAAGCGCGTAACCTGTATAATAGAGAAATTCATTTGAACCTCCCAGTAAATAATTGGCAATTGAAAAAAGAATCATCATCAACAATAATCCACAAAAAATGTACGTCACGATATTCACGTACAAATGGGTGGATGAAATGTCGAAAATAAAAGTGGACAGATGTGTTTTATGAATAAGTCGCGGGCGTATACTGTTTGTGTACGTTTTAACGAAATGCATTTCCGCTAAAAAAGCGGAAGAATCATGCGGTCCCAGGGTCAAAAGCCTGTACCCAATGCTGTCATCAAAAGGGGGCTTAACATTTGGGATGATCCTTAAATTATTTCCAATGATCCTGTAGAGTTGAATGGAAGAATAAAAAAAACTGGGGAAGAACCAAACGGAGTCTATCTCGTCCGAATGGTTTACGGCGTAAAACCGAAGGATCAGTTTGTGGTTGATATATTTTGCGGGAATATCTCGCAGCGACGCCCCGCCCTTAAACGTAAGACCAGTATACGAACCTTCAAGAGGTGAACTAGCTGGTAAATAGGCCCCCTCTGTTTTTGTGCGAATTGACTGGTATGTGGTGATTTTATCAAGATCGATGTAGAGGGAATCGGGAACGACCGATTGACAACACAAATAACCTGGCAAAAAAAAGAGAGCAATAAAGAGAGTTTTTTTTGAAATATAAATATGGTTTTTCCTCATATTGCCTGTTGTACCAAAAATAATATATAGTGGCTGGTTTTAATAATGTTCGAGATACAACTTTGTGGGTATTCGATCACGGATTGCATTGATTTGATCACGGATTACAGACTGATAAGGGTTTTAACAAATCTATGCGCATCTGCGGAATCCGTGACAACCCGCAGAATTACGCGGATTTTCCACTAATGCAGGCTACTCAAAAATCAGTGTTTCATCAGCGAAATCAGTGATGTCCCTTGTAAAATATTATCTTTGTTTTCATGGCTACCAAGCAAAAGAAAAGATCAAAAAAGAGCCCTCCGGAAAAGCCAAAAAAAGCAGCCACTGATCTGAGACCCGAAAAGGAAGAAAAGATTAATCTGAAGAAATTGGCCAGGGATGAGCGTACCTGGAAAATAACAGGCGCTATTTTTATTCTCATCTCCTTGTTCCTGTTCATCTCGTTCATCTCGTACTTCTTCACCTGGAGTGATGACGAATCACAGATTAGGAACCAGGGTATATCCATTCTATTTGACAAAAGTGTTTCCGTAAAAAATCTATTGGGTGTATTAGGCGCCGCTACGTCTTATTTTTTTATAAAGCAGAGTTTCGGTATCGCATCATTGCTTATCTGCACATTCTTTTTTGTTGTAGGTGTCAATCTCCTATTTAGCCAAAAGGTGTTTTCTGTTTGGCGCAACCTTCGATACGTGATAGTTGGAGTGCTTGTTATTTGTGTATCGATGGCTTTTGTTTTTGGCAACAGTGGGTTCTCTTATGGCGGGGGAGTTGGCCAAATGATAAGCGATTGGTTGGTTAGGTTCCTTGGAAATATAGGTACAGCAGCTTTATTGTTTATTGCTTTTCTGGCATATGTCATATGGCAATTCAATCCTGTGTTTAAACTTCCCAAAAAATTACAACCTGTCGGTGGGGAGAGCAACGAACCGGGCCAGCCGGAATTTGCTATTACAGGAAAGACTGTCAACGATATTTACGCGGAAACAGGCAAGGGGAATTCTTTAAAGGGCGAGGCAAAGCTTTTCATTGTCCCGAATACAGATGAACAAAATGCTGGCAACGATCTTAAGATAGTGGAAAAAGATTACGATGAGGGAAACAAAAAGACTTTTGAAGAGCCGGTGGTTACCAAAGAGGTGGTTGCAGAGATTATGCATAGTCACGATATTCCGGCAGATGAAACAATAATAGCAAAGCCAAAAACAAAGACCACTGAAAAACTGGCGGAGGAACTGGAGTTAGAAATAAAATCACACACAGAACAACATGGAGAGGACACAGGGCCAAAAGAGAAAATTTACGAGGAGCTTCCACCGTATGAGCCCACTCTTGACCTCCGAGATTATAAATATCCAAAACTAGATCTTTTGGAGACCCATGGCAGCGAGAGAATCATCCAGGACCCGGCAGAACTTGAGGCGAACAAAAATCAGATTATTAATACTCTCGCTAATTATGATATCGCTATTCAAAAAATAAGCGCTACAGTTGGGCCCACAGTAACGTTGTACGAAATAGTTCCCGCCGCTGGTGTTCGCATTTCACGAATAAAAAACCTGGAAGATGATATCGCTTTAAGCCTGGCAGCACTAGGCATTCGAATCATTGCTCCGATTCCCGGCAAAGGAACCATCGGCATTGAAGTACCCAATGTGAAAAAAAGTGTCGTGAGCATGAAAACACTTTTGGGATCAGAAAAATTTCAACATAATAATTACAGTCTTCCCATTGCGATTGGCAAGAAAATCGATAACGATAATTTCATTGTGGACCTTGCCAGTATGCCACACCTGCTGATGGCAGGTGCCACGGGGCAGGGCAAATCTGTCGGCGTAAATGCTATTCTTGTTTCGCTACTTTATAAAAAACATCCATCGCAACTAAAATTTGTTTTAATAGATCCTAAAAAAGTCGAGTTAAGTCTTTACAATAAGATCGAAAAACATTTCCTCGCCAAGCTGCCCGGTGAAGAAGATGCGATCATTACGGATACAAAGAAAGTGATCAATACGCTGAATGCACTTTGTATTGAAATGGACAACCGCTATGACCTTTTAAAAGAAGCAGGGGCGAGAAACATTCGTGAGTACAACGAGAAATTTGTTAAGAGAAGGTTGAATCCACAAAAAGGTCATCAGTATCTTCCATTCATTGTATTGGTAATAGATGAATTTGCTGATATGATCATGACGGCAGGAAAAGAAATTGAAATGCCTATTGCAAGACTAGCACAACTTGCCCGCGCAGTTGGAATCCATCTTATCATCGCTACACAACGACCTTCAGTGAATATTATTACAGGGACCATTAAAGCTAACTTCCCTTCACGCATAGCATTTAAAGTTTCTTCTAAAATTGATTCAAGAACCATCCTTGACTCTGGTGGTGCTGAACAATTGATCGGGAAAGGGGATATGTTAATTTCTCATCACGGCGAAATAACCCGCTTGCAATGTGCGTTTGTCGACACGCCAGAGATCGAAGAGATCGTCGAGTTCATTGGCGAACAAAGAGGATATCCACAAGCATTTTTATTACCTGAATATGTCGACGAGAAAGAACTAGAAGGAAAAGATTTTGATCTTGCAGACCGCGATTCTCTTTTTGAGGATGCTGCCAGGTTGATTGTTCAGAATCAAATTGGCTCTACCTCATTGCTGCAGCGCCGAATGAAGTTGGGATATAATCGTGCAGGCCGGTTAATGGACCAGTTAGAGGCTTTTCGTATCGTAGGCCCGAGCCAGGGAAGTAAGGCCCGCGATGTATTGGTAAAGACCGAAGCTGAACTCAATGAGATCCTTCAAACTCTGTGATTAAACAGTTGTTAAGAAATGCTTTACCAATGCAACCATCACAGACCAATGCCAATCCTAAAGGGTAATTAACCTATATTTGCGGCCCGGACGGCTTGCCCATGTTCGTTAGGCTGGTACTCCGAAAATGCAGTTAAAAATTTGATCCAAAGATGAAAAGAATTTGTTTCCTTTTATTGGCGATAACAGCGATTGGGCTTTCCCTATTTGCTCAAACGAGCAGCGATCCTGATGCTAAAAAAATTCTCGATGCTGTTAGTGCAAAGTTCAAATCATTTAAGGCAATCCAGGCAGGGTTTACATACAAGGTTGAAAATGCTGACGGCAAAGCGATCTCTACCAAAAAGGGAACGGTTTACATGAAAGGAACTAAATATCGGGTGAGTTTTGTGGGACAGGAAATTTTCTGTGACGGCAATACAGTATGGACTTATGATAAATCTTCAAACGAAGTAACTATTTCAAAACTGGATGCTTCCAGCAACACAATTACACCTCAGAAGTTATTTACTGATTTTTATGATAAGGATTTTTTGTACAAATTGAATGGTGAAAAGAAAGCGAGTGGTAAGACCTTGCAGGAGATCGAGATGACACCTAATGATAAAACGAAAACCTTTCATAAAGTTTACCTGACGATTGACAAAAATGCCAAAACGATTTACAGTACAAAGGTTCTCGAAAAGGCCGGTAACCGATATTCATATACTGTCAATAGCTTTAATGGCAGCGCCAATATTCCAGATCCTAAGTTTGTTTTCAATAAAAATGATTATCCGGGCGTTGAAGAGGTAGATTTGAGATAGTGCTGGTTTCTGTTGCTAGTTTCTTGTTGCTATTGCTCGTTTCTGGTTATTGCTTACTACTTGCTTGTCACTAGCGACTCACCACTCACATTGACCGTTCACCATCAGACAACAGCTTTCCTCAGTTTCACCAGCTGCTTCAACAAATCTTCAAGAAGATCAAGTTTAAGCATATTTGCTCCATCACTTTTTGCAACCGCAGGATTGGGATGGGTTTCAATAAATAACCCGTCGGCTCCAGATGCAACTGCGGCTTTGGCAATGGTGCCGATCATTTGTGGATTCCCTCCCGTGACACCACTTGTTTGATTGGGTTGTTGCAATGAATGTGTACAATCCATTACCACTGGTGCTCCATGGGTTTGCATGATTGGAATATTGCGGTAATCAACAACAAGATCCTGGTATCCAAATGTGGTTCCTCTCTCCGTGAGAATAATTTGTTGGTTTCCGGTGCTTCGAATTTTATCCACAGCAAACTTCATGGCCCCGCCACT
>Ga0207689_10006305_pt1 | contig 10506 bp, 5 predicted proteins | sample KBSMisM52_FD_184312 | JGI IMG/M metagenome (GOLD analysis project Ga0207689, IMG submission 184312) | Miscanthus rhizosphere microbial communities from Kellogg Biological Station, Michigan, USA - KBS Miscanthus M5-2 (SPAdes) (version 2) | ecosystem: Host-associated > Plants > Roots > Rhizosphere... | reverse complement strand
CATTGGTAGCATCCAACGATACCCATTTTTCCATCGGAGCCGCAACCGCTACGTCGGTAGGGTCTGATCCTTTATAAGCATCATCACTCGTTACTCCCCCGAAGATCCAGTTGGATGCTCCTGAAGCAAAGCCATCGCCTGAAGTGCCCTCACCATCTACAAGAGAGTACGCCCCAATTAACAAACCCTGCACCCCTTTCTCAGTAGCCATGATCTGAGGGTTTAATGTTCCCAATGGTGGCTTGTCAAGGAATTTCTTGCTACATGCCACAACCAGCACAATGATCGCAAGGGACGAGAGAATTAAAAATTTACGTTTTATCTTTTTCATATAGATTAAAATATAGTGTTTTAGAAATTGAGGTTAATTCCAAACAAGAATGACGGAGTATGAGGATAGCTACCCTGGTCAATACCATATTCAAACGTTGTAAAGATGTTTCCATTTGAATCGGGCTGGCTTTGCAACTCGGGATCCAAACCTTCATACTTTGTGATCGTAAACAAGTTAGCTGCCTGTACATAGATCCTCAGGCGTTCGATACCATATTTTGACAACAAACTTGGAGGCAGTGTGTAACCGATCTGCATTTGTTTGTTTCTTAAATAAGAACCCTTACTGATGAAATAACTACTGCCATATCCCGCTGCGTCCGTACTGAATCCACCCGTTGTACGCAGGAGAGGTATTTTCGCATCAGTATTGGTCGGTGTCCATGAATTAACTGCAGCTTCTCTCCTGATGGCTCCTTTGAAGAAATCCGGAAAGTCAGTGAAGTACAGCAGGTTGTTGTAAATGTCATTCCCGTGCGAACCAAAGAAGAATGTTGAGAAGTCGAAATTCTTATAAGTAAATGAAATATTTATCCCATATTCGAAATCAGGATTGGGGTCACCAATAAATGTCCTGTCATCAACATCGATCTTGCCATCGCCATTTATATCTGCGTACTTGAAAACGCCTGGCCGGGCATCATCTTGAGTTGGAGATTTGGCAACATCATCAGCACTTTGGAAGAGGCCAATCACTTTGTACCCAAAGAATGAACCAAACGGTTTACCTTCTTGCTCACGTTGTAAGATAGTGTTCCTGACCGCCCCTTCATCATAAAAAGGCAATCCAGGTATGCTGACGATCTTGTTCTTATAGGAAGTTATTTGACCACCCACGTCGAATTTAAAGTCCTTACCAACCGTGCCATGATAGGTCGCGCTAAAGTCTATACCCGTATTCTGCATGTCACCGATATTCACCTTAGGTTGCTGAGCGTCTTGTCCTCCAAATAAATAAGCCGTTGCAGGTCCTTGTTTTGTGAATAACAGGCCACTTACTTTCTTTTTATACCAGTCGAGGCTTATATCAAGTTTATTATTCAATATCACGGCATCAAACCCTGCATTGGTGATAATATCACCTTCCCATGTAGTTTCAGGGTTGCCGATATTGCTTCTATAAAATCCCGATACGGGGCCGGTGTTGGTACCAGCAATATCATACGCCGACTTACCAAGCCTTGTTGCATAAAGGTTAAAAGGATTGGTACCATCAACGTTACTGGTTGAACCAAGTTTGGCCCAGCTGTAACGCAATTTCAGGTTGTTCACAAAAGTGACGGTCTTGAAAAAGTTTTCCTGCGAGATAACCCATGCTGCGGATACTCCAGGGAAATAACCCCACCTTTGATCTTCGGCGAATACAGAAGCACCATCTCTTCGCAAACTGGCATTTAACAAATATTTCCCGGCGTAACTATATTCCACTTTGCCAAACTGTGACCACAAGCTACTTTGGTAAGCTCCGCCTGCGTTAGACTGAGCACCAGTTCCTGTATTGAGTATCCAATAATCGGGGTTTTCTGAAAAATAATTGGCTCTTGTCGCATTCGAGTAGCGCCCGTAGTTGTTGACAGCTTCAGTACCTACAAGGACTCTGAAATTATGTTCTTTGATTGAATTTGAATAAGTCAACAGGTTGTTCCAGGTCCAGTTTGAATTGTAACCAGCACCCTCAGTGAATGAATTTGAACCCGTATTTCCCTCCGCATTTTCATATGCTACATAACCAAAATTGTAGAAGTAATTATTATCGATCACACCTCCAAACGTTGTGCGGAAATTAAAGTGCCTCAGGAAATCAACTTCTCCAAAAACACTTCCGATAATATCCCAATTCCTGGATTTATTATCTTTTGTGCGGGCAACGTCTGCATAAGGGTTCCCTGAATTACCCAGACCCTGGGACTTGGTACCACCATAATTACCCATAATATCATATACAGGTATTATTGCTGATTCACGGACGGCTGTTGTAAAAGAGTTTTGTTCACTTTGATTCCTACCAAAGAGCGGGTTTTCTTTATAAAAGGCGTAGAAATTTTCGCCCACGCGTATATGATCCTTTATGGAAAATTGCGTGTTAGCCCTCACAGAATATCTCTTTAGGAAATTGTATTTCAAAATCCCCTGCTGATTCAGATAACCCATCGAGAAATAGTATGAGCTTTTATCTGAACCTGCACTTACTGATAAATTGTGGCTTTGCATCGGTGCGTTCCTGGTTATTTCATTATACCAGTTCGTTCCGATCTTATTAGCCTTTGTGATCTGGTTACTATTTATATCATAAGTAGCTGGATCCGTATTTGGGGCTCCTGCCGCCGCTCCTGCGGGTGTGATGTAATCAGGGATCACAGGAGTAGGTCCTGTTCCAAATTGAGGATGTGTAGGAGTAGCTACGCCATCGTTCAATTGCTGGAGCCAAATTGCATTGGCTTCTTCCTGGGTATTTGCCATTTCATATCCATTTCCGTGCGTTGTCGTACCATAATAACCATCATAGCTAACCTTTGCCCTTCCAGTTCTTCCTTTTTTCGTGGTGATAATGATCACACCGTTTGAACCAGCCACCCCATAGATCGCTGCAGATGCATCTTTCAATACCTGCATAGATTCGATATCATTTGTGTTGATATCATGAAGATTGGCTCTGACACCATCGACAATGATAAGAGGTGAATTGTTACCAAACGCGGTGATACCCCTGATCCGAATGTCACTATTCCCACCAGGGTTACCCGAGGTGATAATGGTAACACCGGAAGCGCGACCCTGCAAAGCTTCCTCACCTGTTCCTACAGGGGTCTGCTTCATTTGAGCAACATTGACCACCGATACAGAACCCGTGATGTCCTTCTTGCGTTGCGCAGTATACCCTGTAACCACGACCTCGTTCAAACTCGTGGTTTGCAGTTTCATGCCAACATCGATCGTGTTGTTGCCTCTTACATTTACTTCAGAAACTTCAAATCCAATGTAGGAAAAGACGAGAACGTTAGAATTATGTGGCATAGTAACAGCATAACTACCATCCGTGGTAGTTGTCGTAGCAATGTTGGTGCCTTTTACCGCCACCGTAGCTCCGAAAACCGGTTTCCCATCCGGCCCTGTTACCTTTCCTGTCACCCTGTTTTGCGCAATAACCAGGGATGAGAAAACGAGAGTGAAAAAGGCTAGAAAGAATAAGTGCTTCTTGCCCTTCAATAAGTAATCAACATGATTTCTCATAAAGCAAAGTGTTTTAGGTGTGAAAATTGACTCCGAATTTTTGTTAATAAAAGAGTTTCAGTTAAGGTCCTGATGTTCTAGTTTGAATTTCCTGCTAGGTCTGGTTTGCTATTTACTTATTTGTAACTGTCAACATCATCTTGCTTCCTATCTATGCTCATAAGAAAGGGCACTAAACTAGATAGTAGTGCCCTTGTAAACTAACGATTGCTATATGAGATAACTGCTCTAAAATGTTAACGAACCCATCATAAGATTGTTCGGTTAAAACAACCTTTTTAGAAAGCTTTTTCTTATTGTGCATAGCAGCTAGAGATATTTTGTTGTTCAAGGTGCGTCTAAAAACCATTCCCGGAAATCTTCACGAACCACGCATTTCCAACCACGCAAATGCCCTTCCGCGGTTTACCGGGAAAGTTAAAATCGAAACTATAATTAAAGGAATACAGAAATGATTTGCGGATCTTGTCCAGCCAATAGTAATACTCCATTTTTCATCGAAGCGGGATCTCATACGGCAGTCATTCAGCATTAGTGCAAATCGTTACCCGAATTTAAATTTTAACAATCGATTGACAAAATTTATTTTCTTTAAATAAATAAAATGATACTTTTTTATCAATTAACTGTGTTTTTTTAATTAATCAGGTAATTTTTTACAAATTAGAAATTTTTTATTTGCCTGAATTTGTTTTCAGCAATGGAAAATTCAGTTGCCTTTTGTTTGATTGATCAATAATAAAAAAGCAGGTTTGTCCTTTTGCTTCGAAGTAAATTTCATTTTCCAGGAAGAACTGATCAGCATCAGGCTTCCTATAACTACATCATCATCACCGTCGTTGTCGAGGTCGGCTGCATCCATCGTTATCCAATTGCCGCTGTCAAACTCCTGCACTGTGTACGGCAAGAAATTAAATTTCCCCTTATTCTCGAGATATACTATCGACTCTTCGGGCTGGTTTCTATAATCGGGGAAATAGGAAATTGTGATGATGTCCATATCACCGTCTTTATCAAAATCCCTGGCTACTGCTTTGTAGCAACCATGGATCGGAAAAAAATAAACCTGCTCGAACTTGTAATCGCCCTTGTTTAAAAATATATAAACGCCATGATAATTCTTCAAAACATCTGCCGTAAAATCCAGGTTATCGCCACACGTGTAAATAATGTCTTTAAGACCGTCCCCATTTACATCATCCATTTCAAAATAGCTTGAACCGTAAATAGGAGGAAAGCGTAGCAATTCCCTTTTTTCAAAATTTCCTTTGCCTTTATTTAAAAAAAGAAAAATTCCTTCCTGCGCCTGTGCCATTAAAACAATTATATCAGCAAGGCCATCTTTATTAAAATCATCAATATAAGCTTTGACAGCACCCGGCAAGGGTATCAGCGTTTCTTTGACAAACGATGAATCTGTTTTCTTCAGATAATAAAGTTCTCCTTTATTGTTTCCAAAGCCACAAACCAGGTAATCACTTTTGCCGTCACCGTTCAGATCAGCCACAGTTGTTTGTACCGGTCTTGGAATTTCACCCGAGATCATTTTTATCGCACTGAGTTTTCCCGCCGCGGTCAAACGAAAACTGTCTATGCTGCCATTCTTTGCATCATTCGGGTACAGAATACCAATGTTTGTAAGAACCCCTTCTCTTTTACCCGGTAAGTGGAGATCACTGTCAAACCACATGTCTACCATCGTTCGGTGTATGTTTTGCTTTTGTAGCAGATTCAATTGTGGATCAAAAACTGCAAAAACAGAATCAAAAACGCTGCATGTATAAATGCGTTGATTGCCGGGATCAATTTTTACATATACAGTTGTAGGATCCACGTCCTTTAAAATTCCTTCCTTTGCAACAAACCGATTGGTCACCGCAGTGACAGATGATCGGTGTTGAGCGGGTTGTTGAGCGGGTGCGGTTTCTATATAATAATGAACGATCTTTTGCCAGCCCTCATACGAAATATGTGACTGAACAGAGTCGTGATCAGGATAAGACCCATTTTCTGAATTTAAAAAATAAACGCCTTCATAGTAGGCCATTCCCATTTTCTTACCCATTTCAGGCAACACCTTTTTTTCCCAGGCTGCTTTATTTAAAAGATTTGGATCGGGGAACAGGTGGCAGGAGCCGCAAAAAGTCTTCGCAAGCTCTTCGCCGGTTGGCTCTTTGTTGGCACATTTGATCGTGAAGAAAATAACCGTGAAGAATAACATGCAAATGGCATAATACCTTAGAGACATTCTTTTGAGTTATTGAGAATTAATAATTCGTTTGACGCCAGAGCCATTAGTGACCTCAATTGCCGCCACATTGCTATCAAGAATTGTAAACCGGGCTGACTGCGATAAAAATGATGAGCCGTAATTTACTTCTCGTTTTTGGGTCTTGCCATTTTTGTATTTAATCACCAGGGAAACATCGTCGCGATTCAGTAGCAACGTCTTGACAGACCTTTTCAACCTGTACACCTTCAACGGTCCGCGGTTTTGGCTTGCGGCGATCAATACATGGCCGTCCTTATCCCTAAGCTCTGCGATTGCTTTTCCGTTGCCCGGTATAAACCATCCACTTTGCAAAATCGATAATGGTCGGAAATTTCCTTTCCCATCGCCGTTCAAAAAAACACCGTTGCCTGCATCGTAACGTCCGGTCGAAATATCCGTTCCGTAGTCATTGCCGGATATTAAAATATCCAGGTTTCCATCACCATCAAAATCATCCGCTATCATTCCGTTGATCACAGACGTTTGAGTTATTACAGGCAATGGTTCAACGGAGAACGTTCCGTTTCCATTGTTTCTTACAAATGAACTGGCGAAATAATTCGCCTTGCATTTTATCATGGCTTTTCGTTCATCGTTAGTAAACAGTTTATCGAAACTTGCGTAAGCGAAATCTTTGTATGACAAAAATCTTTTTTTGATAAAGGGCATTTGATCGACCACATCATCGCGAGCGTGAGTGGTAAATTCGTTCAGTTTACCATCCTCGTCCTTAATATACCTGGTAGGTATGCACTCTAACACGCCGTTACCATCAAAATCTTTTGCATATAATGAAACAGGATATCGGTCGGTCGCTTTATAGAAGGAATTTTCGCCGAGATTACCGACAACATAATCCACATCCCCGTCATTGTCAAAATCACCCGACACGATGCTGTTCCACCAGCCCACTTTGCTGTTTGTTCCTGCCTGCGCACTATCAGTGAAATGGCCGCCAACATTTCGAAGGAACTTCAGAGGCATCCATTCACCGGCCAATACAAGGTCTTGCCACCCATCGTTATCAAAGTCTGTCCAAATAGCATCGCAGACCAATCCAATATTTATTAAAGGAGCTGCGACCGAAGATGTGACGTCGATAAATTTTATTTTACCATTTTTGCTGTCATTCCTGTAAATAAAGCTAGAGACGGATTCGGGATAATCCCAGGGCTTTACCCTCCCGGCAATGAACAGATCAAGATCGCCATCCTTGTCATAGTCACAAGCTCTCACACAAAACTTACTGGTAAAATTTGAAGGAATCGCCAAACTATCGCTGTGAAAATTTCCTTTACCATCATTTACGTACAAACGATCTTCATAAGCCGGAGTATTCGGTTTCATTTCATAACCGCCGCTGGCAATGTATAAGTCGAGGTCGCCGTCACTATCTGCATCAAATAATAAAAGCCCCAGGTCTTCATTATGTTTACCTGGAAGTGAATCAGCCCCTCCCTGCAAGGAACGCCGGATGAATTTTCCATTTGACTGCTGTAAAAATAGTTGCGTATCAAAAAAGAAAGAGCCTCCACAGACGATATCATCTAACCCGTTGCCGTCTATGTCACCGGACGCAAGACCTGGTCCATATTCGGAGAACTTGTGCGGTAATAACTTTTGAACATTAAAATCGATATAATCTCTTTCCTTCTGCGAATAGTCAACGTTTACATTGCTTGTAATTTCGGTAAATAAAGAACCGGTGTTGAGGGGAGCAGTTGTATACTTAGAACCTAAATGAGCGTTTTTTATATCCGCCGTTAGTAATTGATTCGCTTTCACGTTTTGGATCAATTGCATCTGACCGTTTGGCCACTTAATGATCACCGAGTCTATCTTCGCTACGCTTCCCAATCCAAAATGAGCGACGGGTGTTACGGAAGATAGGTAGCCTCGATAAGGAGTATTTTCAAAGACCTGCTGCGCTCCATTGTAGTGAAGTTCGGCAAAGGCTCCCAACCCATTCTTATTTAAGCTATCACCTGCAAACTTTATGTCGAGATAATTTGATTGGTTTACCTCCCTGCTATTGTTCTTATACACAAATGCCTTGTCGGCAATATTGTTAACCACATAATCAAGATCACCATCATTATCGAGATCCGCGTAAGCTGCGCCATTTGAAAAGGAAGGCAACGACATCCCCCACTCTTCTGTCACATCTTTGAAAGTAAGGTCACCGTTGTTTTTATATGCGTAGTTTGAAATTTTCACTTGCGGAATTTGTGCGAGCAGATCCTTCTTCGATGCCAGGTTGTAAGCCTTACTTCTGAAGGCTCCGAAATCATGATCCGTCACATCCTTTGGAAAACCGTTGGTAATAAGTATGTCGCGGTAACCATCATTATCAAAATCAGTTACTGAAGGCGTCCAACTCCAGTCAGTTTCTGCCATGCCAGCATAAAAAGAAATATCACTGAAGACAGGATCACCGATCGAATCGTTTTGTAATACCCTTGGCCCCTGGTTAATTTGTAAAGTATTCCTCACATATTGATATTGGTATCCATACTCCTCGTTGTTAAGATACCGCTGATAGCCTATTGCGTTCATCATCATTTTCTTCCTGTAATTGTCCTCAGGATTCATATCCAACTCAACGACGTCAACCAAGCCGTCATTGTTTACATCCATGATATCCATGCCCATGGCGTTTTCGGATGTGTGTTTAAAATACCCCTTCACTTTATCCGTGAAAGAGCCGTCATGGTTGTTTATGTAAAGAAGGTCATTGGAAATAAAATCATTTGCCACATAAATATCTTTCCAACCATCGTTATTAATGTCAACAATATTCAAACTGTGGCCGTAACCTTCGATGGTAATTCCGGCCTTTTTCGAAACGTCTGTAAACACGGGGTGGCGTAAACTGTCGCTCCAGTCATTTCTAAAAAGCTTATCAGTATTGGGATGCTCACTGTTTCTGAGGATCGGCCGGAAGGCAGCGGGATTCTGCCCGTGAATAATTTCATTGTTCAGCAAATACATGTCTAAATCGCCATCGTTGTCATAATCGAAAAAAGCAGCCATGGTGGAATGAGAAGTATCAGCCAGTCCATATTCCCGCGCCATGTTTTTAAAATGTGGGATATCATCTTTATCGACACCTGTATTGATATACAAAAGATTTTCTCTTCTTTTGGCATCCTTCATGAGTGTGGCGCAGACATATATATCCTGCAAACCGTCATTGTTAATATCAACGACACTCACCCCGCGGCACCACCTTCCTTCACCTGCCGTTCCTGAAACTTGTGTTACATCATTAAAATGAAAATCGCCTTTGTTTATATATAATTTGTTCGGAACATCATTACCGGTAAAGTAAATATCCATCAGGCCATCGTTATTAAAATCCGCAATTCCGACGCCTCCTCCGTTATAAATATTTTCCAGGTCAAGGATGTTAATGGAATCATTTTCAGGGATAGCATTTGAAAAATCAATCCCGGTACGCTGTGGGGAAAGCCGGGTGAATAATGTTTGCTTTTTTTTGCAGCTGCTGCAGCAACAAAGAAGAATATAGCATATGATGATGGAATATTTAATCATAAGGGCGGCTCTTTATTCCACTGTTCCTGTCAGCGTTAACATAGTTACCGCAGGGTCTGTGTTTGTATGGATGTTTACCGTTCTGAGCTGTTCACCCTTGCGACCAAGTGTTTTAAAATAAACCTTTATCGTATCCTCTGTCCCAGGCATGATGGCATCTGTTGTAAATAAGGCGACCACGCAATCGCAGGAGCCGACTGCTTTATAAATCATCAGCGGTTCATCACCGGTGTTTTTCAATTTAAACTCATGCATCACAGTATCGCCCTCTTTTACTTTGCCAAAATCAAATTTTGTTTCCTTCAACTCCATTTTTGTAAAATAGGTTTCATTGCTGTTCACTTCAATAGCGCCATTATATCTCTCAGGTTTTTTATCTCTCTTAAAAAAATTCAGCTTTGGATCAGCGACGATCAGAATAACTCCTATAATGATCCCGCCCAGGATCATCTGAAACCATGTTTTCTTAAGCAAATTTTTCATACGCAAACTTTTCAAACTATTTTTTGATTCCCAGACAGAGTAATGTTGCATTATTTCTTGCCAGAATTATTGACCGCTTGTTCCGGCCGACATCTATTTGTATAGCGTCCCTTACCTGTCCCGTTATGTGAATCCCTGTTTGCAAAGAAGACAACGGTTGAAAATTCCTTTTGCCGTCGCCTTTTAACAATATTCCATCGTTCGCATCCAAACGACCAACATCAGGCTTTACGTCAAACATGTTGCCTGTAAGCAACAAGTCTGTGTTTCCGTCTTTATCAAAATCGTCTGCGACAATCGCGTATACGGGAGCCGCCTGTGCTATTACGGGTAACGATCTTAATTCTGGCTCACCGTTTTCATTGCCCCATAGGACACAACTTTGCAACTCCTCTGCCTGAGATTGGCTAGACTTCCTTACCACATCAGTACCGAAAAAATCATCCATCGTTTTCCCGGCAAAATCTTTATAGTACAAAAATTTTTTTCGCAATAATGGCAACTGTGATGTAAGATCGGATTTTGAAGGATACACAAAACTTTTTCCTTCAGGCCAATAATAGGTCATAATACTTTCTCCGGTGGCGTTGCCGTCAAAATCATTTACATAAAGGCGCATCGGCTTATCTTTT
>Ga0207689_10006302_pt1 | contig 10507 bp, 8 predicted proteins | sample KBSMisM52_FD_184312 | JGI IMG/M metagenome (GOLD analysis project Ga0207689, IMG submission 184312) | Miscanthus rhizosphere microbial communities from Kellogg Biological Station, Michigan, USA - KBS Miscanthus M5-2 (SPAdes) (version 2) | ecosystem: Host-associated > Plants > Roots > Rhizosphere... | reverse complement strand
AACGATCGTCAGCGGAACCGGCGGAAATCACGATGTTCCGATCACGATCGTCGCCCATGATCCGAATATGCTCGATCGAATCTCGTCGTGGGGCTGGCAGGACGGGATGCTGCCCAGCCCACAGGCCCCGGTGTGGCGGATGGACGCGTTCCGCGACCGGTTCCTCACCGCGTTCGGGCCGCATCCGCCCACCGCGCCGCCCGGCGCCCCGGTCAATACTTCCAGCGGGCCGCGGTAACGATCTCCTCAGGCGAGGCATCCGCGAATCGAGCTATTTCCGCACGACGTAGGTCGACGATGGTCGCCGCCAGCGCGGGACCAAGTGCTTCAGTGAGCACCTCATCCGCCTCGAATGCATTGGTGGCCGCACCGAGCGTGTCGGGTAGCGGAGAGATCCCTTGCTCGGCCTTACCGGCGTCTGGGATGGACGCCGGATCGACGTTGACCGGCTCGGGCAGCGTGGCGGCACTGCTGATCCCCGCCAGTCCGGCATGGATGAGGCCAGCGACGACGAGGTATGGATTGGCCGACTCATCGAACGCCTTGATCTCGAGATTGGCTGCGCCGGCGTTGCCCGGGGAGCCGGTGATCAGCCGCAACGCCGCCTCGCGATTCTCCAGTCCCCAGACCTGGTACGGACCGGCCCAATGACTCGGGATCAGTCGCAGATAGCTGGCCAGGGAGCCAGCCCCGATCGCCAGCAGGCCAGGCAGGTGAGCCAGGATGCCAGCGGCGAAGGCCTCGGCCTCGTGAGTCATCTCGTTTCGACCCCGTCCCCCGCTGAACAGGTTGCTCTCATCGCGCCAGAGCGAGATATGCACATGGCCGCCGTTGCCGACACCATCGGCCTCCACTTTTGGCGAGAACGAGACGTGCAGCCCGTGCCGCATGCTGAGGGCCCGGATCGTCTGACGCACGAGGACCGACGTGTCCGCGGCCCCGATCGGATCCTCGGCGGCAACGGAAATCTCGTACTGGGCGCTGCCGTATTCCGGATGGATCTGATCGACCGACACGTCTTGTTGGCCCAGGGCCGTGAGCAGGTCACGGAGGTAGTCCGACCGCTCGATTACGCGCGTGAATCCGTACGCCGGCCCGGTCGCGGCCGGTGTGAACTCGGGCTCCGTCGTCGATATCGCCCATTCGAGTTCGAACCCCATCCGCGCCGCGAACCCGGCCTCGGCCAGGCGGGCAACGGCCACCTGAGCAAGACTGCGCTGATCTTGCGGATGCACGGTCCCGTCCTGCTGATAACGCACAACGGGCGTCCATGCCCATCCGGGCTGCTCGGCCAGCTCCACGACCCGGCTCAAGTCCGGATGTAGTCGCAGATCCCCTACCGGCCCGCCGGCGTATCGTCCGGCCACGATCCAGTCGTCGGCCAGGAACGCGTCGAACACCGGGGACGCCCCGATTCCCCAAACAGCCGCCGATTCCAATCGCCCGAGCGGGACCGCCTTGACGCGCGTCACGCCGCTGTTGTCGACCCACGTCCCGGCAACCGCAACCACGCCACGATCCGCCAAGACGCGCTGTACCTCGCCGGCACGGGCGGCCTGCCGGATCCGATCTTGCGAATGCATGGGACTCTCCCCCACCGTCTCGCCAGTGTCGCCATGCTACGGGCGGGTTGCGGCGCCGCGGCCTGACTATCGTTGTCGTCCCTGAGCCCGCACCGTATGTGCTGGAGGACGAGATGCCCGCCAACGACCTGGTCACTCCCCATGCCTGAGCCGTCGAGCGACCGCACCCGCCAATCGGTCGGCCGCCCGGCGCGGGCAGCCGAGTTCATGCCACGCACCCGTCCGGTCGTGCCGCCAATCCACCACTCGGTCACGTACTTCCTCGACGACCGGGCCTACCAGGATGTCCAGGCCGGTGGCTTGATCGAGCACTGGTACGGCCGTTTCCGCAATCCGACGGTGGACTCCGCCGCGAGCGAGATCGCCGATCTGGAAGGCGCCGCGGCCGGGTTCATGACCTCGTCCGGCATGGGTGCGATCGCGACGACGCTGCTGACCCTTTTGCGGGCGGGCGATCGCCTCGTGGCGGCTCGGCAGGTGTACGGCGACACCCGCGACCTGCTCGTGCGCGATCTTCCCGGTTGGGGCGTCGACGTCCGGTGGGTCGACGCTGTCGACCTTGACGCCTGGCGCCGCGAGATCGACGGCGGCCCGACCCGAGTGGTGTACGCCGAGACACTCTCGAATCCGCAGCTGGAGCTGACCGATCTTCCGGCGCTCGCCGAATTGGCCCACCGGGGCGGTGCCCGGCTCGTCATCGACAACACCTTCGCCACCCCGTATGTCGTGCAGCCGCTGCGCCTTGGTGCCGATGTGGTCGTGCATTCGGCGACGAAGTTCCTCAACGGCCACTCCGATGCCATTGCGGGTGCCGTCGTGGCGGATCCCGATCTCGTCACCGACGTGCAGCGGCGCGTCATCACGATCGGAACGAGTCTGGGACCGTACGAGGCCTACCTCGTCTGGCGGGGACTGCAAACCTTCGAGGTGCGTATGGGCCGCCAGACCGAAACCGCGCGCGCTCTGGCTACCGCGCTCGACTCGCGCCCGGATGTCACCGCCGTGAGGCATCCATCGCTGCCCGGGTACCAGGGGGCGGAGGTTGCTGCGCGGGTGCTGCGCCCGAACTGTGGTGGTGGCTGCATGGTGACGATTACCGTCGCGGGCGGCGCCGAACGAGCACACGACATCGTCCGCAACCTCCGGATCGGCTGCGAGGCAACTAGCCTCGGCGGCGTCGAGACTCTGGTCAGCACGCCGGTGAATTCCTCCCACTTCTCGTTGACGCCGGAGGAGCGGCGCGCCGCCCGCATCGATGACGGAATGATCCGCATCTCCTGCGGACTCGAGCCGGCGGAGGCGCTCATTGCCGACTTCGCCCGTGCCCTGGACCTCATCGCAGGCGAGCAATGAGCAGCCTGCTCGAAGGAATACCGCTCGTCGACCATCATTGTCACGGCCTGGTCCGCGGGGAGCTCGACCGCCACGAGTTTGAGTCGTTCCTCACTGAGGCCGACGGCCCGGGGCCGCTGCATCCTTCGCTGTTCGACACCCAAGTCGGCCTCGCCGTTCGGTCGATCTGTGCGCCGCTCCTCGACCTGCCCCGCTTTGCTTCCCCGGAGGACTATCTCGCTCGGCGGGCCGAGCTGGGCGCCGACGAGGCGGCACGACGCCTGCTCGCGGTTACGGGAATCGCTCATTACCTCGTAGATACCGGACATCACCGGGACTTGGTCACCTCTCCGGTCGAGCTGGCCGCCTATACGGACGCCTCTGGGCACGAGATCGTCCGTCTCGAAGTCGTCGCCGAGCAGATCATCGGAGCGGTCGAGCCGAAAGATCTCGCCAACGCCCTCCGCGAAACTCTGTACCTGCGGGCCCAGAACGCGGTCGGCTTCAAGTCGATCGCGGCCTACCGCACCGGCCTCGACCTCGACCCAAGCCGGCCGTCCGACGCCGAAGTCGAGGTCGCCGCCACGAACTGGAGACGCGCATCGAGCGAAGAGACCGTCCCCCGCCTGGTGGATCGGACACTGATCCGATTTCTCATTTGGACGGCCGCGGACCTCGGCCGACCGCTGCAGTTCCACATCGGTTATGGCGATGCGGATGTCAACCTACGGCAGTGCGACCCGTTGCTGCTGACCCCGCTCCTTCGCGCAACCGCTGGGCTGGGGCTACCGGTCATGCTCCTGCACAACTACCCGTTCCATCGCTCCGCCGGTTATCTGGCGCAGGTGTTTGATCACGTCTTCGTCGACGTCGGCCTGGCCCTCCACAATGTCGGCTCGCGGGCAAGCGTGATCGTGGCCGAACTCCTCGAACTCGCGCCGTTCGCGTCGGTGCTGTTCTCTACTGACGCGTTCGGCCTGGCTGAGCTCTATGCGGTGAGCACGACGCTGTTCGGTCGAGCGCTGACGGCGTTCTTCGACGATGGCGTCGCCCGAGGGTTCTGGCCCGTCGCCGAGGCGGAGCGCCTGGTAGGAATGATCGCTTCGGGCAATGCCCGCCGTGCTTACGGGCTCGGTGACCCATAGGCATCGCCCTGCTATTGCTGCTGCTCAGTCGGCCGAATGAGGATCTCGTTCACGGCGACGTACCGTGGCCGGGTCACGATGTATTCGATCGCATCGGCGATGTCGGTTGCGTCGAGTCGCTGGATGGACCCGAAGCGCTCTCGTATTCCCTCCAAGACCTCGGGGCGATTGTGACTGGCGAGCTCGGTGGCGACCGCCCCGGGCTCAATGAGCGACACCCGGAGATGGCGCTGCGTTACTTCTAGCCGCAGGGCTTCACTGAACGCGCCGACGCCGTGCTTGGTGGCGTTGTACGCCCCGCTGCCAAGCCGGACCTGCCGGCCAGCCACTGAGGAGACGTTGACCAAATCGGCGACGTTGCGCGGTCCTCGATCGGCCGCCTCCAGCAAATGCGGTAATGCGGCCTTGGCGCAATACATCACGCCGAGGAGGTTCACCCGTACCATCTGCTCCCATTCCTCGACCGGAGCATCGAGGATGGGTCCGAGGAGCATGACCCCGGCGTTATTGATCAGCACGTCGATTCGCCCGAACTCCGAAGCGGCGCGGCCGATGGCCGACTCCGCCTCCGAGCGCTGGGTCACGTCGGCCTCGATGGATAACACATCGCCACCCATACCGCTGATTTCGTCCGCGAGCGTTGCCAGCCGATCAGCCCGGCGGGCGACCAGCACGACCGTGGCATCTTGCCGCGCGAGCATCCGCGAGGACGCTTCACCGATGCCGCTCGATGCGCCGGTAACCACCGCGACACAGCCGCGCAGGACGTTAGCGCTCATTTCCAACCTCGTCCGAGCTCACCCGCACGAAAACGCTGCGCGTCTCGCCCGGACGCCACACCTGGGCGCAGTCGCGCCTGCGATGCTCGCTCCCTCATGCCGCCAACGCTAGCGTCCCCGCGTCTTACAGACTGTCTCGCGGAGGCCATGGGCTGCCCAGGCCCCGTTCGATCGGCACGCCGCCGGCGGCCACGATCGCATTAGCAAGCTGCCGCAGTATGGTCCGCAGCTCCTCGGTGCGCTCCGGGCCCAGCGTCTCGAACGGCGACGCCGCAAGTCGATCCGTGTCTGACTCATAAGCTTCGCGGATCTCGGTGCCGGACGCGGTCAGCCGTCCGTCGCCGGAGAGCCAGCCGCGGATGCGCAGTTGCTCCGCCGCGTCCGCCCACTCCTGCTGCGACCAGCCCCTACTGGTGCGCAGGAATTCCGGCTCAGCGGCACCGGACCCGGCGCGCAGCACATGCGCCTCACACGGCCCGATCCCGGCGTTGACGAGCGCGGTGCAGTGGCCATCTCCGCGATGTTCCCGCAGCGTGGTCAGCGCCTGCCAGAGACGTACGTATGGATCGCCGGCGACCTCCAAAGCAGCGTTCGCCGCGGCCAGCGGACGGCCCGCCATCGGCGCGCCGTCGACCGCCCGATCGGCCAGCTCCGCGGCTCGGGTGACCATCGGATTCGCAACAACCGGTCCGAAGAGACGCCGAAGGGCGGCGTCTGCGACAGCCGTGCGCAGTTGCACGGCGGCAGTCGGGTCAACGAGTTCCCACATCGAGGGCACGGAACGGTGGACTCGAGCCGGGCTGAAGCCGTAGAAGACCGCAGTCACCAATGCCGCAGTCGCCTGGCCGAGAGGTGCCGCGCGACATGCGAAGTATGTGCTGCCGTGGCTCGCCAAGCCGGATTTCGTCGCCTCGGTCGTGAGTTCCGGAGCGAAGTACAGGACCGCGTGAACCGGCTCGATGACCTGCCACAGCCGTCGCGTGGTTGTCATCGCCGGCAACGCTGAAACCCTTCTCGAGACTGCTGCGACTCCGCCCCGGAGGGGAGCTACGGCGCGTTCTTGACCGTCAAGGCCTTAGATTTGAGCGGATGGAAGTCGGTCAGGGATAGTGGAGTGACTGTACACTTACGTCCGCCCGCTTGGGCACGGCAAACCAAATCGACCATTTCGAGGTCAGGCCAAGATGTCGCGCTCGAATCGTGATCCCGCTGTCCTCGCCCGCCAGCTTCGCATCGATTCCGTGCGAGCGACCAATGCCGCTAGCGCCGGTCATCCGACATCCGCCGCTTCCGCGGCCGATCTGATCGCCGTCCTGGCTGGGGCACACTTCCGGGCGGACTTGGCCGACCCGGCGAATCCGGGTAATGACCGCTTCGTGCTGTCCAAGGGACACGCGTCGGTGCTGCTCTACTCATGGCTGAAGACCATGGGCGCGATCAACGATGAGGAATTGCTCGGCTATGCCCAGCTGGGCAGCCGGCTCGAGGGTCACCCACGACCGGTTCTGCCCTGGGTTGACGTCGCGACCGGATCCCTCGGTCAGGGCATAGCGACCGCAGTCGGGCTGGCGCTGTCGTTGCAGAAACTGGAGCACTCCCCGGCTCGCGTCTTCGTGCTGTGCGGTGACAGCGAAATGGCCGAAGGCTCGGTATGGGAGGCGTTCGAGCACGCGGCCTACTTCGGCCTCAACAACCTCATTGTCCTGATCGACGTGAACGGGTTGGGCCAGCGCGGACCGACGATGGTCGGGCAGCACACCGGCCCTTACGCGGAGCGGGCCCGCGCGTTCGGATGGCAGGCGCTCGAAATCGACGGACACGACTTGGCCCAGATCGACGCCGCGTTCCGCGCTGCCGCCGCGTCGACTGACCGACCAACGGTCCTCGTTGCGCGGACGGAAAAGGGCCGGGGCCTAGGCGCCGTCGAGGGGGCGGAGGGATGGCACGGTCGACCGCTCGCCGACGCCGACTCCGCCCTCGCCGGCCTCGGTGTTCATCCGGCCACGGCCGTTGCACCCCTGCCGCCGCCAGTGCTCACGCGTGACAAGCCACGGCGCGGAAAACTTGTGCTGCCGTCGTACGAACTCGGCGAGCTGATCCCGACCCGGCTCGCGTACGGCGAAGCACTCGTCGCTCTCGGGCGAGCTCGGGAGGACGTCGTCGTGTTGGACGCTGAGACCAGTAACTCGACGTACGCCGAACTGTTCCGCGATGCATTCCCGGACCGCTACTTCGAGATGTTCATCTCCGAGCAGCAGATGATCGCCGCGGCCACCGGACTCGCCGCACGCGGCTGGATGCCCTTCGCCTCGACATTCGCGGCGTTCACCACTCGGGCGTTCGAGTTCGTGCGAATGTCCGCGATCGGCGGTGCCGCAATTCGGCTGTGCGGATCGCATGCCGGGCTCACGCCGGGAGAGTCGGGTCCATCCGGCATGGCGTTGGAAGACATCGCGTGCTTCCGCGCGATTGCGGGTTCGGTCGTGCTGCAGCCGTGTGATGGCAATCAGGCGGCGCAACTGGTCGAGACGATGGCGGACGCGGACGGCTTCGCCTACCTCCGCACGCATCGCAGCGGGTCCCCCGTCATCTACCCGGCCGGCGAGAGCTTCTCCATCGGCGGGAGCCGGGTGCTGCGCTCCTCTGCCGCCGATGTGGTCACCATCGTCGCGTCCGGCGTCACCGTGCATCCCGCGCTTCAGGCGGCTGCGTTGCTCGACGGGAAGGGCATCGCCGCGCGTGTCATCGACTGCTACTCGGTCAAGCCCATCGACGCGGACAGCTTGCTCACCGCCGCAGCCGACACCGACCTGCTCGTCACGGCCGAGGACCACTACATCGAAGGCGGACTCGGCAGTGCGGTCGCGGAGGTGCTGGCGGAAGCGGGGTCCGGCACACCGCTGCGCCGACTAGCGGTCGGCCGCGTCCCCGGATCCGCACCGGTCGGGACGCTCATGGCCGCGCATGGTCTTGATGCTGACGGCATCGTCGCGACGACGCAGGCTGCTATGAGCGCCCAGGCGCGCACCTGAGCTCGGCTCGGCCTGTCGCGCCGTATCGCCGCAACGCCTTCGGCGTTGCGGCGACCGGTGTGAGGAATGGCGGGCTATCGGGACGCAAGCGTCTCGATCATCAGGGCCTAATGTTTTGATTCACACGGAAGACGTTATTCGGGTCGTACTTGCGCTTGACATCAACTAGACGGTCGTAATTGCCCTTGTAATTGTCCTCGATGCGGTGCTGGTCGTCTTCGGCCATGAAATTGATGTAGCCGCCCGCTTCGGAGTGTGGTGCGGTGGCCGCATAGTAGTCCTTGACCCACTGGATGTTGGCCTCGTTGTCAGCCGGATCGGGCCACATTCCGGCAATGACGGTCGCAAAAGTCGCGTCGCGATAGGCGAATGCCGTCGCGTCGCCCGCGACGCGGTGACAGGCACCGTTGATCGGATAGATGTGCATGGTCGAGTTGACTGCCGGCACCTTCGGCCCATAGCGGAGGTGCGCGTCGATCGCCTCGTCGGTCAGTTCGGTGTTGAAATTGGCCTTCCAGTAGTGCTGCAGGCCGGGCGGAACCAGCGCGTCGAATGCGCTATTGAGCATGGGGTACGGCATCGGACCGACCATCTCCGCCACGATCGGCGCCACGTCGCGGATCGGTTGGATCGCCTTCGCGCCTTCCTCCAATGGGCCGGCCCAGCACGTGACGAACGCAATGAACGGTTCGCCGTGCCGGTCTTCCGGAATGAACGGCAATGGCGGGGCGATCTGGAAGGCGGGGAACCCACCGAGCTGCTCGGGTGCGTCGAGAATGAATTCCCGGTAGAACCGGAGGATGTCTCCCGCGCGATCTAGCTCGAAGAAGATCGGGCCACCGAAGATGTCCTTGACCGGACTGAGCCGGAACTCAAACGAGGTGACGACCCCGAAGTTGCCGCCTCCCCCGCGCAACGCCCAGAACAGATCGTCGTTTTGGGTTTCACTGGCGATGACGAGCTGACCATCCGCAGTTACTACGTCGGCCGAAATGAGGTTGTCACAAGAAAGGCCCAGACCACGGTCAAGATAGCCGATACCCCCTCCGAGGGTTAAGCCGCCCACACCGGTGGTCGAAATGATGCCGCCGGTCGAGGCCAGGCCAAACGGGTACGTCGCCGCATTGAAATCACCCCAGGTGGCGCCGCCCTCCGCGCGGGCCCTCCGTGCGGTGGGATCCACGCGAACGCCCCGCATCGCGGACAGATCTGCGACCACACCGTCGTCGCACACCCCAAAGCCAGGCACACTGTGTGAGCCGCCGCGCACGGCGATGCCAACGCCATTCTCGCGGGCGAAGTCAACGGTCGCCATCACGTCACCGGCGTTGGCGCAGCGCACCACCGCGAGCGGTCGGCGATCGATCATCGCGTTGTACACCTTGCGGGCTTCGTCGTAGCCGGCCTCGTCCGCGGTGATCACTGGTCCCCGCGCCCGCTCACGGAGTTGCTCGATAGTCATCGTGCCCATGCCGTAGCCTCCAAAACTTCACTCGTTCCGGCCAAATGTGGCGATCCCCGCGCACGCCGACGCGGGTCCATTAACGATGGAGCCGGAAATCCCCCGTTAGATACCTGAGGCTACGGAAACATTTGCGCCGGTCAAGGTTCCGTTCTTCAGATCCGGCGCTGGCCGCCGTGCCCGACGCCCGGCCCGTGGCGACACAGCAGGCGCCCGGGTCGTGAGCTCCCGTCAAGGTGTCGTCAGTGCCCGGAAAAGCCACCCGCAGCTCGTCCGCCCTCCGATTTCCGAAGGAGCTCTCGGCCGGCGGCGAGGACAGTCCGGGCTCGATCGAGGGGATTCGGCTGAGTGGTCATCAGGAACTTTGAGCGAAGCTCGAACGACAGCGGGACCCCCGGGACCTCCTCCAACGTCTCAGCTAGCGGCAACGCGCCGTCGCCCGGCAATAATCGCCCGTATAACGCCTCATCTCGCAGCGCCTCGATCGACGCGGGAGATTCCTGGGGTGCATCCGCTACTTGCAGATAGGGCAGAAGCCGTCCTGGTACCTGGCGCAGATCGGAGGGGCGTCCGCCGGACCGGGCCAGATGCAGCGTATCCACCAGCACCGCTCCGTTCGGCCGGTCCGCCTGCTCAACGATCCGAGCGGCGACCGCAAGTGTTCCGACCGGAAATATCGGAAGGAACTCCAGCACGACGATTGTGCCGGCGTCCAGGGCGCGATCACACAGGGCACCGAACCGTTCCGCTACCGCGGCGGCCTCTGCCGGTCCACCGGCGACAAGCACGTGCCGGGCGCCGATCTCGGCCGCCGCGTCAATGACTGCCTCGCCTGGATCCACTGCCCGACCGAGGATCACCGGTTCGATGTCGAGCGCGACCAGTCCGGTTGCGTCGAGGCGGCGGGAAACCTCCCGGGCGCGTGCCGCACTCCACGAATCGGGGTCGTACCAGACGCCGACCGCGCCGAAACCGGCGTCAGCAGCGACCCCGACCGCCTCTGGCGGCTGTAGGTCCAGGACGGTTCCGGCCGCCAAGGACAGCAACCGATCAGGCACGACTAACTCCGGCGGCGCGCAGCGGCCATTTCCAGCGGCCCATTCCGCCGCTCTCGAGCAGAAGGAGCACCCCGATGGCGATGGAGTAATCGCCGAGGTTGAGCGCATCCGAGCCG
>Ga0207689_10006297_pt1 | contig 10514 bp, 8 predicted proteins | sample KBSMisM52_FD_184312 | JGI IMG/M metagenome (GOLD analysis project Ga0207689, IMG submission 184312) | Miscanthus rhizosphere microbial communities from Kellogg Biological Station, Michigan, USA - KBS Miscanthus M5-2 (SPAdes) (version 2) | ecosystem: Host-associated > Plants > Roots > Rhizosphere... | reverse complement strand
GCGGCGCCACAAGAAGGTAGGCAAGTCCGAGCCAGGCGAACGTGGACAGCACGCCTACCCTTTCGATCAGTGCGGTGGCAATCGGCGCCGTTACCAGCGCGCCGGCGCCGAATCCGCCCACCGCGATCCCGGTGATAAGTCCGCGGCGATCCGGAAACCACTTAACCAAAACCGTGACCGGGACGATATAGCCCAAGCCCAGGCCGATGCCGCCGAGCAGACCGTAAGTCACATACAACCATTCGATGCGCTCGGTGAAGGTGGCAAGCATTACTCCCAGGCCATAAAGCGCCCCGCCGGTGACCGCGACGACTCGGGGACCGCTGCGGTTTAACCACAAGCCCCCTGCAAACGCCGCGCACGACAACGCCAGAATCGTGATCGTGAAAGTGAGCGTGATCTGCGGAATGCTCCAGCCAAATTGCGTCGCGAGCGGCGTTCGAAATACGCTCCATGCGTATACCGAGCCCAGCGCCATCTGCAGCAACACGCCCGCAGCGGCAATTCTCCAGCGTTCAGACGGCATCGCGCACCCGCGATTGCGTCGCTTGATTCACATACTGGGCGGGAAAATATTCGACCGGGGTTGGCCCATCGCCGCCTGGTGACATTTGCTGCGCCGGATCGAGCGCTGCCGCATTGCTGCCCGAGTGCATAAACTGAATCGCGCCAAACGTCGCGACGACAAACAGCACGATCAATCCGCCGATGCGATGGCTTGTGCCGAACTCGTTGAAAGCGCGCTTAGTAGCCCTGAGAAAATGTTCGTCAGTGGTCATGATTGCCTCCGTATGAAATCCCCGCTCGTGCTATCGCACGTTCCGTGCCAAGCTTGCGCGGTGCAGCTGCGCACGGGAAAGCTAGAAATTCCAAGAGGTTAAGCAACCGGCGAGGTTGGAATAATGTGCCGGCGAAATTCTGCGGCCGTCAAAATAAAGCAGTGCCGTCAAATATGACGGGCTCACGTGCGCAACTGCACAGACCGACGGTAAGACTCAGGCGTTTTTTTGAATGCCGAACTTGCGCATGCGTCCGCGCAGCGTGCTTGCGTTCAAGCCCAGCGCGCGCGCTGCGCCTTGCTCACCCTCGATGACCCATCGCGTTTGTTCAAGCACCCGCACAATATGAGTGCGTTCCATATCGTCGAGACTTGAATGAGCAATTCGAGTGGCGGTGGGCGTCGACGCCACGCTGTCCGGTCCACCGATGCCTCCCTTGGCCTCAAGCGTAGCGCCGCCCGAGAGAATGGCCGCGCGCTCGACTGCATTTTCGAGCTCGCGGACATTACCCGGCCAATCGTGAGTCATGGCCTGATCGAGAAAGTTCTGTGCAATGTCATCGAAATGCTTACCCACCTTGCGTGCTGCCCGCTCCGTAAAGTGACGCACTAGGTGGGGGATGTCTTCGCGACGCTCCCTCAGGGGCGGCAAAGTTAACGGGAAAACGTTGAGCCGATAGTAGAGATCCGCGCGAAACGCACCTGACTTTAGCCGCGGCTGCAGATCGCGGTTAGTTGCTGCGATAACACGCACGTCGGTGCGCAAGCTGCGCGTGCCGCCGACGCGCTCGAACTCCTGATCTTGCAGCACTCGTAGCAGCTTGCCTTGCGCCTCGAGCGGCAACTCGGCAATTTCATCGAGAAAGAGGGTGCCGCCGTCCGCGAGTTCGAAGCGGCCGCGCCGCTGTTGGGTCGCGCCGGTAAAGGCACCCTTCTCATGGCCAAACAGTTCGCTCTCAACCAGATCGCGCGGCAGCGCGGCACAGTTAATCTTAATCAGAGGACGTTCGCGCCGGGGGCTGCGGCGATGAAGGGCACGCGCGACCAGCTCCTTGCCGGTCCCGGTTTCGCCTAGGATAAGCACAGTGCTGTTGGTCGGCGCGACGAGCTCGACTTCGCCCAGCAGTCGGGTAAGTGCCGGCGACTCGCCGATGATCTCGCAGAAATTATGGTTGGATTGGATCTCGTCGATCAGGCATTCGATGGTTGCCTTGGAACGGTGGTGGGCCTCGATCTCGTCGCGCAGCCGCGCATTCTGCTCCTGCAGCGCCCGTCGCGCTTGAAGGAGTGACAGATGCGTGCCCACCCGCGCGAGCAGTTCCTGCGGCTGAAACGGCTTGGTGACGTAATCGACGGCGCCTGCTGAGAATGCGCGCACCTTGTCGAACGTGTCGTCGAGCGCGGTCAGAAAAATGATAGGGACATCGCGGGTTGCGTCCTGCTCCCGCAGGCGCTCGCAAACGGCAAACCCGTCGAGGCCAGGCATGATTACGTCGAGTAGCACGAGGTCGAACTCGCGCGAGCGCAGCAGCTCAATTGCCTCCTCTCCGTCAGCGGCGGTGACGACGTTCGTGTAGCCCTCGCGTGCGAGCCGGCGCGATAGCATGTCACGGGTCTCCTCGTTGTCGTCAACTACGAGGATAGCGCCATGGTTGGGCGTCCGGCCGAAAGCATCTGCAGGAACGCCGGTCGCGCCGCTCGCCGCTGCGGATGCATTGCCCTCCGGCGATAGCGCTCTAACCCCGTGAGTAACGAGGTCCGACAAATATGCTTCCGCAGTCAACATCCGCTCCATATCTGGCAGCAGATCCTTGGCGCCCGTCTCGACGGCGAGCCTTTTTAAACTCGCACTGATTGTGACGATCTGGTTTAACGGCGCGATAAACTCCGGCGGCACATGTTTAATATCCACGTTCTCAGCTGAGATCGCCTGGGGCGAAAGGAACTCGTTGACGAGTCGCAATAACTGATGAGCATCGGTTAGGATGCCCCGCAGGGGCGGTGCGAAGTCGCTTCGGTGACTGCCTTCAACGTCCTCGAGCAGCATTTCTCCATAGCCGATTATGTGATTGAGCGGCGTACGCAACTCATGGCGAAAAAAAGCGAGCTTGGTTCGCTCGGCCGTCATGATGCCGTCCTCCGTGTCAACAATGATTCGATTTTACCCAGCAATCGCTTGAAGTCGATGGGCTTGGTGTCGAAGTCATCGCAACCCGCCTCCAACGCTTTGTTTTTGTCGTCCACTAAAGCGTGCGCCGAAAGCGCAATAATGCCGATCCCCCGCGTTTCTTGTGCGGACTTGAGCTGGCGGGTAGCGTCCCATCCGTCCAGCACGGGCAGGGCCATGTCCATAAGGATGAGGTCGGGCGCCTCCGAGCGCGCCATCGTGAGCGCTTGCGCGCCATCCACGGCGATCACCACCTCGTAGCCTTTCTTCAGCAAACGCCGGGACAGCATGTCGCGATTCATTTCGTTATCTTCAACCAGCAGGATCTTCGCCATGAAAATTCTCCTTTCAGGTTGTCTGCTTGTGAACGCTCGTCGCCACCTTGTCACGAATCTCATCGAGCAGCGTATCGATGCTATATGCGCCTTTCTGCAGGATCTTCTGCACCGCTCCGCTGAGTTGCAGCCATTCCTCCGCGGATAAATGTTTGGCGCTGACGACAATCACCGGAACGTTCCGCCATGCCGCATGTTTGCGCAACTCGGCCACGAATTCAAAGCCATCCATTTCGGGCATCATGAGGTCAAGTAGGATCAGGCTGGGTATGCCCTTGGCCAGGCGCTCAAGTCCGCGGCGGCCATTTTCCGCCTCAATGACCGTATGTCCCTCTTTCTCCAGAATCCGGCGCATCAGCTGTCGCACCGCTGGATCATCATCGACCACCAGAATACTGAGCGCGGCATCCGCATCCCCGGTTTCCTTGCGATACTTGTTCAAAATCGCCATCAGGCGATCGCGTTCGATCGGCTTGGTGAGATAGTCCGCGGCGCCAAGCGAATAGCCCATGTTCTTGTTATCGACCATCGAGACCATGATGACCGGAATGTGGGCTAAGTCTGGATCCGCCTTAAGCGCGGACAGCACCGCCCAGCCATCCTTGTGCGGCATCATCACGTCCAACGTTATCGCGTCGGGCCGTAGTTCCCTCGCGAAGCGCAGCCCTTCGTCCCCGTCGCGCGCCATTGCTACGTGAAATCCACCTTTGGAAAGAAATCGCTGCATCAGGTCTCTGACGGTCGCATCGTCGTCGATGACGAGCACGGTGCTCGCGCCGCTTATCACCGGTCTAACCGGGGATTCGACGACCGATTCGGAATCCTCATGGGACACTTCCACCCGCCTTGGCAACCGAACGGTGAAAACACTACCTTCGCCCACTTTGCTTTCGACCTCTATATCGCCGCCCATCATGCGGCACAGCCGGCGGCTTAGCGCCAACCCGAGCCCGGTGCCTCCATAGTTGCGCGCGGTTGAAGCCTCCGCTTGCGCAAATTCCTGGAATAACCGGCCTATTTGCTCGCCCGTCAGACCGATCCCGGTATCGCGCACGCGGAATAAAAGCCAGTCCGCCTCACCCGAGCTCTCGCACACGACGTGCATAGCCACCGTCCCATGCTCCGTGAATCTGCAAGCATTGCTCAGCAAATTGAACAGAACCTGACGGACCTTGGTCAGGTCGGCGTTCATCGAGCCCGTGTCGTTGTCGCACTGAACTTCGAGCCGGTTCGAATTCTTCTGGGCAAGCGGCCGGATCACCGCCGTGACTTCTTTGACCATGTCCGCCACGCTAAACGTTTCGAGGTGGATGTCCATCTTGCCGGCCTCGATCTTGGAAATGTCGAGCAGCGTGTTGATAAGTTCCAGCAGGTGCTTACCTGATGTATTGATTTTCTCCAGGTCAGCGACGGCCTGTTCAGCGCCCGCTTCAGCGGCGTCCTCCATCAGCATTTCGCTGTAGCCCATGATGGCGTTGAGCGGCGTGCGCAGCTCGTGACTGACATTGGCAAGGAATTGGGATTTCAAGCGATTTGCTTCATCCAGCTTCTGATTGAGTGCTACCAGCTCCCGGGTTCGCTCCGCCACTTTGTTTTCGAGTCCCGCATACGCCTCTTGCAGCGATGAGGTCATTTTGTTGAACTCTTCCGCTAGGATCTCGATCTCGTCGCCGGTTTTGAGATCGAGACGAAAATCGAGATCACCTTTGCCGATCCGACCCACCCCGTGCCGCAGGACATCCAACGGACGCAGCACGCGTCTGGACACGAAAAAGCTCGCCACCAGAGCCATGACAAGGCCCAGAACGAATATCATCGACGATCGCACGATTGAAGAATAGAGCGGCCGGTACACCTCTTGGACCGGCTGTTCAATGAATACAGCCCAGTCCAGTTTTGGAATGGCCGCATAGGAGCTGAACACCATTTCCCCTTGAAGGTTGCGCGTCACCGTACCTTCAGAACCCGCCGTCGCCGGCGCCGCGCCGAACGCTTCGTTCACCTGCTGCAGGCCTGACACGTTGTGCCGCTCCAAAAGCAATTTCACTTGGGGGTGCGCGATAAGGTCGCCGGACCGGCTGGCGACGTAAGCGTAACCGGTCTCTCCAACAGCGATGCCCGAGACGACGTTTTCGCTGAGGTAGACGAGGTTCACCTCGGCTTGCAGCACGCCAATGACCTTCCCAGCCAGGTGCTCGATAGGAACGGCAATAGTGATGTACGGTTCGGACTCACGGACGAAATAGATCTGGCCAAAATAAGACTGACCTGACTTTGCCTGCTGGAAGGCGGTTGAATTCGAAAAATCCCTTCTGCCCTCGGGAAGGACTCCCCGCAAACGCTTGGCGTGCGCGCGGACGACGCCATCCCCGTCGAGAGCCATTGCTTCGGTGATTGCAGGCGTTACTAGCAGCAGCCGCTCGAGCTCGAATTTATATTCTGGCGACAGCTCTTCCGAGGCGACCTCGCGGCTCATGGTGGCCGCCTTCATCGAGCCGTGGATTTCCTGGATGAATTGCCCGATCCTGGACGCTGCGCCGCTCGCGACCTCTTGCTGGAGCAATGCTATGTGCTGTCGGATTTCGTGAAAGCGGAAGTAGATTTCGCACACCCCGCTCACAATCAGCCCGCCCCCGATCAGGATGACGGACATGACGAAGTAATGACGCAGCAGACGCCCGCCCCGCCGCCGCCCAAACATGCGGGCAAACGCTTCCAGTGGAGTCCAATGCCGTTCTGCTGCCGTTGCTTCCGCCGTGAGCTCCGATTTAGGCATGTCGAGTCAGCGCGAATTACTTCTTTTTGCCGTCGGTCCAAACCATCTCGATCTCTTTCTGAAACTTTTCGTTGACCTCCCGGTAGCGTTGCCTGGCTATGTCTTCGTCGTCGATTTTGGAGACCGGCGCGTCAAAAAAGGAGCGGATTCCGCCAGTGAGCTCCACGGCAAGCTCCGCGGTCGATCCAGGCGGCCCCTGGACTTTGTACTTGGGGGTAATCGGGAATAGGCCGCGCTCCATAAAGACCCGCTGACCCCGCTCGGAGAGCAGGAACTCGATGAAGGCACGGGCGGCCCTCGGATGCCGCGCACCGGCGAGAATTCCGAACGGCTCTGGGGTCACGAACGCATTCTTCGGAGCCACGAACTTTATGTCAAAACCGGCGAGTTTTTCTTCGAAGGCAAAATACGAAGGAACTCCGAAGCCCACCGCGTACTCGCCCCGGGCTACTACCGCGGGCACGTCACGGCTGCCGGCGGTAAATATCCCTGTGTTGCCCGCGAGCCTCTTAAGCCACTTCCACCCTTCCGTTTCCCCCCTGCCTTGCAGAATGATCTCGTAGGTTGCGTGGCTCGATGACGACCGGACCGGCGTGCATTGGGCGACTTGGCCCTTGAGCTTGGGATTCAAAACGTCATCCCACTCCTTCAACTCCGGCACTCCGAGTCGCTTGAGCAGCCTAGGGTGGTAGACCAGCCCATAGATTTCGAGTGCCGTTCCCACCCAGAAGCGGCCCGGATCTTTCAGCGGGATCGATTTAGGCTTACCGATCGAAGCTGGAATTGACTCCCACACTTCGCTGGAAAGCTCGAGCTTTGTCAGAAGCTTTTGCGCCGCCAGCTTGTCGAAGAGTGCCGACTCGCCACCCCAAAAAATGTCTGCCTCGGGTTTGCCCTGCCACTTCACTATTCTTTCGTACGACACCGGCGTCCCTGCATGTAGCGCGTTTGGCTTGATGGTTATGTTCCACTTCTCCTTGGCATACCGAACGAATTCTTTGAACACAGCATCCACGATGAACGGAGAAACGGGCGTCTGAATAACCAGCTCGTCCTCTATCGGGGGTTGTGCTCGGGCAGCACCTATAATCCCGGCACCCAACATAATCAGATTAAAAAAAAGTAAGAAGCATCTTCTCATGGTAAGTCCGGCAGTAATCGGATCGACTCTCCACCCCTTATACGGCACAAAATGTCAATTGGGTTGGGGCAGAGCCAGCATCCTAAAACAAAAAATCAAAGATAAATCCTACAACCGTCGCAATGGCTTTGGCAAAGAGCGCAACGGGCTATTTTCAACAGCTTGTTTTGTAAATATTACTGGGAGATGAAATGTCTCCGCGCGTTTTTTGTTGCCATATGTTTAGTTTTAGCTCGAACCGAAGCGGCTCAAAAATAAAAGTCTTTTAATCATTGACAATCGTCGAGACGCGGTTTAGCGCGTGCCAATGCTGATTCAAAAACGATGGAATTACCGGTGCCCCAATTATTATCGCGGTCTTGTTATTGCGCGTCGTCAATCAAACCCACCCCTTATCCGCACCTGGTCATGAACGCGGAGGTCGTCATGCAAACAATCCTCTCTGCCATGCGCAACAGATTCATGGACTGACAGAGTGTCGAAATTGGTGGAACGGCGGCTTGAACCGCAACTATCGCCCGCCGCGCATCAGATCAAGTCACAACTATTACAGCGCAGCGAATGACGAAATTGCAGTAGAGGCGGTGAGCAGTAAGTAGCGAGCGGTGAGGAGATTGCTCACCCGTTCACCTGTAGTAGTCGCGTCCTGATCTGATGGCCAATGTCTGGTTGCGGGAAACGTGAACGGCCCGTATCTGGAGGTGCTAATGGCCGGAGTCGACCCGGAGGAGACGGTCACGTTTCTCGGAAGCTGTCCTTCGTCGGTCGCTCCGGTGCGGGCCGTGCCGGCTACACACAGCCTCAACGAACCGGCGGAATTAAAGCTCAGTCGCTTGTCGGCGATGCGCCAAAGTTTTCAGCGCGCCGCGAGAAACGCCTTTGCCTGCTGGATTTCTTTTTTGTCTGAATCAGCCTTCGCGGTCAGCGCCAGCAGCTTCTTGTAATACTCGGCTGCTTTCTGGCGGTTGCCCGAAGTTTCAGCAGCCCTGCCCGCTCCGTAGAAGCTGCGCATGCGATTGGGATATTCTACGAGAGACTTTTCGAATTCCCTGAGAGCCGGCCCGGGTTGCTTGAGTTCCAGCAGCATTTCGCCGAGCAACTCGCGCATGGGCCACAGACGATTTTCCATGGCCACGTGTTTTTCGCTGGCATCTTCTATATCTGCTGCGGAGCGCATCATTTTCAATGCTTCCGTTCCCTTGCCGTCCCCATGCGCGACCCAGGCCATTGCTGCCGTGATCTGGATATCCACCTGTTCCGCCCAATAAGGATCTTTAAGGGACAACAATTCTTCCCGCAGTGTCTGCAGGGCGCCGATTTCCTTACTTGCATTGGGGGTATCGCGCAGCTTGGCGTAACCCATGGCGCGCGTGAAATGGGTGATCGCGTCGGCGGCGGGTGCCGTAGGTATTAATTCGAGCGCCGTTGCGTCGGCCCAGGCGCTTCGTTCGATGGCGTAGCGCGCTGGAATTGCTGCGTACGCAGTGTAGGTCGGGAACACGCCGCCGGTCGGGGTGCGCTGGGCTGCAGGTCCGGATTTTTGCAGCGCCGCGCTGGCTTCCAACAGACGCTGCGCCTCGCGATCCTGTCCCATCTGCAGGTGCGCGTATACCATGAAGTCGATCGCATGCGCATAGCCTTTAAAGACCGCGAGCGATTCCTTGTTCGCCTTGATGGATTCTTCCCACATGCCGAGCATGGAGTAGATGTGCGAGGGCATGTGCAGGGCGTGCGGTGCCGCTGGCGCCACCGACGCATAGTGATTTGCAGCCGGAACACCACGCTTGGCGAGTCCCGGAAAGTCGTAGCTGTGTATCAGGTAGTGAAGGGCACCTGGGTGATCCGGTTGCTTTGCCAGTACTTTCTCGGTAATGCCGGCAGCCTTAAGGTGCCGGGTGTAAGTCTTGTCTGCAGGCGTAACCGTGACGCCCTCATTCAGAGCCAAGGCGTAGAACACTGCAGCCTCGGTATCATCCGGATAACGCGCGGCAAGCTGTTCCATGGCCTTCTCGTAAGCCAGCACGCGCGAAGGATAGTCCGTCTTGTCTAGATCCGTGTAGTACACCGCCAGTGCGGCAATGTAATCGCGTTCGCGTTGCGTCTTCGTACCAGCTGTCATCGCTTTATTAATCTCCTCCCAGCCTCGTTTCATCGCGGGCGCGGGTTGACTGCCCAAGAGCGGATTGGTACGTACGGCCATGGCCATTCCCCAGTACGCCATGGCGCAATCCGGGTCCGTCTTGGCGATTTCGATGAAGGCATTGAGTGACTGCGGATACCAGAAGTTGTGCAGAATGGCGACGGCACGATTAAACGCTGGCTGTACCTCGGCCTTGCAGGAAACCGGGAAGTTGACGTTGCCGAGTTTCTCCTCATCGTGGGCGGCGGCAAGGCCGGATGCGAATAACAACGTTATGAATACGGCAACGAAAATTTTTCCTGGCTTCATGGCGCTCTCCTGTATGAGTGGGCCGATGGCGTTAGCATATGCCGAACACCGTAGCACGGAGGACAGTCTGCGCTCTTAGTCACGCGGGGCATAGGAGTTTCGAACACCCTTACCGAATGGCAAATGCCGAGTGTCGATCAATCGTCAAAATAACTGTCTGCTAACGCCGGAAGAGGACATCTCCCTGCAAAGCCAGAGATGAAGCTTTGAAAGCTGTGCGGAGGGGGTAATGGAGGGATGTCCGTTTTCGACCGAAGCCGACATACGCGCGGCTCGAAACCGGTCATTCAAATCGGTCTCGACGATCGGCGCCGTCACGGCAGTGATCTTGTCCGCCCGAGCGATCATTCAATGACCTCATCCGCGCGCAGCGGCAGCGACTGCGTTCTCGTAAGGAGGAGTGCGAACACCATTTTTCGTAGCATCTGGACTACACACAGTGTGGTTCAAAATACCGCAACACCAAAAGGTCCGTCGCCAGTACTGTAGGGCGATCCTGGGATTGCGTTAAGCGCCCCGTGACCCGATCGATTCCGTACGCCGAGACGCTGTTCGAACGGTAGTTTGTGCAGTAGAGGAACCTTTCACGCCTGTCGATGGCAAGCCCGCGCGGATTCTTACCTGCCGCAAACGGTTGCCCGAGCAGGGGTCGCAACGCACCACTGCCGCGGTCAATGGCAATGAAAAAGCGGACCGAAGTCCGCTTTCCCAGCAGCATGGATCTGCTTTCAGCTCTTGCGCCGACGCGCTACGAATCCGAGCAGGCCAAGACCGGCGAGCAGCATCGAATAGGTCTCGGGCTCGGGCACCGCCGCGACCGTGTCGCCGGTGAGCGAGAACACGGCGTTGAACGGGCCCTGGTGGGTGA
>Ga0207689_10006292_pt1 | contig 10520 bp, 7 predicted proteins | sample KBSMisM52_FD_184312 | JGI IMG/M metagenome (GOLD analysis project Ga0207689, IMG submission 184312) | Miscanthus rhizosphere microbial communities from Kellogg Biological Station, Michigan, USA - KBS Miscanthus M5-2 (SPAdes) (version 2) | ecosystem: Host-associated > Plants > Roots > Rhizosphere... | reverse complement strand
TCAAGAACAGTTTCATCCGTATCAAGATTCTCAAGGAAATGTTTGGGTTTCTTCTGGTACGGTTGGCAATCGCAAAATTGTTTATTATCCACCTGTCGGTTCTGGGGCTGACGCCGGCCCTGACGCAGACACAAGCGATGCAGACGCTGGAACTCCCGATGCAGACACAAGTGATGCTGATGCCGGAAGCGATGCGTCAGATGCGAGCGACGCAGGTGATACAGACGCATCGGATGCCAGTGATGCTGGCCCTGATATAGATGCTGGCACTGACGCTTCTCCTGATGGAGGTGAAGGTGGTGCCGACGCCGGTCCAGATATGGATGCTGGTGATGCAAGTGTGGATATGGATGCGGGTGATGTTGATTCCGGCCCAACGGATGCGGGTATGGATGCTGACACCATGATGGATGCAGGCCCTGACGCTGATGCAATGATGGACGCAGATGTGCCTATGATGGATGCTTCGACTGATGCAGGCGAAGGTGGCTCTGACGCTGGTAAGCCTAAAGATTGTGCTATGAAGCTTGAATCTGGACCTGGTGTGATTACTTGTGATGAAAGTGGTTCACTTATTGAAATGAAAACTACTGCTAATGATCAGGAGGTAACATTTGTTGGTCCGAAACCTGGTTGTTCAGTTTCTTTTACTCATGATTCAATGTCCCAGGGCAACAATGTAACTTTTGATGGTTCATTGCATTTCCCTGCTGGAATGCCTCATCACGTTGTGAATGTTAATCATTGCTTTACCAAGGGAACGATTAGTGGCCTTGATGCCTTTTATGAAGGTACTGAACCGGTTGTCAGTTACAATCCTGATTTTAATAGAGATAGTGTTCATGTAGTAACAATTCATCTTCTTGAGGGTCAGATTGGTTATGAGCATGCTGGAAAACCTATTCAATCTGTTTCCTTCCCTGATAAAAAATGTGCGGATGGAAAGGCTTGCCCTCCAGGTAAACAACCAGCCAAGACCACACAGGATCTAGATTTGAATCTTTATGCATCTTTTGACCCGAATAAACAGCCGGTTGTTGCTCCTCCTGAGTCTTCCGATGATGGTGGTGGCTGTACTATTTCAAGCACCCAAAAAGAGACTCACCTGAGCGCTCTTGCTATTGTTGCAATTGCTGCTTTGGCTGCCGCTGAAAGACGTCGTCAGAAGGCACAAAAATAAGGTTTAAACTGTTCAATAAGCCAAAAAAATGCTATAATTTGGAGATTATAGCTTTTTTTACAAATGGACCTTAAAAAGAACAAACTTATCGTAGGTTTTCTTATTGCCGCAGCACTTTGTTTGATATTTGTGTTGTTGGCAGTTTTTAATGTTTTGAATACATGGCAAATAAATCTATCCGACCTTCTCTATAGTTCAAATAATCTTCCAACCAATAAAAATATTGTTTTAGTGACTGTTGATGATTCAACACTCGACCCGATTAATGGTCTTGGCGATTATCGTGAGTGGCAAAGAGATGTTTATGCGCAGGCTTTAAATAACATTAACAAACACCAACCTGCTGTTGTAGCATTTGATGTTTTTTTCCGTTCTCCAAAAGATCCGGAAAGTGATCAATTGTTTATTGATGCTTTGAAAACAACTCAAAAACCTGTTCTTATATTTCAACAGCAAACATTGGATGAAGTAGGTGATGCTAAAACTGATACAGTTTTACCATTTGATAAATTACTTGGAATTCCACAGTTGGAGTTAGGTTTTGGTGTAGCTACTGATAACAACGAAATTTATCGATTTTATTCGAGTATTTTTAATGATTCTTCTCTACAAAAAACATTTTCAAGCTTTGGCATAACTGTTGCATCTGCTTATAACAAGCTTAAAAATCTTCCAACAACTGTTCCTCAAAATAGTTTCCGTTTTCCGTATTATACAAATCCGGAAAACGGAAATAATCTTGAAAAGGCATACCCAAAAGTTTCTTTTTCTGAGGTTTATTATGATGAATACACAACTTTTAATCCGGATTATTTCAAGGACAAAATTGTTTTGATTGGTGGTTTTGCCAATAGTTTCAAGGACTCATTTTTTACACCATCATCAAAAAGTATCAAAATGTATGGTTTGGAAGTCCACGCCAACGCCATCCAGGCCATCCTCGAAAACAAATTCCTCCGTGAAATGAGCACCACAGAAAAGGTCCTCCTGATCGTCTTCCTGGCGCTTCTTTCCACCTTTGTTTTCCTCTATACCAAGGTCCGCTGGTCACTCCTCTACCTCTTTGCGGTTCCCACAATTTACACTCTTCTCGCGCCTTGGGCATTCAACAATCTGAATCTCATCCTTGATATGGTTCATCCGTATTTGGTGATTCTTACAAGTTTTGCTGCAGTTTATATTTATCGTTACGTCACTGAGTTTAAAGAGAAAATCGCACTGAAAGGTGCATTCACGAAGTATGTGAATCCTGAGCTTGTAAAACAGATTACGGAGCATCCGGAAAAACTGAAACTTGGTGGGGAGAAACGTCCTGTCACCGTTCTTTTTACGGACATCGCGCACTTCACAACTATTTCTGAAGGGCTGACTCCGGAAAGTTTAGTTACTTTGTTGAACGAATATTTTGATGCGATGTCTGAAGTTATTTTGGGGCAGGGTGGGACTTTGGATAAGTTTGAGGGGGATGCGATTATGGCTTTCTTTGGGGCTCCGATTGAGTATCCGGACCACGCGCTCCGTGCCGCGAGTGCGGCTATCGGGATGCGTCATAAACTGAATGAGCTTTTACAAAAATGGAAAAATGATCCTCCGCTTCCGGGTGGTGAAAAGAAACCGATGATCGATTTTCGTTGCGGACTTTCTTCCGGTGATGTGATTGTGGGGAACGTTGGTTCTACTGAGCGCTTTGAGTACACTGTGATGGGCGATATTGTGAATCTGGGTTCACGACTTGAAGGTGCAAATAAAAAATACAGCACCAACATTATGGTTTCAGAAGCTACTTATGATCTGATCAAAAATGATTTTGAAGGACGTGAACTGGATATTATTCGTGTGGTTGGAAAAAAGAAACCGATTAAGGTGTTTGAGATTCTTTCTGCTAAAGGCCAGCTTCCTGCGGAAGCTATGGCCCTTCTCCAAAATTATAAAGAGGGCATTCAACTCTATCACGATCGAAAATTTGCCGAAGCTTTGGAGAAGTTTAAACAGTTACTTCAAAAATTCCCGGCGGACGGACCGAGTAAACTGTATGTGCAGCGTTGTGAGGTACTTCGAGATTACCCTCCCAATGCTGACTGGGATGGTGTGTTTGAAATGGGTTCGAAATAAAAACTAGCGGTTGATGGTCTCAACACGGTCAGGTTTCAGGCCTTTCATGGTGTTCAATGTGGCATTGCCGATGATCGGTTTTGGACTTTCCGGATGAGCTTTTATGAACTCACCAGCCTTGTCAGCGGAAACAAAAGTTATTTCCTGGCCTTCTAATGTTGTTGGTTTAAACTCAGCTTGAGTTGCAGGGCTTTCGAAAACTCCTTTGGCTTCGAACTTTCCTTCCGGGCTTACTTTTACCAATACCGTAATCGGTTTATTTTCTGGTGAAACTACAGAGAGATTGAAATCTTTTTCATAGGTACCAACTATTTTGAAAGATCTGCCGTCTTTTCCAAGCATCGGTACAGCCAGATTTTTGTATGGTTTAGCGGTTAATGCAGTTGAGTCAGGTTTGATTTCAGCTGCTGTTGCTGCGCTTCTGGAATTATTTACTGAAGTGACTGCTGTTGTTGCACCTAAAACTGCCATTGCAGCAATACCAACTTTTGCAGCCAGAGATTTCATCCATGGGACAGGTTGTACTGGAATATTTTCAGCTACAGCTGAAGGTCCAGGGGTAACATCAACAACCGATGGAGTTGCAGGAGTGCGCTCGCTATCAACATCTACATCAAAAGCAGTTCCTCTGTCGCTATCGACAGCACTGGCAAGAACCGGCTCGGTAGCCGTTTTTTCTTGATCGCTCGGATGTGAATCCAGAGTACCCATAAGCAATTTGTTTACTTTGCAACTCAAAACTACCAGATTGTGGCTTGCATTTCAAGCGAAAATGAGTATAATAAATGACTGTCGCTCTTTGTCAAGTTGGCTTTAAATATAGGGAAAAAATGGCAGTGAGATGCCTCTGGCCACGCTGTGTGCCAGCCTGCAGGCAGAGGTAGCTCGTCTACCATTCAACCCTAACCACGGCAGAATCGAGGTGAATCGAAGGCTGATCAAAACGAGAAGCGAGTTGTGACTCCAGCTCGGATTCTTAAGACTGTAGTACCTGGAGTCATTCTTCTCCTCTGCCCTCTCAATGCGAAAGCGCAAGAGGGGGGCGCAGACGGCGTCGGTGCCGGATGCGATGTGGACCAGGATGGGCCCACCCTCACCATTAAGGGAAGCTGCATCACTGCAGCCCCCTGGATGGAAGGGACCGAGCTTGACCTCGATGGGGTCATTCGCGGTGAGCTTGGCTCCGAGACGCTCCACTTGGTCTCGGGCAAAGTCATGGCCCATAACTTTGGGGCACAGAGGACTCTGAAAATCGCGGTCGACGGAAGCGAGTATAGCCTCACCGTAAACCCGCAGGAGGTCGTTGAAGTTCAGATCGTGGCAGCTGATCAGGTGGCCTGTTATTCCCACAGCGGGGAGACGGACCTCACTGTCAGCTATCTGGCTGAACAGATCCGACTGAAAGCGGGCGAAGGACGCACGGTCGTGCTGTCCAATCCCGGTGGAGGTGAAGTCGCTTGCGGCATGGCCTCGCGGTGGATGGTTTCGCGTATGGACGTTCCCAGGAATGAGTTGGTAACCCCTTCTCAACACCCTGGTGGATGGATCGTCGCAATTCCACTCGCCGTTCTCATGATGATTTTGCGTCGGCAAAGGAGGCCGATGCGAGACGCCTGAGACCTTGCGGCACTGAAGGAATACAGTGCACCCTTAGCTTTGCTTTGGGAAAAACCACCTTGGAACGATGCAGGCGTTCCGAGGTGGTTCACCCTACAATTTTTTTTATCCGGCAACAAAATCTTCGGACTCGTGATGGTGCTTGCCTTTGGCAATCGCGCCGATCATTACCACAAACTCACCTTTCACACCCTTTTTGGTGAAATGTTCATGGGCCTCTTTGGCTGTACCGCGGAAATACTCTTCGTGGATTTTGGTGAGCTCGCGTGCCAGGGCTATCTGACGGTCGCCAAAGTGCTGTTCCAGCTCGCCGAGGGTTTTGAGGAGACGATGTGGCGATTCATAAAAAACGATCGTTCTCTCCTCATGCTGTAGGCTCTCCAGGAGGGTTTTGCGGCCTTTTTTAACCGGCAGGAAGCCTAGATAGATAAATTGGTTTGTTGGTAGTCCGGATGCGCACAGGGCTGAAATTACAGCTGAGGCGCCAGGTATAGGCACAACTTTAATGTCTCTTTTGGCAGCTTCGCGAACTAATAAAAATCCGGGGTCGGAAATTCCAGGTGTGCCGGCGTCGGAAATTAATGCGACGTTTTTTCCATCGGTTAACATTTGTACAAGTTGTTCGAGTTTTCGTTCATCGCTCCAGGCGTGGAAACTGATGGTTGGTGTTTTGATCTGATATTTATCCAGCAGAATTTTGGAATGGCGTGTGTCTTCTGCCGCGATGTAGTCCACGGTTTTTAACGTTTCTACTGCGCGAAATGTCATATCTTCCAGATTGCCGATTGGTGTTGCAACGATGTAGAGCATAGAAGTTTTAAACAAAAACGGGTTTCTTACTTTGCGTAATTTTTGGCGGTAATAAGTATTGTGGTTGGGCGATATTTTTTGTGGGATGGCGCAGTTTCTTCGTATCAATGGTTTGAATAATCTCGTCATAAGATCGCAGAGATTTCGCATCGAGCCAGTGCGCGTTTTTGCCAAGTTTCAATGCGTGTTTTTGCGCCGGCGGCGCATCCCCGACCATGTATTTTACCGATTTATTTTTCTGTAAAAATTTTTCTACTTCATCAATATGCAGACGTGTTGAGGTTTTTTTTGACGGTAATTTTATGGCGACAAACTCTCCGCCGGCCCGCAAAACTGTTGCGGTGTTTTTTTGAAATTTTGCAGGAACGATTTGATGAAAATACTCCCAGGTGCTCAAGGCAAAAACCTTTGCTTTCAGGGCATAGGCAAGCGTATTGGCAAGCGCCACGCCGATGCGGAGCGACGTAAAAGGGCCGGGGCCGTTTACTACAATAACTTCATTCACTTGGCGTTTTACTTTTTTCAATGCTGCTTCAACTACTGGCATAATTTTTTCCATCTCATCAAAATTTGCCGTCCAGGATTTTGCAAAAAGAGTTTTTTTATTCTGAATAAGAACAACCTGTGTTGTGCCGATGGAAGTATTAATTCCAAGAACAGTATTTAAATCGGACTGTGCAATTTTACCAATCCTGGTTTTGGAATTTTTTATTACTGGTTTGGAAGATTTTGCAGATCGAGATTTTTTTGCGGCTGGCATGTGAATGTGATTAATTCTCCGGCATTATAGCCTGTTACAAAAAAGACAGCCACTGGTGGGCTGTCTCTTAACTTATTTGGGTTTCCCTACTTCTTTTTCTTCTTGGGATTGGCTCGCTGGATCTTGGTGCGAAGGCGCTGGAGGCTCAGTACTGTGCGCTGGAGTGAATGAATGAGGTCGCTCATATCTTCTTCCGTGGCCTTGTGCGTATTTTTGATGAAGCGCGTCAGTTTGACGGAGACGGCCTGGATGAGTCCATTTTCGGTTCGGATCTCCTGCTGCTTTTTTTGCTGCAGTTTGAGAACCGGTTTTACTCCTGTTCCTGTCGTTTTTTTCCGACGGGAGGAGTCGGGACGTTCTTCCGGAATAAGCTTAAGCATGAGGTGAGTTTTTTTAGTTTTTGTTTTTTTAGATTTGTAGAGATCCAAACTTTCCTGGAGGACCTTTTGCCCCTCAAAACGGGACAAGATTAAAACGTGCAGCGAACTATTTTATGTCAGTAACGTTTTTTATTTCGACACCCTTGAAATAGTACTTAATAATTTCGTCGAATTTTTTACCTTGAGAAGCAAAATATTTGGCACCGCAACCGCTTAATCCTACGCCATGTCCTGCCATGGATTTGCCGGCACAACCCGGGTCATCCACACTGACGAGCCATGGTGTATCGGTCCAACCCCAGACCTCCTGGGCACTGCGGGTACGTCCGTCGTCGGATGAGAAGTATGGTGTTTTAATAACTTTTCCGTCATAAGTAACAACAGTTCCCTTGGTGTCGTTTACAGCCTTTACGCCTGTTGGGTTACGTTTATGGAATCCATAACCAAGATATTTCTGGCTGCGTTCAGGGTCATCGGTGAGGTCATATGGAGCGCCCGGAAATTTCTGTGCGGCGTTGCTGTAGTATGTTGCATATGAACGTGCCAGAACGATAATGGCTTTGATTTTTTCATTTGGTTCATCGGCATCAATTTCGGCTAAACCTTTGAGATAATCTTCAATGGCCAGATCGTTTACTACCACCAATGCGTCTTGATATCTTTGAACTTCAAGCGCACCTAAATACTCATTGTCATTGAGTTCAGGTTTCCAGGATGGACGATTTTCGTAGTTATCAATGCGAAGTACTTTGCCAGAAGCTGGTACAAAACGTGGAGCGTTGGTTAACGCAAACGCAGAGTTATCACCCTTAATCTTGAACTTACTCAGCTCATAGGTAACTTTTACTTTTTCATTGGTTGTGAAGTCTGCAAGTTTGTTGGAACCGTCATAGACTGCGAATGGTCCGTCTGCAGAAATGACCGGATCCCCAACGAAACTGATTGCTACACGAATATTTGGATCTAATGAACCTGTGGTTGATGGACTGGCTTCACTTTTTTTAGTCTTACTGACTAATAAATTGATGGTTTGGCCATTCGTCATCAGACTGTTTTTGCCGAGTTTTGGTGTGAGCATAAGTTTGTATGTACCTTCCTTGAGCGGAGCCTGGATAGAGACACTGATCTTACCGGTCTGCCCTGGAAGAACCTGGTTTTGCTCGATTTTCACTGTCTTCACTTTGATATTTTTTTCTGTGGCTACTTCCAGTGAGAGGGCGTCTTTGCCGCTCTTACTCCAGGTTGCACCACCGAGATTCTGGAACTCAAAAGTGAGTTTTTTGGTTTCACCGGGGAGTGCGTAGTAACTATCTACGCTGTTGAACTTGGCCATATATAAAGAGTCGTATACATAGATCTCAAAATATTTCTGTTTGAATGGCAGCCAGGTTACTCCTTCGATCACCGGTGCAAAATATTCGCGGTAGGTTCCTTCTGTTTTTGGAGCTTTAATAGCGATACGGAATTTTCCGGTTGCTCCCGGTTTTACTTCATTCTGGTCGAGGCCGCCAAAACGTGGGCCCGGTCTGGCAACTACGTGCGTTATACGATCTTGAGGTTGTTCAGTACCAAGCATGATTTTGTTTACACCATCACGTTTCCAGGTAACATTTCCGGTATTTTTTAACTCAACAATAATTTCACTTTTCTCTCCTTTTTTGAGGTTCGGTTTTGGAACGTTTATACCAACAACGTCATAATCATATTTTGCGGATTCAATCTGGAATGGGATGCTCAGATATTTTTCTACTTTGGTCTTGCCGTCGATTAACGGGAAAACGTCGAACATACCAATGCCGCCTTGATAACCGGCTTTGAGTTCAACCTGGAAAGTGGCTGAATCACCAGGTTTAACCGATTTTCCAATTGGTTTGGAGCTGATGAGTTCAGTGGATTCAAAGAATTTTTGAACTGAAGTATCGCGGTTTACAATAAAGGTTGTTTCTTTGCCCCAAGTTTTTGCTCCTTTATTTTTTACCGTGATGGAAACTTTCTGTGAGCCACCTGGCTGGAAGGTTATTCTATTTGGGATTTTACTTATGCTGAAGTCATAATTTTTGGCGTCAGACGGGCGGCGGTTATCGGTGATTTTTGTTTTAAAGCCCTCTTTGGCTGCGGCACGGATGGTTGGTAAGAGATCATACAAATGGGTTCCCGGACAACTGGTTTGCATTACATCACGATGACCTAAAATATTGTCTGTTTCTGCCCCGCGGAACTCGCTGGTGCCTGTTGGATCAATTCCATAGATTTGTGATTTTTCTTTAATAAGTGCTGTTAATGATTCTACGACCGGTGCTGGGACTTCGTTGTCTTGATAGTTACCGAGAACGGCAATACCGATACTGCCGACGTTGGCAGGGCCGGCATGGGCACCTACCACCATTTCTCCACCGGCACGTCCTTCATAAATGTTACCGTCAGGATCGATGATATAGTTGTATCCGATATCGCCCCAGCCCTTGGTAATGGCATGCCAATAATAGATATTTCGAATAGCCGCCATCGGGTTATCGAGATCGTTGGTGGTGGCGGTGTGATGAATAATGATTTTGGAAATTTTTTCTGGATATTGCTGCGGCCATGTATAGAGGTTGCCGTCTGCATCAGATTTTACGGTTTTCACAATTTTGAGTTCATCTGCAAATTTTTTGGCAAAATCCGGGTCCTCTTTAATAAGTTGTGGTTCTGGCAGGTCATCTTTATACAGTCTCAAACTTTCGTCTGCTCCCCATTCAGCGCGGGAAATAATTCTTACTGCTTTGGGTGTGGTTGTTTTTTTGCGAGCAACTTTATCGGTTGATGAGACGGTTGTGGTTGCCACGGTTGTTGTCGATGTATCGCCTGCGGCTGCAAATTTGGCATTCTGTGAGACTGTGCTGACGCTGCCAATCGTTGCAAAGAAATCTTCCGGACCATTGTTTACTTTGCCGTCTGCATTCAGATAGGTGAACTCAATATTTTCGATGAGTGGGGTGACGGTAGAGTTATTGGTTGTTAAGATAACTTTATATTGAAGTTTATTGGAACTGTTGAGAGCGATAAACGAGGTTGGATATTCAGGGTCGGCATTTTCCTGACCATCAATATCACCATGCATTTCAAACCACTGACTCCAGTTGCTGTTGGATTGGGTTCTTACCCACAGCTCTGCAGTTGTTCCTTCAGGCTGGATCTGATGCCAGCGTACACCAAGGCCCGTAAAATTAATCGGGGACTCTTTTACCGGTGACAGATAGGTGCTGCTTGGAACATAGGTTGTCGATTCCTGTGCAGACGCTACTGAAGCGAACATTAAAAAATTGGCCATTACCAGAAAGCCAATCATAAGTGTTTGAGCTGATTGTTGGAGGAGTTTTTGGATATGCATTAGAAGGATTAGGACTACTTGGTGGTTTACCACATTATCTTAATACTAAAGTATTATAAAATTATATCACTTTTGGCCCGATTTCTCAATGGACATAAGCCAAGATTTGCCGGGTTGTTACTTGAAATATATCACTTATGTCGTGAAATCATATTTTTAGTTGCAATTTTCCCTAAAATGGCTATGATAACCACGTTTTTCCAGTTGGGTAGAAAAGTTTACCCAGAGCCACAAGCGGTTTTCTCAGAGTGGCATGTCTCTTTTAGGTTTTGCAACTATGGCACTTACGTA
>Ga0207689_10006290_pt1 | contig 10521 bp, 9 predicted proteins | sample KBSMisM52_FD_184312 | JGI IMG/M metagenome (GOLD analysis project Ga0207689, IMG submission 184312) | Miscanthus rhizosphere microbial communities from Kellogg Biological Station, Michigan, USA - KBS Miscanthus M5-2 (SPAdes) (version 2) | ecosystem: Host-associated > Plants > Roots > Rhizosphere... | reverse complement strand
GAACCCAGCGGCAGGGAGCATTTGCTCCAGGATTGCGCGAGATTTGTCGGGGCTGCCGTCATCGACGAAGACGGCCTCGAAATCCACCCCAACCTGTTCGCTGAGACCTTTCACAGCTTGAACAAGATCCGGGATGGATTGTTCGTTTCGGAACACTGGAACGACCAAAGTCAGCATTGCGCCTGCCATTCCTGTATGACATCGCACACCGCGGATACTTCCGCTGGCTTCAGATAGGGGTGTATCGGGAGCGAGACTTCTCCATCTGCTAAACGCCGCGCGCAATCGAGATTGCCGATCACTTCAAATCGACCATAGTCGTGAAGGGCCTTCTGTTCGGGAATGAGTTTCGGGTAGTGAACCGCCGTCAAGATTCCGCGCTCCCGCATTCGCGTACGGAGCAATTCGCGCTTGCTGGCAGGCGCCAGGACTGGGAAAAGATGCCAGACGGATTCCGATCGAGATGGAGATGGAACGACCGAGACGGCGCCCTGTATCCGATCGCGATAAACGCTCGCAATCTCCCGCCGGCGAGCAGTCCAGACTGAAAGACGCGGCAGGCAAACATCACCAAGAATCGCCGCGTGAATCTCATCCAACCGGCTGTTCATCCCGACCTCGTCATGAACGTACGTTTCGGTTTGCCCGTAGTTCCGAAGCGCCCGTGCCCGCGTTTCGACGCCCGGATCTCTCGTGAGAATCGCCCCTCCGTCTCCCATAGCACCCAGGTTCTTGGTCGGATAGAAACTCACTGCCGCTACCTGCCCCACAGAGCCGACCGGACGCCCATCCCATCGCGCCCCGATCGCCTGAGCACAGTCTTCGACAATCTGAAGATCAAACTCAGCCCTCAGATTCTCCAGTTCGTCGAGGTCGATACTGTGACCGTAGAGGTGCACGGGGACAACAAAACGAATCGATCTGTCGGCGCACAAAGCGCTGCGGGCCAGCTGCAGGTCCATCAGACCTGAGTGATCGGTGTCCACGAAAACCGGTACTCCTCCGCATCGCATCACCGCCAGGGTCGTAGCGAAGGCGCTGATCGGAGTGGTTAGAACTTTGTCGCCAGCTTTCAAGCCCAGAGAGCGCAGGCCGATCTCGATCGCGTCGAGACCATTCGCTACTCCGACCGCGTAGGGAAGGCTCCACGCTTCGGCAAGTCTCGCTTCGAAGTTGTTCACCTCGCTACCCAGCACGTACCAGCCGCTCGCACCGACTCGCTCGACAACTGACAGAACCGCAGGTCCGATGTCAATCCACTGTGCCTTGAAGTCGTTCAGAAGAATCATTGGGCGGGCATCCTTCTGTGGTGGCTCGAACCGGCTGAGCGCGGGTCCGACAGGCCAATCAGTTCTGCCCGTCCAGCGCGACCCTCTGCCACGAATGGGGGCTAATCGATCCTGCTCCTGAAGATCGCCACCAAAGGAAGGTCAGGTGCACCGTCGCGCCCAATCCTGTGGATGACGGCCCTGTCACAACAGAACTTTCTCTGACCCTCATCTGCGGGCGATTGTACCTTGTTCAGAAAAGGTCCGGCACGGTCCCGGCTGCCCTAGAAACATCAGCGTGCGCCCAGGTTGGTATCCTTGGGAAGTGGCTCAGCCTCCGTTGGTGACGACGATCATCCCGGTCTATAACCGACCGGCCCTGCTGCGTGAGGCAGTGGCGAGCGTGCTCGCCCAAACCTATCGTTCGATCGAGATCATCATCGTCGACGATTCCTCGACCGACGAGACGCCGCGCGTGATAGGAGAGCTGGAAGCGCGCCATCCGGAAATCCGCTCCATCCGCCGTGCGAACGGAGGTCCGGGGCTGGCGCGGGAGGCGGGGCGCGCCGAGGCACGCGGCGAGTTCATTCAATACCTGGACAGCGACGACCTGCTCGCGCCCCGCAAATTCGAGGTGCAGGTCGTCGCGCTCGCATCGCAACCGGACGCGGGCATCGCCTACGGCAAGGTGCGTTACCGCGACGAAATGGGGAACGAGATCGCCTGCTACTGGAAGCCGGCCAACCAGGTGCAGCGGACGATCTTCCCGTCCTTTCTCATCGCGCGCTGGTGGGAAACGCTCGCGCCGCTCTACAGGCGATCGGTGACCGATGCCGTCGGTCCGTGGACCACCCTGCGGCTGGAAGAGGATTGGGAGTACGACTGCCGCGCCGGCGCGCTCGGCGTCATCCTCGCCTACGTCGACGAAGTCGTCGGCGAGCATCGCGATCACTCCGATGGGAGGCTCTCGCGCGGAGCAGCGAACGATCCGGCGCGCCTGCGCGACCGCGCCGAGGCCCATGAGCTCATCGCCGGACATGCGCGCCGCGCCGGCGTTCCCCGCGACACTCCCGAGCTTCAGCATTTCGCACGTGAGCTGTTTCACCTCGGCCGGCAATGCGGCACCGCCGGTCTGGCCGCCGAATCGAAACGGCTCGTTGCGCTGGCGCGGGATCTTTCGGCCGCGCGCGATATCCGCGTCTACGATCTCGCCGCGCGCGTGCTCGGGTGGCAGCGCGCCGGACGCGCCGCCGACTGGATCGAGCGTCACCGATGACGGCGATCTCGGTGGTGATGAGCGTCTACAACGGTGCGGCCACGCTGGCGTCGACGCTCGACAGCATCCTCGGCCAGACGCTGCGCGATTTCGAATGCATCGTCGTCGACGACGGCTCGACCGACGATACGCCGCGCATTCTGACCGCGTACTCCGCTCGCGATCCGCGCATCCGCGTGATCCGCCAGGAGAACGGCGGCATCACGCGCGCCTTGATCGCCGGCTGCGAAGCCGCGAAGTCCGCTGTCATCGCCCGTCAGGATTGCGGCGACCTCTCACGGCCCGAGCGGCTGGAGCGGCTGCTGCCCCTGCTCGAGACTTGCGTCGTCGCGGCGTCGCAGGTCTTGTACACCGGCCCGAACGGCGAGCCGCTCTACACGACGGCGCATTCATCGAAAAACGTTCACCACTCGCTCCTTCACGGGGACGTCGGAACCATCCAGTCGCTCCCCCATCACGGCAGCGCCGTTTTTCGCGCCGATGCTTATCGTCAAAGCGGCGGCTATCGCCCGCAGTTCTACTTCGCGCAGGATCTCGATCTCTGGATTCGCATGGCCGCACTCGGCGATTTCTGTATCACTGGCGATGTGCTCTACGAAGCGCGCATCGACGCCGGCGCGATCAGCAGCATCCATCGGCGCGAGCAGGTGGCGTCGGCCATCGTCTCGATCGCCCTCAGGGACGGCGGCGGAAGTCTCAACGACGCCGCAGCCATTCGTCCCGCACGGCGGCCCATCACCAGAAGCGAACGGGCCAAGGGGCTCTACTTCATCGCCTCCTGCCTTCGCCGGCGCTCCGATCCGCGCTGGCGCGGCTACGCCTTCCGCGCCGTGCGCACGTTGCTTCTCGGAGGAGCGGCGTGAAGCGACCGGTGTTCGATCCATCCTGGCCGGAGGAGATCCAGGAGATCTATCGCAATGACATGCGCGAGATCTGGGATCGCGACATCGAGCGCCACTCGTTCCATTCGTACCAGAACCAGCTGGCGCTCTACGCGGGGCTGGTGGAGCGCTACCACGCCCAGTCGGTGCTCGACGTCGGATGCGCGCAGGGAACGCTGGCGCTGCAGCTGGCCGAGCGCGGATGCACCTTGACAGCGCTCGACATCCGGCAGAACTTCCTCGATTACGCGCAGACTCGATGGGAGCACGGCACGATTCGCTTCATCGCCGCAAACATCTTCGACCATCCCGACCTCGGGCGCTTCGACATGATCTTCGGCAATCAGATCATCGAGCACCTCGTCTACCCCGCGGCGTTTCTGCGCACGCTGGCGTCGTACGCCAATCCGGGCGGCGTGCTGGTCGTCTCCACGCCCAATCACGATTACTTCCGCTCGAAGCTGCCGAGCTTTCGCGAGCTCGGCGATCCGAAGCAGCACGAACATCGTCAGTTCTCAGCCGGCGGCGGCGACCACTTCTTCGCCTACACCGAGGAAGAGTTGCGCGACGCCGCCAAAGAGGCGGGACTCGAGGTTCTGGAGATGATCTACTTCGAGACGCCGGCCATCTCCGGCCATTTTCTCGTGCGCTTCCTCCACCGCATTCTTCCGCTGACGCTTCTCCGCAAGGCGGATCGTCTTCTGCTGCGCATGGCGCCGCGCACCCTGGCGCATCAGCTCTGCATGGTCCTGCGGAGGCCGGCGTGATTCTGCGGCTGATCGCGGCGCGGCTGCGCGCGCACGCGCTGCGCCTTCGAGGTGCGCGCGTCGGAGCGAAGTGCCTGGCCGGTCCGCGGCTGGCCGTGCAAAACGCGCGCGGCATTACGCTCGGCACACGGGTGGAGATCGAGCACGATGTCTACCTGAAGCTCGCCAGTTCCGCGGCGCGGCTGATCATTGGGGACTACACGTTCGTCGGAGTGCGCTGCGCGATCCACGTCGCCGCATCGGTGACCATCGGCGCACACACGCTCATCGGCGACAGCGTGGTGATCGCCGATCACACGCACAACAGCGCGGCCGCACAGCGCATGGACGAGCAGGGAACCCGCTCCGCTGCCGTGACGATCGGGAACGACGTGCTCATCAACCCGCTCGTGGTCATCATCGCCGGCGTAACGATCGGCGACGGCGCCATCGTCGGCGCCGGGGCGGTGGTGACCAAGGATGTGGAGCCGTACGCGATCGTGGCCGGTATCCCGGCGAAGGTGATCGGGAAGCGGAGTTGATCATTTGTCATCCAGAGCCGCCGAAGCCGCGGCTGCGTCAGCAGCCGACCGGCGCAGGACGGCGAAGGATCTCAAAATTGCAGGATCTCGATTAGGCAAAGCGTCTCAAGACACCCGACGCGCGAGAATGAGACGCTGCGTTTCAGCCGGTGCTGCCTATGTTGAGTTCCTTCGTCGTCCTGCGGCATCTCCGCCGCTGCGCGGCTTCGTGCCTCCGGCGACTCTGGATGACAGGATCCAACTCCCCAACCCTCCAAACCCAATCCCCGCCGCGATGGCGAGCGCGGCGATCGCGGGCTCCAGGTATCGGTCCCACCTCATCGGCAGCCAAAGGAAAAGAGATCCGGAGAGTGCGACGCATCCCGCCAGCACGGCAATCGACAGATGGCTCAGCTGCCCCCGGCGGCGAAATGCGACCCAGAGCACGGCGAGAATGCCGAGGATGAGAATCTTCCCGGCGAAGCCAGCGGAGACAGACTGCCATTCAAATCGCAACCGCTCGCTCCAGGAGTGAATCTCCGAGATCTGGCCACGTTGCAGACCCGCCAGATCGCGCAGTTGCCAGGCCATGCGTGAGAGCACACGCGCGGGCAGCGCTTCCTGACTCCCCGGTACGCCCTGCGCGGGCCACCAATAGAACGGATTCATCGCCACGCTGGCCGCGAAGGTCACGACCGTGACAACCGCCGTCCATCCCAGAAAGCGCTTGCTCTGCTCGAGGTAACTGAGAACAAGGCCGGCGACGACGATGGCACCCCATGACACCAGCCCGCTGAGACGCGTTTGACATGCGGCCGCGCAGGTGACCCCGCAGAGAACGGCGAGGATCGCCTGCGTCCTCACGCTCCGGACGCGGACGGCTTCGACAAACAGCCAGAGAGCGGCCACCACCAGCGCGGTGATCAAGGCGTCGTAGACCGCCGTCGTGCTCTGGACCGTGACGATGTGGTGGCGCAGAAAAATCAGCGTCGCGACGAGACCCCACCAGCCCATAACTTCCGCACAGATCAGAAAGATCAGACCCGCGGCAATGCCGGTGCTGACGATCGACACTCTCCGTGCCGACTGGAGCCGGTGTTGATTGGCAAGTCTCATCGCCTCCGGAGTAATCCAATGACCGCTGGCCAGGAGTGCATCCTGAATCGCCAGGTTCTCCGGAAGCGAATCACCACCGGCCAGCACGGCCAGGCCGAACACGATCTTTCCGAACTGCGGATTGCCGCGTGCGATCGGGCTGCCGAACCACGCTCGATCATCGAGATCGTGTCGAAGCAGAAGGCGCAGGAAAAACGTCTCTGAAATCTTGTGAGGCTCGTCGTCCCGCCACGGTTGCCGGGAGGCACGGGGCCAGAGGTACGCAAGCACCACGCATGCGAGCGCCAGTGCAACGATTCCATGTTTCCAGCGGGCGCCCCGCGGTAACGCTGTGTGAGAATGACCGTCAGTGAAACGAGCCCGCGTTGCCATCGTCGCCTCGCACGTCATTCAATATCAGGATCCATTCTTCCGGCTGCTCGCTGCCGATCCGGACGTCGACCTGACCGTACTCTACCTTTCGAACGCCGGCGCGGAGAGCTATCGCGACAAAGACATGGGAACGACGTTGCGATGGGACGTCGAATTGCTCACCGGCTACCGCCACGTCTTTCTTCGCAACCTTGTACACGACAGCAATCGCGGCTGGACGCGGCACATCAATCCCGGCATCGTCTCCGCGCTGCTGCGCGGGCATTACGACATGGTGATCTTCATGCTCGGCTGGGGCTCGATCAGCGCCATCCTCGGCATCGTCACCTGCCGGCTGGCCGGCATCCCGTTTTTTCTTTACGGCGACAGCAGCTTCCCGCCGCCGGAAGACACGTTGCGGCGCCGCATCCGCGCCACCCTGCTTCGCGCGCTCTTTCGCCGGACGACCGGCTTCATGGTCTCGGGCGTTCTCAATGCCGAGTACTACCGCCATTACGGCGGCGATCCCGATCATTTCTTCCTGCTGCCGTGGGCGGTCGACAACGATCGCTTCGCCGAGGCCTCCAGGTTCGCCGAGGGGGAGCGGGAGAAAATGCGGGAAGCGTTGTCGATCGGACCAGAGCAGACGGTCTTCGTCTTTTCCGCAAAACTGGTCGAGCGCAAAGACCCGATGACGCTGCTGCGCGCTTACGAACGGATGTCAGAGCGCGATCGCGGTGTCGTCCTTTTCGTCGGCGACGGCGAGCTGCGCGAATCGCTCGAAACGTACACGCGGGAACATGCGCTGGGCGGTGTCCGCTTCGCCGGTTTCATCAACCAGCGCGACCTGCCGAAGTACTACGCCCTGTCGGACGTTTTCGTGCTGCCATCGACGTATGAGCCCCGAGGAGCGGTGATCAATGAGGCCATGGCCTGTGGACTGCCGGTGATCGTCACCGACCGCTGCGGCTCGGTCGGTGACATCGTCCTCGACGGCGAGAACGCCTTCGTCTACAAAGCCGGCGATGCGGACGCGCTGGCCGGTGCGATGACGCGGCTCGCCGGCGAACCGGAGCTGCGCGAACGGATGGCGCGAAGATCGCGCGAGATCATCGGGACGTGGACCTTCGCGCGCGGCGTCGAAGGCGTGCGGTTGGCATTGCGATGGATCGAGGAGAGGAAGCGGGCGTGATCACGGTCGCCATTCCGACGTACAACCGCGGGACGATCGTGGTCGAGACCATCCGGCGTCTGTTCGCGCTCGATCCTCCGCCCGAGGCCATCATCGTCGCCGACCAGAGCCGCGAACGGAACGAGAGCCTCGGGCGCTGGCATGGCGAAGGACGCATCCACCTCATCCGGCTCGATGCTCCATCGATTCCGGGTGCGATGAACCTGGCCCTGATTGCCGCCGCCACGCCGGTCGTTCTCTATCTCGACGATGACGTCGAGCCGTCGCCGGGACTGATCGCCGCGCACGAGCGCGCGCACGAGCCGGCGGAGAGGTGGGCAGTCGTCGGACAGATCCTGCAGCCGGGCGAGGAGCCGCGGCACTTCGAACAGCCCGAAGACGATCTGGAGTTTCATTTCAGCCATGACAGCGGCCGCTTCGTGGCCAACGTCATGGCCGGCAATCTCTCGGTGAAGCGCGATCGCGCCATCGCCGTCGGCGGCTTCGACGAGAACTTCGTCGGCGCCGGCTATCGTTTCGAGACCGACTTCGCGCTGCGCATCGCCGGCGCCGGCGGGAAGATCTGGTTTGCCCCCGACGCCACCCTGCGCCATCTCAAGCTCTCGTCCGGCGGCCTGCGCTCGTTCGGCGATCATCGCAGCAGCCCGTCGCCGGCGCATTCGGTGGGCGATTACTACTTCGCCATCCACCATCGTCCGCCGCTGAGTCGCTACGCATTGCGGCGGTTGCGCAGGAACGTGGCTACCCGCTACCACCTTCGTCATCCGTGGACCATTCCGGCCAAGCTGATCGGTGAACTGCGCGGGCTGATCCTGGCGCGCCGCCTGGCGCGAAGCGGGCGGCGATTGATTCGAAGCCCGAAATGACGCGCGGGTGAGGCGCGTTCCGACGAGCACATTCCATGGCCATCACCGTCATCTTCGTCGCCTTCCTGGCCCTTTCCGCGAGCATCGCGCTCGTCGACTGGCGCCGCGGCTGGCTGATGGCCATCGTCTGCGGCGTGCTGCAGGATCCGGCGCGCAAACTGACCACGGGGACGCCGGTGGTCATGTCGCTGAGCATCGTCGTGGTGTACGCCGTCGTTCTCTTCGCGGCGCAAGGGGAGCTGCAGAAGTCCGGACGCGATTTCGCCCGCCGCTTCGCCAACCTCTACGCCGCCCTCCTTCTGTTGTTTGTGTTTCTCGCGCTGGCAGCGATCAACGGAATTGCCACGTTCGGCCTCGAGAACTGGAAAGTGCCGTTCCTGAGCCTCTTCATTTACTGCCTGCCCATTCCGGCGGTGATTCTCGGCTATGCCTGGCTGCAGAAGGAAGAGCACATTCTCAAGCTCTTTCGTTTCTACGCCATCCTCACGTCGATCGCGCTGATCGGAACGCCGCTCGAATACCTGCACGTCCAATCCCGCGCGCTCGGCACCGTCGGCATCGATTGGAACCTCCGATTCATCAAGGGGATCGAGATCCCGCTGCTCTCCGGTTTCTACCGCGCTCCCGACATCATGGGGTGGCACGCGGCCACCCTGGTCTGCATCGGCGTGATCATGGCCATGTACCGGCGGGCACTCTCCCAATCATGGCCGTGGATGGTCGTGGCCGGATGGGGCTTTCTGAACTGCGTGATCAGCGGACGGCGCAAGGCGGTCTACATGGTGGCGGTCTTCGCCGCCGCATTTCTCTGGCGCTACGTGCGCCGCATGAAGCTGACGGAGATCGTGGCCTTCGTTTCCGTCGGAGTGGTTCTCGCCTTCGTCGTCCATCAGCTCGGCCAGAACGAGGAGGCCAGCATCTACGCGCGCGGAACGGCCACCACACAGAGTGAGCTCCTCGGCCGGCTGGAAGGCGGCGTGAGCGGAACGATCGAGCAGAACGGCGTGATGGGCGCTGGACTGGGGACCGCCACGCAGGGAACACAGCATCTGATGTCGGGCGGAAAGTTCGGATGGCAGGAGGGCGGCCTCGGCAAGCTGGCCATCGAGCTTGGCGTCCCGGGATTGCTGGCCCTCATCATCCTCGTGGTCATCATGATGCAGATGCTGCTGCGCATCTCAGGGCATCCCGACATCCCGGAATCGGCGCAGCTGTTCCGGGCCGGACTCTTCGGGATGTTTCTCGGTGATGCGGTGACGTTCCTGGCCTCGGCGCAGGCCTACTCCGACCCGCTCCTGGCGCTGTTCACGGCCTTCACGCTCGGATGCCTTTTCGCCACCAGCCAGTTCGATGAGCGCGCCCGAGTGGCACAAGCGACACCGGCACCGGTCATCCAGGGACGGCCCGCACGCGCGATCGCAACGATCTGACGATCGCCACCGCTCCGCAACCGAACCAGACGGCGATCATCGGCATCACCGGCACGCGAAAGCGCGAGGTGGCCTCGGCCATCGAACAGGCGATCAGGTAGTACGCGACGAAGGCGAGAGAGACCCACGCCATCCGTCGATTCCGGCGCACCAGACTGAAAACGCCCACCAGCGCAACGAGCGTCGTCGTGCAGGTGTAGGCGAGGACGATGAACTGCGCGCGGCGAGGGGGCACACCAGCCAGATCCTGGAGTTGCTTCGCGCCGCCTCCGAGGAGCGTTCGCGCAAGCGCCAGCGCATACGCGCGCGCGTACGCCAACGGATGCGTGGCGATGATGCGCAGCGCCAACGGCGAGTAGCGCTCCGTGTGAAAGTGATCGATGGCCCGGTTCACGTGATTCGAATACGTCGCCTGCGGCACCGGATCGCCGACTTCGCGCGCCAGTCTGGCGCGGATGGCATTGACCGAATCGCCAGGCTGGTCGATCGCCAGCGTCGCCGCCGCGCGATCGAAGAGCAGGCTCCACGACGTAATCGTGCTCACGGTGAAACCGCCACCGCGCAGCGCATTTCGTCCCGACCACGCCAGCGGCACCGCGGCGAAGCAGAGGACGAACACGAGCGCGCGGGCGACACTCCCGCGCCGCCGCTCCGCAACGATGACGATCGCCAGCGGGATGGCGACATACAACGCGATCGGCCGCACCAGCACTGACACGCCGGCCAGAAATCCCGCAACCGCGGCGGCGCGCGTACCCATCAAAGGCCGGCAGAGCATCGCCAGGACGACGAATGTCAGGGCCGTGAAAAGCGTCTCGGTCACGATCATGTTCGCGTGAACGATCGAAGGGATGTCGATGGCGAAGAAAAGTCC
>Ga0207689_10006289_pt1 | contig 10521 bp, 10 predicted proteins | sample KBSMisM52_FD_184312 | JGI IMG/M metagenome (GOLD analysis project Ga0207689, IMG submission 184312) | Miscanthus rhizosphere microbial communities from Kellogg Biological Station, Michigan, USA - KBS Miscanthus M5-2 (SPAdes) (version 2) | ecosystem: Host-associated > Plants > Roots >... | reverse complement strand
AAGCCACACGTCATTAGTCTGATTCATCGTGACAATCGTGCATCGATACGGGTTGCTGAACGTCTCGGTGAAACCCTCGAAGGGAATGCAAGGGTATTTGATACCGACGTCCTGGTCTATGGCATCGACCGCCCGTGAGTGCTTGCGAATGGGTCGACAAATACAGAACCGGGAGCGGTAGCGACCGGGTTCAACTTACCCAAGATTCAACCAAAATACAGCGCGCTGATTTACTCAACCAAAGTAATTTAGTTATCGACAGTCCTTGACTTCGGATTCGCTCGTCGCGGTCGACTGCATCGTCAGTTGAACCCGGTCGCTACCGCTCCCGGTTCTGTATTACTCGACCCACTCTGTGGTTCCAGCAGGAGCAAGAAAAAGGATCATCGAGAGCCACTCGATGATCCTTTCTCTTTCGCGCAGCGCAAACCTGTAGTCTGCGTTACCGAATCATTCTTAGAAACCGGGCGCGGGTGGCGGTCCTCCATGATGACCGTGACCACCAGGTCCATGGCCGGGTCCGCCGTGCTGTTTCATCAGCTCATCAGCCTTTGCTTTCTGTTCTGCTGTCAACAAGCTATAAAGCTTCGAGTGGATGCGGAGGTGGTCAACCATCTGATCAGCCTGTAATTGCGCCTGCTGGCTGGCCAGCGACCGCACGACCGCTTCGTCGAACTGACCGTTGGCAGTGGCGGCGTCAATTTGCTTGCGAATCTCTTCGAGCTTCGCATGACGCTGTTCTTCGATTGGCTTCTGCGCCTCAAACGCTGCTTTCACCTGTTCCTTCTGAGCATCAGTCAAGCTTAACGCCTGCGAAATGTGCTCAATCATCTCTTCCGGTCCGCCGCGCATCCCTCCCTGACCCATACCTCGGTGGCCCTGGGCCAGCGCGAAGACCGTGGCGGCCACGACCAGGACAGCGATGCTGGCGATCGCTAAAATTCTTTTCTTCATTCGTGTTCTCCTCATTAGTAAACAGACTTGTCTTTTGAAAACTAACAGGCAAGAGTGCCTGTGCTGTGCGATCCCATTGGGCCGCTCTCTGCGTGCGAAGTGTTATACGCCAAATGCCCGGGAGCTGATGTAAAGACTCAGTCTGTCTATGTAAAGTTTTGTAAAGGATTGCTTTGTTCAGTAATGCCATAGCGCCTGGCTGAGCGAATCACGGCGAGAAACCCCCTCTTAGCTTACTTCCATTTTCAAAGTCATTGAGTAGTCGCCCTGCTTCCCCGGGCCGGTTATGGTTATTGTTTCCGGGAGGGGATTTGTCAGCTCCTTACTACGGACCCATATGGAACGTGCCGCGCCATCAGCTTTTCCGATGATCTTGTTGAGGAAACCCTGCTCCAGGTCATCAACCTTTTTGCCGGTGGCTTTTTCTACGGCGCCTTTGATTAAGGTCAGGGTTGGCGGTAAAGCTGGATTCAGATTCTTCATCACATCTTCCGGCAGCGAATTCAACGCAATCTGAACTACCTTTTCCCATCCGGTTTTGATGTCAATATCAAAGAGTTCTACCTCGACGCGCTCAAAGCTTTTGACATCGAGGTCACTGAACACGATCTCCCGTTTGGAAATATCCAGTTTGCCCTCCATATCTACTTTAGGAAGCGTGTCGTGACGAACCCAGTTGTCCTTTTTCTTGTTGTCTTTTTCGCACTCCCAGTAATCCCGGTTCCCTAACCCCGGAAGAGCTTCTCGGGCGAACATGGGTTTGCCTGTGGAATCCTTATATTTGAGGCTGATGAGAGGGCGGAATTTGCAATACTTGTCTTCCAGTTTTAACGGAAACGTCAAGTCCGTTACGACTATATCGACGGTCGCCATATTAGCTCCTTGTTTAGTGGTTGTCGCAGCTACTGTGAATTTGAGCGCCGGTGATGGCTGCCCGAAATAAGTAGCTGCTGCTATCAAAAGATCGCGTGAAACTTAGCAGTTCACACCGTCAGGTAAAGCAGAGACGGGCAAACAATATCCCCGGCTATTCGGAGTGTCAATTGGTTTCGCACGGGTAAAACGGGTTGAGGTATCGCCTCGAACGAGCCTGCTAAGATCTCTCGACGCGGAACGAAACAGTCCTTCCCAGTTGTGCTGCAACGGCAGTTGACACTTCTTTACAAAGCCCTCGATACAGTTTGAGATACAATGGCCCACTTTTGTATGAGACAAGTTCCAAGGCTAATCTTTTTGATAGACGCGACGGCGTTTGCAATGCAGTCAATCAGCAGGAATGGATCGAATACTCATCATTGACGACGACGTGGCGCTGTGCGAGCTGGTGACAGAATATCTTGAGCCCCTGGGTTTTCAGATCGAGTCAGTCCATCGCGGCGATGCCGGCGCTGAGCGGGCGCTTGCGGGCGAACATTCCCTCGTGGTGCTCGACGTAATGCTGCCAGGCCTTAACGGTTTTGAGGTGCTGCGACGAATACGCGCCGAATCGAAAATCCCGGTGTTGATGCTGACCGCCAGGGGCGATGACATCGACCGCATTGTCGGACTCGAAATCGGAGCTGACGATTACTTGCCGAAACCGTTCAACCCCCGCGAACTAACCGCTCGGATTCGCGCCATCCTCCGCCGAACAACTTCGGACACGCCGGCTGATCAGGCTTTGGAAAGACGGCTGCATGTTGGTGACGTCGAACTCGACGGCGGCACTCGCGCGATTACTCGCGGTGGCCAGAACGTTGAGCTTACCGCCGTAGAGTTTGATCTGCTGGAGAAATTGTTGCGATCCGCTGGGCAAATAGTCACGCGCGAAGAGCTGTCGAAACAGGTGTTGGGCAGAAGTTCCTCACCTTTCGATCGCAGCATCGACATGCACATCAGCAATCTTCGCAAAAAGCTTGGTCAGCGTGTTGACGAAACCGAAAGAATAAAAACCGTAAGAGGCGTCGGCTACATCTACGCGCAAGCGAGCGCTGCCGGCGGAAAGTAAAAAGGTTTGCCGCGAAGTCTGTTTCTAAAAATCTTCCTTTGGTTTGGTGCGGTGGTACTTACCTTCATCGTGGCCACATCTATCGCAGGTGAGTTGATGCATCTGCATTTCGAGTCCCCAAGGCACAGACCACCCGACCCGATCCTCGAGCACTATGCCAAAGATGCGGCTGAGGAGTATGAACGCGGCGGTCAGGCTGCGCTCGCCAATTACCTGGAACGCATTCATTCGCGCTCAAGCACGCGATTGTTCTTATTCAACCGCCAGCTTCAAGAATTATCCGGCGGGGGCGCACCTGCTGAGGCCAGCGATGTCGCTCGTAGGGTATTTGAAACAGGCCTGCCTGAATTTGCAGACGTGGGAGCCTCGCCTCTCTTGGGCAGATCTGTGCGAGTTGAGAGTGGCGAACAATATGTGCTGGTAACCGAGTTGCCTCCTCGTCCGCAGTTTGCGCTGTTTCATTTGCATATGCTGGCGATGGCCTTGATAGGCGGCCTGTTCTGCTATTGGCTGGCGAAGCACTTGACTTCCCCCGTGGCTAAACTTCGCGCAGCGACACGCGAACTTGCGAACGGTAACTTAAGCGTGCGCGTAGGCCCAAGCCTGGGGCGACGTCGTGATGAATTGGCTTCCCTGGCTTCCGACTTCGACGAGATGGCGGAAAAGATTCAGTTGCTCATTGACCGGCAACGTCGTTTGCTGGGCGACATATCCCACGAACTCCGCTCCCCGCTGGCACGCTTGAACGTAGCCCTGGAGTTGGCGCGTCAACGTTCAGGCAGCGAAGCCACCAGCGCGCTCGAACGCATTCAACGCGAGGCTGAGATTCTCAACGAGATGATCGGTCAACTACTGGCCCTCACGCGGTTGGAGAGTGGCGCCGAAGGGATTAGGAAAGTTGAAGTTGATCTGGAGTTGCTCTTGCGCGAGGTAGTGAAGGACGCTGATTTCGAGGCGCGCGCTCGCAACCGATCGGTAAAACTGGCTGCGAGCGAGCCCGTCAGGATCGAGGGTGTGCCGAATCTGATCCGGCGCGCGATTGAGAATGTCATACGCAATGCGGTGCATTACACGGCTGAGCAAACTGAGGTTGAGATCAGACTCTTCACCAATTCAGAAGCGGCTCCGTCCGCCGCCAGGACAGACCCCAGTCTCGCTGTCATCGTTGTGCGCGATCACGGACCGGGCGTCCCGGCTGAAGCTCTCAATGAAATCTTCCGTCCATTCTATCGCGTTGATGAAGCGCGCGATCGCGAAGCAGGCGGTGTTGGTCTGGGACTCTCAATTGCCGAGCGCGCAGTGCGGTTGCATGGAGGTAACGTCGAGGCAGCGAATGCCGCCGGTGGCGGGCTGATTGTGACGATTAGGCTTCCGAAGAAGCAAACAGAAGACAGGCAGTAAACGGCAAACAGTAAACAGCAAACAGAAAACAGAAAACAGCAAACAGCAAACAGCAAACAGCATGCGATGGCTAGCAAGGGAGCTGGTATGCACCAAGTTTGATGTTAGATGGGTTGTTGCTTGCTGGTTTCTTTAATCGCATGCTAGAGACAACGCATGCGCGACTTCAGACAACTACTAGTGTGGGAAAAGGCTCACGCCTTCACACTGGAAATCTACAAAGTCACTTCAAGATTTCCAAAAGAAGAATTGTATGGGCTTACGAGTCAATTGAGACGCGCGTCAGCTTCAATTGCCGCAAACATCGCTGAGGGATTTGGCCGCGGAGGCAATGTTGAGCTCGCAAGATTCTTACAGATTGCGATGGGATCCGCCTTCGAAGTTGAATATCATGTCTTACTCGCAAGAGATCTGGGCCTAATCACAAAAGAGCATGAGTCGCTAGAATTCCACATTATTGAAATCAAGCGGATGCTTGCCGCACTTTTGTTAAAGATAAGAGCCGACTCAAAGTTGAAGAGTCGGCTCTAAGGAAAGGTTCGGCTGTTTGCTGTCTGCTGTTTGCTGTTTGCTAGCTCCTACTTCGGAGTTACTCCCAAATTCCACATCAGGAACGAATAGATATCAGCCGACTGCTCGATCGCTTTCGTCGTATTGCTGGCCCCATGACCTGACTTCGTATCGATGCGAATCAGGATCGGGTTACTCCCTCCCTGCGCTGCCTGGAGTACCGCCGCATACTTGAAATTGTGCGCCGGCACTACGCGATCGTCATGATCCGCGGTGGTTATCAATGTCGCCGGGTACTTCACCCCTGGTTTCACGTTATGAATCGGCGAGTAGGCATAGAGCGCTTTAAACTCCGCCTCGTTGTCACTCGAACCGTAATCCGCAACCCAGTTCCAGCCGATGGTGAATTTGTGGAAGCGCAGCATATCCATCACGCCCGCTTGTTCCACAACTGCCTTAAACAATTCCGGGCGCTGATTCGACACGGCCCCTACCAGCAAACCACCATTCGATCCGCCCTGGATTGCCAGCCTGGCAGGCGAGGTGTACTTCTTCGCGATCAGATACTCGGCGGCGGCAATGAAGTCGTCAAAGACGTTCTGCTTCTTGAGCTTCGTGCCCGCCTCATGCCACTGCTCGCCATACTCGCCGCCGCCGCGCATGTTTGCCGAGGCATAAACGACGCCCTGCTCGAGCAACGCCAGGCGCAGCGAACTAAAGCCTGGAGAGTTGGTTACGTTAAAGCCTCCGTAACCGTAAAGCAGCGTCGGATTATTGCCGTCGAGCTTGATGCCCTTCTTGTGCACAAGAAACATCGGCACGCGGGTGCCGTCTTTGCTGTTGAAGAAGACTTGCGATGTCTCGTAGTCACCAGACTTGAAGCCGGGAATCTCCGGCTGCCGGAACAGCGTCGACGTCTTCGTGGCGATGTCATACTTGTAGATTGTTGGCGGGAAGTTGAACGTCGTAAACGTATAGAACGTAAACTTGTCGTCTCCTCTGCCATTGAAACCGCTCACCTCTCCCAGTCCCGGCAACTTTATTTCGTTTTCCAATTTGCCATCGAGACTATAGACGTAGGCGCGGCTGGCAACGTCTTTCAGGTAGGTGACAAACAGCTTGCCGCCGACTACGCTGGCGTTATCAAGCGGTTCGGGTTTCTCGGGAAGAACGTCTTTCCAGTTTTTCTCATCCGGATTCTTTGGATCAAACAAAAAGACGCGACCGTTGGGCGCTTTGTGATCCGTGAAGACCAGGAACTTATCGCCTACGTTATCGATAACGCTATAGCTGTCATCGCCGATCTCGGCCACGATCGGAATGAAGGTGTTGCCTGGCTGCGAAAGATCGCGATAAAAAACCGCGTTTCCTTTCTTGCCCTTGCCGCGATCGGAGATCGAAAGAAATGCATAGCGCTCATCGTCGCTGGCGCCGACGCCATGGAATCGCTGTGGATTCGCCGCGTCTTCGTAGACCTTCACATCGTCCGCTTGCGACGTGCCGACTTTGTGATAGAAAACCTGATGGTTCTCATTCTTGCTGGTGAGTTCGTGTCCCTTTTCCGGCGCCGGATAGCGACTGTAATAAAAACCGTCGCCCTGCCAGGAGATACCAGAAGCCTTCATCCACTCGACGTGCTCGGGCTCCACCCGTTTCGTATCCACATCCATCACGTAAACATCGTTCCAATCAGAACCGCCTTTGGAAACGCCGTAAGCCACGTATTTTCCATTCTTCGAAAGTGCGAATCCTCCCAGACGCGTGGTGCCGTCGGCCGATAGTTTGTTTGGGTCAAGCAGAACTTCCGGCATGCCGTCCAAACCTTTTTGTCGATACCAGACACTCTGGTTCTGTAAGCCATCGTTCTTGGTAAAATAAAAATAATCACCGCGACGAGCGGGCGCTGAGTATTTGGGATAGTTGTAGAGCTGCGTCAGACGGTCTTTGATCTTCCCGCGATAAGGAATTTTTTCCAGGTAGGCGAAAGTAACACTATTCTCCGCTTCAACCCATGACGCCACCGCCGGCGAAACCGCAGTGTCATCTTCTAACCAACGATAAGGGTCGGGCACCTTAGTGCCGAAGTAGTCGTCGACAGTGTCGGACTTCTTAGTCTCGGGATAGACAATACTCGGCGCGCCTGATGCGTTCTCAGTTGCAGCCGCGGGCGACATCTTCTGCGTTTTTTGTGCACCGGTGCGCGGAATCAGTTGCGAGACTGACAACACCGAAAGCGTCACCACCACGATTGCGAGGGGCAACAGCCCGCGCAGATAACCAAGAGCGGAAAACTGAAAACTATGTCTCATCGAAGAATCTCCTGAGGTAATTGCAAACTGGAAATCTCAATTGCGTTGATAGTTGATAAAGGAAATACGAAACCTGTGGCAGACGTCGAATACTTTAATCGAGTTGACGTTCAAGTTCAAAGCGCAAGTTCAAGCTTGGGTATGTATACACAACTGCGGAGGAATTCCATTTTTTTGGACTTAAGGCTGGGGACAATTTGCTGCTCGGGATCGAAGACGAATGCCTGGCGAGCGCTGATGTAGTTTCAAAGTTGAAGTGGAACCAACTATGGAGCTGGCGAGCTAGCCAACACAAAATCAGAACCGGGAGCCCTGATTTCGTTACTAATCCTATGAAGTTCGCGTCAAGCTGCCTTTGCTACCCCGCCGAGTTGTCTTTTCTCAGGGAACACTACAGAGTATTATCTGATCCCCAAAGGCACTCTCCCAAAACTAAAGTTGGCATCACTGTTTCGGCATTGGAGTGCTTATGAACGCTTTACTTACCACCGTCGCGAAATACAAATACTTCTCTCCGCTTCTATTACTGCTCCTGCTTCCTTACGTTTCGGGGAGCATCACCTCGCAGACGCGAGAGCGGACGGTAGACCTGCGGCAGCCTGCGGTTCCCGCAGCCGAAGTCGTCAAAGTTGATGTTGATCTGGTAACCGTTGACGCGCTGGTTCTGCAGAAAAAGACCGCCCGAGTCGTTGGCCAACTGAAAGAATCGGACTTTGTGATCGTCGAAGACGGGACGAAACAGGAGGTCACACATTTCAGTCAGGATAGCTTGCCGCTTTCGGTGGTGTTACTGATCGATCGTGGCGGTTGTATTGATCCGTATGGCACGGAGGTACACCGCGCCGCGAATGAGGCGCTTCGACGTTTGAAGGAGACGGACGAAGTGTCGGTGATGACCTACCAGGACAATGTAGAACTCATTCAGGAATTCACTCGCGACCGCAAGCAAATAGAGGGCGCCCTGGAACGAATTCCAAAAAAGGACGAATGGGCCGACCACTGTCTGAACAAAGCCATGGCCGAGGCCGCGAATTATATGGTGACCGCCGGCAACCCAGTTGGTCGGCGCGTAATAATTGTGATCACCGGTATCACGCGGAACTTCGACTGCGGTCATGGGCCGTCAGGCAAGACAGCCCGGCAGGCAGTTTACGAGTCGGGCAGTGTCGTCTGCGGGTTGATTCCCAAAACCACGATACAGCGAATGGAAAACAAATATATGGTCTGGGGAACAAAAATGGCCGGCGTGTTTGGTGCCCGTACAATGGATATTAAGGAACTCGCCAATGAAACCGGCGGCGAAGTGATGGAAGAGAAACCTGAGCGACTTGACGCGACTTTCAATACCCTGATCGATCATTTGCGCACGCGCTACAGTCTCGCCTTTGTTTCATCAAATCGAAAGCGTGACGGTACTCTGCGAAAACTAAAGATCGACGTCAGCCCGGAGGTGCAGAAGTCGCAGGGGAAACTGGTCGTGAAATCCAGGCGAAGTTATGTCGCTCCGAAACAATAAGATGACGCCCGATGATGATGTGTCAGACTCCGAAGAAGCAGTCGATGCATTCGATCCCTTTCCCGATCCGGTAACAATTCCCATTACGGATGTCTTCGACTTGCATACCTTCCAGCCCCGAGATGTGAAGCTGGTTGTTGAAGAATACCTGAATGAGGCGCGACGCCTGGGCTTTGGTAGTGTTCGCATTATTCACGGTAAAGGTGTAGGCGTGCAGAGAGAGATCGTACGAAAGATTTTGCAGCGAACAGCGTGGGTGATCGACTGGACTGATGCGCCCCCGGAGGCAGGAGGGTTGGGTGCAACTATCGTTCGACTGCGCTTAGAGGAGTGAAATAATCAGTGGGTCAACTCACGAGACCTTTCGATCCGCCGCCTCAGCGCGCACAGATCCGCGAGATGCCCTTCATCGTGTTCCCGCATCATTTCGGCCAACCGCCTGAGCGTAATCTTTCCCACTCCTGCGAGGCTACCTTCGCGTTTTAGTTGTCCTTCGGTTAAGGCTCGCAGGACCGCGACGTTTTTTTGTCGCGCGGTTTGAAACGCTGCCAGCGCCGGGCGGACCAACTCGTCGTTGTAACTACTTTCCGCAGCCACGCGGGCGCCGTCGAAATCAGCCAGAGCCGGACCAGTCTCCGCAAGTATTCGCCTTATTCTTGGCGTATAGCCCTGCAGCTCCAAGTCCCTCAGATGACAAATGTTTTCAAGTACTGAGAATTCATCGGGCGTATTCTGGAAACAGATTTCAACAAGGGAGAGTCCGGCGGTGGCGTTCGCCAGTTGGTTTGGAGTCTCGTCGAGGAATGCCAGGAGCGCGTCGAAATCGGTTTCTTTCCCGGTTTGCGCTTCATCAGTCAGGAAACTATCGATCATAAAGCGAGCAGGCCCTTGATGAGATCGCTAAGGAAGTCCATGTCGATCGGTTTGGTCACATAGGCATCGAAGCCGGCTGCTTTCGCGCCGGCACGAAAATCCGTCTCCTGGTGCGCAGTGACCGCCACTATGGGAACGCCTTGCAATGCTTGGCTGGAACGGATCTTTTCTGTAGCCGTCAATCCATCCATGATGGGTAGACTGAGATCCATGAGGATAATGTCGGGGCGTTCGCGCTCCGCAACCTCCAGGGCAATCGCCCCGTTTTCGGCCTCGACTACCAGAAAACCCAGTTGTTCCAGCGCTAGTCGCATGAAATAACGAGCGTCGTCAGAGTCCTCGACGATTAGCACGGTCCGATCCCTTGAGTCCTTTTCCATGGCTCGCCGCTGCCTATCCGCAAGAAAACGCGGACTTTGCCTCGTTGTCCCCGAAATTGTTAAAGGTCGTTGTGTACGCTGGACTTTATGTCGCCCGCAAAGGTTATGTCAAGAAATAGAATTTGCGAGTAGTGGGTCAGTTTCAAGGAAAAGGTCCGACAAACTTCAGTTTGTCGTAACACCACGACAAGCTAAAGCTTATCGGACATCAAACTGACCCAGTACCAATTTTAGCGCTTCAAGCTCCGACTCAATAAGCCAGTCTATTTGCACCTTCGACGTTGACTGCAGCGAGGGCTTGGATCCGGTCGCTACCGCTCCCGGTTCCGTATTTGTGTGGCATTGGGGGAGGTAATAGGCAACTAGCGAATTCGGGAGTGAATTAATGCGAACCAAATGCCCGATCTCATCGTTAAAGCATAGGAATTCGAACTTCTCGAAAGGCCGGAAATCACCACCATGAAGAAAATAGTGCTGGTCGTACTCTTGCTCGGTATTGCAGGTATTGCAGGGGTCGTGCGTTCACACTCCAAGAACGGCAGCCGTGTCTGGCCGATAGTTGTTCATAGCGATAGGCAGTCAGAGGGCAAG
>Ga0207689_10006287_pt1 | contig 10523 bp, 6 predicted proteins | sample KBSMisM52_FD_184312 | JGI IMG/M metagenome (GOLD analysis project Ga0207689, IMG submission 184312) | Miscanthus rhizosphere microbial communities from Kellogg Biological Station, Michigan, USA - KBS Miscanthus M5-2 (SPAdes) (version 2) | ecosystem: Host-associated > Plants > Roots > Rhizosphere... | reverse complement strand
GGTGCGATGTTCGAAAGCGAGTTCGACAAACGGATTTACTTCCTGCTCAAAAGGTAAGTCCACTCGGATACCCACCGACTTGGCATCTCCCGCGGTTTCAACCCCTTCATTTGCGGCCTGCATCAAACCCGGTCCACCACCGGTAATGATGTCGCAACCTATCTCTGCAAGAGCTGCCGCTACTCGCTTTGTTTCCTCGTAGGCAACTGTTCCGGGCTTCGCTCGCGCTGATCCGAAGATTGTTACTCGATAACGATCTCGCTTCGCCGGTTGCAGGCGGGTCAGATTATTAACAACATCCCAAAGGCCCAGCACCGAATCAACGAGCACTTTTTTGACGGCCTCTTCATCGGCAAGACTAACGGCGTTGTTTCGTTGTGTTACATCGGTTGTAGTCATCATTGCGCTCCTCTCTGGAGTGCGGCGCCTTGTCGCCGCTTTTTACTTGCACGTAACGCAAACCTAAATCAGAAAGCGGCGACAAGGCGCCGCACTCCAAAATCAAATCTCGATCACATCTCCAAGTGCCGGACGTTCAGCTGTCAATCCAAAACTTGAATAGATTCGCTCTGACAGTGCTTCGCGAGCACGGTCTTCACCGTGAGTGATAATCGTGCGCGGTTTCGAGGGAGCGACGACACTAAACCAGTCGAGTAAGTTGCTCTGATCAGCATGGGCACTGAAGCCACCCATGGTATGTATTGACGCGCGCACCGGTATCTCCTCTCCCCATAACTTAACCTTCTTCGCACCATCGACCAGTCTTCGACCAACGCTGCCGTGCGACTGGAACCCAACGATCAGCACGGCAGTCTCCGGTATTGGCAGGTTATGACGCAGATGATGGGCGATGCGTCCCCCGTTACACATTCCGTTGCCAGCCATAATCAGGCAAGGACCTTCGACGTCGTTGAGCGCCTTTGAATCCGCTGCCTTTGCGCACGGATAAACGCAGGAAAGTTGTCGTCTAAGCTCACCGGATTCGACCATTGCCAGTGCCTCAGCATCGAAGAGCTCATTGTTTTTTCTATAAATGCTCGTGGCCTCAATGGCCATTGGACTGTCGATGTAGATTGGGAATTGTGGCAGCGTCTTCCTGTGGAAAGCTCCGGCCAACAAATAGAGGAGCAGTTGAGTTCGTCCGATAGCAAACACCGGTACTAAGATCTTGGCTTTATTCTCGATTGCCTTGGCAATTATCTTTCTTCCCTCTACTGCGGTTTCATGTAACGACCGGTGATTCCGATCTCCATACGTGGATTCCATGATCACAACGTCGGCTTTTTCAAACGGCACTGGATCATTCAGCAGTGGTGCACCGCGTGGCCCAAGGTCGCCTGAAAAGACGACGATTTTCTTGTGACCATTCTCCGAGACGGTTAGCTCAACGCTGGCTGAACCGATGACGTGCCCCGCATCAACCAGTCGACCTTCAATTCCTGGAGCAACCTGAAAACGCTGGTTGTATTTCACGAGATTGACCAACGGCCCTAGATTACGGACGTCAGTCTCTTCGAATAGAGTTTCCAGTGGGGGTAACTGTGCTTTTGCCCGTTTCTTGTTTTCGCGTTTTAGATCCGACGATTGCAGGCCGAGAGAATCCTTTAGAACAATGGTTGCCAGTTCGATTGTCGGCTTAGTTGCAAAAATTGGCCCGGTATATCCATTTCGAGTAAGTAAAGGTAAACGGCCAATGTGATCCAGGTGCCCGTGTGTAAGGACAACGGCATCCAGTTTTCCACCTTCAATCTGTTCCTTGCGTCGATTCTTTGCTTTTTCTTCTTTGCGCCCCTGGAAAAAGCCACAATCAACAAGAACGTTCGCGTCTTTCGTAACAAGATGGTACGCGGATCCAGTTACATCGCCGGCTGCGCCAAGAAAATGTATCTTCATCGATACTCCTAAGACCGTTCATCATTGCGAGGTGACGTATCTCTCAAGACTCTCGCCGTAAGGAATAGCTAGCTTTCGTGATTTAAGAAGGGCCAGCGCCACTCAAGTATGTCTGGTCTGTCGACCCCGAACTCATGTGCGTAACGACAACAGCTGATCTGTTCGTTGCGAAACTTTTCTTTCGCGTGTGCTCCAATTGATTGAAGTCCAGGTACTCGATCGATGACGTCGATAGCCAGTGTGTAACGATCGATTTCGTTGTCGATCGCCAATTCCATCGGCGTATTGATGTTGCCTCGCTCTTTGTAACCACGGACGTGCATATTCTTGTGATTGGTTCGGTTGTAGGTGAGCTTGTGTATCAACCAGGGGTAACCATGGAAATTGAAAATGATCGGCTTATCGATGGTAAAGAGACTGTCGAAGTCGCTATCACTCAGACCATGTGGATGCTCCCGATCAGATTGAATCTTGAACAGGTCAACCACATTGATAAAGCGAATTTTCAGCTCAGGAAACTCCGCACGAAGCAACGCCGTTGCCGCCAAGGCTTCCTGCGTGGGGATATCTCCGGCGCAGGCCATCACCACATCAGGTTCCTGGCCTTGATCATTACTTGCCTGGGCCCAGATGCTGATGCCTTTAGTGCAATGTGTGATCGCGGTATCAATATCCAGATACTGCAAGTGCATCTGCTTGTCGCTCACGATCACGTTGATATAGTTCTCGCTGCGCAAACAGTGATTAGCCACTGACAGTAAGCTGTTGACATCCGGAGGCAGATAGATTCGTGTCACCTTTGCGCGCTTGTTTACAACGACATCAAGAAAGCCCGGATCCTGATGCGTGAATCCATTGTGGTCCTGGCGCCACACGGTTGAGGTGATCAGCAGGTTCAGCGAAGCAATGTTGCGCCGCCACGGAAGTTCGCTACAGATCGACAACCACTTGGCATGTTGGTTGAACATCGAGTCGATAACATGTGCGAAGGCTTCGTAAGTGGAAAGAAAACCATGTCGTCCTGTTAAGAGATAACCCTCGAGCATTCCCTCAAGCGTGTGCTCACTAAGCATTTCGATCACACGTCCATCGGTGGACAATTCTCCGCCGTCATCGTCTTCAGGAAAGTACTCGGCTAACCATAGTTTTTTACTGACCTCGTAGATCGCATCAAGCTTGTTCGAAGTGTTTTCGTCTGGACCAAAGACCCTGAACGAATCCATGTTCAACTTCATAACGTCGCGCAGGAACTGTCCGAGAGGCTTTGTGTTTTCCGCCTCAAGCTGGGCCGGATGTTTGAACTTCGCCGCATAATCCCTGAAATCAGGTAACCGAAGACTCTTTTTGAGTTGACCGCCGTTGGCGTGCGGATTCGCGCCCATGCGCCGATCTCCTGTTGGAGTTAATTCTCTGAGCTCGTCGACAAGACTGCCGTTAGCGTCAAACAGAGTTTCGGGTTTGTAGCTGCGCATCCACAGCTCGAGAAGTCGTAGATGGTTTGGATTACTTCGTACTCCGGCAAGCGGCACTTGATGCGAGCGCCAAAAGCCTTCAACTTTATTGCCGTCAACTTCGGCAGGAGCAGTCCAACCCTTCGGTGAGCGAAGCACAATCATTGGCCAACGTGGTCTCGTCGCTTTGCGAGAACTTCGAGCTTCTTGTTGAAACGTTCGAATCGTCTGCAAAGCATGATCTAAGGACGCGGCCATTGCTTGATGCATCGACTGAGCTTCGGAGCCTTCGACGAAGAGAGGTGTGTAGCCATAACCCTTGAACAGGTCCTCCAACTCCTGATGAGTTATTCGCGCAAGCAACGTTGGATTGTTGATCTTGTAACCATTCAGGTTCAGGATTGGGAGAACCGCGCCGTCGCGAATCGGATTAAGAAACTTATTGATATGCCACGATGTTGCAAGTGGTCCGGTCTCCGCCTCCCCGTCTCCAACCACGGCGGCAACTATCAAATCAGGATTGTCGAAAGCAGCTCCGCAGGCGTGTGACAAGACGTAGCCAAGTTCACCACCCTCATGTATCGAACCCGGAGTTTCCGGTGTGCAGTGACTGCCGATTCCTCCCGGAAAGGAAAACTCCTTAAAGAAGCGACGCAAGCCTTCTTCGTCCTGACTCTTTTCCGGATAAACCTCCGAATACGAGCCCTCGAGATAAAGGGGTCCTAAAACACCAGGGGCACCGTGTCCCGGACCGGCCATGTAAAGCATATTGAGGTCTCGAGATTTGATGACGCGATTGAGATGCGTATATATAAAGGACAAGGCCGGACTGGCTCCCCAGTGTCCGAGCATCCTCCTTTTGATATGTTCCGGCTGGAGCGGTTCACGAAGTAGCGGGTTATCCAGCAGATAAATCATCCCCAGGGCGAGGTAATTACAAGCATTCCAAAAGGCGTGAATCTTACGCGCTTCTTCATCATTTAGTGGCTTACCTTTTATAGTTGACCGGGCAACTCCGTAGGCACTTAAATCCTTAGTCAGCGATATCGTTGGCACCATAATTAGTTCTCTCCAGTCCGGGCGATGATCGAACGCAGGGCCGCTCCAATCGTTTCAGACGGTCAGGGCGTCAAGAATTCTAATTTTCGGCGGGGAAATGAATACTGTTAGAAATGACAGGCGATGGGAAATTAGCTTTTAGGCACCCGCCAACTGGCGAGAATGAGCCGAAATGTCATGGGGCCACGGAACCGAACCAGAAGGTTGGTCCAAAAGCGCATAAGCATTTCTTCCATGAGTGCGTCTCGACTTCGCTTGCATAAGGCTTTGCACGGCTTTGCCTCAAAAATTGGATCTAGCTCGAGGCTGGAGTGTTTTGGTTCGTGTTGGTTCGTGTGAATTCGTGGATCGTCCTTGGTTCTCTGGACAAAAGGAACGATCCACGAAATCACACGAAATAACACCAACGAACTGCCAGGGAAATTAGAATTGCGACACGGTCTCGGCGGGTTGGCTGTCCTCAGAATCCACCGAAACCAAAGATGGTGTTCAGCACCGTAATCAAACCAGCCAAGAGGACACCAATCGCACCAACTAACGACAGGGAGAACTGTGGTTTCCTCCCCGAGAGTTGCGTAATTTTGGCCATTGCTTTCTGGAACTGAAAGATCGCGAGTATGAGCAGACTCATCCCCAGGATAATGAAGAATGCACCGAGGTTCCGGGCAGCATTTACACGCGCAGCCGAACCCCCTCCCCCTTGCTGCATGACCTGGAGGAATTTGAAGATCGCAAAACCAAAACCTATTAGGGAAAGAGATGTGCGTATCCACGCCATCAAGGTGCGTTCAAGAGCCATCACCGACCTGCCCCACGCCAAATAGGTGCGGTCCTGCGCCAATTCATTTGTACTTCTCGGTGTGACGCTCATTTAGAGTCTTTGGAGTCTCCCTCTTTCTCTATAGCGATGTCCCGGGGAGTCAGTCGGCCAACGGATATTCGTTTGCTGCCGGCTGTCGCTCTTTAGTGGCTAATTACTTAGGGTTTCTATATTGCCTTGTCAGGCAAAGGAGACCTGTCAAAAGTGACAGTTACCTTTTTTTGTCGCCCCGCTAGACTTTTTTTGAACGTAGGTAACGACCCAGTTAGCTGGATCAGGTGTACCGAAAAGTGCTGGTGAAAGCGCGAGGGGACAATTACTAAAATGAAGAAGACTGCCACGGTCAAAGCGTCTAACCAATCGGTAACTTTGACGATGGCCCCGTCCAGATTCCAACCGCCACCACTCAGCAGCCCGCGATTGCGAAGGTGGTCCCGACCACCCGACCTAGCCTCTCCCAGAACCACAGTTTCCCTGCAGTACTCCGTCTTATACGCACCGCCACGCTTGAGGTGACGGCCGTGGCCGGTGATGTCCCCATCGGTCTGATCGATACGAGGTTTGGACTGTCCAGTGCCCTCGGCGGTGCTGGGGTGATTTTGTGGGCAAGTTGGTGGTGAAACTATGATTATCGAGTCTCCGGTAGATTTAATTTTTCGTGATCTCTTTTATCGTCTCCGCGCTTTTGCTGGAGGTCACGACGTGTTTCTAAAGTTAGAAGGCTTAAACGTCACAGGGTCAATCAAGATAAAGACTGCTCTAGGCCTTATTGAGGATTTGGAGAAACGAGGGCTTGCCGAGCCAGGCAAAACAGTCATCGTGGAATCATCATCGGGAAATCTTGGTTTAGCGCTGAGTTTGTTATGTGCCGTCAAAGGCTACAGGTTTATCTGCGTAACTGATCCAAACGCCAATCACGCTACTGTTAGAGGAATGGAACTCCATGGAGCTGAGGTCATAGTAGTTGAAGAACGTGATGCCGCGGGTGGATTCCTCGGTACGAGACTCGAGGTAATCGATAACATTCTTTGTTCTGATCCGAACGCAGTTTGGCTCAATCAATATGCCAACATCGCTAACAAGAATGTTCATGCCGAGCAAACCGGAAAAGAGATCGCGGCCGAGTTCGAGAGAGTCGATTGGCTTTTTGTTGGCACCGGCACTACGGGTACCCTCTGCGGCGTATCCGAGCGACTTCGTCAAGAGTTTCCGAAAATTAAAGTCGTAGCAGTCGACCCGGTAGGCTCAGTCACATTTGGTGGAAAGCCTGGCCGACGAACTATCCCCGGCATCGGTACTAGTGTGAGACCCAAACTTGCGGACTATCTAACTCCCGACAGAGTTGTGGAAATAAGCGAAGAAGAAACGATTGAGAGTTGTTTTGCTTTCGTTCGAGATTATCACCTACTTGTTGGAGGAAGCACCGGAACCGTCCTCGCAGCAATCCAACAGTTGGCGCCTGAATTCAGTGTGGGAGAAACCATAGTCGCCATCTCTCCCGATCTTGGTGAAAGGTACCTGGACACTGTTTATAAAAAAGCGGAATGCGAGAGCCTTGTGGTCACAGAAGAAATAGCCGAGTGCGCGCTTGTCGGATAGGAGAGAAGTGATGGCGGCCGCTCCAACGTTCTACGTTGTACCCGGTTCGACAGTTAAGAACATAATTGACGACCATAGAGATCAGGTTTTCGCTGCTGTAGAGTACGCCTATCGTCTTCACTCCTCCGGAGATGCTGTTAATCCAGACAGCTACTTCCTCCGATATTCACATAAGCCAAACGCTCGCATCATTGCGCTACCGGCACATCTCGGCGGTTCGGTGCAAAAGAGTGGCATTAAATGGATATCGAGTTTCCCGGACAACAGGACCACTAACTTAGCGCGAGCTTCTGCCGTCCTGATCTTAAACGACGCAGCGACAGGTTATCCCCTGGCATGTCTCGAGGCGTCACTGATCAGTGCAACGCGTACTGCCGCATCGGCCGCGTTGGCAGCAGAAAAACTTTCCCCTAATCCCTTTGAGGGAACACTCTGCGTGATCGGAACCGGAGTGATCGCTAGAACAACCATCGAGTGGCTTCTATTTAGGAAATGGCACTTTCGCAAGATCAGTTTGTATGATCTCGATCGCAAGGAAGCTGAGCACCTCAGCAATTGGCTTCGCGATCAACACAACATCAAGGCAGATATTCGAGACAGTATGGAGGATGCTGTTCGCGACGCTTCCCTGGTACTTCTCACCACCACTGCTTCAGAGCCTTATCTTGCCGATGAAAAACTTTTCGCACATACGCCAACTGTCCTCCATCTATCGCTTCGCGATATTTGCGTGAATGTGATTCTCAAAGCGCAAAACATTGTCGACGATGTAGACCATTGCCTGAAGGCAAACACATCACTTCATCTGACAGAAATGGCGTCGGGAAATAGGGACCATGTATCGGGTAGCTTGGTGGATGTCCTGGAGAAGAGGGTCAAACTAGATTTTGGCAGGCCGCGCATATTTTCACCCTTTGGGCTGGGTGTTCTTGATCTTGCGGTAGGCAATCTTGTTCTTGAGAAAGCAATCTCGTCCGACGTCGCAATCTCGTTTCCTAACTTCTTCAGCAATTCCGCCCGATGGTGAATTAATTTTGGCTGTGTGAAGTGGAGACCTTGTGAACGGGCAAAGGGGCAGGTCATTCACTGACAGCAAGCAGGGAGACACATCATGGCAGCTGTATGGAGTTGCAACGAATGGGATCAATTGGAAGAAGTCATTGTCGGCAATCCGCTCAAGGCGCGATTCCCTACCCCTGACCTCAGCACTCAACTCGCAGAGTTTCCTGATCGTTCAATAGCCGAAATTCCGCGCGGACCTTTTCCCCAACAGATCATTGAAGAGACCGAAGAGGATCTGAATGAATTTGTTGGGATATTGGAAAGGTTGAAGATCACCGTCAAACGCCCGGAAACATGGCCACACGACGCTACCTTTTCCACGATCAATTGGGAATCCCAGGGCTACTACAACTATTGTCCGCGCGACGTGATGTTGGTTATCGGTGACCACATTATCGAAACGCCAAATGTTATCCGCAGCCGCGCACAAGAAACGTTTAGCTATCGCGCGTTGCTGCTCGACTATATGAAGTCAGGGGCGAAGTGGTATAGCGCTCCCAAACCCATGCTTTTGGATTCACTCTTTGAAGGAGTCGATTTGGATAAGCCCGTGCCTCGTAACGATGAACCAGCCTTTGATGCTGCGAACATCCTGCGTTTTGGACAGGATCTGGTTTATCTCGTCAGCGCCACGGGAAACGAAATGGGTGGACATTGGCTACAGACAATTCTGGGTGACAAATTCCGAGTTCATTTCCTCAAGGATGTTTACTATGGCAGCCATATCGACTCCACCTTTGTGGCCTTACGTCCCGGTTTGATCCTCGCCAATCCTGCTCGTGTCAACGACGATACGCTGCCTGAAATCCTAAAACAGTGGAAAGTCATTTACAGCCCGCCGATGGAGAAGACAGACAGGTTTGATGCCGCCTATCGTTCCAAGTGTATTGGCAGCGATTGGATCGATATGAATTCCTTCAGCATTAGTCCGAATTTAGTAGTGGTTGATAAGCATCAGACGGCGCTCATGAAGCTTTTGGAGAAGGAAGGTCTTGATGTGATCCCTCTAGAATTGCGGCACTCTAAAATGTTGGGTGGTGGATTCCATTGCGTAACGTTAGACGTCCGCCGATCTGGAACGATGCAACGATACTTCGATTAAGGCACCGGTTTTGCCGTGCCAACTCGCGGGTTGAAATCGGCAATCAATTGGGTATGCGGCTTTGCCGCCTCCTGAGTTTCATTTAGTTCTCTGCTTGTCGAATAAGTTGGGAAACCTGCGCGGTGATTGTTCTTCAGTTTTTTTCACCGCAAAGAACGCAAAGACAGCGCAGAGAAATACTGAGAGTCTCGATGGTCTGAAATTCACGAACCCGTGAGGAAAGACTTTGGAAGCAATCTTATTAACAGCTGCGTTCGCGGTTTTCATTGCGCTGACGTACGTAGCCTGGAGGCGATACCTTTGGGCCTCGGAGACGTTACCAGAAGCTGACACTTCCCCATACAGCCTTACGGATGTGTTTGGTGAACGTTCTCTCGTCAATGCACCTCATCAGAAAGGAATCCAGTGGCTGACAGACGTCTTCACCCGCTCCGCGCGAAAGTTTCCGAACTTTCCAGCCTTACAGATCCCCCATACCGGCGAATGCCTGACCTTTGCTGAACTCGACACGCGAGCGGAAAAAATAGCAGCCGCAATTTCTCCATTCCTCACTGGCCCTGATCAGGTTGTCGCAGTAGCAATGTCGCAAGACAACTGGCAGATCGTGGCCTCTCACCTCGGCGTCCTAAAGGCTGGCGGTACCTTGATGTTCCTGGACACCACCCTGCCCGATGCCGTGATCTCTCACATGCTCAACGACGCTCAGCCGGTGGTAATCCTCACGCGCGGGCAAGACAAGTTTCGTGATTTGCCAACGATCGACGTCCAGACGTTGCCCGAAACGATACTGCGAAGAGAACCGCCGAATTGGCTGGACGATCCTGCTCAGCGCCTCGCAACCATCTTTTACACGAGCGGAACCACCGGAATGCCGAAAGGCGTGGAGTGCCCACACGCAGGTTACGTGAACCTGGCCCTGAGCTACGCCGATTACTTCGATCTTCTTCCGGGCATGGATGCGACGTCGCTCACTTCGTCGCTGGGTTATGACGGCAGCATCTCGGAGATGTATAGCGCGTGGGTTTCAGGCTGCGCCGTTGTCTTGTTGACAAAAGAACAGATCCGGTCTGGCCCAGACCTTGTCCCCGTACTCCGTGAAGCTGAGGTTACGGTGCTCTTCTGTCCGCCAGTACTTCTTTCCACACTAACACCAACTCCCGAAGTGGATCTTCCATATCCACTATGCAGATACATAGTGCCGGCGGGTGAAGCGTTCCCTGCCGCTCTCGTGGAGCCATGGACCAGGGGCCGGCGGCAGATTATAAACACGTATGGCCCGACAGAGTGCAGCACCGATACTAGCCGCCAAAGTTTGCGGCCCGGGGAGCCCATCACGATTGGCTCACCGTTCCCCAACGTCACCTATGTCATTCTCGAAGTCGGTCAACTTCGCCCAATGCCCCACGGAGAGGTTGGAGAACTATGCATTGGCGGTGTCCACGTGGCGCGCGGCTACCGCAACTTGCCGGAGCAAACCGCCCAGAAGTTTATCACTCACCCGCAGTTTGGCCGCTTGTATCGCACCGGGGACAAATGC
>Ga0207689_10006286_pt1 | contig 10523 bp, 8 predicted proteins | sample KBSMisM52_FD_184312 | JGI IMG/M metagenome (GOLD analysis project Ga0207689, IMG submission 184312) | Miscanthus rhizosphere microbial communities from Kellogg Biological Station, Michigan, USA - KBS Miscanthus M5-2 (SPAdes) (version 2) | ecosystem: Host-associated > Plants > Roots > Rhizosphere... | reverse complement strand
CGTCTCGTTCCGGCCCGGCGGCTTCTACGCGATCGAGCAGACGCCGCTGTCGGTCATGCCGGAAGGTCCGACCACCGGCCAGCCGTTCGATTCCACGCACATCAAGTGGGACTACGGTTTTGCCCGTGAGCACCCGAAGGCCCTCGCGCGCCTGACATCCGTCACCAATGCAACGATCGTGGCCTGATCCGCGGCCTGAAGGAGAACTTAGATGGCCTTGACCGCTCTTGCTATCCCGTCGCAGATCACGACCTTTCCGTGCCCCTTCGACGCCTCGCTGGCCTTTTGCTCGGCGCAGTCGCTGACCGCCACCGGCTATTACAACAACCTGAATTCCGGCCAGCTCGATCTCGGCGGCGCCGCGCCGGTGTCCGCCGTCGGCCGCACCGATTTCATCTGGAACATGGACATCACGGTGGCCGACTTCACCACCACGGATGAAGTCTACAAGCTGCATCTGTTCGGCTCCCAGGACGTCGCGTTCGGCAACGGCAACGTCGAATTGCTGGCGTTCCACGATCTGGCCGCGCTCGCCGCCAACCGCCAGGTCGCGACCATCCTCGGCGCGACGCCGACCATTCCGCCGACCAACCTTGCCGGCACCATCATCCAGATCCCGTGCACCAACCTGATGCAGCGCATCTATTATCGCTACCTGCGCATGTATCTCGTCGCATCGGGAACCACGCCGATCCTGACCCTGACGTCATGGATCAGCAAGGCCGAGGTCAAGTTCTAGTCCGTCACCCGAGGTTACCTCCATGGCACTCAAGATCGATACCAACCAGTCGGCCACCGCCTTTCACATCAACGACGGCGCGGTGCTGTTTCCCTACGCGATCGACGCGCAGAACGCGATCTCCAACCATCCCGATGAATGGAGCGATCAGCCGTGGGCGCGGGAGGACGCTGACGCCGCGCGCAAGCGGCGCGCCGAGCAATACGCCCGGGACGTCGAGGATGCGAAGGCGCGCGGTGCGGCAATGCCGGCGCCGTTGCCACCGGACCCCGCGCCGCTCACCCCGGAAGATCAGGCCGCGCTCGACGAACACAACAAGGCCGTCGCTGACGCGGCCCAGCGCCTGAAAGCCTACTATGCCAAGAAGGCCGAAGAGGATGCGATTGCCCAGCAGATCGCCGCCGATGAAGCCCTCGTCGCCTCGCTGCCGCCCGCGCCCGATCCGACCATCCGCCGCCCGTTCGGCCGCAAGGGCGAACCGACTCCTGCCGAGCTCGCCGCAGCTGAAAAGAAAAGGCTCGCCGACGAGAAGGTCGTCAAGGGCAAGGCGAACGAGGACAAACTCGCCGGCAATCATCCCAAGCCCAATACCTGATCCAGGGACATCCACGCGACTGACGGGCGGCCTACGGGCCGCTCTTTTTTGTGGTGCGTTGCCGGACATGGCCAGCGGCCGCACGTTCTCGGCATCAATCCGGAGATGCCCGATGCGCCTTGTCCTCCTTTTCCTGCTGCTGTCGGTCAGCGCCGCCTTCGCGCAAACCCCCGCAATGCCCTACACCTACCCGGTGTCGGTCGGCACCGGCTCCGCGCAAGCAATCGGCGTCAATGCGGCGCGCCGACGGATCGAGTTCTATAACTCCAGCGACACGGCGAAGATCGCGGTTTGCCCAACGATCAGCCGCACCGCGACGCCGACCATCACATGCACCGTGAATGGGCCGGGCTCGATCACGCTACTGCCCTATCAGGGATACCGCGTCGACGGCGTCGGGCAGACCCCGCAGGTCAATTCGGCGTGGAACGCGATCGCGAGCGCGGGCGGGTCAGCCCTGACCATCTTCGAATGGGAGTGACCGGCATGCGTCGCCCGCTGCTTGCGCTCGCTGTTGCTGCGCTGCTGATATCGCCGGCCTCCGCGCAGATCACGCCGTTCCCGCCTGGCCCGACCGGCCAGTCCAATCTGGCGCTGATCGCGCCGACCCCGGCGTCTCCCACTGAAAGCTCGAACCGCATCGCCACCACGCGGTGGGTGAACGATTTCGTCGGCGCCGGCCTGCCGCTGGCCTCTGGCAAAATCTGGATCGGATCGGTCGGCAACATCGCCACGCCGCAAACGCCGTCCGGCGATCTCACGGTATCGAATGCCGGCGTGTTCACGTTCGGCACCGTCAATGCCAATGTCGGAAGCTTCGGCTCGGTCACGCAGTGCGCCAGCGTCACCGTCAACGCCAAGGGGCTGGTGACCGCGGCATCGCAGAATGTCTGCACGCCAGCAATCGCCAGTGTGACCGGGCTGGGGACTGGGGTCGCCACCGCGCTGGCGGTGAACGTCGGATCAGCCGGCGCGTTCGTCACGTTCAACGGCGCGCTGGGCACCCCAGCGTCTGGGAACCTGGCGAACACCAGCAACCTCCCAGTGAGCGGCCTGGCTGGCATGAGCGCCGGCATGGCCACGTGGCTTGCGGCGGCGTCAAGCGCGAACCTGCGCGCAACAGTGACCGATGAAACCGGTACCGGCCTGCTATACTTCCAGGGCGGCGATATCGGCACGCCATCGGCCGGCGTCGCCACCAACCTGACCGCGTTGAACGCCACGCAGCTCACCACCGGCACCATTCCGACAGCCCGCCTCGGGCTCGGGCAGCTCACAAATTCGCTCGGCGCCAACGTCGCCCTCAATAACACTTCCAACTATTTCGATGGCCCCAGCGTCGCCCAGGGCTCTACCGGAACGTGGTGGGTATCCGGAACCATTACCGCTAACGACACGGCCGGCGCGGCCAACATCCAATGCAAACTCTGGGACGGCACCACGGTGATTGCATCCGGGCAGGCCAGCATTTCGGCCGTCAACCTCAGCGTTTCTTTCGGCCTGTCTGGCTTCATCACGAGCCCCGCAGGTAATTTGCGCATTAGCTGCAAGGATGCCGCCAGTACCAGCGGAAACCTGCTTTTCAACGCAAGCGGCAACTCCAAAGACAGCACCGTCTCCGCCTTCAGGATCAACTGACCCTGGCAGTGCGTTGCGGCGGACCGGCCTCCGGATGACGTTCCGGCATGGCAGCATTCGAATGGCCCCTCGGCAAGACGGAACTGATCAACTCGGCGCTGGCACAGACCGGCGACAACCTCGTGTCGGTGGCCGATGACGGCTCGGTCGAATGGACCGTGTGCTCGCCGGCCTACGAGCGGGCGCTGGCGGTCGTCACCGAGGCGCATCCGTGGTCGTGGGTGACCAATTTCCGCACCCTGACGCCCGCCGTCAACGCGCCCGCCGACGACCGCTACGATACGGCTTACGATCTGCCGGACGATCTGGTCCACGTGATCATGGTGCGGGTTAACGACCGGACGTGCGTGTGGGACTTTCTCGACGGGCAGCTTGTGGTCAATGCGAAGGGCGGGCCGCCCCCGCCGCCATCGCCGACGACCCCGTTCCCGGTCATCATCAAGGGCATTTTTTCCACGAACTCCGATCCCGTGAACGGCACGCCGACGGTCATTCTGGCGCTCGAGCGCTTCGTGATGGCCGGCATCTACCGCGGCATCAAGAAGGATAACACCGAGGCCGGTCGCATGTTCGGGGAAGGCAACGCCATCCTGGCGAACGCCAAGGCGCGTCACGACATGCAGAAGCCGAAACGGGCGATGTTCATTTCGCGGCTGCGGCGCGCGCGCTTCATCCGCCGGCCCGATTGGCCGATTCCCAGCGGCGGGGATAGTGGGCCGTGGGGGCTGTGACCGATGGCCCAGAAAATCATCGGCGCCCAGCGCGACTTCTCGTTCGGCGAGGTCGACGTCACGCTGAAGCGTGCTGACGAACATCCGGCCCGCAAGGGCGGGCTGCGGCAGATGTCGAACATGCGCATTCTCAATTCCGGCGCTATCCAGGGCCGTCCCGGCCGCGCCGCGCTGTTTCCTGCAACCACCGCCGGCCGCATCGAAGAAGTCACGATGTCGCCCGGCAACCGTTTCAAGATCGTCTTCGGGGTCAGCGGCGTCTATGGCAGCCTTCAGGTCGTCAATTCGGCGGGCGCCGCGGTTGCGAATTTCACCAACCAGGGCAATGGCGCGCCCTTGCTGTGGGGCGCCGCAAACCTCGCGTCGATCGTCTATTGTCAGATCGCACTCTCGATCTACATCACGTTCCCCGGCATGAAGCCGCAAGTGCTTTCGTGGAACGGTGTCGCGACGTGGACGATCGCCGACTATGCGGAAACCATTTCAGTCGGTGGTCAGAAGCGCACGCCGTTTTATCGGCTTTCGCCGCAAGGCATCACGATGCTGCCGAGCGCGGTGAGCGGCGCCATCACGGTGCAGTTTTCGTCACCCATCGTCGTTGCCGGAATGACGGGAACGCGGATGCGGTTTGCCGGACGGCAGATCCTGCTCGGCGCCGTGATCGATGCTTCGAACATCAATGCGACCGTTCTTGAGCCGCTGCCGGTGGCGCAGACGCTGACCGTATCCTCGACGGTCGGCCGCTTTACCATCGGAGATTCGGTGAACGGCGCATCGTCGGGCGCGACCGGCATCGTCGCCAATAGCTCGAATACGCAGTACATCGCAGCGCTGGCCGCTTTTCCGTTTTATGTCGGCAACCCGGTGGTCGGTGGCACCTCCGGGGCGACAGGCGTCATCACCGCAATCGACTCGCCGTATAGCAGCAGCTTTTCCGTTTCGCTGAACACCGCGACACCCTTCGTCGCGGGTGAAACCATCAGCGTCGGGGCAAGCGTTCGAAACATTTCCTCGGCCAGCGGCACGGCCTTGGTGGTGCAGTTGCTGGCGCTGGGCAATACCGCACCATCCTTCACGGCCGAGACGATCGTCGGGCCATCCGGCACGGCGGTTGTTTCCGGTGTGGCCACGGCATCCCCGCAAGCGATCACGGTGTGGGACGAGGAGGTGTTCAACAACTTCCGCGGCTACCCCGCATCATGTTTCGCCGACCAGTTTCGCCTTGGCTTCTGCAATTTTCCTGCGCTTCCCGGCGGCATCAGCTGGTCGGCCATCAACAGCCCGACCGATCTGTATGTCGGCCCGAACCCCGTCGACGCGATCTTCGAAATCGCGCCCGACAAGGTGCAGGTCTATTATGTGGTGCCCGGCGCGGAAAGTTCTGAATTCGTGTTCTGCGACGGCAAGCTCTACTACATCAAGATCGACGCGACCAATCCGCTCAAGCCGGGCAGCGTCGGCTTTCAGGTACTGTCGAGCGACGGCTGCGCTCAGGTGCAGCCGCGCACCTCGCAGGAAATCATCTTGTATGTGAACGCCGGGCGCAGCAACGTGATGGCGATCGTCGCGGCCGGCGCCTATTACCGGCCGTTCAATACGCGCAATCTGTGCGAATTTCACAACCATCTGTTCAGCAACATCCAGGCCATCGCGGTGCCAACCGCCGACGGCAGCTTCGACGAGCGCTACGCCTACGTGCTCAACGGCGACGGCTCGCTCGTGGTCGGAAAATACACGCTGCAGGATGGCCAGATCGTACCCACCATCGGCTGGGGGCCGTGGTCAAGCGTCGGCGCCGTGCAATGGGTGGCGACGAACGCGGCGGAAGTCATCTTCACAACCAGCTATTTCGGCGTCACCATCTGCGAAGTTCTCGACGATGCCAAATATCTCGATGCCGGACTGTTCGTGAACGCGCTGCCGGCGGCGTTTGCGGCTCCGGTCGGCAAGGGTCCGCTGTGGTGGATTCCATCACAGACGGTATCGCTGATGGATCAGTCGACGCGGTCGATGGGACTATACGATATCGATGTCGACGGCTTCATTGTCCCACAGGGCAATGCCGGCGAGGATCTGAGCGCGGCTTCGCTGCTGGCGGGGCAGCTGTGGACTGCGACCGTCGAGCCGTTCTGTCCCAACGCCCAACCCGGCGCCGACGCCGGCCAGCGCATGAAGATGCGGCAAATCTCCTATTTCGCGGCGTACGTCGTGCATTCCACCGGGTTCATGCTGGGGCATCTGTTTTCCGGCAGGATCACGCCGGCGGGGCCTGCGCTGGGCACGCTGATGAATTCCCGCCGCTTCCCGGCATGGAATCAGGGCGACGATGCGACCCTGCCGCCGCCTGATCGGGAAACGGTGGAGGAGTATCCGCCGCAGGGCAGCTCATACGATCCGCGCCCCGTCCTGATCAAGGACACGCCCGGACCCTTGCAGCTGCTCGAATTCGCCATTGAGGTATCGATATGATCGGGGATCGCCATGGGCTCTAGCGGAGGTAGCGCGGCAGGCGGCAACTCGCTCGCCTCGATCGGACTGTCGGCCTATTCCACAATCCTGCAGGCGCAGGGCACCGCGACAGCGAACGAGTACCAGGCCGCCAAGCTGGAGAACGCCGCCAAGTACGGCGAGCTGAAAGCCGTGCAGACCGGTGCGCAGATGTCGCGCAGCCTGAACACGACGCTTGGCAATATCGAGGCCGTGCGCGCCGCCGCGCGCGCAGATCCCAACTCGCCGACGGGAGCCGCGATACTGCAAAACCAGGAGGATATCGGCACCGAACAGCGCACCACGGTGGTCAACAGCATTCTCGCGCAGTCCCGGCAGGACCGTTCGGACGCGGCCTATTATCGATCGGCGGCGGATCATGCGCTGTTCGCGGGCGCCATCTCGGCCGGCGCGGGCATCGCCAAGGGTATCGCGGGCGGAGGGCTGTTCGGTGGTTAATCTCCCGCTCGCATCCGAACGCATTGTCACCTCGACCGCGCCGACCTCGTCGGTGTCGCGGCAGGACATCATCTCCAGCAACGACCAGATGGCAAAAGCTCTGGGGCAGGTTGCTGACGCGCAGATGGATATCGCCACCCGGCAGGCCAAAGAGCAGGCGGCAGAAGACCTGTCGCAACAGAAGGTGGAGCGCGCGGCCGACGGGTCGGTGTCGGTTGCCAACCCCGCCAACTCGGTGATCTTCGGTCGCGCCGGCGACGCCTATCACGAGGCGGTCAAAGCCGGCACGCTTGCGCAGACCAGCAACGTGCTGTCGGAACGGTTGAATGAAATCCACGCCGAGCATCCGACCGACCCGGCGGCGTACAAGGCGGCGGCCGGGGCTTTTCTCGAGAAGTACCAGGCCGACAACAAGGGCACCATCGGCGAGGCCGCGACCCTGCACGGCCAGCAGTTGGCGACCCAGCATTACAACGCGATCACCAACACGACGGCCAATCTCGACGTCACCAACCAGCAGAAGTCGATCAACGCCACGATCGCCGACCAGAAGAACACGCTGCAGGGGCTGGCGCGGCAGCCGGGCGGCACCGACACGCCGGAGTTCAAGCAGTCGCTGGAGCGGCTGAAGGCATCCTATGCTGCGCTCGGCACCAATCCGCTGTTCCGGATGCCGCAGGACCAGATCGACCTCGAGGTGAAGAACTTCACCGGCCTGCTGCAGGGCGAGGCGCTGGTAGCGCATGTCGACGAAACCTACACCCGAAAGGGCAAGGCCGAGGCATCCCAGGTCCTGACCAAGGAAATCCTGCAGAACCCGAACCTCTCGGAGACCGACCGCAACCGGCTCTATTCGCACGGCATGGCGCGGCTGGCCTATCTGACCGGCGACGCCAAGGAGAAAGTCGACGCCGGCCGCAAGGTGGTGGGCGAGCTCGAAACCAATATCGCCAACGGCACGATCAAGCCGACCGATCCGGTCATCGGCATGGAGATCCGGCAGGCGATCAACCGCGGCGACCCGGAGGCGGCCAACCGCATCCTGGCCGCGACCACAGTGCGGATGAACCTGTCGGGCATCTCGACCCTGCCGCAGGCCATCCAGGCCGAGGTGCTCGGCATCAAGCGGACGCCGATCGCCAACGAGACCATCCCGGCCGAGGGCCGCGCGCTGCTGGGCCGGATCGCCAGCGGCGAGGCGACCAGTTACGACATGCTGTACGGCGGCGGCAAGTTTCAGGGCTACGGCGACCATCCTCGGGTCTACCAGCCGATCACCTCCGGCCCCGATGTCGGCAAGAAAACCAGCGCCGCCGGCCTCTACCAGTTCATCGGCTCGACTTGGGATCAGCAGAAGGCGAAGCTCGGCCTCACGGACTTCTCGCCGGCGAACCAGGATGCCGCCGCGTGGGATCTGGCGCAGACCGAATACAAGGCCAAGACCGGCCGCGACCTGCTGGCGACCCTGAAGTCGGGCGATCAGACCGCGATCTCCGACGTGCCTCGCCAGCTTTCCGGCCAGTGGTCCTCGCTGCCCGGCGGGCGGCAGCCGGCCAGCGGCCAGGCACCAGCCTTCCGCCCGGGTCTCGCTGACGCTGACGCGGCGATGAAACTGACGCCGCAGGAGAAGTCGCTCTATCAGCGGCACCTGACGAACTTGACTGGTCCGGGCGGCGTCGACAATGCTGACGGCAGCCGCTCGACGCTCTTTCAGGCGACCGTCGACCACGACGGCAAGACTTACGCCATCCCGACAGTTTGGGACGGCAAAATCCTCCCCGTTGATCAAGCGGTGGAGCGGGTACGGGCCGAGGGCTGGGACAAATTCCCGGCCTACAAAAACCCGGCGGAAGCCGAGGCTCGCTACCAGAAAATGCATGGCTTCATGGAAGCCGACACGGAGTCGTTCAAGGCATCGACTGCACGCCCGCGCGTGCTCGCGCCGGCTGCCGCGCCAGGCCGCCCGGGCTTCACCGCGGCCGACCTGCAGAAAAACCCGTTCCTCGGCTCGGCCTATGTGCGGACCATGGCGGCGGACGAGAGCCTGCGCGTGCAGTCGGCGACGCAGGCCGCGGCGGGGGTGGAGAAGGCGGTCAGCAACGGCCTGCTGCCGCGTCCCGAGGATGTCGCGCTGGTCAACCAGACCGCAGCGCAATATCCGGAGAAGTTCGGCCCGACGGCGGAAAAGATGAACGGCCAGATCCTTGGCGGCGCGGTGGCGCAGATGGAGAAGCCGCAGCGCGATCAGGTGCTGGCCGCATACCGCGAGGCCACCAACGGGCAGGACCAGCACCACATGAACGTGGCCGCCGCCGCGCTGGAGCAGTACCAGAAGTCGGAAAAGAACCTGTCCGAGCGGCCCTACCAGGAGGCCGCCACACGGGGCTGGATCGCGCCGGTGGCGCCGATCGACCCAAGCCAGCCCGGCACCATCGCCGGCGCGCTGGGAGAGCGCGTGGCGGCCTCCCAGCGCATTGCTGCGATGAACCACACGCCGCCGCCGCCGGTGCTCGGCAAGGACGAACTGCCGCAACTGCAAGCCGCCCTTGAGGGGCCCGAAGGTGCGGGCGTGCTGACCCAGATTGCCACCGTGCTGCGGCCGGAAGAGGTCAACCGGCTGATCGGCGAGAAGGGCTTTGCCAATGCCTTGACCGGCATGATGTCGAGCAAGGATCCGGTGAAGATGTCCACCGCAATGTCGGTGGTCGACAAGCTGTGGCGCGAGAACCCGGCCCAGGCCGAAAGCAGCCTCGGCAACCCGGCGATCACCAAGCTGCAGGCGTGGCAGGGGCTGAAGGGTTCGTTCAATGCTGCGGAACTGGCGGAGCGGCTGAACGCGGCCGACGACCCGGCGACAGTCAAATCGCGCGAGGTGGCCAAGGATGCGGCGGAGAAGGAGACCAAGAGCCTGACGCCGCAGGACATGGCCTACAAGCTCGGAACCGGCTGGCCGGGCATCGGCCGGCTGACCGGATCGACCCCGGCGGCCCCGTTCGACAGCATCAAGGGCGGCGAGATGGTGGCCGACTACCAGACCACCTATACGAGCTTGCGGACCTATGGCGTCGATGCCGACAAGGCTTCCGATCTGGCGGTGCAGCGGCTGAAATCGACCTGGGCGGTCTCGCAGGCCGCTGGCAACCAAATCATGAAAAACCCGCCAGAAGGCAGTTATCCACAGGTTGACGGCTCCCATGAGTGGCTAAAACAGGATTTGACGGCCTGGGTGACGAAACGCGCTGGTGAGGAATTCTCGGCCGGACCGCGCACGCTTGAGGTCGGAATTGGCGGTGTCGTGCAATCCCGGAACTGGAGCGTGGCCGGTATGATCGCCGACGGCCAGACCCAAGCCGAGATCGCTGGCGGGCGTCCGCCGTCCTATCAGGTCGCCATCAAGCGCAAGGACGGTACGCTGGACATCCTGCCCGGCCGGGTGGGTTTCGATCCGGCTGACCACATCAGCAAGTATGGTGCCAAGCTGCAGGCCGCCCAGCAGACGGCGCAGCAGGAGCGCAACTTCAATACCGGGATGCCACTTCCATGAGCGCCATCGACGTTGCCCCGGAAGCCGACTTCGGCTTGCGCACTGAGACCGGGGGGCCGCCCGCGCGCGCCACCGAGACCACCGACGGCGGCGAGGCGCTGTGGGGCGCGGCGTTCCGCCAATCCAACAGCGTCGTTTCCGCGCTGCAATATATGCGGAACTCGGGCCGCTACACGCCGGTGCCGGACTACAACCCGGTCAAGGAGATCAAGGGCTGGGGCAATGACAAATACTTCCTGACCCATGGGCAGGCCTTCGTCGGCTCGCAGTCGCCGGCGGAGACGCTCGCGATCAAGAGCCAGATCGACCAGGAAGAGACGGATCGAAAGA
>Ga0207689_10006284_pt1 | contig 10526 bp, 4 predicted proteins | sample KBSMisM52_FD_184312 | JGI IMG/M metagenome (GOLD analysis project Ga0207689, IMG submission 184312) | Miscanthus rhizosphere microbial communities from Kellogg Biological Station, Michigan, USA - KBS Miscanthus M5-2 (SPAdes) (version 2) | ecosystem: Host-associated > Plants > Roots > Rhizosphere... | reverse complement strand
AGCGCCGGCGGCACGAAGCAGATGCGCGAGGTCCGATCCGGCGGGAGCTTCCTCTCGCAGAACGACCTGCGGACGTACTTCGGGCTCGGCGACTACGCCGGTCCCGTGAACGTGGACATCCGTATGCCGGGCGGGCGGCGCTGGGAATGGACACAGCTTCCGGGCGACCGCTTGCATGTGCTGACGCTGTCCGATCGAGCGGCCGTCCCGCAACCTCCTCGCCCGCGATGACTCCCAGGCACGGCCCCGGATCCGCGCGGCATCTCCTGGCGGGCGCTCTGTCGGTGCTCGCCGTCGTGGCCACAATGGCGCAGGTCGAGCAGCGCGCCGATTTCCGGCCCGAGCTCGCGGTCTCAGAAACGCTGGCGCCGTTCCTGAACCAGCTGGAGCCAGGAAACGATGGGTTCCCGCTGGAGCGGCAGGCCAACGAGCTCGAGGCGCGGCTGCGCGAGTTGTCCGAGGCGCTCCGCCAGGGCGGCCCTCAGGCAGCCGGCGCCGTCACTCGCCTGCTCGATGCCGATTTCCGCGGCGCGCGGCTGTTGCCGATCGACGCCGCCGCCGACGGCCAATCGCCGCTCGAGGTGAAGCGGGCGACGGACCTGCCGCGCGAGGCGACGCTCGACGCTCGGAGCTTCGGCGCCGACCTGCAGCGACTGATCGGCGAGTTTAGCGACGTCACGGTGGCGGAGTTCATCCTCACGTCAATCGAAGCGGAGGGCTCTGCGGATCCGCCGTCCAGCCTCCGCACCAGCGTGCGATATGACCTCGTCGGTGGCGGAACCAAGGCGTACCGTGTCGAGCACGTCGGCGTGTGGGAGATGGAATGGCGGCGGCGCGCCTCGGGTTGGCAGGTCGTTCGCTGGACGGCGGCGTCGCATCTGGTCAGCCGCGCGCGGCGGCCGGTCTTCACCGAGATCACCGAAACGGCGCTCGGCCGCATCGACTCGTTCCGGCGTCAGCTCACCATCGATCTCGACTCGTGGATGGCGACGCTCGACTCGGTCCTCACGCGTGACTCGAACGGTCATCACGGCATTTCGGTCGGCGATGCCGACGGAGATGGACTCGACGATCTGTACGTCGCGCAGCCGGCCGGACTCCCCAACCGTTTGTACCGCAATCGCGGCGACTCCACCTTCGAGGACATCACGTCCGACGCCGGGGTTGCCGTTCTCGACGACACCGCACAGTCGCTCTTTGCCGACGTCGACAACGACGCCGATCAGGATCTCGTCGTCGCGACCTCGACCGGCCTGCTGCTCTTCGTCAACGACGGCAAAGGGCGCTTCTCGCCCGCGCCGGACGCCTTCCGGCTCACGCAGCCGTTTCAAGGCGTGCTGACGTCGATCGCGATGGCCGACTACGACCGGGACGGCTTTCTGGACCTGTACGTGTGCGTGTATTCCTATCTCTTCGGCGCCGGCGAGGACAAGGCCGGCACGCCGGCCCCGTACCACGATGCGCGCAACGGCCCCCCGAGCGTGCTCTTTCGTAATGACGGCAAGGGCCGGTTCACCGACGCCACGGCCGGAGCGGGCCTCGCGGCCGGCAACGATCACTATCATTTCGCGGCCGCCTGGGCCGACTACGACGGCGACGGCTGGCCCGACCTGCTGGTCGCGAACGACTTCGGGACCAAGAACCTCTATCGGAACCTGGGTCGACGGAACGGCACCGTGACCTTCGAGGACGTCGCGGCATCCGCGGGGCTGCTCGATCACGGCGCCGGGATGAGCGCGGCCTTCCTCGACTACGACAACGACGGCCTCCTGGACATCTATACCGGCAACATGTGGAGCGCGCCCGGCCAGCGCATCACCTCTTCGCCGGCGTTCATGCGCGAGGCGCCGCCTGACGTGCGCGCGGCCCTTCGCCGCCACGTGCGGGGCAATTCGCTGTTTCGCAATCTCGGGAACGGACGGTTCGAGGACCGGACGCTCGAAGCCCACGCCGAGATGGGGCGCTGGGCGTGGTCGTCGGACGCGCTCGACTTCGACAGCGATGGCTGGGACGATCTCTACGTCGTCAACGGCATGTTGACGCGCAAGACGCCCGGCGACCTCGAGGGCTTCTTCTGGCGGCAGGTCGTGGCCCGGTCGCCGTTGACGCGGGTGCCCGGCACACCGTACGACGACGCCTGGCGTGCGATCAATCAGCTGTTGATTCACGGCTCCATCGCCAGCCACCAGCGCAACGTGTTCCTCCGCAACGACGGACATGGCGGCTACGACGAGGTCTCCGGCGCGATCGGCCTCGACCTCGACCAGGATGGCCGGTCGTTCGCCGTGCTCGACATCGACGGCGACGGCGATCCGGATCTCGCCGTGATGGCGGCGCGGCAGTCGCCGCAGCTGCGCGTCTTCCGCAACGACTTCGAGACGAAGTCGGCGTCGATCGCGCTGCGCCTGGTCGGGACCAGGAGCAACCGCGACGCGATCGGCGCCCGCGTGACGATCGAGACCGATCGTGTCCACAAGACGCGCGTGCTGCAGAGCGGGTCCGGATTCCTCTCGCAGCATTCGAAGGAGCTGGTGATCGGTCTGGGCGCGAGCGATCGTCCCGCCAAGATCACCATCAACTGGCCCTCGGGCGACATGCAGGTGTTCACCGACGTCCCGCTGAACGCCCGCGTCCGGATCGTCGAGGGGCGCGGCCTCGAGACCGCGGCTCTCAAGCCGCGATCGACGGCGACCACCATCCCGCCGTCAGCGTCCGCTCCGGCGACGGCGCCAGCGACGACCTGGATGTACGAGCCGTTTCCGGCGCCGGACGTGGCAGGTCCGGCGATCGTGCTGTTGTGGTCGCCCACGGTGGACGCGGCCCGCGCGGCGCGCGAGACGCTCGAGCGCGGGGCACAGGCGTTGACCCGCGCCGGCGTGAGATCCATCGCCATTCCCGTCGATCCGGATCGGCCGGATCAGGTCAGCCTCAGCTACGCGATTCTCAACCGGCACCTGTTCATGAACCGCCAGGACCTGCGTCTGCCCACGGGCCTGCTCGTGGATGCGAGCGGCAGCGTCGTGAAGGTCTATCGCGGCCGCGTCGACGTGAGCGACATCGTGGCGGATGCGAGCGCGATCGACGCGGCGCCGGCCGAGCGGCTCGCTCGCGCCCTGCCCTTTCCCGGAACGTTCTATCTCGGGCTGCCCCTCCGCAATTACCTTCCGTACGGCAGTGAGCTGCTCGACAACGGACTCGACGCGGCCGCGGTGATCGCCTTCGAGCGGGCGGCGCGGGCGAACCCTGGGGCATCCACGTTGTACCGGCTCGGCACGCTGCTCGCCAGAAGCGGCGAGACCGCCAAGGCCCGTGGTGCGTTCGAGCAGGCGCTCGTCCTCAAGCCCGATCTCGCGGAGGCGCACAACGATCTCGGGGCACTGCTCGCGCAGAGTGGCGAACTCGACGCCGCGATCGGCCGGTTCCGGGCCGCGCTGGCTGCGAACGCCGATTACCCGGACGCGTTGAACAACCTCGGGTATGCGCTGCTGCTCACCGGACGCGATCAGGAGGCGCGCGCGCTCTACGAGAAGGCGCTGGCGCTGCAGCCCGATTTCCCCGAAGCGCTCAACAATCTGGGCCTGCTTGCCGGCCGCGCCGGCGATCTCGCCGAGGCGGAACGGCGTTTCCGGGAGGCGCTCGCACGCCGCAGCGACTACGGGGAGGCGGCCAACAACCTCGCGCTGGTCCTCGCCACGCGCGGGCAAGGAGATGCGGCGGTTTCCTTGCTGGAACGGCTGCTACAGCAGCGGCCAGAGTACGAGGCCGCGTATGTCACGCTGGCCAGAATTCATCTGAGCGCCGATCGCCCCAAGGAAGGCATCGCCGCTCTGGAACGCCTGCTGCAGCGCAACCCGAACCACGCCGCCGCGCTCGAACTGCTTCGACAATGGAAAGAACGCAGGTGAGCGTCACCAATCGCGCCAGATTCGCCGCGCTCTGCCTGATCGTCGGGCTGCTTCCGGTCGTGCCGCTCCAATCGGCCGACCCACCGGATGCCGCGCTCGACCGTCAGTTTCAGGACACCATCCGCCCGTTCCTCACGACGTACTGCCTGGGTTGTCACGGCACCAACGCCCCGGCAGCGCAGTTCGACATGCGCCCCTACTCGACGATGGCAGCGGTAATCGGCGACTTCGGCCATTGGCGACTGATGAGCGAGCGCCTCCGCGCTGGTCAGATGCCGCCGGCGAGAATGCCGCAGCCGTCCGCGGAACTGCGCGCGCGCGTGATCGACTGGATCGAGGCGCTGGCCATGCGCGAGGCGCGCAAGCACGCGGGCGATCCGGGACCGGTCCTGGCCCGTCGTCTCAGCAATGCCGAGTACGACAACACGATTCGCGATCTCACCGGCGTGGACATCCGGCCGGCGCGCGAATTCCCCGTCGACCCCGCCAACACCGAAGGCTTCGACAACTCGGGCGAGTCGCTGACGATGTCGCCGGCCCTCTTCGCCAAATACGTCCAAGCCGCACGGCAGGTCAGCGAGCACCTGGTCCTGAAGCCCGATGGGATCGCCTTCGCTCCGCATCCGATGCTGGCGGAAACCGACCGGGATCGCTACGCGATCACACGCATCCTGGACTTCTACGCTCGCCAGCCCACCGACTATGCGAGCTACTTCGAGGCCGCCTGGCGGTACAAGCATCGTGCCGCGCTCGGCCGACGCCGGGCGTCGCTCGCCGACGTGGCGGCCGACGCCAAGGTCAGCGCCAAGTACCTGACCACCATCTGGACGATCCTGGAAACGCCGACGACACCGGGCACGCCCGAAGTCGGGCCGGTAGCGACGCTGCAGGCCATGTGGCGCGCGCTTCCGGCTCCGGGCGAGAACCGGCCGGACCTGCTGCGCGCGAAGGCGACCGAGATGCGTGAGTTCGTCCAGCGCATCCGCCTCCACACGTCGATGCAGTTCGCGGCACCACAAGTCGCGGGGCTGCCGGCCGGATCGCAGCCGCTGTTGAACTGGAAGCTGCGCCAGTTCAACCTCCACCGTCGCGAATTCGATCCGCGAGCACTGCGCAACGACAGCGATCCCGAGCCGGCGGTCCCGCCTGCGCCCCGATACCCGGGGCTGCACCAGGACGCCGCGCCGCGCTGGGCGGCGCTGATGGCGCGGGCTCGTGCAGGCGACAAGGACCTGATCGTGCCGGCCGCCGCGCGTACCCGCTACGACGCGTCGTTCGCGCGCTTCGCTTCCGTGTTCCCGGACGTCTTCTACGTCAGCGAGCGCGGTCGCTACTTCCCCGACGACTCCGACGACAAGGGCCGCTTCCTCAGCGCCGGCTACCACAACGTGATGGGCTTCTGGCGCGACGACGTGCCGCTCGTGGAGCTCGTGCTCGACGAGGGCGGGCGAAAGGAGCTGGACCGTCTGTGGGACGAGTTCGACTTCATTGCCGATCACACGGCGCGCACCTGGGCGCAGTTCTACTTCAATCAGAGCGGTGCGGTGGACGGCAAGGACCCTGAGGCCGGACGGCCGCGTCCGGTCGACAAGGCGCTCGACCACCCCGACGTGATCTTCGGGCTCCGCGACGATTACCGCGCGAAGGCCGCCGCGGATCCCGGTAACGATCCGGTGGCGGTCCAGGCCGTGGAGTACCACTTCGCCTGGATCAACGACACCTTGCGGCGCGTGCAGAAGATGCGGCTCGATGCGGAGCCGGGCCACCTGCAGGCCGTGCTCCGCCTCGCCGCTCGCGCCTACCGGCGCCCGCTGTCCGCGGACGAGCGCGAGGATCTCATCGCGTACTACCGCGGCCTGCGTCAGAAGGACGGCCTGTCACACGAGGACGCCGTTCGCGACCTGGTGGTCAGCGTGCTGATCTCCCCCAAGTTCTGCTATCGGCTCGACCTGATCGATGGCGCGGCCACGCGCACGGCGTCCCCCTATCAGCCGCTCTCCGGATATGCGCTGGCCAGCCGCTTGAGCTACTTCCTGTGGGCGAGCATGCCGGACGACGATCTGCTGGCGGCCGCAGGGAGCCTGCACAAGAAGGACGTCCTCCTGGCCCAGACGCGGCGCATGCTGAAAGATCCGCGCGTCCGCGGCATGGCGCGGGAATTCGGCGGCAACTGGCTCGACTTCCGGCGCTTCGAGCAGCACAACGCGGTGGATCGCGAGCGGTTCCCGGCCTTCACGAACGATCTGCGCCAGGCGATGTTCGAGGAGCCCGTGCGCCTGATCGAGGACGTGATTCGCAACGACCGCTCGATTCTCGATCTGATCTACGGCAACGACACGTTCGTCAACCGGTCGCTGGCGCGGCACTACGGGATGCCGGTGCCCGCCGACGACGAGACACACTGGGTGCACGTCGACGACGCCGGTCGTTACGGGCGCGGCGGCCTGTTCACCATGGCCGTGTTCCTGACGCAGAACGCGCACGGCCTGCGCACCAGTCCGGTGAAGCGCGGGTACTGGGTGGTCCGGCGCGTGCTCGGAGAAACCATCCCGCCGCCGCCGCCCTCCGTGCCGGAGTTGCCGAAGGACGAATCCAAGATGGATCGGCCGCTGCGCGAGATGCTCGCCGCGCATCGTGCCAACCCGGCCTGCGCCGCCTGCCACGCCCGCTTCGATGCCTTCGGCCTGGCGTTCGAGAACTTCGGCCCAGTCGGCGAGCGGCGCGAGTCCGACCTGGCGGGACGTCTTATCGATGTCGCGGCGGCGCTGCCCGGCGGTGTCCAGGCGTCGGGCGCCGCCGGCGTGCGGGAGTACATCCGGCAGCACCGCCAGGACGACTACCTCAACACGGTCAGCCGCAAGCTCTGGGCGTACGCACTGAACCGTTCGCCGATCCTGCCCGACGACGTCCTGCTGCAGGAGATGCGCGCCAGGCTGCCGGCGAACGGGTATCGTTTCAGCAGTCTGGTCGAGACCATCGTGACGAGCTCGCCGTTTCTGAACCGCCGCACGGAGTGACGCCTATGAACCGCCATCACATGCGCGCGAAGGGGATCTCCCGGCGCACCGTCCTGCGCGGGGCCGGTGTGACGATTGCGCTGCCGTGGCTCGAGTCCATGAACGTGTGGGGCGCGACCCCGGACGCCTTTCCCAAGCGCTTCGCCGTCCTCTTCATGGGCAACGGCGTCAACGAGGACCATTGGGATTCACAGGGTTCCGGCGCCGGGATGACGTTGAGCACGACGCTGAGCCCGCTCGAGCCGCTCAAGCACAAGATCAACGTCGTTCACGGGCTGTTTCACAAGCGCGCCACCGGCAACGGCATTCACCCGGCGCAGACCGGCGGCCTGCTGTCAGGTTCCGTGATCCAGAAAGGCGCGACGGTCAGGGCCGGCATCACCATCGACCAGCTGCTCGCCAACCGGATCGGCCAGGACACGGCCCTCTCCAGCCTCGTCCTCGCGTGCGAAGAGCCGATGACCGGCTTTCACGAGACCAACTACTCGCTGGCCTACAGCTCGCACCTGTCGTGGCAGAGCGCCGATTCACCGGTGCCGAACGAGCTCTATCCGTCGCTCGCCTGGGACAGCCTGTTCGAGAACCGCGGCAGCCTGCGGCATCTCAGCATCCTCGACCGCGCGAAGGGCGAGGCGGCGGCGCTCGAACGATCGATCAGTTCCGGCGACCGGGCGAAGCTGGACGAATATCTGACCAGCCTGCGCGAAGTGGAGAAACGCGTCGAGTCGATGCGCAAGGCCAAAGACACGGCCGACGACCGCGCGAAGGGGCAGAACCGCCCCGCGTTGACCATGCCGCGCCCGGCCAACGGGCTGCCCGAAGACCTGCGCGAGCACACGCGGTTGATGTGCGATCTCATCGCCATCGCCTTCCAGACCGACAAGACACGGATCGCCACGCTGCTGCTCGCCCGGGATCTCGGGGCGCTCTACTATCCGTTCCTCAACGTCGCGGACGGGCATCACGCGGCGTCGCACGAGAACAACTCCGCGGGCTATGCGCGCATCGCCACCTTCCATCTGAGCCAGCTCGCGTATCTCGCCGCGAGGCTCGACGCCATGCCCGAAGGTGACGGCACGGTGCTCGATCACTCGTGCCTGATGTGGCTCTCGAACATGTGGATCGGCCGCAAGCACGACAACACACGGCTGCCGCTGGTGCTGGCCGGCGGGCTGGGCGGAACGCTGAAGACCGGACGGACGCTGAACTACGTGGACGCGGGCGACGAGAACCGCAAGATGTCGAGCCTGTTCCTGTCGCTGATGGACCGCATGGACGTCACGCTGGATCAGTTCGGCGACGCCTCGACGCGGCTCGACGCGCTGTAAGTCGTAGAGGCGAACCGCCCGTTCAGCGCTTGGGCGCCTCGAACGACAGCGTCTTGCTGAAGAACGGCATCACGTGTTCCTGGAACCGCACGGCGACGTGGCTCGTGTGCGTGCCCGAATAGATCTCGAACTCGTGCGTGATGCCGTAGGCGGTCAGCGCATCATGCAGCTTGCCCGTGTCGGTCTTCAGCGTGTCCATGTCGCCGACGTCGATCGCGATGGCGCGATACTCACGAAGCTGCCGGACGTACTGATCGACGAACGCAAGCGGGGCGTTGGCTGCCCACCGCGACAGCACCGCCTGCTCGTTGCCGGACGTGGGCAGATCGAGATACAGCGGGGGCTTGTTCGGGTTGGGCGACCATGCCGCCGCCGCGGCGAGCTGCGCCCGCACGCCGAACGGCAGCTTCGCTGAATCCGCCGGCGCCTTGACCGACGCGAGCGCCTCGTCGTTGGCGGGATTGGCCGGACCCATCGCACGCGGGGACAGGCAGCACGGGCTCATGATGTAGAGGCTGCCGAACACGTCGGCGTGTTTCATGCCGATGCGGCTGGCACCGTAGCCGCCCATCGAGTGGCCGACCAGGCCACGGCTGGCGCGAGCCGGAATCGTCCGGTAGTGCGCGTCGACGTACGAGACGACGTCGCCGGCAATGAAGGCCTCGAAGTCGCCGGTCGTCACCGAGCTCGAATACATCGAGCCGTTATGGACCGTCTTCGAGTCGGGCAGCACCACGATCATCTCGCGGGCGCCGCGCGCGAACGCGCCTTCGATCGTCTGCGGCACGTGGATCTCCTGCGTCCACTGCTCGGCGCCGATCGAGTAGCCGTGAAGCGCATAGACGACGGGATAGCGGCGATTGCGATCGCTGGCGTAACTCGGGGGCAGGAACACGATCACCGGCCGATCGACGGCGTCGCCTTCGAGATTGCCCTCGAGCGCTTTGCCGTGAACGGTCACGCGCTCGACCGTGGCGGGCCGGGCACCGGGCACGGGGTCGGGAACGGTGGTCTTGACTTGAGCGGACACGGAAGCGAACGCGGCACAAAGAAGCGCGAGCGCCACCGCCGGGGTGCGACGTGTCAGCATGGTCAACCTCGTGTCACCAGTGCGTCAGCGATCCGTCGGGCCTGCGGTGCGTCGGCGCCGGAGCGCCCTCGGTCATCGCCTCGACGAACGTGAGCTGCTTCTCGTCCACGCTCACGCCCAGCCCCGGCCGATCGTTGGGCCACACCTTGCCGTTCCTGCATTCGAGGAACTCCGGCATGTAGGGCACCGGCCGATCGCCGAGGTTGTATTCCATCAGCACCTGGCCCGGGAACGCCATCATCGTGTGCATGTGCGCGGCCGTCGCCACCGGGCCGGTAAAGTGCGGCACGATGCCCACCTTGTGGGTGTCGCACACCGCCATGATCTTGAGCATCTCGGTGATGCCGCCGACGTTCGGCAGCGAGACGCGGGCGAAGTCGATGTCGCGCTGCTCGACGAGCGGGCTGAAGTCCGCCCTCGTGCCCCATTCCTCGCCGGGCGCGAGCGGCACCGTCGTCAGCAATCGGAGCTTCGGGATCTGCGTGCGGAACTGCTCTTCCCGCAGCGGGTCTTCGACGCAGTACGGCCGCAGCGGCTCCATCAGTCTGCAGAGTTCCACGGCTTCATGGAAGTCGAACTTCTGGTGGACGTCGATCATCCAGTTGCCGTCCGGCCCGACGCCGTCGCGAATCTGCTCGAGCGCCTTGATGATCTGCGGGATGCGCGCCCGCGAATCGAAGACGCCGCCACGCAGCGTGAGCTCCGGAGCCGGGCCGCCTGCCGCGGCGCCGCCGGTGCTCGGGAGGATGCCACCGTCGACGCGATACACGCGATAGCCGGCCGCCATGGTTGCCGCCGCGCGCTCCTTGAGCCCCATCTTCGCGGCTTCCGCCGGCGGCACGAGACCCTGCGGCAGCCCCAGGGTGGCGTACAGCTCGACGTGCTCGCGCGCCTTGCCGCCGAACAGCTGATAGAGCGGGGCGTTGAGCGCCTTGCCCTTGATGTCCCAGAGCGCCAGGTCGATCGCGCCGATCGCGTGCAGACGCTCCTTCCCGGGCGAATAGAACCCGTCCATGAACGCCGCCTGCCAGATCATCTCGGTGTCGAAGGCGTTCTTGCCGACGACGCTGCGGGCGACGTTGCGGACCGTATCGGGCGATCCCCCCTGCCCGACCCCCGTGATGCCGGCATCGGTATCCACGAGGACCACCATGTTGCTCTGCGGGAACGCCTGCGCGTTGTTGCG
>Ga0207689_10006280_pt1 | contig 10527 bp, 10 predicted proteins | sample KBSMisM52_FD_184312 | JGI IMG/M metagenome (GOLD analysis project Ga0207689, IMG submission 184312) | Miscanthus rhizosphere microbial communities from Kellogg Biological Station, Michigan, USA - KBS Miscanthus M5-2 (SPAdes) (version 2) | ecosystem: Host-associated > Plants > Roots >... | reverse complement strand
CATCCACGATATGAATCAGCGCCTCATGGTGTATCGCAAGGTCGCCTCGTCGAGGACCGAACACGAGTTGACGGCGGTGCTGGAGGAGCTGCGCGATCGCTACGGGTCTCCGCCGGATTCGGTGCTGAATCTCGCTGAGTTTGGACGAATACGGCTCAAAGCCGATCACCTCGATGTCGATTCGATCGACCGGGAAGGGCGTTTGGTCGTCATTAAGTTTAGGCCCAACGCGCGGCTCGATGGCGCGCGCCTGGTGAGGGTGGTCGGGTCGTGGCCGGGAGCCACGCTTGTCCCACCCGTCTCAGTGAAGCTGGATCTGGAGGCGCCGCTGTCCCCGATACGGTCGGGGACCGGCCAGAAATCATCGCCTGCCAGACCGGCAGGGGGCAGAGGACGATCTGCTGAACCACAAGTCAGTTGGTGGACGGCGAGAGCGACGGTCGGCGAGGTCAAGCCGGGATTCACGAAGGACGAGGTTTTGCGGAAGCCGGAAATTGATCCGCGCGCCGAAGGTGGGATGTTTTCTCGTCTGACGTCGCTGCTTGACGCGCTCGACGAGCGCTGAGGTTTGCGAGCCTCTCGTCGTGTAAAATACTGATGTCGAAGGAATTGTCATGTTGAAGCACCTGACCGTCGCCTGTGTGATTCTCGGCGCGGTGGCCATTTCGCCGGGAATCCACGCCGAGATCCTGGAACAGGTCCTGGTCAAGGTGAACGGCGAAATCATCACCAAAACTGAATTCGAAGCCCGGCAGGTAGCGGAACTCCGCAATCGTCCCGAGTTGGCGAACGCCTCCCAAGGGGCGGAGTTGCAGAAGGCAGTGGCTGAGATCACTCCTGATCTGATCTTGACCGCAGTTGACGAACTGTTGATGGTTCAGCGCGGGCGAGAGTCAGGATACGCCCTCGGTGATCAGCAGTTCGCCCAGATTCTCGAAAATATCAAGACGTCGAACAATCTGCAGGATGAGACGAAGTTCCAGGAGGCCCTGAAGCAAGAGGGGCTGACCATGGCTGACCTGCGCCGCAACCTCGAGCGCCAAATGCTCGTCAGTCAAGTACAGCGCGCGGAAATCCTCGACAAGATTAGTGTGACGGACGAGGAAGCCAGGGCCTTTTACGACGCCCATCGGCAGGAGTTCACATCCCCATCTGAGGTCACGCTGCGAGAGATCCTCATAGAGGTGAAGAACAGCGATAGAGGTGTGAACGTTGCTGAAGACGATACGGCTCGCGAACAGGCGCAAGAGATCCGCAAGAGACTGCTGGCGGGCGAGCCGTTCCCACGCCTCGCCGGAGAGTACTCGTCAGCTGCGTCGAAGGCGAATGGTGGCCTTATCGGACCGTTGAACAGCGGCGAATTGGCGCCGGCTCTCCGCGACCTCCTGGCGAAGATGCAGGTTGGCGACGTCACCGACCCGATACGTACTCAAAGGGGATATCAGCTTTTGAAACTCGAGTCTCGCACCGATGCGAAACTCCGCTCCTTCGAGGAGGCGCGCGGAGACATCGGGAATCGAATCGGTGAGCAGAAGCTTCGTGGCGAGCGCGAAAAGTATCTCGATCGCCTTCGCGCTCAAGCGACGATTACCTGGCGGAATACCGAGCTTCAGAAGGCCTACGATACCGCTCTGGCGAAACGGCGAGGAGCAAGCTCGGAACAGACCTCACCGGAGGCCGGGACCAGCAAATGATCGTCGTCACTCGGGTGCGTCCCCGGAGATCCTGGTGAAGGGCTCCGAGGAAAGCTGGTTTGCGCTGTGGACTCGATCGCGCCATGAGCAGGTCGTTCGCGAACAACTCGAGCAGAAGCGCATCGAGACATTTCTTCCCACGGTCACCAAGTGGAGCCGTTGGAAAGACCGGAAGAAGAAAATCGATTGGCCGTTGTTTCCCGGCTACTGCTTCGCACGCTTCGACCCACGTGACCGGCTACCTGTCCTGAAGTGCACAGGTGTCGTGAGCATCATTTCATTCGAAGGCGAGCCGGCACCCATTCCTGAACAGGAGATCGACGGAATTCGGCGTCTCGTTCTGAGTGATCTTGCTTTCGATCCCTGCCCGATGATTCGTGAGGGAATGATGGTCGAAGTCGTTCATGGTCCGCTGACGGGTGTCGTCGGACGCTTGGTTCGAAAGAACGACAAAGCCCGCCTCGTGCTCTCGGTGGACCTGATAGGTCAGGCGGTGAGCGTTGAAGTGGACGCAGCCGACGTCCGGCCGTACTGACGTCCCATGAAAGTTGGCTCACTCGAACTTCCGTCGCCGTTTGTCGTCGCGCCGATGGCTGGCATGACCGACACGGCCTTTCGTCGTCTGGTGAAGCGGCACGGCGGATGCGGCCTCGTCGTGACCGAGATGGTGTCGTCAGAAGGTTTGGTGCGAGGGATTGATCGCACGCTCGAGTATGCCGAATACACCGAGGAGGAGCGACCGATCTCGATTCAAATCTTTGGTGGCGATCCGTCAAAGATGGCGCAAGCCGCGCGAATCGTACGGGACATGGGCGCGGACATCGTCGATGTGAACATGGGATGCCCGGTGCCGAAGATCGCGAAGCACAATGCCGGTTGCAGCCTGATGCGTGAACCCGAGCAAGCTGCGCGCGTCGTTGAGGCAATGGTGGGCGCAGTCGATATCCCCGTCACTGTGAAAATGCGTGCAGGTTGGACCGACAGCGATCGAAATGCTCCAACGCTAGCGCGGATGGTGCAGGATGCCGGCGCTTCCGCGATTACGATTCATGGCCGGACTGCCGAACAATCGTACAACGGCCACGCCGACTGGGAGCTGGTGAGCCGGGTCGCCCGAGATCTGCGCATCCCTGTGTTTGGCAGTGGAGATTGTGTCGAGCCCGAGCAGATCGTCGAACGGATGAAGACCGGCGTCAGTGGCGTTCTCGTCGGCCGCGGGGTGCTCCGTAATCCCTGGATTCTGGCGCAAGCCGCGGATCTTGTGGCCGGAGGTGAGGCGCGAACGGTGACGATGCGCGAACGAGGCCAATTCCTACTCGACTACATCGACTTGCTGCTTGATCAACGGGACCTTGAGCCACAGGGGTTCCGTCACGTTGCGCCTGGTGGGCTTCAGATCTCTGCGCCTGCAACCGGTCACGAACGCTGGGTCATCAACAAGCTGCGTGCACTGTGCGCGTGGTATTCAAAAGGTCTGGACTCAGGATCGCATCTGCGTGTTGCCGTCAACCGGGCCGAGAGCGTCGCCCAGCTGCGTCAGATCGTGGAGGACTTCTTCATCACCGCCCCTGCCCCGGTTTAATCGAGTGCCTGGGAGCGGCACAAGACCGTGCCGCGTCGGTGTCGCAGTACAGTTTATGAGGGGGCGACTCAGTATCTGGCGAAACCGCTGATCCCCGGGGCCGCAACCTGCGCATCTGGCTGGGCATGTGCGTTCGAAGTCGTATTTTTCTCGCGACTGCCACCGAGTGCGAGCCTGCCTGAGGAATTCGTGCGCGCCTGCGAACGAACCAGTGCAACCAGATGACTGCGATCGATCGCCTGGCTGGCTGCCTCTCGCAGCGAGATCTGGCGCCGAGTCACGGCGCGGGCGAGCGCCTCGTCCACCGATCGCATCTTCGACGTCACGTCATTTTGTGTCCGAGCGAGGCCTGCGAAATCACCGGACTCGAGAAGACCACAGACAGAGCTGGTGGCCAGCACAACGTCCTGAATCAAGGTCCTGCCCCCACCCAGACGGCGAAGGCTACGATAGCCAATAGCCGCACGAAAGGATGCCGCCAGGGCACGTCGGACATGGGCGTCCGAACCAGCCAACATTCGCAGCGCATCGACCGTCGTCGGCGCGACGACGCCTGCAATCACCAGACGGCCACCGGCGGCAGCCAGAACCGCGGCTTGAAGCGATTGCTCGGCCTGGAGTCCTGTAACAAGCAGGATGTCAGGACTCTCCTGAGCCGCGCGTCGGATCGCGGCGACGAAGTCTTTGTCGCTGCCAGAGACAGTTCGTTGACTCACGAACGCGCCGGTGATGTCCCCATGCGATCGCCTGCGTCGCTGAAGCGAAATCAGGTAACCACCCCGATCGCGGCCACTCCAGTCGGCGGCGGCGGCAGCCAGAGCTTCGACATCGCTGTCGGTCGATGCCGCGACCACGACGAGTCCGTTGCCTTCGCAGGCAGCACGAACCTGCCTGGGAATGTGCTTGTACAGGAGGCGCAACGATGTGGACGGTCGGAGATGGATCAGCAGGCCGCTGCCTTGAAGATCGGCAAACACACGGCAGCTGACATAACCGAGCTCGTCATCCTCCCGAACCCATTCGCCATCACCGCGTGGTTCCCACATGCCATCGCCACCGCGAGTAAATACACTGATCGCATCCTCGAGCGTGGAAGCGGCGACGATCTCCTGGCTGATCGGCTGAATTCGCTCATCGATTCGCCCGGCGGCCGGCGATCCAGCTCTCAGATACAACGTCGTTGCACCGACATCCGACGCGTGGCTGATCCAGCCAAACAGGTCGAGTGCCGTTGCTGTGCGAGCAGATCGAGGCGCACGCACCGGCTCCTGGATTCTGGTCACCACGGTGACATCGGGCTGTGAAATGGGCTCGGGAATGGGATCGGGTGAGATCTCGCGCACCACCGCCTGAGCCGGCATCGGCTCGGGCTCCTGCACGTGCACATTGACCGTTGCAGGTTCCGGAGCGACAACGACGGATGGCATTTCGACAGGCGCTGGTTGGTCGATGTGATGAACTTCAGTTGCTTGCGGTGCCTCGTCCACGATCTCCGGTTCCTGTGCAACGACCGGACTGATCTCGGGTTCGACAGGTGCCGCTGATGCTTCGACGGCCGGCGACACAATCAGCTCAATACAAAAATCGTCGCCGACCCGTTCGGCCCTTGCAGTAAGTGGATGCGGAAAAGACGGTGCGTGCACTGGCTCAGTTGCCGATCCATTCGTCGTTAATTCCTGGCGAGCGCCAGGCGACAGGATCTGTTCCGCCAGTGCTTCCACGGCATTGATAGAGAGAACAGCGGAAGCTACATCGTGGCGCCGCTCGCCTACCAGCACGTGCGGGCGTTCACCGGCCCGCATCACGAGTCGTTCTCCACCGGCACGTTCCAGGGCCGCGCACAGTGACGGCATCAAGCTCATAGGTCAGCGTCCTGCAAAGCTAAGGCGTCTTCGAATTGCAACGCCGCGCGGAAGATTGGGTTGGGCGCAACGGCGTGCATGGACGATCGAATGACCGTGGCTCGGAGAACCTTGCGGACACCACCATATCGGAGGAAAACATCAACGGTTCGGCCGGGACACAATCTCTGATTGGTTTCGGCCAATAAGCCAGTCGACGATAGATTCACAAGCCGCATTGGAAACCCTGCGACGGCGAGCCGGAGTTCAACCTTGAACTCGTGAGGTTCGCGTCGCTCGGCGCCGCGCCGCTCTTGGCGCTGCGCTGCAGGCGGGGGCGTTTCCTCCTGCGTGAGCTTAGGTGGTTCTTCCTGCGGCTTGGGCGAGCTGGGACCCTTCCAGGTCGATTCCAGACCCGCGATGAGATCGTCCAGCGAAGCTTCGTCGGGAAGCTTGACGACGAGTTCCTCGTCGGGATCTGGGAGCGAATCGCTCATAAATATATGTGTGAAAGTAGCAACCGGCCTGCCGTCTTAACCGTTGACACGACGCATCGAGGTTAGGATCTGAATTGCACTAAACTTCGTACATGTTCCGCGGATCTCATGCATCCGCTGTCATTCTGACGTCGCCTGGGACCAAGGAAACCGCGCGAATGCAGAAAATCTGAACTCGCTGGTGACTTAAGCGTGATCTCCTCAACGTAATCGGCCTATTATCGGCCAGCGATTAGTCCTCGGGCGACATTCCCCAGGACCGAGGTCAAGAGGCGCTCATGGCGAAAATCTTAATCGTCGAGGACGACGATGCCACCCGCACCGGATACCGGGAATTCCTGCGGCTTGCCGGGCATGATGTCATCGCGACGAGCACATATCAGGAAGGGCGCCACGCGGCTGCCACAGAAAGTCCAGATCTGGTCATCGCCGACCTGCGACTGGGCGGATTCAACGGCTTGCAGTTGTTGCTCCTGAGCCCTCAGCCGATTCCGACCATAATCGTGACGGGATTTCACGACGATGTACTCGAGGCTGAGGCGCGCCGCGCGGGGGCAGATTACGTCGTGAAGCCGATCTCGCCGTCCAACCTCGTGACCCTGGTCAAAGAGAGACTCGAACGCAAGTCGGGACCACACTAGTCCTCGCCATCTTCTTCCGTAAGGTATCGATTTCCTCGGGGCATTTGCGTGATCGCCATTGCTGAGCTACGCTGCTTTGCTCTTTATGCGGGTTTGTCTCCACAAGAGAGGCCTTTCGTCGGAGCGATCGCGCCCTAATGCCTCCTTTATTTGAGCGCTTTCAGGTAGATGCTGCTCGGCCACTGGCGACCGGCTTGCAGGAGTTCCGCGATCGTTTCCTCGCGGTCCCGCGAGAATCGACACCCATGTCGAACATCGACCCTTCAGTCGTGACTCAGGAACCGTCGTCGTTCGAAGTCGCCGTTCGGGACCGGTCGTGGGACTGGCTGCTTGAACTCCGTCGGCGGCTGAAAATCGATTTGCTGGTTGTGGACGGTCGCTTTTCGGTACTGCTTCCCGCGCTAGGCGATCAGGCCGCACGGCTCCTTGCGATGGTGGAGCATGGGGAAACAGCGCTGCTGTCGGCCGTGACCACAGCCCTCCGGGAGCGTACGTCGCAGGCATTCGATCTCGGCGGAATGCAGATCATCTGCGTGCCGGTCATCGTCGACCGCGGTGCATGCGGGGCATTGCTGATCGGGCGTTCAAGCCCCTCTCGTCAGGACCCTGGCGCATCGCGCGCTCAATTGGAGCTCGTTGCATCCTGGCTAACCGCCGCACTGGAAGCGCATCTCCTCAGTCCACCAGCATTTCCATCGAGCGGCTTGAACCGCGTTGCGCCACTTGCGCGGCTGCTCGGACAGGCTTCTGAACGGGAATCCGACAGAGAGTTGATTCGTCTGTTCGGTGAAGCGATCGCCGTCTGGCACGACATCGAGGTCAGCGGCTATATCGAAACAACGAATGGCGCCTTTGCCCGCGACGTGACCTTGCCTGGGACGAAGAAGGGTGAGCGGCCCGCGACAATTTCGTCGATCGGATTGCCGGAGTCGACGGAGTTGATACGGTTACCCCAAGGCCATCTCGATCGATTTGGGTTGCCCGTCAACAGCGATGTTTACGTGCGACGTGTCCACGGAGCGGATCGACGCTCTTGGTTGCTGGTCTTCACGGGTGAAATCGGTGCCTACGATGTGCAACGCATCGGTGCGTACGTTGCCTTACTCGAACTCGCGCTGGCCCTTTCGACGTCGGCGTTCGTCGCTCGGAGTGTGACGGCAGTCGGAGGCAGGCTTGTAGGCGTTGATGCGACTCCGGAGACTCAAGCCAGCCATGCGCTCGAGGAGCTGCGAACGGCGCTCGGGGCCGCTGTGGCGACGGTCACGATCGAGTCAAAGAGCGGAGCCTCATTGATTAGCGTCATTGCTCCCGCAACTACTCGAGACGTTTCTGGCCCTGGTTCCTTCAGACTTGTTCTCGTCAAACGATCGGAACGGCATTACACTACGACCGTTTCGATCGGACGCCATGAGAACTTGCAGTTCACTCCACGCGATCATGCAACGGCGAATGCAGCGGCAGCGATGTTCGACGCGTGGGCTCTGGCGGCACTCGGTGGATCGAGTGCTCGTCGTGAACGACGCGCAGCACCGCGTGGCTTTGAAGAGGTCGTTGAGCGTTCAGCGCGTGAGGCTCTCGAAAGAGGAACTCCCGTGGCAGTTGTCGTTCTTCTCATTCGCGACGCAGCGTCTCTGCCCGGCGCAACGCAACGCTGGGTGGCCGATATACGTGCCCAGATGCGAGCGTCCGATCTGGCCGGGATGTTCGGCGAGGGAGAGATCGGCCTGCTGATGCACGACACCGAGGCCGAACAAGCCAAGGGGATCGTCGATCGCCTGAGACTCGTAGTCGGAGACGACCCTGGCGGCGAATCAATACTCGTTGGTGTGGCCAGTAGGAAGCCGGGTCAAGGCACGGTCGAAAATATCGTTCACGACGCTCGCGCAGATGCTCTCGTGCGAACACGACACGGGCGGGCATCTGATTCTCCTCTCGGAGTGAACCACTGATGGCGCTCGGCGATCGACGTTCTCGCGTACGACTGGAAGTGGTTGGCGCGCTGTGGGCAACGCTCGAACTGACCGAGCCGGCCCGGGTGGTCAATATCAGCCGAGACGGCGCCTTGATCACCTCGCCTGTGCCCATGCCACCCGACTCAGTGCAGCCGCTCCATTTGAAGCTAGAGGGTCGTGAGGTGACGGTAGACGCGCGCGTCCGCCATATACGACGTGTGTCGGGACCGGATGAGCCGATTCGATACCTTGTCGGGGTTGAGTTTCTTTCGACTCTGCCGGCGCTTGTTAGAGCGACCGAATGGCCGCAGGTCTAAGGAGCAGGGAAAGTCTTCTTCGGTGAGTGTCTTAGCCCAGATACGACCAGACTTTCTGAGGCGCGGTTCGCGCGCTAAAGTCTCCTTAAACGGACTCATAAGTCATTGAAACGCAAGGCGTTGTTTAGGTAGACAAACGTCTGCCGCAGTATGGCGACTCGCTTGCACTTCACGCTGAAGCGTCGCACAGCGCAGGACACAACGTCGGCCGTGCGGGGTGCAGGTCGTAGATATGAGGAGACGATGGAGGAACGGCGACGGGTACCACGCCATCAAGTCGGAGAGGAGTTCGCGAATCTGCCGGCAAACATGAGTGTGCGAGTGCTCGACATCAGTACGGCTGGAGTGTTGTTGCAGTCTCCTCGGCTGCTTAATCCAGGTTCTCGGGGCAGTTTGCGGTTCACCCTCGCGGGAGCACCGTTTCTCGCTGATATTCAGGTTCGACGGGTGACGTCGGGGGCGGACGCAGGGTCGGGATATCGAATCGGCGCCACATTTGTGGGGATGTCACTGGAACACCGGCAGCTCATTGAACGGTTCATGAACAATGATTGATGGTGTCGCTGAAAGCAGCAGCTCTCGGATCAGCCCAATTGGGGCTATACGACCGCGCTCGCATATTCAACTGACCGGCCGCAGTGCTGAAGTCACCGCCCTCGAACAGGAAATTGACCGCGTTGCGCGCTCGGACGCGAAGGTCCTGATCACGGGCGAAAGCGGGGTCGGCAAAGAGATTGTCGCGCGCGCGATTCACTCGCGTGGTCCGCGTGCCAATCATGTCTTCGCGCCGGTGAACTGTGCCGGATTGCCAGAGACGCTCCTTGAATCCGAATTGTTCGGGCACGTCAAAGGCAGCTTCACGGGTGCCTACCGGGACAAGCCAGGGAAGCTCGAAACCGCGCACATGGGAACGATCTTCCTCGACGAAGTGGGGGAGATGACCCTTCGAATGCAGGGTCTCCTTCTTCGGTTCCTCGAGACCGGTGAACTCCAGAAGGTAGGCGCCGACGGAAGTGGACGAATTGTCAATGTCCGCGTGATTGCTGCGACCAATCGAGACCTGCGGGACATGATCAAGCAGGGAACGTTTCGGGAGGACCTCTTCTATCGCCTCAATGTGATTCACATCGTGGTCCCGCCATTGCGCGACCGCCGTGAGGACATTCCCGTCCTGGCAAGCCAATTTCTGACACAGTTCACCGGCGCGGGTCGATCATCGATTACCGGCATCTCCCCGGAAGCGATGAAGGCATTGACCGAGTACTCGTGGCCAGGAAACGTCCGCGAACTCGAGAACGTCATCGAACGGCTTGTCGTTACGGTGAGTGGTTCCACGATCGGCGTCGAGCACTTGTCGTCCGAGATCAGGGCGTATGACGCCGTGCTCCTTCGCCCGAAGCGTGAACGGCGACGCACGGTTGCCGACGACCTTTATAAGCGGATGATTGAGCAGCACGAGTCCTTCTGGACGGCTGTCTATCCGCTGTTCATGGATCGGGAGATCACGCGCGCCAACGTTCGTGAAGTCGTACGGCGCGGCCTCGAAGAGGCGCGCGGGAACTACAAGATCGTCGCCCGCCTGTTCAACATGGAGGCTCGCGACTATAAGCGCTTCCTGAACTTCCTGCGGAAGCACGACTGCCAGATTCCGTTCAAGGAATATCGTTAACACCACCTCTTGCCGGCTTCATCCCAGCAGCGCGGCGCAGGCTCCTGGATTGCAAAATCCAGGAGCTCAGTCGCGCGTTGCCCGCCACTGCAGCGTTTGCAGTGAAAAGGTGAGAAACAGCATATTCGAGGCCTAAGGGCACGGTTGTTGCCACCTCAGCCGAACGTGTATAAGAGGCTCATCCCGTTCGGTGTCGTTACAACGGATTATTGAGAATATCCAGGGAGCCTCGTGAGCAGCGATTCCCGAAGAGGGAACGATTATCTGCCCAATGCGGGATTTCATCGGATAGGGTCCGATAATCCCGGTCCGTGCAGCCGACGTCTTTCTCCTG
>Ga0207689_10006276_pt1 | contig 10533 bp, 9 predicted proteins | sample KBSMisM52_FD_184312 | JGI IMG/M metagenome (GOLD analysis project Ga0207689, IMG submission 184312) | Miscanthus rhizosphere microbial communities from Kellogg Biological Station, Michigan, USA - KBS Miscanthus M5-2 (SPAdes) (version 2) | ecosystem: Host-associated > Plants > Roots > Rhizosphere... | reverse complement strand
CTTGAATACAAAAAATTTTTTGATGCTTGTAGTGCTGTCTGCCGGAATCTTGACAGCTTTGACGGGAACGGGAGTATCACAGTTAGCACCTGCATTTGCTGATAAAGATGAGTGCGAAGACAATGATGATAATAACTGCAACCAAAGGAACCACATAATAAAACAGAGTGAAGATTGTAAGGCCAAGAATGAATTTGAAAAAATCGGATCCATGGGTAATACAGTGGACAACAATCAATTTGTCTGCACAAATATACTTACGTCTCCAGCAAATGGTGATGACAATGAATTTGGTTTGCCACTGCCATCAACTACATCTACCGATGTATTTGCACTGACACCATCTGCATTAACACCTTAGTGGAAAATATTAAATCTGTCACTACCTACAATATTTTTTTATTAAATAAGGGCCGTAGCGCTGATTACATTTTCTGTTCTGTTTGAAAAAATGTGGCATATATCTCAACATTCATGAAAGGCTTAGATTACGTATTGCAGTAACGAGAATCATCATGGGAATATAGAATCCAGCATATTCAATCTGAAATTTTATTGGAGACTTATATCTTTACTAATCGAAAAGACAGTACGAAAACTGAAAATATTATTGCGGCGCTGACCAGAAACGTTGCTGCTCCAATTGAGTTATACAAAAATCCACCTGCTATTAACCCAATTATGCTCGCCACACCCCCAAAACTTCCTGCAATGCCCTGGACGACTCCTTGATGAACTTTTCCTGCACTTTTTGATAGTAAAGACATGAAAGAAGGCCACATTAGCCCGTTACCAACGGCAAATAAAACCACGGCTGTACATATGGAGATTATGTTATTTGAAAAAAATAAAACAAAATTTGTGCCCAAAATTACGCTGCCAATAATAACTAATTTCTCTTCAGAAAATTTTTTTAATGCTTTCTTCAGGACAGGCCCTTGAATGAGAACCATGATTCCACTTAATACTGCATAAAACATACCTAACTGCGTTACTGACCATTGTAGTGAGCTCGCTGCATGCGTCGGAAATGAAGAATAGTATACATTAAATCCAAGAAATATCAAGAAATAAAGTGCAAGCAAAAATGCAACATGTTTTAATTTGAATACATCTCGAAACTTAAGGTTCGCAGAACTGTCTGGAGGGTAGCAATCTTTACATTCTTGTGCAAAAACCTTTCTAATTGTGCCCTCTTGAGATATCAAAATTGGATTAGATTTAGGTCTGGATTCATTTAACAAAAATCCTATTACAAAGATAGTTACTATTGAAAGTAATAATGCAGCCAAAACTGGAAGTAGTTCTCCGTACACTGTTCCTCCCAGGATCCCCGCTAGCGCAGGACCTAAAATAAAACCCAAGTTAGAAGATATTGCCATTTTTCCAAAATTATTGCTTCTATTTTCTTTAGAGGAGATATCAGAAAGGTAGGCGTTTGCAACAGAAATATTGCCACCAGTAATCCCATCAATCGCTCTTGCAAGAAATATGAAAAGTAATGGAATAGATATTACAATTGATCCAAAGTAAACCAAATTAACATTGAAAGCCCCATTAAGTGGTAGAAGTAATGCAATAAGAAACAGTATCCAACCAATTGCTGTGCCCATATTACTTAACAAAAGGACCTTTTTTCTTCCATAGGTGTCAGACCATTTACCTAATATTGGAGCTCCTAATAGTTGGAAAGCTGGATAAGTAGCAGCTAGCAGACTATAAACTACCGCGTCACCACCGAACCTATTGACCAAAAATACCAGAAATGGTAGAACTATACTGAACCCCAGTGTGCCTATAAAATTGACTAACAATATAGGAAGGAGTGATATTCGTTTTTCTCGATTATTCATGATGTAGACATTGTGTGATATTGAAAATTGAACGACGGGTCCTGCAAACTCATCTAAATGAACAGTTTCGAGCTTTATAATGAGCACGCGAAGGAAGTGAACTGTTATCATGAAAATGTACTTCAATGAAACCTTTTTCTCTCAAAAAATTTTCTATTGTTCCAGTATAATGGCTTACTTTATCCTTCACAATACCGAGATCTGAGATGTTCAATGCAATTTTCTTGTCATAATCAATTTCCCATACTTCTTGATCATCGTCATTCAAAGTTACGAACTCAATCATATTATCATACATAACACGACGATTTATTATTTATATATAGATGTAAGTTGCAAACTCAAAGCTTCCTAAATTGATTTATCGTGGATTCGCCCATATCAGATTTCAACTTATATCCTTAAAGTAATGCAAGAATGTTAATATCTGATGGATGACCTAAAATATACATGCAAAATGATGAATACGCCAGGAACAAAATGCCCACCTCTGCAGAAATAGTAGATGTTGCTCCCCCCAATACAGATAGTGACTCTATTTCAAAATCGGAACTATTGGAAGGTGTCACCGAATTGAGTAAAGATGAACTATCCCGATTATTTCAGTTCCGCAATATAGCCTACTTAGGAACGTTATCAAAAGATGGTTCACCCCATATCACTCCAGTCTGGGCAGAAATGGTTGGAGATTTGATTATGATAAATACATTCAAGGAATCGGCAAAGATAAGGCACATATCGAAAGACAAGAGGATAGCTCTATCTTTAGTAGATCAAAATAATCCCTTCAGTATGGTATCAATAAAAGGGAAGGCTGTGGAACAAACAAGCGAAGGAGCTGATGAACATCTAAAAAAGCTTGCAAAGAGATATTTAGGAATTGGGAAATATTACTATCGTAAGCCAAATCACAAAAGAGTGATTCTGAAGTTAAAGCCAGAAAAAATAATGGGTCTATCAATTCACCCAGCATTCTACTTTCTTGCATATTCACCTTGGCTAAAGTAAAAAATTGAAGTTTCCGAGTATCAAGTAAAAAGTCACAAAGGATTGTCATATTGTTGTGTTGCATATATGAAATAAATTCTAGAATTTAAAATTCGCATCCTTTTTTATCAAGTACTCCTAACTTAGTCATATGGACCAAACTCCTAATATGTTCAACATTGTAGTAATTGGAACAGGAGTGGCAGCCTCAACAGTTGCATGGGAATGTCATGGGGCTGGATGGACAATTGCTATTATAGATTCAAGGCCCTTTGGCGGAACATGCGCTCTACGTGGTTGCGATCCAAAAAAGGTCCTGGTCGGTGCCGCTGAATTAATAGATTGGGCCCGTAGAATGCAGTATAAGGGAATCTCTCGTGAACTAACAAGAGAACTCAATTTAGACTGGAGTCAATTAATGCAATTTAAGCGAACCTTTACTGAACCGGTTCCTGATGACCGAGAAGACTCATTCAATAAAGCTGGTATTGTCGCATTTCATGGTAACGCCAGATTCGCCGGTCCTAATATCATCAGAATAACCAATGATGGAAACGACCCTGATCAAACTATTCAAAGTGAACATATTCTCATAGCTACAGGGGCAAAGCCGGCAAAGCTGAATATTAAAGGTGAAGAAAATGTTATAACTAGCGACGAATTCCTAGATCTTGATAATTTACCTAAAAATATATTGTTTATCGGTGGCGGATATATTTCATTTGAGTTCGCCCATTTAGCAGCCCGCGCGGGGTCAGAGGTGACAATACTACATAGAGGTAAAAGGCCTTTAGGCGGATTCGATCCGGATCTAGTTAATATATTACTGAAAAAGACTAACGAGGTAGGCATTAATGTAAAACTAGACTCATCCGTAAAGAAAATAGATACTACAGATAACGGTAGAAAATTTGCTGTTCACGTTTCCACCCCGGAGAATAGTAAAGGCGATAATAGAGAAAGCCAAATAATAGAAACAGATCTCGTAGTGCATGGAGCAGGCAGGGTTCCTGATACAGACAGTCTAGATGTGCAAACAGGTGGCGTAGAACTTGACGTGAAGGGCGGCATTAAGATAAATGAATACCTTCAAAGTGTTTCTAACCCATCGGTGTACGCAGCAGGTGACGCAGCTGCAACTCGGGGAATTCCATTAACCCCCGTAGCTGCGTATGAGGGACATGTCGTAGCTCAAAATTTACTCGATGGAAATCATCTAAAACCTAATTATGAAGGAATCCCTAGTGTAGTATTCACTATTCCACCATTAACCTCAGTCGGTCTTCAAGAACATACGGCGAAGCAATTAGGTCTCCACTTTAAAACTAATTTTCAAGATACTTCTTCTTGGTATAACTCTCGTAGAGTTGGAGAAACCTGTTCAGGTTATAAGGTACTAGTTGAGGATACTACTGACCGAATACTAGGTGCTCATATGCTAGGAACACATTCTGAGGAAGTAATCAATTTATTTGCAACAGCGATCAGACTCGGCCTCAAAGCAGAGGCGATTAAAAAAGGTATCTACACATATCCTACAAATTCTTATGATATTACATACATGTTATGAATGTGGGTTCACCATTAGGGAAAATTTCATTTTTCTTATCAATCCCAGTGATAGTAAAATATTCTTTCTTGTAGGATTTTTTTGTAGTCGACCACCTTCCAAACAGATCTTTATGAAATCGAGTTTTATGTATCTCTATTCTTGTATTATTTTGTGAATAAATGAGATTACCGTTGATCCCTCGCCAACGGCAGCTGCAACACGTTTAATACTGCCGCCTCGTACATCCCCCGCTGCGAAAATTCCTGGTAAACTTGTTTCAAGCAAATATGGATCCCTTTTAAGAGACCAGCCTGCAGTACTTAGCTTCTCAGGTGACAGATCAGGACCAGTATCTATAAAGCCTTTTGCATCAAGCATAAGACAACCATTTAGCCAACCTGTATTTGGATCGGCTCCGGTCATGATGAATATGTGTTTTATATTGTGCTTCTCAGTGACACCTGTTTGATTATTTCTCCACTGAACTGAATTAAGTTGATGGTTACCTTCAAGAGTACTAATTTCTGTGTTGGACTTCACTACGATATTGGGGGCTTCTTGAATCCTGCTGATTAGATAACGTGACATACTATTTGCCAAACTAACAGATCTTACGAGAACGTAGACTTGCTTTGCTGTCTCTGACAAATAGACCGCAGCCTGACCTGCTGAATTTCCACCGCCAACAACAATTACTTCATCTCCTCCACACAATTGTCTCTCCACAAATGTGGCACCGTAGTAAACTCCAGCACCTTCAAATTGCGACAGGTTTTCTAATGGCAATTTTCGATATTGAGCACCTGTTGCGATTAAGACAGTCCGCCCTGGTATCCGAGCACCATTCTCAGTTTCTACTACATATGGCCTATGATCACAGGAAATTTTCGTTGCCCTAGCGATTAGTATTTTAGCACCGAATTTTTGTGCTTGCATGTAAGCCCTGCCTGCTAGATCGTGGCCTGATATTCCGGTAGGAAATCCCAAGTAGTTTTCAATTTTAGAGCTTGAACCAGCTTGACCGCCAGGAGAACCCGTTTCCAGCACTACTACATCCAATCCTTCTGAAGCACCGTAAACTGCGGCAGCCAGTCCTGAAGGGCCGGCACCAATGATAATCAGATCACGTGCCTGAGTTTGGTCGATAGACTCGTTGAAGCCAAGACAATCTGCAATTTCTTGATTATTTGGATTATGTAATACCATTTGACCACGACAAATCAATACTGGAATATTACGGGCATCGACCTTGAAAGTGTCCAACAGGTTCTGTACATCAGAGTCCTGTTCCAAATCCATGTACGAATATGGATGTCCATTCCTCAATAGAAAATCCTTAATCCGCAATGTTCCTGCAGAATGTCCAGAACCAATAAGGATGGTGTCTCCCACACCGGCAGCTATTAGCTCTGCCCTGCGAAGAATGAAAGCCCTCATCAGAATCTCGCTGAGCTCAGCATCATTTTGGACTAATCTGAGTAAATCTTTGTTATTGAGTTCTATTACTTCGCTCGGTACGGTAGCCTTTGCGCGAACGATAGATCGACGGCCAGATATCATATTAACATCACCTGTAAATTGGCCGTTACCATGGACAGTTATGAGAGTCTCATGGGTACCAGAGGGGCTCACAATCTCTACTTCTCCCGCAGTCACAACAAAAAAGGGCATTGGAGTGTCCCCTTGTTCAATTAAGATTTCACCGGGTTTTACTGAACGAGTAGGGCCGTACACTGCAATTCGATCAATCTGAGCTTGCGTTAATTTCGGAAATATCTTCTCAATGCGAGATCTAGTTACAGGAAGTCCTCTCTCCGTATCACCCGTGTCATCGGTTCTGGGATATTTACTTGCCACATACAGATTCTATTCGATCATAGCAATAAAGGGATCTAATCTCTCATCCGAAATAATATTGATTTTATTTATTGAATATAAATTAATAATGCTGTTAATAGCTGCGCTATCAACATATTTTTGTATTAACTCAATTAAAAGTTTGAAAATAGTTCAGAAGTGAAAAAAAATTCATCTCTGCGGTTTCAATTTGACTCAACCATTCACAAACTACTGGCTCTTGCATGTTGTATTACACTATTTACCAGCGCAGTTGGAGGTATTGGTTTTGTAATGAACTGACTTATCTTAAGTTCTGGTAACAGGGAAATAATTTCTCGTGATATATCTAGAGCTGTAATAAACAAAAATTTAATATTCGGCTCAAAAGCCTTTAACTGATGATATAATTCAAATCCATTTAGACCTGGCATTCTGATATCGGTCACAATTAAATCGTAATAGTGGTAATGTAACTTTATGAAATGTTTAAGCGCATCCTCAGAATTAGTAAACGAGTCGACAACGATACCCGCCGACCTGAGCTCATCCCCAAAAACCAATGAAATATCTGGGTCGTCGTCTACAAGCATTATCTTTAGCAACTTTGGTGCAAAATCGATTTTTATATCTGGTCGTTCCGTTCTGGTCGCCCGCTCCCGTTTTTTAGGAATGTGAGACTCGGCTGGGCTAAGAACATAAACTGGATATGAATATCTATTCTCCTTCCATGCCAGCTCCTTTACCTCTCGAAAATGGTATATCTTAACCAATGTGGGAAAAGAATTAACAATCCTCCATAAATCGGCACCGATTGCTATGCCATTGGATGGTGCTTTTTTGTTGATTTTATTGCAAAAATTAAGAGTTGATCCAAAAAGATCGTATCTCCCATTTACTTGACCCGACCTAGCAACTTCGAGTTTACCATAATCGGCGCTTATTCTATAAGAGATGGCGGCGGGTAGCTTGTCATTTATTTCATTACGAGAAGATACCATGCTTAGTAAACATTCAACAGCGTTCTCAAAGGCTTGTTGATTTTCTATGTTACAAGTCTCAGGAAAGAAAAAAATGACGCCATCGCCGACGGTCTTTAATATTTTACCGTCGTAATCCTTTACAATATCTGCAATTTTATTGATAAAAATAGTGTAAAAGCTTTTTAGTTTCCTAGAACTCTGTAAATTGGATGTAATCTGTGATGAACCTATTATATCTATAAACGAGACGCAGTAAGACTCCGACTTGTTGGAGAAGGTTAATTCTCTTGTTTCATCATCATGTTTTAACTGGTTTACGCCATACACCTCATTAACAAAAATATCGACCAAAATTTATAACCTATTTTTTTATTTATACTTATGCTGTCTTTCCCTTATAATCATATCTAGGATCGATGTTTATACTACAATAAATTAATTTATCCGTCGATAACTGATTACGCAATAAGCAATACAATAATAGTAGGATCTACTCAATCATTTCATTGATAAGCAAGTCTTAGAAGATAATTTGAAAATTTAAGTCAATCTATCTCAAATAATCTCTCTAGCATAGTGGTAAGCAAAAATATCATGCAGACGGCTTAAAAATTATTATCTAAAATTCAATATTGGTTTTGTCACTCATGTAATTGCCGTTTGTTTCTGAATTCTGAAATTATTTCTCCTACGTAATCCCTAATTTCCTCATTGTTCATTGGCGTATCCAATCCTGAAAGTTCCTTTAAGTTGGATTCCTCGTTGTCGACCAACGCCTTCAAATTTGCAACAGATTTTACAACTTCATTCTCCATGTGCGCAGTTCCTATACTGGATAACAAACTTTGATCTCCTCTTGCTAGTAGTTTAACATGCTTGCGCAAGATTATATCCTGAGATAATGACAGAGCAGAGCCATATATTCCAAAAAGGACCATAAAGACTGAAATTGGGAATAAGGAGAACGAGTTTGCCGCATATGGAGGATAGGTTCCTTGTGACACATCTATAGTGTATGATAAACTGAAGAAAATGAATCCTATCGCAGTCATATTGAGGAAAATCTTAATAGAGCCCTGCGGCACCTTTCGCGCTACGTAGAAGAAGGCAAATGAATGAGACAGCCAACTGAATATTCCAGTTAAAGAGAGAAAAACAAGGAAATTGGGTCCTTCGGTGAATGCACTTAGTTGACTAATATGAAAGGCCTCAATGTCAGCACCAAAGTAACCTATTAGCGGTAAACTTATCAGAAGAGCCAGTGCGACTTTGTTCAATCTCCTTGAGTATTGCCAGAGGAGAAGACCAGTACCAAACATCATAAGGGCAAATGCTGAGTAATCCACATAAACACTGTTGTCTATGAGGAAAACAAGGAATTTATCTTGTATATCAATAGGAGGAACTATTTCTGAAGTCGGAGTAATTACCACCGGAAGGTGCAGCATCGTAAGGTAAAGGTACGGCAAGTCAATGAATTGCACAGTTCCTAGAAGTAAAAAAGAGAAGGCAAAGAGTAATACACCAAGGCTTTGTCTGATGTTTCTCCTCCATTTTAAGAATTCAAAACCAAATGTGAAGAAAAGTATGCACGCCGAAATCAAACCCACAAAAGTTGAAAAGTATAAGGATATGAGTGAATACTTACCCAAGAAGAATATCTGAACTAATATTAGGACTAAATTTGCGGTTAATGCAAGTTGTGCAACAAACACTGTCTTTTTAAGACCTTCGATTATAATTGATTTGGATTTCAGCAATTTACCGTTCTCATTAATGAAAACAATCCCAAAAAATTGTAATATCAGAAATCCACTAAATATAACAAGATATGTGAGTAACCCAAGGGGTGAAATGCTAAATGCCACTATTGAATATGCAAGATATGCTTCTAAATTTTCAAGAAAAAAAACTGGCATTGTAATTATCGTAATAATTAGCATATTCTTGGGTCCCTGAAATGAACTACCTAACTTGTTCAGTAATTGGTTATTGCTCACCAACTCAATAACTTCAAAAAAGGGGAACTATTTAATGATAGGTTTTTTTCTATTGAATACAGTTCGTAATTATCAGAATTCAGAAATTCTAATTTCGACTCATTCATCTGGAATTTCAGAGTCATACCTGCGGGTCCGAATAACTGCAGGTTTACGCAAGAACTGATTCTTAGCTACGCCTTCTTGAAAAGAAACCGTAAATCCTAACATTAAAAAATAATAGGGCACATATAGTTTTCAATAGATAAAGAAATGAAATCATGTTGTTGTTCTTGTCCATGCACTGATGAATGTCCTTGCAAATGTCCTTGTGATTGCAGTAAGTGTATTTGGGAAAATAAGAATTAAATCTAAAAAAGATGTGACCTCCTAGGATGTTTGTTTGATGCTATAAGGCTTTCATTAAAGGCTAACAATATTAAATAAAAAAAGATCTTAATTGTCCAATCTATAGTTAAGGAGAATTCTCGAATTCTCCATACCCGGTTTGAGAACTACTGCACTTGCCATCAGGATTAAATGTTCTGCAGAGAGACTTTAGATCATGATTGTTCTTCACATCCTCATCACTGCAATGTCTAAATGTAGAACTTCCATCTGAACTTTGTATGCTAAGACACTTTTCATTTGCTTTAGCGTACTGGATAAAATTACTGGTGATTATTGACGAAACAATTGCAACAGATGTGAATGACAAGATTACTACGACTATCGGAATCTTAGAAATGGACATTGGCTAATCATATTTTGTAGAATCATAAAAACTTTTTTTACCTGGTTCGGTGAAAGAAGGAACTCTAACTCTCCCCCTCGATAAAGAACTCTTTATATTAAATTCTGACATTGGTATTTCAATTTATGACGATAGAGCACACACTGCAAAAGGAAATTCTAGAATCGCAAAGATGGGTCGGTACTGCCGAAGGTGTTTACAAACGAGATTTAGTCAAAAGAATCGAATTAATAAAATGGGTTTTAGAACAAATGAAGGATCCCCAGATTAATATTTGCGAACTTATGGAATTGAAAATGAACAATATTATTTTAGAAATAAATCAAACCCATGATATTATTGAAGCCGATAAATTACACAGCGATTTAGGAATAATGGATTGGCTTTTTTATCAAGTTTGTAAAGATCAACGAAAGAATTGGGAAAAGAGTTTGTTGGGTTACCAGCAATAGTAATTTGATTCCGGTTGAAGCGTTAAATAACTTGTTGTAGAGGGATAAACATGCCTGAAGAAGAGGCTTTAGATAAAGTAAAAAAGGGACTAAACAAGGTGGCTAGTGGCACTGAAAAATTAGTTAAAGGCACGGCA
>Ga0207689_10006274_pt1 | contig 10537 bp, 12 predicted proteins | sample KBSMisM52_FD_184312 | JGI IMG/M metagenome (GOLD analysis project Ga0207689, IMG submission 184312) | Miscanthus rhizosphere microbial communities from Kellogg Biological Station, Michigan, USA - KBS Miscanthus M5-2 (SPAdes) (version 2) | ecosystem: Host-associated > Plants > Roots >... | reverse complement strand
CAGCGCACCGCCGTAGTAGTGGCATCGCGAGCTGCACGTTTCCTCGATCGTGATCCGATGCAGATGTGGCACCTTCGGCGCGAGCTGGTTCCAGATCCAGATCGCCAGCAGCTCCGAGGTCGGGTTCTGCAGGCCCTCGATCTCGTTGAGGAGATAGTGATCGAGGCGATCGACGATCGGGTCGACGGCGCGCTTCAGATCGGCGAAGTCGATCAGCCAGCCGACGACTGGGTCGATCGTTCCGCGCACCGCCACCTCGCCGCGGAACGAGTGGCCGTGCATGCGCCGGCACTTGTGTCCCTCAGGCACATGGGGTAGAAAGTGCGCCGCCTCGAAGCGGAAGTCCTTTACCAGTTCGACGACATCAGAATGCATCGCGCGGATTGTAGCGGCGAGGCATCTCTTTTGCTCCCAGCCAACGCGATATGACTCGAAATGCATCAGATACCGACTCGGAACGCTCCCTTGGCACCATCATCAAGGAGCTGACCGAAGACATCACCACGCTTTTCCGTGGCGAGATCGCGCTGCTCAAGCTCGAGGTCAAAGACACGGTGGCCAAGCTGGGCGGCGGCATCGGCCTCTTCGCGGGCGCCGTGTTCGTCGGCCTTTTCGGCCTGGCCTTCCTCTTCGTGACCATCCTGCTGGTGCTCGTTCGTCTCGGCGTGCCGGCCTGGCTCTCGGCGCTGATCGTGACCATCGTCCTCCTGGCTACCGCCGCGGTAATGGCGGTGATGGGGAAGAAGAAGTTCGCCGCGGTGCAGTTCGTGCCATCGAAATCGATCGAGAGCATCAAGACGGACATTGAGTCGATCAAAGCCGACATCGCCCAGACGAGGAGCAAATAGATGGACGACGAAAAGCAGCAGCTCGATCAGACCATCGAAAGCGCCCGCGACCGCGTCGGCGACCGCATCGATGAGCTGGATCGCAGGATTCGCAAGCAGCTCGACATCAAGAGCATCGCCGCCGAGCACGCTCCGCAGCTGGTGGCGGGGGGCGCCGTCGTCGGTTTCCTGGTCGGCTTCGGGTTTCCGAAGGTTGTGAAGCGCTTGCTGCAGATTGGGATCCCGGTTGCCCTCATCGCGGTGCGGGTGAACAAGATGCGGTCGAACGGCGACTCCTAGATCGGTGGGCCAGTGCCTCGGCGCGCGTGCCAGAAGGCGAGAATTTCAAGAACTGGCGGTGAGCCGATAACGTGGTAGTAGATGACGTACCCTACTCGGCGTAGATACACCTGCCGCACGTTTGGCCTCTTCGTGTTCGTGGCGCGCCGACCTATTCCGGGATTGCGTGCGAGTTTTTGCGACATCGACCAGAAGTCTTCGTAGATCGCGTTCGGCGCAGCAGTTCGATTCTCTTGCCACCACGCGTCGGCGTTGTCGATCTGCCTCTGCGCGGGAAGCGTTACTTCGATCGGGAGAGCCGCTGCTTCTCCCAGCGCTTCATGAACACTTCCAACGGAATCGATTCGCCTCGCGCCGACGATGCCACCGCTTCCTCGATGGCCGCATCGAGCTCTTCGTCGATTTCCACCATTTCGCCGGTTTCGGGATCCACATTGAACCTCGGCTCTCGCTTGCTCATGCCGGAATTCTACCTCGGCGTTCCTAGCGGACACGCACATAGCGGCCTCCGGGAAGGGCCTTGAGCCAGCCGCCCAGCTCGAGTTGCAGGACCGGCTCGGAGAGCATGGCCACCGACCGGCCGAGCGTTTCGGCGGCGGTGTCGATGTGCGTCCCCTGTTCGCGGCGGAAGACTTCGAGCACCTCGCGCAGCGGCGATTCGGGTTGCGACGGTGCCTCGGCCGGAACTTTCCAGTCGCCGCGTAGCTCGTTGAGGATGTCGCTGGTTTCGTGGACCAGTTTCGCTCCGCACTGAATCAGGCGATGCGTTCCCTCCGAGCCGGGCGAGAAGATCGAGCCGGGGACGGCGAAGACTTCGCGGTTCTGCTCCAGCGCCGTGCGCGCGGTGATCAGCGAGCCGCTGCGGCCGTTGGCTTCGATGATCACGGTCCCCAGCGTGATGCCGCTGATGATCCGGTTGCGGATCGGGAAGTTGTAGCGGAACGGCGGCGTGCCCGGCGGAAACTCGGTGAGGATCAGGCCACGCTCTTCGATGGTGTGGAACAAGCGCTTGTGTGAGCGTGGATAGACGATATCGATGCCGGTGCCGAGGACGGCGATCGTCTCGCCGGAGGCATCGAGCGCGGCCTGATGCGCCGCCGCGTCGACGCCGAGGGCCAGGCCGGAGACGATGGCCATCCCAGCGGAGACCAGCTCACGGCCGAGGTGCGCGGCAACACTAAGAGCGTACGGTGAGGCGCGGCGCGAGCCGACCAACGCCAGCGCCGGCTTCTGCGCCAGAGCGAGATTGCCTCGATAGAAAAGAGCGAGCGGCGGATCGACGAGTTGGCGAAGCAGCGACGGGTAATCGTCGTCCGCCAGCGTGACGGCGGAGGCGCTCAGGGCATCGACCTGTTTGCGAAGTTCATCGTTCCGCCACGGGGCGCCGCCGTCGGCACCATCGATACTTAGCAGCTGTCGCAGCATGGCAGGAGACGCATTGCACATCGTCGACAGCGGATCGAAGGCTTGGATGAGGAGACGGATGCGGGCCGGAGAGAGGGGCAACAAGGCATACGCGATCAGACGATCGCGGAGCGAGACATCGGGCATGGGCGTATTGGTGCCGCGGGAGGGAGCGATGCGTGTGGGACGCCGCCGCGACAATGGTAATCTCCCCGCCGTGTCCGGTAAAGTCCGGGTTTCATCACCTGCCATTTCCGGAAGGAGATCGACGATGAAGGGGACGCTTCGCCTCGGGACTCTGTTGATCGCGCTGTCGCTGACGTTCGGCTGTTCGCATCAGTCCGATCTTTCCCGGCCGGCGGCGCAGGACAACTTCGGCGTGCAGATGGCGAAGATGAATCTCTGGCGCGAGGCCATGTTCCGTTTCGAGCGCGCCATCGAGATCAACCCCGGCGATGCGCAGGCGCACAACAACCTCGCCGTTGCCTACGAGGCCAACGGGGATTTCGAGAAGGCGCGCAAGGAGTACCTCGAGGCGCTCAAGCTCGACCGCACCAATCCCTACATCCAGAAGAACTACAGCCGCTTCGTGGAGTTCCTCTCGCGCAACCGCAAACGGCAGCAGCCTGGGTCGAAGGCGACCTCGCAGCCGACGAAGGGACCCGGCGTCGGAGCGAGTTCGACGTCTAGCACCAGCACCGGCCAGCCGGCACCGCCGGTTGGGGGTGAGGTGCCAACCACGCCGGTGAACCCGCCCGGCGCAAAGCCGAGCGATCGGCCGCAGCCGGCGCCACCTCCGCCCACGCCGGCGCCAAATTCTCCGGGAGGTGTCGCATGAAACGCATCGTCATCATTGCCTTCGCCTCACTTCTGCCGCTCACGGCCATCGCAGGCGTGACGGAGGTCAAGCTGAAGCTGCCGCTCAAGCCGAAGCTGTCGATCACCGGCGACGAGAAGGTGGCCATCGCCCCGTTCGTGATCGCCAACCGCGAGAAGAAGAACGACCGCGCCTCGAAGGTGGACGTGCAGGCGGAGTTTCAGCGCTATCTGAAGAAGCAGCTCACCAAGAGCACGAAGCTCCGTCTGGTGGACATGCCGCAGACCCGTCTGCCGGGCACGGACATGAAGACGCTGGAGGCGAATCGCGATTACTGGAAGAGCCTCGGCGCGCAGACAGGAGCGGATTACATCGTCTCGGGCATCGTCGACTTCGACGTGAACGACAAGTCGGGATACAAGACTGAAGAGTATGTGTCGCCCGCGGACGGCAGAACGTACTACCGGCAGGTCCTCGTGGAGACCACCGGTTTCGTTTTCGATATCGACATCGCCGTCTTCAATGCCGATACGGGCGAGAAGGTGCTCGAAGACAATTTCCGCGATTTCAAGGAATTCGATCAGCGCAATTACGACGAAATCCTCGGGCTATTCGAAAATCTCCGTTCCATGGAGACGCAACTGGTTGGTATTTTCGTTCCCCAGGAGACCTCGGCTACCAGGTACGTGTTCACTGAGTAACTGTTGTTCATGGAGGCTCAATTGAAGCGAACGATCGCTCTGCTGTTTTTCGTCTCCATTCTGTTCGCGCCCAGCGCATACCCGTTCGGGCAGAACAAGATCGTCTACGACAAGTTCCACTGGAACATCTACCACTCCACGCATTTCGACATCTTCTTCTACGACGAAGAAAAGCCGGCGCTGGAGAAGGTCGTGGACATGGCCGAAAGCGCCTACGACGATCTCTCGCGCAAATTCAATTTCCAGATCTCCAAGAAGATCCCCATCATCTATTACGCCACGCACTCGGCCTTCGAGCAGACGAATGTCGATCTCAATTTCATCCCTGAGGGCGTTGGGGCGTTCGCGGAGCCGACGCGCAACCGGATGGTCATCCCCATTGACACGACCGACGAGAAACTCCTCCAGCTCATTCAGCACGAGCTGACGCACGTCTTTGAGTACGAAATCCTTTTCCAGGGAAAGCTCGGAAAAGAGGTCACGTCCAATCCGCCCACGTGGCTGATGGAAGGGCTGGCGTCGTTCATGGGGAACGACGAAGATTCGAAGGACCGCATGGTCCTGCGCGATGCTGTGGTCAACGATCAGGTGCCTCCGATCTCGCGTGCGCAGGGCGGCGGCTATTTCGCCTATCGGTTCGGTCACGCCGTCTTTGCGTACATTCAGCAGAAGTACGGCTGGGAAGGTCTGCGCGATTTCATTTACGAGTACCGCAATACCCTAGGCAATTCGATCGACAAGGCCCTCAAGCGCGCGTTCGATCTCAAACCGGACGAATTCGACTCACAGTTCCGCACCTGGCTTCGCAAACAGTATCTGCCGGCCCTGGTGGCCAAGGGCGAGCCTCAGGAGTACGGAGATCCGTTCCGGATCGGGGAAGACGTCAGCAGTGAGGACATCTCGCCGGTGCCGTCGCCGTCCGGCGATCTTCTGGCGTCGTATGCGACCTACAAAGAGGATGTCGACGTCATTCTCTACAATATCCCCGAGCGCCGTCTGCTCCGCAATCTGACTAGCGGCTATACGACGAAATACGAGTACGCCATCGCCCAGATGTTCACGGTCGGCCCGGTCATGGGCCGCGACCTCGCGTTCGCTCCGAGCGGCGATCAGATCGCGCTGTTTGCAAAGAAGGAGCGCGGGCGCAACCTGCTGCTGATCAATGCCCTCAATGGGACGATCGAGCGATCGGTGAAGATGGAGTTCGAGCAGCAGCTCTCGCCGGCCTACTCGCCTGACGGGAAGACGATCGCCTTCGCCGCGTTCAAGGGGAACATCCCGGACATTTATCTTTACGACATCGCCAGCGGCGCGATCAAGAACGTCACCAGCGACAAGTTCTTCGATGGCGCGCCCGTGTTCTCGCCGGACGGCAAGTGGCTGGTTTATTCGTCGGTGGTCAATGGTTACGCGAAGCTGTTCAAGCTGAATCTCGCCAATTACAACGAGCGGTACCAGATCACCAGCGGCGAGTGGAACGATATCGACGCCTGGTTCTCTCCTGACGGCAAGCGGATTTTCTTTGCCTCGGACAAGCAGACCGGCCGGAACATGGAGCAGGCCGCGCAGATTCTTCAGAACGCCGAGGCCAAAGCGAAGCCGGAGGGCGCAACGCCTCCGGTCGACATGACCAAGTTCGCCGCCTACAACATCTATTCGCTCGACCTCACCAGCGGTGACATGCTCCAGTACACGGACGTCGTCGGAGGGTGCTTCACGCCGGTCGTGTTCACCGGCTCCAACAACCGCGAACGGATGGTTTACGCCTCGTACTACAAGCGCCACTGGCGCCTTTACTCGACGACGACGGACAAACCGCTTCATGCCGCGGAGAAGACCACGTTGCCGTCGGCGCCGCTCCAGGCGTCCGCGCGTACGCTCTTCGTGCCTCCGGTCGAAGTGACGATCGATCCCGAGAAGATCGAGAAAACCGGCGGGTTCAAGCTTTTCATCGACGATGTCGAAGTCAATGCCGGCGTGACGTCGGAGAATCTTCTGGTGTCACGCTCGGTGATCTATATGAGCGACATGCTCGGGGACCGGCGTTTCATCGCTTCCCTCGATTCCGTCTCGTCATTCTCGAATTTCGATTTCCTCTATCTCGACCTGCACAACAGGACGAATTGGGGTTTTCGCGTCTTCGACAGCCGCGCTTTCTATTCGACGCTGGCGTCGGACTTCACGATCGACCGTCATCAGCTTTATCGCCAGACCGGCGCGCTTGGTCTGATCAGCCATCCGTTCGACCGTTATCACCGCATCGATGCCGGCGTCGGCTACGAAGCGCGTAATGTGAACTATCCGTTCTCCGATGGGGCCGGCGGGTTGTTTTTCATCAATCAGAGCGACAATTTCCCGCTGGCCACGGCGAACTTTAGCGGCGACACCACCACCTTCAAGGAGTTCGGTCCGATCTCGGGGCATCGCTATGACATCGGCACTCTGTTCGCGCCGAACCTCCATAAACGCAATGGCGAGGGCTCGCTGGTCTCGAATGACTACACGCTCGATGCGCGTCAGTATCTGCCGATCTCATCGAGGGCACTGCTGGCGACGCGCCTCTTTGTTGGCTATTCGCGCGGCGCCGCGCCGAATTTCTACTATTTCGGCGGTCTGAACACATTGCGCGGCTACGATTTCCAATCGATCATCGGTACCCGGGCCGCGTATGCAAACGCCGAGCTTCGCTTTCCGTTGATCGATGTGCTGGCGACGCCGATCCTCACCTTCACCGGAATCCGCGCCAATCTCTTCTTCGATATCGGCGGTGCGAAGCTCCCCGGTCAGCCTTACACGTTCTGGAAAGACCGGCGCCTTGTCAATGGCCTGGCCTCGGTCGGCTACGGCCTTTCATTCAACATGCTCGGTCTAGAGCTGCACTGGGATTTCGCCAAACGTACGGACCTTCGCAATGTCTATGGGAAGTTCCGCACCGAGTTCTGGATCGGACAGGTGTTCTAGCCGGCAATCACAGCGCGTTGATGTCTTCCGTCTCGAGGATCGCCTTCGGTGCGCCGCTGCGGGCGACCTTGATCATTGCCCTGCCGATTTGCTCTGTCGTCGTCACGTACCTGGGGAAGAAGCGCTTCAATAGCGGCATCAGCGGACGCGCGATCACGTAGAAGACGCGATAGAGCCGCGTTTTCGATGTCTCGCCGTGCATCGGCTGAATAAACGCCGGGCGGAACATATACGCGGCCTTCAATGGCAAGCGGAGAAGCGCGTTCTCGGTTGCTCCTTTCACGCGCGCCCACATCGTGCGGCCGCGTTCCGTGCTGTCCGTTCCGGTTCCGGAGACGTAGATGAAGGTCATTCCCGGATTGATCTTGAGCAGAGTGGTCGCCGCCGCGAGCGTGATGTCGTAGCTCACGCGCCGATAGTCATCCTCGGACATGCCGGCTGCGGAGACGCCGAGGCAGAAGAAGCAGGCGTCGTAGCCGGCGAGATCGGACTCGATATCCGAGTAGTCGAACAGGTTGGCGCGAACGATCTCGCCCAGTTTCGGATGTTGTTGCCCGATCGCAGTCCGTCCGATCGAGAGCACCCGGCGCACCTCGGGATCGAGAAGGCACTCGCGGAGCACGCCCTGTCCGACCATGCCGCTCGCGCCGAAAAGAACGACGTCCATGACGGGAGAATACTCGACGGCGATACAATCTCCCACCTCCGGAACGCCAGCGACAGGAGCAACAGCATGCCCGTTATCCAACACGTCACCCCGCGCAACGGCGATGTCCTTTTGCTCGTCGGGACGATGAAAGGCGCATTTATCTTTCGCGCGAACAAGAAGCGCGGGAAGTGGGACATGGGAGGTCCGTATTTTCCCGGCAGCGCCGTCTACGCCATGGCCTACGACGGCCGCGGTAATCGCCACCGCATCTGGGCCGGGCCGCAGAGCATGCATTGGGGAGCGCTGCTACGGTCGAGTGACGACTTCGGCGAGAGCTGGACGGATCCGGAAGTGGCCAACGTCAAGTTTCCCGAGGGCGCCGGTGCGGCTCTGAAGAACATCTGGCAGATCACGCCCGGCCGCGAGACCGAGCGCAACACGCTCTACTGCGGCGTCGAGCCGGCGGCGCTTTTCAAGTCGACCGATTCCGGGAAGTCGTGGGCGCTGGTCGAAGGCCTCTGGAACCATCCGCAGCGGCCGAAGTGGCAGCCGGGCGGTGGTGGGATGTGCATGCACACGATTCTTCTCGATCCCGGCAATCTGAAAAGGATCCGCATCGCCGTGTCGACCGCCGGCATGTACGTGACGGAAGACGGCGGCGCGACCTGGCGGCCGTCGAACAAAGGTGTGCGCGCCGACTTTCTCCCGGAAAAGTACCCGGAGTTCGGCCAGTGCGTTCACAAGGTGGTCCAGTCGAAGCAGCAACCGGAACGGATGTTTCTGCAGAATCACTGGGGCCTTTATCGCAGCGACGACTGCGGCGAGAGCTGGACCGACATCGCCAACGGTGTTCCGTCCGACTTCGGTTTCGCCCTGGCCATTCATCCCGAGGATCCCGAATGCGCCTGGATCGTGCCGCTGGAGTCGGACGGGTTCCGTTGCACTCCCGAGGGGAAACTTCGCGTCTACCGGACCCGCAACGCCGGAGGCAGCTGGAAGGCGCTGTCGAAAGGACTGCCGCAGAAGGATGCGTACGAGACGGTCCTTCGCGACGCCATGGCCGTCGACTCGCTCGATCCGGTGGGCATCTATTTCGGCACCAGGAGCGGAAAGCTTTTCGGGTCGGCTGACGAAGGAAAGAGTTGGGATGAGATCGTCGACGGTCTTCCGCCAGTCGTGTCGGTAAAAGCGGCGCGCGTTTCGCTCACGAAGAAAAAGTGATGGCGTTTGTCTTCGTGATCCCCGGACCGTTGCGCGAGCTGGCAGGTGGCCGCAGCGAGATTCGTGTCGACGGCACGGCCGGTTCGATCTCGGAGGCGCTCTCACTCCTCGGCGATGACTACCCGAAAGTTCACGACCGGATCGTCACCGAGCTCGGCGAGGTGCGCCAGCACATCAACGTCTTCATCGACGGCGACAGTTTCCGCGACCTCGGTGGCCTCGACGCCCCAATCCGCAATGGTGCGGAGATCATCATCCTGCCGGCGGTTAGTGGGGGGTAATCACCGTTCCGTCTCGAACACCTCTCGCGGCAGTAGCGATTGGCGCACGATGGATTGCAATGTCCCGATGCGAAGCTCCTTGTGATCCGGAACAGGAATGGTGATGGTGGTAGCGGCCGTACGTTTCTGCATCACGATATGACTGCCGCGACGTCGGACTTCGTGAAATCCATGAATCGCCAGGAGCCGGCAAACCTCGGCACCCGAAAGAACCCGGAACTTAGCCAGCCGCAACCTCCAACGAGGTAACGAACACGGCTCCCTTCATCCGTCCGTCGATTTCGGACGGATCAGCACTCTCGAGGAAAAGTTCCACGGCCTCTTGAAGATTGGCCGATGCTTGTTCGATGGAATCACCTTGACTCGCGACATCGAGCTCGGGGCAAAGTGCCACGTATCCGTCGTCCTCGCGGTAAATCATCGCTGTGAAGTGTTGAACAGCGCTCATGGGACCTCCGACTCAAGCCATATCGTACATCTCCGCCTACGTACCCCCATCCTCCACATTCTTCAGATAGAACGACAGCGACTCCAGGTTGATGCGGAGGTCGACGGATTTGACCTTCACGCCTGGCCGGGCGCGGAGCTGGGTGGGGGCGAAGTTGAGGACGGCGTTGAGGCCGACGTCGGCGAAGGAGTCGTAGACGGCCTGGGCGGCGGAGGGGGTGACGGCTACGATGCCGATGTCGACCTGTTGCTCGCGCACGATCGTGGGGAGCTCGTCCCAGGGGAGGACTTCGATGCCGCTGCGGGAGCGGCGTCCGAGTTTCGTGGGGTCGTTGTCGACCAGCGCGACGATCTGGAAACCGTGGTCATTGAAGCCGCCGTAGTCGGCCAGAGCCATGCCCAGGTTGCCGGCGCCGGCGATGAGAACGCGGCGGGTGCGGTCGAGTCCGAGCTCGCGGACGAGATGGTCTTTCAGGCGCGAGACGTTGTATCCGACGCCGCGCGTGCCGAACTCGCCGAAGCAGGCCAGGTCTTTGCGGATCTGCGCGGAATTGAGGTGAAAGCGATCGGCCAGCTCCGCCGAGGAGACCGTCTTCTGGCCGCTGGATTCGAGGAAGGTCAGGCAGCGCAGGTAGACCGACAATCTGCCGGTGGTCATCTCCGAGATTGTTTCGCGGTCGTTGGTGTTGAGCCGGTCGTTCGACATGAGTCGGGATATGAATCGGAACTAGGGCAGGAGCGCGCGCGCCGCGGCTCCGGCCGCATTGAAAAGAGGCGTGGGGAAAAGTCCGATGGCGAAGATGCCGATCAGTGAGATCAGCAATGCAAAGGTGCCGAACATGTCTGGATCGATCGCCTGCGACGTCGCTTCGGCGTCCTTCATGTAGAGAAAGTAGACCACCCGCAGGTAGTAGTAGACCGAGACGATG
>Ga0207689_10006272_pt1 | contig 10538 bp, 5 predicted proteins | sample KBSMisM52_FD_184312 | JGI IMG/M metagenome (GOLD analysis project Ga0207689, IMG submission 184312) | Miscanthus rhizosphere microbial communities from Kellogg Biological Station, Michigan, USA - KBS Miscanthus M5-2 (SPAdes) (version 2) | ecosystem: Host-associated > Plants > Roots > Rhizosphere... | reverse complement strand
CGTCGGATCCAAAGCCGCCAAGAGAGTTCGAAAAGCCACCACCGCCACCGCCACCGCCCGGGCAAACTCCACCGTGACCATCACTGTCGAGATTGCCGCCTGCGCCACCGCAGAGGAACGCGCCGACACCGCCCGAGAAGTCCTGGTCGCTTCCACCGCCGAAGACGGTTCCGCCGCCGCCACCGCCGCCTTTGTTTCCTTCGCCGCCATCTCCGCGCGAGCCGCCGCCACCGCCTCCCCCGCCGTTAACGCCGGGGTCTCCCCCATTTCCGAAGAGTCCGCCACCGCCGCCGCCTCCAGGAGTGCACCCATCGTTGGTTGAACCACCCTTTCCGCCCTCAACACGGTTGGAATCGAAGGTGCTGTTGTCGATTGCGAGAGTTGGCACGCCGGCGCCGACCTTGCCTACATACACCGCTCCACCTGCTCCCAGACCTCCGCCACCACCGCAAGTTCCGTCTCCGCCTTTAACCTGGAATCCTTTGATGTAGACGTTCTGAAGCGTCAAGGCCCCAGTTCCCGAAACAGTCTTGTTGTCCAGGCTGTCGAAAACGGAAGCAAATCCCACCGCAAACAACCGGGAGGTTCCTTTTCCCGTCCATGCCAGAGTTGCACCGTTTCCCTGAATTGTGATGTCCGAGAAAATGATCGGCGTCGCGGTCGGCCCGAATGGGTTGTGGGCGTCACCATCCCAGAAATTGCTGAAATCGTATTCCGAATTTTGCAGGACAATCGTGAATGGGCTGCCACTGCCCTGAAGTAGGCAACCGGTCGCGTAAAAACTGTCCGGGTCAGTCGCATTCACCGCTGTGCTGGCGTCAAATTCCGCGCCATAGATGGCTTCTTGCAGAGAGCAATTGTTCGCGTCTGTGACACCTTGCTGTGTGGTTGTGACCTGAATCGTGGTTTGCGCCGCAGCTCGTTGCCCGGTGACCAGGGTAAGCAGAAGAATTGCCGCAAATGCGGTCCAGTAAGTAAACGGAGCAAAAAAAAGAGCCATTCGGCTCCTGTGAGAGATAATCAATAAGCTTCCACAACAAACGCTCGGCAATGGTCGAGTACTCTTCACTGCATCCCTCCTTAGGGTCAAATTGGTTGGTTTGCGTGAAATTTCAATCGGGCTGGGACATCGCACAAGTGGTAGAAAACCAATCGTTTGTTCCCGGCCCGGGAACTCAAGCTACTTCGTATGCTGGCGTAGCAAAACGGTTGAGGCTGTCAGGACAAGCAACTTCCCCGGGCAGACAGCCGTGGGGGAGGGCCTTACCTCGAAGGGTTGTTTGTCTTTGTACGGTCGGCTGATCAAAAGCAAATGGTGAAATCTGCCTTAACAGATAAGACGAAATCGGGAAGAAGTTTGCTTTTATTGTCGATGCAACCCTCAAGTTGTGACGCTTTCCAAAAATTAGACCGAAACGTCACCGAAACTCCACGGCGGGTTATCGACGCTTCCTTATCCTGCAATCAATGCTGCCAAGCGTCGTCTGGCGGCACGAGCTCATGCAAGTGATCGAACATTTTGACGGGGCGAAGGGGAGCATTGTGTCCATGCCTCGTATCACGGTGGGTCAACTCGCCGATGTCGCCGCGCGGTAAATTGCTCCAGGAAAAGCAAAGCACGCCGGGATTTCGTTATGTCTACTGAGGCCAATTAGGCCTTTTACGCAAAAGCCATTTCAGAACAGACACCCACGGGTTTCCGTCATATGTAAGGCTTTTGAGTTCCAGCTGTATAGCCCTCGAGTTAGTCGTGGGTTCTTAGCAAAGTTCACGGTCCGCAACAACTTAACTAGCACATAGAAAATGGAGAACAATTAAGTGAGCATCCCCCTTAGCCAACAGTCAACAAAGACGCGAAGTCACGACCTGGTCGTGGCTGCTCTCATGCTCGGATTTGCCCTAAGCACAACCACACAGGCAACAGGGCAAGCGATCACGTCCCCCACCACTCCGGCCATTACGCAACGCGCGTCCACTCGCGGTAAAGTGATCTCTCCCCAATCGAATATTGAGCGTCCGGGAGACATTGGTTTGCGGGCCCATACTAATGTCGAGCTAATGATTCCTAGTGGCAGAAGCACATCTGCGGCGCCGGGTTTCGGAGCCGTGACACCCGCAAGCACAACTCCTGCCCCAGGTTTCGTGGCTGAGACGCCGGCTTCGTTGGGCTGCGTTTACTTCCTGGTCTCGACGCGGGTTGCTGGCTGCAATCCGTTGACCGCGACCCTTAATCCGTCAGGCGGTAGCAAGGTAATAGCCATTGTGGACGCCTTTGACGATCCTAACGCTGCTACCGACCTGGCAACGTTTTCAATCCAATTCGGCTTGCCGGCGGCGAACTTCAGCAAGGTTTTCGCCAGCGGAGTTAAGCCGCCGCAGGATCCAACTGGGGGGTGGGAACTTGAGGCGTCTCTCGACATAGAATGGGCACACGCCATGGCCCCCAGTGCCAAGATCATCCTGGTCGAGGCAGCGTCGAACAGCCTTTCCAATCTGCTGGCAGCCGAAACGGTAGCCGCCAATCTTGTAGCGGGTGCGGGTGGCGGTGAAGTTTCTAACAGTTGGGGCGGCGGAGAATTTTCCGGCGAAAATAGCTTTGACTCAAAGTTTATCAAGTCCGGCGTAGTATTCTTCGCTTCCACGGGCGACTCCCCAGGAACAGAGTGGCCTAGTGTTTCTCCCAATGTGGTTGCAGCTGGCGGCACGACAATCAGCCGGAATCCTTCCACCTTGGCGTTCATCACCGAGCGTCCCTGGGCTGAAACTGGCGGTGGTCGGAGCGTTTTCGAATCCATCCCGACTTATCAAACTTTCCTTACCAGCATCGTCGGAAGCTCACGCGGTGTGCCCGACGTGTCCTTCGACGCTGATCCCAATACTGGCGTATGGGTATTCGACAGCACACCCGTCGGTGGCTCGACTAGCGGCTGTTGCGGTGTCAGGGGCTGGTGGATCGTGGGTGGAACTAGCCTTTCGTCGCCAGCATTGGCGGGCGTGGTCAACTCGGCTGGCCATTTCGCCACTTCCAGCGACGGCGAGCTCACCACCATTTACAGCAATCTTGGGAACCCTGCGGACTTCCGCGATATCGCCATTGATTACTGCGGCCCGTTGGCTGGACTTTCGGGCAGGGCCGGTTGGGATTTTTGCACGGGGGTTGGCAGCGTCCAAGGCAAGGCCGGCAAGTAACCGGTTGCGAGGCACGAAAGAAGCGCAACTCGACGAAGGTGCCCCCGAGTCGCGGGTAGACTCGGGGGCTCCTCTTTGAGTCTCCACTGAGCGATAAAAGGGACCTGTCGCCTTTCAGTCTGCCCAGCGAAATAGATACCAGCTCGGCGACAACGGCTCGAAGAAGATGTTCTACGTTGGGTCAATCTCTACGGCCACTGCATTGTTCCGTTGGTTTTTGTCGGCCTCGGAATTTACATTCTGGTGGCCAGATGAAATGGGCTTTCCAACCTTGCGCTTTGTCTTCGCTAAAGGGGTGCGCAAGGTCGGCTAGATTCATGTCGTGCTGGCTGAGGACGTGCGGCGCTTCAGCGAATAGTGGGACTTCTCGATACACCCAGACCAAAGGTCGATATCCCAAGTCTTAGCGAACTCAGCCAACGTGCAGTCGCGCCCCTTCGATTCATCCTCTTTGCCTTGTGACCACAAGGCGTGCGTGCATTCTCAAGCTACCCCAACGCGGAGATTTCTTTCTCTAGCAGCCTTCACTGCGTCTGTGGCGAGAAATTCGGCAAATTGAAACGTGTGAAACCCGTCGGGGATGTCCAATGGGAAATAGCGCTTTTGGTCAATAGCGGTAGCAACGTCCACGCCCTCGGATTTCAGCTTCTGAAGAACACTGACACGGTGCGATTCGCTAGCGAGAACGACGATTGCGCTCCCATTCCTTAGCGATGTTCCGACGAATCGGGCGAGTTCCTCAACGAAGGTTGTTTTGTCTGGGTAACAAACCGCTTCATAGCGATTCCCCACCGTCTCGCCGGTGGATTTTGCCTTTCCCTCAGGATCGGAAAAGTTGTGACCATCTACACAGGCACTGACAAACCGTCCCCCCTCGAGCACGGTCTTTATCGCTGGCAATAGCTCCCTCGGGGCGTAAGACTTGGCAACGTAGCCTGACCCCGTGTTCAAGGCTTCCCTGACGACATCCTGAGAGTGTTGTTCGCTCAGAAAAAGAATCCTCGCGTCAGGATCATGTTCGCGAATTAGTCGCGCAGCTCCAATCCCATTGAGAGTTGGAAGTCCTATATCTAACAAAATCAGGTCTGGTTGCAACTGGATGGCTTTCTGAACCGCCTCATCGCCATCGGATGCCTCACCGATGACCTGAAAGTCCCACGCGTCCTGAAGCATGGAGCGAACGAAGAAAAGCCATGGTTGATAGTCATCAACAACGAGAACTCGCACGACCATTGAGGTGCCCCCCTGAGAACATAAGACGGCGTGGATCTTCGGAAAATTGCGAAGAAAGCAACCCTTCTTACGAAGTTGTGGCGAGGTGTTTGTACCTTCTAAAACGTTTCAATAGCTTAGCACTTTGATACCAGAATTTGGCCCGGCCCCGGAAAATAGTTTCGAAGTGCGCAAACAAAATGCCATTCTGGGGAAAGGGGAAACGCCAACATGCGCCAAGAGGATGCAGAGATTCCTTCTCCGTCCTGATGGTCACACCCCACGGTAAGTAGCTGCCGCCCAATGCTACTCGCTAGAATTTCCATTACCACTCCCCTTGATAAGGAGCGATTCCCTAATTCTGCGCACGGAACTCAACAAGCATAAGTGGAAGGACTACCTGGGTGACGCAGTCGTGCTCGCCGCACCAACGCTAGGCGTATTTTTCGTAATCTACAAATTATTTAGCAGCTCGCAGATTTGGTTCCAACCCGCGTAACCGGCACCATTGAATCGCGCACCCCAAAAATACCTCTTCAGCTTACCTGGCACCATCAGTAGGTCGATGGCCCTTTCAGCTCGGGTCGGATGCCTACCTGGGCCAGCGCGGCAAAGCTCATTTACGACCTGCAAACGAGAAAGCCCACCCTTTTAACCAGGATGGGCTTCGATCAGCTCACTGTGGGTTCGGCAACGCTCCAGTACTGCCGCATTGGCCTGAGCCAGTGCCACGAATCAAAGCGAACGGCGGCTGTTCGTCAAAGCAGAGGAATGAGTAAACCTTGGCAGGAAGGATCAATGCATTCCAGTTGCTGTTCAGAATGGCGAAACTGTCGTTGCCATTGATTGACCAGTAGGTCCAGTTCAAGGGCTGCAAAGTATAGCCAGGGTTGTTGGCGGACGTCAGGGTGTAGCTGCTATTGATGAAGTTCACGACGTCGGTGAACCACTGTCCCTGAGAGCCAGGACCACTCGAATTGATGTCACTGCTGCTGGTTCCGGTACCAAATTCGCCGATCCAAACTGGCGTGGAAGTGTAGGGTGTCGCACCGGTGTTGCTCCATGGGTAGGAACTGTGTCCCGGCCACACGGGGTTAATTTGGCCGAGATCGACGAAGGCCCAATGCGACGTCCATACGTCGGCCAAACTATGTGGTGAGCAGCCGCTGACGTAACAAGTGTTGGTGGTAAACCAGGGTTGCTTAAACAAGCTCGGGCCGTAGTCGTGCGCGGAATAAGCGATTTGGTTGCTGATCGCGGTGCCGAGAGAACTGGCATTGCCACCCGCGTTCAGAACGACTGGAGCACCGGGATTGCTCGCGTTGCCATTGATTCCCTGCAACTGGCCGCCGTCCCAGTAGAAGTCATAGGGGCCATTGGCCTGAGTTCCGGTTGCTGTGGGATATTGCGAAATCCCCTCCACGAAAATGATGGGCAGGTCCCACCCGTGAGCGTTCGCTTCGCCGAGAATGTCATCACCCGCCCGTTCGGCCGCAAGGCGCCAGTCGTGGCAAGTTGACGCTGAAATGCAGGTGAGTGAGAACGGATTGGGATTTGGGTTGACCGTTGGATCGATTCCGTCTCCGGTCCCCCATGTCGAGCCGCCTAAGTAGTTACAGCCACTGTGGCTGCACACGGTATGAGGCTCGTTGCGGAGGTCGTAACCGACGACGATCGGAAAACCGTCGGATGCCAGATAATTCACCGCGATAGTGTCGGTCGCACCCTGTATTTGCGCAATGCCATGCACCCAGTCGATTACGTGGACCCAATCGTTCGTCCAATTCGATTCCGGGTAGTTGTTGTTGCCGCTGACGAAGTACCAGAGTCCATTGGCTTCGGTCGAGTTGCCGGCCTCGGAGCGATGGTTGTCGATCACGAAATGGAGGCCGATCGAACCGCCGTAGTTCAGGATCATCGCCAGAATGTCGCGGGCATGTTTGCCTTTGCAAGTGGGGCAAAGGCCTACATAGTGATTGGAAGGGACCGGATCGGTTTCCCACATCTGGTTCGAGTACGGCAGGCGGATGGTGTTGAACCCGTTCTGCTTGATTTCGTTCAGGATGAATTGGTAGTCCTGTGCCCAGAGGCCGCTGGGAGTGAAGGCGGTGGTTTCGGCACCGTACCAGTTGACGCCGCTGAATACGAATATGCCGCCGGCAGGATTCACGATTTGCGTTGCATTCGTGTGCCATCCAGTTGCGCCGAGCGGAGTAACTACCAGCAGAAACACGAGGACTGGGAAGAGACGCAGACAGCGGGGGATCACAAGCGACGAGGTTTGCGGCATTTTCTTACTCTCCTTTTCTGATTCACATCAGCCCACGGGAGGAGATGACACCCAAAAACGCCAGCAGCATACACCAGACAAAGAAGAAGAGGCGCACGAAAGTGAAAGTAGTTCCATTTTTCGGAATTTTCTTGTTTGGTTTGGAGCGAGCACGAAGGTCAAGGTTAGTGTTCCCTCTACCAGTACCTCTCCTCTATTCCGACGGTTTCGAAAATTGTTCGCCTGTACTTTCTACCGTGCATACCTACCCGTGGTCTCAGATTTTGGTTGAAGGTAAGTAGATGAGTGTCTACTCTCACCGGCAAGTCCATACAGTACTCGCTGGAGAATCTAACGAATGAAACTGTATTGCCTCGCCCTGTCTCTTTTTTTGTCCATTACGTTGTCAACGTCCTTCGCTCAAAACACCTCAAGTCCCTACTATCACAAGTTCACTGACCTCGGATCCAAGACTACCTGGGGCCCTGGGTACGCCTTGCTGTCACCAAGCTGGGCTATTTGCAGCACCTGCTCTTCAACCGCAAGCAACGTAAATTGGTCCCGAAGTGCCGGAGTCGGGTCGCCGTCGCAAGATGGCAACGCTACCAAGCATCACATTGGTGGTACTCGCCCATATTCCGATATCTTGTGGAACAACCACCTGGTCGGTTCGTTTTCGACAGTCGGGCTTCCCGACTACAGCAACACCTTGACGAACGGGGCCCGGAACTTCATCTACGACCTCTATTTTTATTCGAGCACAATCTCGTACTCCCAAGCACTGGAGTTTGACATCAATCAGTTCACAGGAGGCAAAGGCTATATTTGGGGGCACGAATGCCGCATTGCGGGGGGGCACGAATGGGACATCTACAGCAATGTTTATAAGAAGTGGGTGCCGACCGGGGTGCCCTGCTATCCCAAGAACAATGCGTGGAATCATCTCGTCATCCAAGTCCAGAGGACTTCTGGAGGAAACTTACTTTACAAGTCCATTACCCTCAATGGCGTGACTCACACCCTGAACATCACGAAAGCGCCAGGCACAACAAAGTGGAGTGGAATTACGGTCAATTATCAGCAGGACGGCAACAGTAAGATGTGGGACTACAATGTCTACCTCGACAAAGTAAACTTCACGATGTGGTAGAGTTCACCGCAAGAAACGCCGAAATCCGTGGCCTATCCCCACCCTATGCCGCAAACGATGCGGCTTAGGATGGGGCGGGCACCTTGGGTTTCGTTTTCATCACTACGGTGTGCCCGTCGCCGTAGATAATTCCGCGGCCGTTGGTTGCGATGTACACCCTGCCTAGGTGATTGGGGGGCGCCGGTTATCACGAAGCCTGAGTAGTACCACTGATGGTTAGCGTCATTAATCTGTTTCCAGGTGCTGCGCAAGGTTACCGACGGCTACCTGCAATGCGATTGACGGGTTCGCTCCCCATCTCGGGTCACTGATCACGGCTGGCGGCCACTTGCTACTGGCAATGCTCGAAAAGTGCATCGCCGACTTGGGTGGTACCTATCTATTTTGCGATACGGATAGTGCGGCCATCGTTTCCACAAAAAGAAGAAAAAAGATTGTTATGCCGGATGGAGCAGAGCCAATCACGGCCCTTTCCTGCGGCGAAGTGCAAGGGATCGTGGATAAATTTAGATCGCTCAATTCCGACGATCAAGTTTTAGTGCCAGGATCAATTCTCAAAGTTCACAAGCTCAATTGGGATGGAAAGAAAGGACGTCGGCAGCTGTTCGGAATCAGCATCGCCGCTAACAGATATGCACTTTACACGAAATCTGAGGGCGATATTCAAATTGTCGAACCAAAAGCGCACGGACTCGGATACTTTTACCCGCACAAAGACCCTGCCGAGGGCTGGAATCGGGATAGTCCTCAATGGATATTCGAGGCTTGGGATTGGATCGTGAGAGGACAGGTTGGACTAAAGCGCAAGAAACCCGCGTGGTTCGATTTGCCGGTAAGATGAAGCTTACTCTCAGTACCCCACATCACGCCCTTAAGCATTTGGCAAAATCTCCTCTCACACGTCCGCATAATTTTATGATGATGCCGCAAATCTCGCGGTTCGGATGTCCTCAAGACCTCGACCCAAACAGATTCACCCTCATTACGTCTTTCTCTTCTGAACGTGGGCAATGGATGCGGTCTAAGTGTGTGAATATCTACGATCCGCAATCCCCGATTTACGAGCTTACGGATACCTATGATGGTCGCAGGGCAGTTCCGAAGAACTTCTTCATGCTTTTGGATTCGTATCAAAACCATCCCGAGGCAAAGAGCTTGGGGCCTGACGGGGAGCCATGCGGTCCCGAGACACGCGGCTTGCTAAAGAGAGCGCACATCATTGCGAGCTGGGCGCCTGTTTACATAGGGAAGGAATCCGACAAACATTGGGAAGAAGGGGATGATTTAAGCCTGCTCGAGTTCCAGGCAGTACAGTACCGGCGGAAAGGATGGGCAATCGCGAGCGACGAACAGCTGTCTCGGATCACCAAAGTTCCAAAGCGAGAATTTATGCGCCGGGGAATCAATCAACACACGCTAGAGAAAATCTGCAAATGCGAATCGGTACGAGCAAGCAAGCTCGCGGAATGCTTGAAGGTACTGGAGGAGTATGAGGCTATCTCCCTCGGGTCCAGGCAATGAGCGGTATGTTTCAACACTTATGACCGGAGGCCCGCTTCAAGATCGGATATTTGCCTTTGGAGTGCCGCCAACTCGTCACGAATGCCCGCTACTGCATCCGCTGGTATGTGATTGGGCTCTTCGAGATGCACACGCACCCACTGGGCTGTATGCTTTGCTTTCTGAACTGCATCGAGCCCCAATTGCACTTGACCGAGCGTTGCGGCGTTTGCAGCCGTCGAACAGAAATTGGAAGCTGCTGCCAGTTGAGAACGCATCGCTCGTAGGCGCAATTGCGCCGCTCTCGACCGAACCGCATTGAACGAACGACCGTTCTTCTCGACAGTCACGGGAGGGGGCCTTTGGAGCGTCGCGACAACAAAAACATATCTAAAAACGCGGGGGGGGCAAGAAGCCAACAAACGCCAGCTTACGATCAACGTCACAAAGTTGGTATTGACCTTTGCAATGTGCCACGTTGCGACTGGATTTTGAGTCAACTGCTGAGGACAGGCGATGTCGTAAGCATGCGCTTTTCTTTCGCCTTTTTCGGTGTCAGTTTGCTGCTATCAGGATTTCTCCACAATCTGATGGTTTGGTTTCTGCTGTGTCATCGGTTCCTTGACACGCTTGGCTTCACGAAGGTCTGTTCCCAGGTCCTTGAGTGTTGATCGCTTTTTGCGAGCCGATTGACTCTTCTTAACGATTTCACGTGCATGCTCTCTGAGCTTACGGGATCTGAGCACTGGTCCTTCGGGTGGTGGAGTCGGCGGTTGCTCCACCGAACTAATTTGGAACTTTATTTCAGCGCTGCAAAATACGCATTGGTCCGTCCCCGACATTGATTCTGGCTGATTGGCGGAGAAAGACCGTAGACACTCCGGGCACGTTAGGATAACGTAGCCCATCGGCGAGCGAGGAATCCAGACTGGTGCCGTTTCAGCTCTTGGCCGTGAGCCTCTCAGCGGTGATTCGCCGATTAGCTCGCGGACTTTCTCGATCACCGCCGCCCGTTGGGACTCGCTCAACGGCTCGAGGGTGAACTCGATGGCGCCCTTGGTTACGGTGGCGGCGCTGAGTTTCACCGGAATGTACTGTTGCGAATTGGCGGCCAGCGGCAGATACACCACCGGGTCGGCCGGTTCCTGGGCCTGGGGGTCGGCTTCGCCCTGATGGTCGGCGGCGTCGCCCTGGGGGCGGGCTCGCTCTACCTGCTGG
>Ga0207689_10006268_pt1 | contig 10543 bp, 6 predicted proteins | sample KBSMisM52_FD_184312 | JGI IMG/M metagenome (GOLD analysis project Ga0207689, IMG submission 184312) | Miscanthus rhizosphere microbial communities from Kellogg Biological Station, Michigan, USA - KBS Miscanthus M5-2 (SPAdes) (version 2) | ecosystem: Host-associated > Plants > Roots > Rhizosphere... | reverse complement strand
GTGCGGTGGAACAAGAACACCGACACGCCGCTGCCGCCCGACGAGCCGATGGGACAGAACCCGCCGGACGGCGCCATCATTGATTACTACCTCCCGGCTGCCGCGGCGGGACCGGTGACGCTGGACATCCTCGACGGCACAGGCGCCGTCATCCGTCACTACGCCAGCACCGATCCGACGCCGGCGCCGAAAGACGAGGGGAACTGGCCGTGGTGGTGGATCCGGCCGGCGAAGGCGCCATCGTCCGCCGCCGGAATGCACCGCTTCACCTGGGATCTGCACTATCCGCCGGCCGCAGGCTCGCGCGTCTCGTATCCGATCGCCGCGACGCCGCACGACACCGCGCCCACACCGACGTCGCCGTGGGTTCTGCCGGGGACGTACTCCGTCTCGCTGACCGTGAACGGCAAGAGCGTTTCGCAGCCGCTGACGGTGGCAATCGATCCGCGCGTGAAAACATCGGCCTCCGATCTTCAGCAGCAGTTCGCGTTGTCGAAAGAGATGTACGACGACATCGCCAAGCTTGAAGCGATCAGCGGCCGCATGAAAACGACACGCGCGAACCTTCGCGCCGCCACGCAGAGCGACGCCATCAAAGCGCTCCGCAAGCAGGCCTCGGAGCTCTCAGGCGCTGCTGGAGAGGAAGATGACGAAGCGCCGCCGTCCGCCGCGCCCGATCACGAAACACTGAGCAGCCTCACGCAGTCGCTTCGCGCCTTGCTGCGCGTCCTGCAGGAAGATGATGCCGCCCCGACCACGCAAGTCATCGCCGCCGTCGAAGACCGCCGCCATGCCGTTGCCGAGATCCTGAGCCGCTCGCAGGCCTTCGAAACTGCGGTCAAAGCGGCGAAAGTACCGGACGCGCCCAAAGGATCGAGCGCGATCAAGCCGCAGCCGTGAGTCGCCGCACGGGGAGCACGCTCGTCGTCGTTGCCCTCCTCCTCGTTGCGGCGTGTGGGCGCCACGCGGACCGGCCGCCGATCATCATCATCTCGATCGATACGCTGCGCGCGGATCACCTGCCTGCGTACGGTTATCGGCAAATCGCCACGCCGAATATCGACGCGCTCGCTCGCGATGGCGTTGTCTATCGCAACGCCTGGTCGCACTGTCCGTTGACTCTCCCGTCGCACCTTTCGATCCTCACCGGGCTGCTGCCGCCGGAGCACGGCGTGCGGGACAACGCCGGCTACCGGTTCGACAGCAAGGCGCACGAGACGCTGGCGTCGTTGCTGGGCACCCGAGGCTACGCCACGGGCGCGGCTGTTTCCGCGTATGTGCTGCGCGCGTCGACCGGCGTGAGCGCAGGATTCGACGACTATGACGATGCCATCGGGATGGTGGACGGCGCGCCGCTGGGAGCGTTGCAACGCGACGGCCGGACCACCGAAGCGATCGCAGAGCGGTGGATCGACGCGCATCACGATCATCCCGTCTTCTACTTTCTCCATCTCTACGAACCGCACACGCCCTATCGTCCGACGTATGACGCCGACATCGTCGCCAGCGACGCCATCGTCGGCGCGCTCCTCACGCACCTCAGGCAACGCGGTATCTACGACGATTCACTGATCGTTCTCCTTTCCGATCACGGAGAGGGTTTGATGGACCACGGCGAAGCCGAGCACGGGGTGTTTCTCTATCGCGAGGATCTGCGGGTTCCGTTGATCGTGAAGTTGCCGCATCAGGCAAAGCGTGGAACCGCGGACGAGCTGGTGCGGCTGATCGACGTCGCTCCGACCGTGCTCGATATCGCTGGTATGAAGCAGCCTGCGGCGATGCGAGGCAGCTCGCTGTTGCGCGGCATCGCGCGCAACACCGCCTACGCCGAGTCGTTCTACCCGCGCATCCACCTCGGCTGGTCGGAGCTCCGTTCCGTCGTACGCGGCAATCTGCACGCCATCGACGCGCCGAAACCGGAGGTCTACGACCTGCGCGCCGATCCGGGCGAGCGGCGCAACCTCGCCGACCGCGAGCGGCGCGCGTACATCGAGCTTCGCGGCATCGCCCGTGCGACCGCGGGCTCGTTCGCCGCGCCCGAGCGGATCGACGCCGAGGAGGCGAAGAAGCTCGCCGCCCTCGGCTATGTAAGCGCCGCGAGCGATGCCGGCAGCGGCCCGCTGCCCGATCCGAAAGAGGTCATCAGCCAACTTGCCGTGCTGAAATCCGCACGAGGCATCGACGATCTGCGGCGGCTGCTCCTCGCCAACCCGCGCTGGACCGACGTTCGCGAGCAGCTTGGTGTCGAGTACAGCCGCGTCGGCGACCATGCCGCCGCCGCCCGGGTATACGAGGAAGGCATCGCCACCACGCCGCGGCTGGCCGGCACATTCGCGCTTTCGGCCGGATACGCGCTGTTGGCGATGCACGACATGGGCGCGGCTGCCGCACATGCGCAGCTCGCTCTCTCCGCCGGCGAGCCGGGCGCGCATCTCCTTCTCGGCGAGATCGCGCTGGCGCGACACGATCCCGCCGCAGCGTCGCGCGAAGAGGCGGCAGCCGAGGAGGTGACGTCGCAAAAAGCGCACGCGCTCTTCCTGGCCGCTCGCGTTGCCGCCATGCAGCGCGACTTCCCGCGGGCATTGCGTATTCTCGACGACGTGCAGCGCGAGCGCGCGCGCAGCGGCGAGTCGCTTCCCGAGCACTTTCACTATGTCGCCGGCGATGTGCTGGCTCGCATGAACCGCGGCGCGGACGCCGAGCGCGAGATGCAGCGCGAGATCGCCGACGATCCGCGCAACCTTCGCGCCTACGAGGACCTCTCGCTGCTGCAGTTCATCGGAGGCCGCCGCGAGGACGCGGAGCGAACACTCGAGCGGCTGGCGGCGATGCATCCCGACGCCGCGACGTGCACCGAGGTAGCGCGTGAGCTGACGACCTTCGGCGATGCAGCGGGCGCAACCGCGTGGCGCGCCCGAGCGCGGGTCGCGGGCTGAACATTGTGACCATTTGTTGACCCGCGATCTCGTGGTGTACGGATCAACTATTGATCTCCAAAACAGCAAGTTTCAATAGAATCAATAGGTTAGCTATTGGTATCGGCCGTGCTCTAAGCAGCCCGCTCACTGGTGGGCAACTTACCGCTATTAGAAAGGCCGGACCGTTCATTCATGAAGAAGCTGATTCCGTTAGCCGCTCTCCTCTTTTCCACGGTTCTGTTCGCGAAAAACCCAGTCGCTGACAGCAAGATCAAGATTCACGACCAGGATTCCAACGGTGTTCCGACGTTTGTGACGGGCGAGCTTGGCTCGCTCGGGAAGGGCGCCTCCGACCAGACGTTCAAGTCCTTTCTGAAATCGCAAAAGGATTTGCTCCAGATGGCCGGAACGGAGGACTTCGACGTCAAGAGCTCAAAAACAGATGAGCTCGGGCAGAGCCACGTGAAGTTCCAGGAGAAGCTGAAAGGTCTCCCCGTCGTCGGTGCGGAGTACATCGTTCACGCCGACAAGGACGGTAACGTCTTCGCGATCAACGGCCGCTTTGTGGCCGATCGTGACCTGCCGCGCAACCCCAGCATCGATTCCGTCATGGCCATCAGGACGGCGGCGACGCAGCTCGGAGCATGGGACGCGGACATCGTGGACATGCCGTCGCTGACGTACGTCGTCAACGAGAAGAGCCAGGCCTTTCTGGCCTGGACGGCGAAGATTTCGTTCAAAGACGCCGACGGTCCGCAGCTGACGCAGGTCTATGCCGACGCCTCCCGCGGCGATCTCGTCTACTGGAGCGCTCTCTTTCAGCGCCTGAAGAACCGCAAGGTCTACACGGCGAATAACGGATCGGCGCTTCCCGGCACGCTGCTGTGGAGCGAGGGCGGTACCCAGACATCGGACACGACCGCGCAGGCCGCCTATAACTACGCCGGCAACGTCTACGACTACTACAAGAACGTGCTCGGTCGTGACTCGTACGACAACGCCGGCGCGACGATCATCTCCTCCGTGCACTACCTGAGCTCCTACAACAATGCCTTCTGGAACGGCTCGCAGATGGTGTACGGCGACGGCGACGGCACCACCTTCGCGCCGCTGGCGAAGGCGCTCGACGTCGACGCGCACGAGCTGACGCACGCCGTCACCGAGCGCACCGCGGGCCTGGCCTACTCCAACGAGTCCGGTGCCCTCAACGAGGCCACCTCGGACATCATGGGCAACTCGTGCGAGGCGTACTCGAAGAATGCCGGTACGCCGAACTCGAATACGTGGAAAGTCGGCGAGGACATCTACACGCCGAACACCGCCGGCGACGCCCTCCGTTACATGAACAACCCCACCCAGGACGGAAGCTCGAAGGATTGGTATCCGTCGCGCTACACAGGTACCGCCGACAACGGCGGTGTTCACTCCAACTCGGGCATCGCCAACCTCGCCTACTACCTGATGGTCATGGGCGGAACGCATCCGCGCAGCATGAGCACGGTGGTCGTTCCGGCGCTGTCGGCGACGTCGTCGACCTCGCTCGATATGGCCCAGCGCATCTGGTATCGCGCGCTGACGGTCTACATGACCTCATCGACGAACTTCCAGGCAGCGCGCACGGCTACGGCGCAGGCGGCGGCCGATCTTTATGGTGGCACCGCCGGTTCCGCGTACAACAGCGTGCAGAAGGCGTGGGACTGCGTAGGTGCTCCGGGCGGCACGGGCGGCGGCGGTGGCGTGACGACGCTCTCGAACGGCCAGACCGTAACCGGCATCGCCGGCGCAACCGGAAGCTGGACGTATTACAAGATCACCGTTCCGGCCAGCCAGACCCTGCTCAAGATCACGATGTCAGGCGGCACCGGCGACGCAGATCTTTACGTGAAGCGCGGCGCGCAACCGACAGCGACGGTATATGACTACCGTCCGTACCTCACCGGCAACGCGGAGAGCGTCTCGGTGACCAACCCGATCGCTGCGGACTGGTACATCGGGATCAACGGCTTCGCGGCGTACAGCGGCGTTTCGCTCAACGCCACATACAGCGGTGGCGGTGGTGGCGGCGGCTGCACTACCTATAGCGGTACGCTCAGCGGCACGGGCGCGTCGCAGATCCAGCCGAACGGAACGTACTACCAGACGACGGTGACCGGCGCGCAAACCGCCCAGCTCACCGGCCCTGCCAGCGGCGCCGACTTCGATCTCTATCTTTACAAGTGGAACGGCTCCGCCTGGGCAGTGGTCGCATCCTCGGAGAGCGCCACGGCCAACGAAAGCATCAACTACAGCGGCACGGCCGGCTACTACGAGTGGAAGGTTCTCTCGTACAGCGGCAGCGGCAGCTACACGCTCTGCATCAGTCATCCGTAGTTTTTTTCGTAGTGTTTTTCGATCACCGGCCCGCCGTGCGCACGACGCGCGCGGCGGGCCGCGTTGTTTCTACCGGCAGTCGCGCATCACGCGTTGCCGCACCGCTTCGAGCGCTGCGCGCAGGCGAATGATCTCCTGCGGTACGCCTTCCGGCGTTTCGCCGTACCACGACGTCGACCGATTCCCCACGGTCAGCGTGTAGCGGATCTGATCGGGCGCGCCGTGCGGGCGGTCCGGGCTGGCGTACGACTGAGGCCACGTTTCGGGATGAGCACTCGCGGCAAGCTCACGCAACTGTTTCTCTTCGCCAGCGCTCAGCGTGCCTTCGCATGTGCGACGCATGTCGTCAGCATGAACTTTCGTGCCGTCGACGGCGACGCCACCGACTCCACGGCCGCTGATGCCGCCGTCGCTCGTCAGTTTCATGGTCAGCATCGCGTCCGAAGTCCCGCACCCTGCCAACAGCAGAGCTGCAACGCAGATCGCACCGTTCATCGTTACCTTTCCGCCCGTAACGTTTCGACGAAGAGAAAGTATAGGGGCTGGTCAGCCAGCGACTTCCAATCGGGAAGGGCAGTTGATGTCTTGACGTTTTCATCCTGTCGCTATGGTGGCTTCAAAAGAGATCGTGAACGAGACGCTTCGAAACGGCTTGCGTTCTTCGAAACCGTACCGGCTAGCCACGGTTTCCCTCGGCGCCGTGCGAGCAGGAGTAAATCTCGACAAGTCATTGCGCATCGCCGATGCGATCGAAGACGAGGAGATCGTCCGAAAGCTCCGTGCAGCGCCAGCGCCTTAACCCACACTCCCCACCTGGAACGCCTCCGCCGGAACCGGCTCGCCGAACAGGAATCCCTGCACGTCTTCGCATCCCTGCTCGCGCAGGAAGGCCAGCTGCTCTTCGGTTTCCACGCCCTCGGCGGTGACGCGCAGGCCGAGGCCGCGGGCCATGCCGATGACGGCGGAGACGATGGCGCGATCGGCGGCGCTCGCTTCGATCTCCTGCACGAACTCCTGATCGATCTTCACGCTGTCGATCGGGAAGCTGCGCAGATAGTTCAGTGATGAGTGTCCCGTTCCGAAGTCGTCGATGGCGATCTGCACGCCCATCTCGCGCAGGCGCTGCAGCGTCGAGATCGTGCGCGTGGTGTTCTGCATGGCCAGGCTCTCGGTGATCTCCAGCTCGAGATCGTGCGGCGCGATTCCGGAAAGCTCCAGCGCCGCCGCGATCACGTGCGGCAGATCACTGTGCTGGAACTGGCGCGGCGAGAGGTTGACCGCCATGCGGAAGCCCCCGGCGCGATCGCCGCGCCACTCGCGGGCCTGGCGGCAGGCCTCGCGCAGAACCCATTCGCCGATCGGCACGATCAACTGCGTCTCCTCGGCGATGGGGATGAAGTCTTTCGGGCCGACCAGACCGAAGCCCGGCCGGTTCCAGCGCAGCAGCGCCTCCACTCCGGTTACGCGTCCCGAGGCGATGTTGATCTGCGGCTGATAGTGAAGCACCAGCTCGCCGCGATCGAGCGCGTGGCGAAGATCGTTCTCCAGCGCCAGCCGCTCCAGAGCGCGATTGTTCATCGCCGGCGTGAACATCTGATACGAATTCCGGCCCGCATCCTTGGCGCGGTACATGGCGTGGTCGGCATTGGCCAGCAGCGTCTCGGCGGTGTCGCCGTCGCTCGGAAAAAGCGCGATGCCGATGCTGGTGGTGACGAACAGCTCCGTCCCGTCGATCTGCAGCGGCAGAGCGACCGTGTCGAGCACTTTCTGGGCGATCTTGGCGGCAGTGTCGGTGCTTTTCAGATCGGCCAGCAGGATGGTGAATTCGTCGCCGCCCATGCGCGCGATCGAGTCTTCTTCCCGGAGCGACACCTGCAGCCGTGCGCCGACGGCTTTCAGCAACTCGTCGCCGGTGGAGTGACCGAGGGTGTCGTTGACCACCTTGAACCGATCGAGGTCGAGAAACATCACCGCCAGCGGATGTTTCATGCGCCGCGCGTGCGCCAGCGCTACGGTTAGACGGTCGCGGAAAAGGCGCCGGTTCGGCAGCCCGGTCAGGGCGTCGTGATAGGCCTGATACTCGATCTGTTCCTCGACTCGCTTGCGCTCCGTGACGTCGCGGGAGACTCCGACGATCTCGCGAACTCTGCCGGTGAAGACGTCGCGCACGCTGCGGCTGGTCGTTTCGAACCAGACCAGCGAGCCGTCCTTTTTCTCGACGCGATAGGCGAACGTCGTCGGACCCGACTCGTGAATCAGCGAGGAGAGATGGCGGACTTCGTCGCGATCGGCATCGAAGACGAAATCGAAAAACGAGCGGCCGACCAGCTCGGAAGGCTCATAGCCGAGGAGACGGCGCGACGCGTCCGAGGCATAGAGGAGGATGCCGCGGTTCGACGTGCGCGAGATCATGTCCGTCGAGTTCTCGGCCATCAGCCGGTAGCGGGCCTCGCTCTCGCGCAGCGCCTCCTCGGCCATGCGGCGCTCGGTGACGTCGTTGTGCACGCCGATCGAGCCGATCACATTGCCGGCCGCGTCCACCACCGGCGCGCCGCCGATTTCCAGCCAGATGATCGTGCCGTCTTTGCGGCGGATGCGCACCTCGTATTGATCGGCGATGTGACGCATGCGCAGCCGGATCTTCTCGCGCACCAACGAGATGTCCTCGGCATAAGCGAGGAGGAGGTCTCCCTGCTTTCCAATGAGCTCCTCGCGCGTGTAGCCGACCATCTCGCAGAAACGGTCGTTGACGAACTCCAGCACGCCGTCGTTGTTCGCTTGTGCCAGCCCCTCGCGCATTCGTTCGACGAGAAGGCGGTAGCGCTCCTCACTTTCGCGAAGCGCGTTTTCGGCCAGCTTGCGATCGGTGATGTCGATGACCGTCCCTTCCAGGATCTCGCCATCGAGCAGGTGAACGCTTTCGATCAGCCAGCAGGCATGACCGTCCTTCCGGCGCAGCGAGATCTCGTTGCTGGTCATCATCCGGTCGCGGCGGAGGACGGCGATGTACTCGTCGCGGTGCGCGGGGTCCTGGTAGAGGTCCCGCGCGGATTGCTCCATCAACTCCTCGCGCGAGGAAAAGCCGAGGATGCGGGCCATGGCCTCGTTGCAATCGAGAATACGGCCGTCGATGGTGGTCCGATAAACGCCGGCGAGGTTGCGCTCGAAGAGGAGGCGATGCCGTTGTTCGCTGCCGCGCAGCGCGGCCTCGGTGCGATGACGCTGGATGGCGTTGACGAAGATCTCGCCGCTGATGCGAAGCAGTGAGACTGCTTCGGCGCTCCACGTTCGGGGAACGGCGGATGCCACGCCGAGCACGCCGAGGAAGGCGCGGTTGTAGATCATCGGCACGACGACCACGGAATGGTTGCCGGCGCGGCGGAACTGTTCGCGCTCGGCCGCAGCCTCAGGCGGCAGGTCGTCGATCGACATCATCACGTACTGCAGTTCGAGGAGTTTTCCGCCCGTCCAGGGAAACGAAGACATCGGAACGGTCCCACCGATGCCGCGAACGGCATTCGGATCGGCGTTCCACTCCTGAGCAAGAATGGCCGCCTTCCCATCATCGGAGAGCATGTAGATGTAGGCGCGGTCGGCGCCGATGAACCGGCCCACGCTTTCGAGCGCGGCGGTGATCTCGCGATCGACGTCGGCGGCAGCGACGTTGATGAAGTTCGTGGAAATCCCGGAGATCAGCGTCTCGAAGGCGAGGCGATGCTCGAGCAGTTCCTGCGTCTGCCTCGAATCGGGGCGCAACTCTTCCGGGTGGGCCACGGACACTCAGATCTCCAAGAGGAGATCATCATAACTTCTCGATCGGGTAGATCTTCACGTTCACTTCGCGCGCGTAGTGCCGCAGAGGCTGCGCCTCGGAGCGACGGATGCCGGCGGCCCAGATGAGAGTCTCGTCGAGCTCCAGCAAATCGGCGCGCTGCACGGGGTACGGTTGATGATGGACGCGGGCGCGGTAGAGCCGGTGTTTGTCATCCGCGGCGTAAAGGATGTAGCGCTCCACCAGGAAGTGCTCCAGCGAGCCGGGCGCGGCCTGGGTGACGATGCCTTCCATCGCTTTGTAGCGGATGTGCGCATTCGCGGGCTTCATGCCGAGGGGATCGTCGCGCTGCGAGAGGAAATCGATTTCGGGGATCGGCTCCTGCGACGGCAGAAACTCGATGTGCGAGTGGAAGTAGGGCAGCTTGTACGCGGCGCGTGCGGCGGCGACGGCGATCGCGCTCGATGCGTCGAGACTGAAAAACCAGACCCCGGGATCGCGTCCGTCGCGGTGAACGTAGGTGCGCACGTTGATCTCGTGAAACGACGACACCCACGGCAGCGCCGGCACGCCGACCGGCCGGACACCGGTCATCGTGAACGGAACGAGACCGACGTAGGCGATGCCGTCGAACGTATCGACTGTCAACCCTGGCGGAAGCAGCGCTTGCAATTCCTGCGGCGGGACTTCCCAGTGAAGAAAGAGGAGATGATGCCAGTTCTGGTGCAGGAGCGCGGGCTGATCCGGCTCCAGCGTTGGCGTAAGACGGTCGATGAGGTCGATGGAAGTCATGGCAGAGGTTGAAAGCAAAATACCGTCCTGTTTTAATCGGCCGATGCGAACTCTCGTTGCCGCTGCCGCAATCGTTCTCGCCGCCTGCTCGTCATCCTCTCCGTCGAAACCGAAACAAGCGCCGGTCCCGCAGCCGGACTTCGAGCTGCACCAGCTCGTCGGTCCGGCGCAGCTCAACTATCCCGAGGGAGACTTCGAGGTGAAGTTCCGGCTCGACATCGGCAATCGCGCGGACGTTCCGATCGCACTGAGCCGTGTGCAGCTGACCACGGTGAATCCGCCCGGTGGCGCCTACTCGATCACCCAACGCGATTACTACATGCACAACACGATCGCCCCCCACGCAATCGCATCGATCGACCTCTGGGCGAAGGTGAATAGCGAAGGTCAAGGCAGGCGCATGAACGAGCCGCTAACCATCCGCGGCACCCTCTTTTTCGAATCACCGGCGGGAAACATGCGCCATGTGTTCGTGAAGGAGCTGGATGAACGGCCGCCAATGGTGCTCATCCAGGTGATGATTGCCCAGGTACAGCTCAACGACACCGATCAGTTCGGCGTGGAATTAGGTCTGCAAGACTCCGTGCTATTCGATCGGTCGCTATTAACGGAAATAACTCCGCTCTCAACGACGAGCCAGACTCAGAGCCCCGGCGGTGCTGTTGTATCAACGACAAATCAGACCATTGTC
>Ga0207689_10006267_pt1 | contig 10543 bp, 8 predicted proteins | sample KBSMisM52_FD_184312 | JGI IMG/M metagenome (GOLD analysis project Ga0207689, IMG submission 184312) | Miscanthus rhizosphere microbial communities from Kellogg Biological Station, Michigan, USA - KBS Miscanthus M5-2 (SPAdes) (version 2) | ecosystem: Host-associated > Plants > Roots > Rhizosphere... | reverse complement strand
ACAAGAAGGCGATCGCCGAACAGCTGAAGCCGTTTGGAACCATCGTCGAATGAGATTTGTCATCCAGAGGCTGCCGGAGCCGCCGCCGCATTGCGGCGGCACGGCGGAGGACGCCGAAGGATCTCAAGATAGGCAGCACCAGCTGAAACTCAGCGTCTCATTCTCGAGAGTCTGGGTGTCTTGAGACGCTCTGCTTAATCGAGATTCTGCAATTTTGAGTTCCTTCGCCGTCCTGCGGCATCTCTGCCGCTTCGCGGCTTCGTGCCTCCGGCGGCTCTGAATGACAGATCCCTCTCAGGCGGAGCGTAGACCTACCGGAACTTCTTATTCAGCCGCTCCCGCGCCATCGAATCGACGCGCGTCAGCGTCGGCGCCAGCACTTCGCGCTGCTTTTCGACGAGAGATGCGATCCCTTCCTTGGCCAGGCCGAGCATCGCCGTCATCTGTTCTTCGCTGAACGTCGCGCCTTCGGCGGTGCCTTGCAGTTCGACGAACTGGCCTTTGTCGGTGGCCACGATGTTCATGTCGACGCCGGCTTTCGAGTCTTCCTCGTAATTGAGATCGAGAGCGGGGACGCCGTTGATGATGCCGACGGAGACGGCGGCGACGAACGACGTGATCGGCCAGCTGACCAGTTTTCCGTCGATGTAGAGCCTTCCGAGGGCGAGCGCCAAGGCTACGAAGGCGCCGGTGATCGAGGCGGTGCGCGTTCCGCCGTCGGCCTGGATGACGTCGCAATCGAGCCAGACGGTGCGCTCGCCGAGGAGCTCCGTGTTGATGGCGGCGCGGAGGGAGCGGCCGATCAGGCGCTGAATTTCCATCGTCCGTCCGCCCTGCTTTCCACGTGCGGCCTCGCGATCGACGCGCTCGGTGGTGGCGCGCGGCAACATCCCATACTCGGCGGTGACCCAACCCTTGCCCGTGCGATAGAGAAACGGTGGAACCTTCTCCTGAATGGAGGCGGTGCAGATCACGCGCGTATCGCCGACCTCGATGAGCGCCGACCCCTCCGCGTGCTTGCTGAAGTTCGGAGTGATGAGAACGCGCCGCATCTGATTCGCGGCACGCCCGTCGGTGCGGGGCTTGGTGGGGGAGCTCATGGGCGGTGGAGGATATCTGTTTTTTGAAAGGCGAATGCCTCTCTACTCCAACACCGCCCCCTTCGGCACCACCACGATTCCGCTGTCCGTCACGGTGAAGCGCGCGCGATCCGCCTCGAGGTCATAGCCTATGGTCGTGTTCGCGGGGATCTTTACGCCCTTGTCGATGATCGTCCGTTTGATCTTCGAGTGGCGGCCGATTTCGACGCCGTCCATCAGGATCGATTCGTCGACGTCGGTGTAGGAATGGATGCGCACGCGGGGATGGAGCACGCTTCGGTTGATGGTGCCGCCGGAGATGATCACGCCGGCGGAGACAAGGGAGTCGGTGGCGATTCCAATGCGCTGCGACTTGGAGTCAGCAAAGACGAACTTCGCCGGCGGCAGATTCAGCGGCGCCGAGACCATCGGCCATTGGGCGTTGTAGAGATTGAACAGTGGCGTGACCGCCACCAGATCGAGCGAGGCCGCGAAGTACGAGTCGATCGTGCCGACGTCGCGCCAGTAGCCGCGGTTGATCTCCGCCTCGCCGGGCACGTAGTTCTGGCCGAAGTCGTAGGCGAAGACTTTCATCTTCGGGTACATGGCCGGGATGATCTCCTTGCCGAAGTCGTGCGCTGCGTCGCGCAACGCGTTGCGCTGCAGGACGTCGATCATCACGTTGGCCTTGAAGATGTAGTTGCCCATCGAGGCCAGCACCATGTCCGGCCGGCCGGGAATGGTCCTGGCCCCTTCCTTCGGCTTCTCCACGAAACCGGTCACGCGCCAGTCGCTGTCGACTTCGACGATGCCGAAGTGGTGCGCCTCTTCGACCGGCACGGGGATCGTGGCGATGGTCAGGTCGGCGTCGTTGGTCAGGTGTTCCTGCAGCATCTGGTTCACATCCATCTTGTAGATGTGATCGCCGCCGAAGACGCAGACGAACTCCGGCTGCTCGTCGAAGATCAGCTCGAGGTTCTGGAAAACCGCGTCGGCCGTGCCGCGGAACCAGAACGGCCCCTTGCGCATCTGCGCCGGCACGATGTCGACGTACTGGCCGATCTCGGGCACCAGGCGCCAGGTGCGGGTGATGTGCTCGATCAGCGAGTTCGATTTGAACTGCGTCATCACCTTGATCTTGAAGAAGCCGGAGTTGATGAAGTTGTTGATGACGAAGTCGATGATCCGATAGCGGCCGCCGAACGGCACGGCCGGCTTGGCGCGGTCGCGCGTCAGCGGGTACAGCCTCTCGCCCATGCCGCCGGCGAGAATCATCGTCAGAATGTTGCGGCGCGCCAGTGATCCGTACATGTGCGGGTGATTATTCTCCAACCGGCCCCCGAAGCAATTCATGTGCTAAAAGGTTTTGCCAGACCATGGCCGAGAAGGACTACTACGACATCATCGGCGTGAAGAAGACCGCCAGCGCGGATGAGATCAAGAAGGCCTATCGCGCCCTGGCGAAGAAGTTCCACCCCGACAAGAACAAGGGCAACAAGGACGCGGAAAACAAGTTCAAGGAGATCTCCGAGGCCTACGCCGTTCTCTCCGACAAGGAGAAACGCGAGCAGTACGACCGGCTGGGGAAGGAAGCGTTCCACTTCGGCGGCCAGGGCGGCGGGAATCCGTTTCAGGGCGGCGGTCCGTTCGGCGGATTCGATTTCTCGCAATTCAGCAGCGGCGGCGCGCGTGCACGCGGCGGCGGCCGGCGATCGACCGGAGGAGCGGGAGGGTTCACCGACATCTTCTCCGACCTCTTCGGCGGCGGCGCCGGTTTCACACAGGAGCCGGAGCGCGGCGCCGATCTCGAAGCGGAGCTGACCATCGATTTCCGCGACGCCATCCTCGGCACGACGATGGATCTGGTCATCAACGGCAAGGGCGTGAAAGTCAAAATCCCCGAAGGCGTGTCGGACGGGCAGCGAATCCGCCTGCGCGGCAAAGGCGCCCCCGGCGGGAACGGCGGCGCGGCAGGCGATCTGAACGTGCTCATTCACATCCGCCCGCATCCGCTGTTCGAGCGGCGCGGCGACGACATCTACATCGACCTGCCGATCAAAGTCGGCGAAGCGATTCGCGGCGGCGAAGTGGAAGTGCCGACCATCCACGGCCCCGTGCGCGCCCGCATCCCCGCGGGCACGCAGGGCGGCCAGACCTTTCGTCTGCGCGGCAAGGGCGTAAAGAAGAAGGCCGGCGCGATGGGCGATCACTACTACCGCGTCGAGATCACGGTGCCGAAGAGCACCGCCGCCGAGGTGCTCGAAGCGGCGGATGTGATCGACGCCGCGTACGGCGAGGACCCGCGGGCGAAGCTGAATGTCGCGCTCTAACCCATGAACATCGAGGTCCTTCGCGCCGATGTCTCCTCCCTCAAGGTCGATGCCATCATCAACCCGGCTTCGGCGAGCAAGCCGGTGGCGGAGTTCGGGGCGGTGCCGGTCGGACATGCCGTAGTCACGAGCGGCGGCAACGTCCTGTGCAAGTTCGTCATCCATGCCATCGTTCCGCGGAACGGCGACGGCGATGAAGACGTGAAGCTCCGCAATGCCATGTGGGCGGCACTCAAACGTGCCGAGGAGCTGGCGATCGCCTCGGTGGCCATGCCTCCGGTGCCGGCGGCGTTTGGCTTCGAGGCTGGCCGCTGCTGGCGGGTGCTGGCATCGACCGCGCTGGACTTCCGGCCGACCGCACGATCATTGCAACGCGTCGTCTTCTGCGCGTTCAGCGAGGAAAACTACCGCGAACTGGAGCGCGCCATCGAGGAGCTCACCGCGTGATCCCGGCAGGACAGATCTTCGTCATCGGCGATTCCCACATCGGCCTCTCGGATGGCAACGAGGCGCCAATCCTCTCGTGGCTCGATCGCCTGGCCGCGCTCAAGCCGCGCGCGCTTTACCTCAACGGCGACCTCTTCCACTACCTGATCGCTCATCCGAAGTTCTACACGCAGTCAGTGGCCAACGTCTTCGCCCGCTTCCGCGAGCTGCGCGACGCCGGCATGCCCATTCACTACGTCGAAGGAAATCGCGACTTCTTCCTGCGCGGCTCGTTCGCCGAGCAGTCGGTCACAAACGTGGCCATGGAGTACACGGTCGACGCTGGAGACCGGAAGTACCTGATCATCCACGGCGACATGATCAACGATCGCGACATCCCCTACCGCTTCTGGCGCTTCGCCTCGAAGAACGCGGCCTCGCGCTTTGCACTGCGATTCATCCCGAAGAAAACGGCCCGCAAGTTCGTCGACAGCATCGAGGAGCGTCTCTCGGGCTCAAACTTCAAGCACAAGGCGAAGCTGCCGATCGAGCGGATGAAGGCCTACGGCCGTTCACGCAGCGCGGAAGGATTCACGCACATCGTCTTCGGCCACTTCCACGAGAAGCTGGTGCTGGCGGGATCGACAACGGTAATGGTGCTGCCGCCGTGGTACGAGACGGGAGAGGCGATGGCGATTGATCCGGCAACGGGGGCGTTTGATTGGGTCACCGTGTGAAGCGCCGCCTCACGTCGTCAGTCCCACTTTCCTGATCAACGCGATAAACCGCGGGTCTTTGCGCAGCGGCTCGAGCGAAATGTCGACATTCAGCCAGACCGCGGATTCGGAGCGGTCGTTGTACATCTGCTCCAGATTCTTCATCGCCTCGTCGTTATTGCCGAGGGCCGTGTAAATGCGGGCAAGGAACAGGGGAAGCGTGTAGGTGGGACGGGCGCGCAGTTCGGCCATCGCGCGTAAGGCCTCGTCGCGATTTCCGGCGCGGGCGTTCATCATTCCCCATTGGGTGATGAGAAGTTGGGTGTGGCCGCCGAGCTGCATTGATTTCTGCATCAGCGCCATCGCCTGCGGGAGATTGTTCTTGCGGAACTCGATCTGCGCCTGCAGGTAATAGACATAAGGGAAGGTCGGATCAAGATCGAGCGTGTGTTTGGCCTGCTCGATCGCATCCTCATAACGGCCGGCGTAGAAAAGCGTCCGGCCGACGTCCCAGCTCGCCGTAACAGACAGAGGATCGAGCTGTTCGGCATGGCGCTTTTCAGTCAGTGCTTCATCGAAACGCCCCATGGCCGCCAGAAAATCGCCATATGCCTGATGCGCATCGGCATCGTTCGCATTGAGCGTAATCGCGCGGCGAAACTCTCTCTCCCCCTTTGCGAAATCCCAGTCGTACCAGACCAGCGCCAACGCCATGCACGTATGCGCCTGGGCCAGTGAATCGTCCAGCGCCAGCGCGCGCTCGGCGGCTTCTCTTACGCGAGGCATGGCCTCACGCGGCGGCATAAAGAGATTCGAGAGAGAGAAATATGCCGACGCCAGTCCAGCATACGCAAGCGCGTATGTGGGATCGCGCTCAATGGACTCCTTGAAGTATCCGATCCCTTTGCGGGTCGCTTCCTCATCATTGAACTTTGTCGAAAAATAGCGGCCCTTCAGATAGAGCTGAAATGCCTCATTGCTCTCAGGCCGGCGCTTGCCCAACAACTTGCGCTCTTCACCGGTCAGGTGCGGCTGCAACTGTGACGAAATCTCCTCGGATAAATCCTTCTGCAGCTCCACGACGTCCGAAAGATTGCGGTCGTACTGCTGTCCCCACACCTGCGTGCCGCGTTTCACATCCGTCAATGTCGCGCGGACGACGATGGTGTTTCCGCGCTGCACAAGGCGTCCCGTCACCACGCCGCGGACGTGCAGCTCGCGGCCGACGGCAAGCGGATCGCTGTTCTTCCCTTTGTACCGGAACACGGTGCTGTGCGCGACCACCTGGAGCTCCGGCAGTTGCGACAGCGAATCCATGATGCTGTCGGTCAAGCCGTCGCTCAGGTATTCGCTGTTCGGATTCCCCGAGGCGTTGACGAAGGGCAGCACGGCAACGCTGTCGATGCGGTCGGCGAAAATACTTCCCTTGATGAGCGTGTAAGCGGCCGCCGCGAGCAGCGCCACGAGCAGGATGGCCATCACCACTACGATGCGCGAATCGCGAAAGGCGCGGCGCACCGCGAATCTGCGCGACGCGATCGGAAAGGTCATCTGCGCCGTCGGCTGCTGCTCGAAACCGGGCGCGGAGAAATGGCGATGCATCTCCAGCGAGCTCAGTTTGTTCTCGAACTCCAGCTCCCGGCGCAGCGTGTTCAGGTCGGAGAGCAGCTGACGCGCCGAGGCGTAGCGATTGCCGCGATCCTTCTCCAGCAGTTTCAGGACGATCTGATCGAGCTCGGGCGGAATGCCGCTGACGTAGTGCGACGGCGGTTTCGGCACCTCGTTGACGATGGCAAAGGCGATGTCGATGAAGTTGTCGCCGCGCACCGGCGGCTGCCCGGTGACCATCTCGTACATCACCGCGCCGAGAGCGTAGAGATCGGAGCGCGCATCGGGCTGCTGCGCGCGCGCCTGCTCGGGCGAGATGTAGAGCAGCGTCCCCATCACCGAGCCGGTGGAGCTGTCCTTCAGCGCCGACTCCGGATCGGCGAGCTTGGCCAGGCCGAAGTCGAGCACCTTCACCAGGCCGTCGGGCCGGAGCATGACATTCTCCGGCTTGATGTCGCGGTGAATGATGCCGGCGTCGTGCGCTGCCGCCAGCGCACTGGCGACGCCGGAAGCGACGCCGATCACCTCGCCGATGTTGAGCCGCCTCGTGGCCATCCGCTCGCGCAGCGTTTCGCCTTCGATGTATTCGGTGGCGATGTAGTGAGAATCGCCATCCTGGCCGATCTCATAAATCGTGATGATGTTCGGATGATTGAGCGCCGAGGCCGCGCGGGCCTCGCGCTGGAAACGGCGCACGCGCTCTTCGTCGCGCGTGAAGCGCACCGGCAGCAGCTTCAGCGCGACTTTGCGATTGAGGGTTTCATCCTCGGCGAGATAGACCTCGCCCATTCCGCCGGCACCGATGAGCCGCCCTACGCGATAACGCGAAATCCTCTGCGGTTGCATGGGCTTGCTTGGAGGATAGCATTCGACGCACGGATAGAATCGCATCAATGAATGACGTCGACCTTGCCACACAAGCTGCCCGCCTCGGTGCCGTGATCCTGCTGAAACATTGGGAGCAACTGGGAAAAGAAGACGCCGATCTGAAGTCGCGCAATGACTGGGTTTCGCGCGCGGATCGCGAAAGCGAAGCTGCTATCGTCACCTTCATCCGTGAGCACTGTCCGAACGACGCCATCCTCGGCGAAGAAGGCGGCATCAGTGCCGAGGGGACCAGCGGACGGACCTGGATCATCGACCCGCTCGACGGGACGTCGAACTATCTGCAGCACTTTCCGATATGGTCGATATCCATTGCCGTTAAAACAAACGCTGAGATCACCGCTGGCGTCGTTCACGAGCCGCTGCGCGATCTCTTCTTCACCGCCGAGCGCGGTGCGGGCTCATTTCGCAATGGAGTGAGGATGCAGGTCTCGAATCAGGAGACGCTCGAAAGCTCGTTCCTGGCTACCGGCTTTCCGTTTCGCGCGCAGCAGTTCGTCGCCGTCTACTGCGCGATCTTTCAGGATGTGATCAGCGTGGCCAAGGGCGTTCGTCGCGCGGGATCGGCGGCGCTCGATCTCGCCTACACGGCCGCCGGCATCTTCGATGGATTTTTTGAGCTGCACCTCTCGCCGTGGGACATCGCCGCGGGCTCGCTGCTCGTCACCGAGGCCGGCGGAGTGTTCAGCGACTTCTCCGGCGGCGATCGCTGGCTGGAACGCGGCAACATCGTCGGCGCGTCGCCGGGCGTTCATCGCGATCTTCTGCGCGTGCTGGCGCGCCACGTCCGCGAAGACCAGCTCGATCGCCGGAGCACTAACCGCGCTCTCCCTTCGCAATGAAGCTTCCGCGTTCTTTCTACCAGCAGGACACGATCACGGTGGCCCGCGCGCTTCTCGGCTGCGTGCTCTGGCGCCGCCTCGGCGGCGAGCTACTCGCCGCGCGACTGGTGGAAGTGGAGGCGTACCTCGGCGCAAACGATTCCGCCAGTCATGCCCGCCGCGGTCTGCGAAGTGCCCGCAATGAGTCGATGTACCTCGAAGGCGGCCACGCCTACGTCTACTTCACCTACGGCATGCACTGGTGTGTGAACGTGGTCACGCAGGAGGCCGACATCGCCGAAGCCGTGCTGCTGCGCGCCGCCGAACCAGTGCGCGGCATCGAGACCATGCGCGAGCGCCGTCCGAAGGCGAAACGCGATCGCGATCTGATGAACGGCCCCGGCAAACTCTGCTCCGCGATGGCCATCGACAAATCTCTCGATGGCGAACCGCTCAATGGGAAAGCTCTCTGGCTCGCCCCGCGCGACATCGAAGTCAGCGACGACGACATCGCCGTCAGTCATCGAATCGGTGTGGAGAACTCCGGTGAAGCGGCCGGATGGCCGCTCCGGTTTTACCTTCGCGCGAATCCGTATGTCAGTCGCTGAACCGCTGCCGTTGCGCTTTGCGCACGTCCGGAACTATGCTGCCCGCACAACTTACCTCCCGCATCGCGAACGAAAAAGGAGACCTGTATGCGTCGTCTATCCTTCGTGCTCCTCGCCCTCGTGATCCTCCTGATTTCCCTTCCTCTTTTCGCACAATCCCAGGCCACCACCGGCGTCATCGAAGGGACTGTCGTCGATGCCAGCGGCGCCGCGGTTCCCGGCGTGACGGTGACGATCCGGAACACAGCCACCGGCTACGAGGTCACCGTCATCACCGATGCTGCCGGGCGATTTCGCGCCGTGCTGCTGCCGGTCGGTCCGTATCAGGTAACGGCCACGCTGCAGGGCTTCGCCACCGTCGTGCAGAAGGGTCTCGACCTAGGCGTCGGTCAGACGCTGTCGGCGTCGATGCCCTTGAAGCAGGCCACATCTGCCGAGGAGATTGTGGTGACCGCGGCGGCACCGCTGATCGAGACAGCGCGCACCGAAGGCTCCACGCGCATCGACCAGAAAGCGGTCGAAGGGCTGCCCAACAACGGCCGCAACTTCCTCGAATTCACCAAGATGACTCCCGGCGTCACCGTCGTGCAGGGTCCGGATGGTGATGAGCTGTCGATCAACGGCCAGAAGGGCATCTCCAACAACGTCTCGGTCGATGGCGCGGACTTCAACAATCCCTTCTTCGGCGAGCAGCGCGGCGGGCAGCGGCCGCCCTTCACCTTCAACCTCGACGCGGTCAAGGAGATGGTGGTCATCGGCGACGGCGCGAACGCCGAGTTCGGACGCTCCATGTCCGGCTTCGTCAACGTCATCACCAAATCGGGGACCAACGATTTCGACGGCACCGCGCACATCACCTACAAGAACGACTCGCTCAGCAGCCAGCCGAAGAACCCCGACGGCACCACCTCGCCGAAGTTTCCGGCCACGCAGTCGCAGGCCGGCTTCACCTTCGGCGGCCCGCTGCAGAAGGACAAGTTGTTCTACTTCGGAGCCTTCGACTACCAGAAGGCGAAGACGACGAAGCAGACGGATCCGAATCGGATCGAGAAGGCCGTCGTCGACGCCTTTGCCGCTCTGGGAAGCCCGAACGAGAACGGCTCCATCGAGCACACGAACGATGCCCGGGTCTTCCTGCTCAAACTCGACTACAACGCCTCGTCGAAGAACATCGCCAACCTTCGCTACAACTACACCTGGTCGCAGCAGATCAACGGCACCTTCGACGTCGACTCATGGGGACGCAGCGCAAACGCAATCGAAAAGGATTCATCGAACGCCCTCGTCGGCGGTCTGACTTCGACGATCCAATCGTCGCTGCTCAACGAGTTCCGCTTTCAGGTAGCCAAGGAGAACCGGCCGCGTCCCTACAACGGCCCGAACATCACCGGCCAGAGCCGGCCGCTGCCCGACACGGCCTTCGACTTCGCCAAGAGCTATCGCTTCGGCGAGCCGTTCTTCATCCCGGTCACGTACTACGACACGCGCGTGCAGTTCAACGACAACGTCAGCTTCCTGCGCGGCCCGCACGACATCAAGGCCGGTCTGGAGTTCAATCGCGTGAACTCGGTGCAGACGTTTTTGGGATTTGCCAACGGCCGGTACATCTTCAGCTCGGTCGATGGCTTCCTCAAATACAAGGACAATCCGAAGTACGTCGAGTGCTCCGACGGATCGTCATCAAAGACCGGCGTCTGCGCCGGCACGGCAACGATCACCGGTCCGGTGCTGCTCTATCTGCAGCAGGCCGGCGTCGGCAACATCAGCGTGGAAGAAGCGGGCACGCAGAGCATTCCGCAGACCGAGCCCGCCGTGTTCATCCAGGACTCGTGGCAGGCTTCGCCGCATCTCAACCTGCAATACGGACTGCGCTGGGAAGCGGAGATCGAGCCCGATCCCATCACGCCGCCCAGCCAGGTTTTTTACGCGGGCTTCATCGGCAAGACCTCAAAGGGGCAGGAGTTCCCCTCCAACGGCAAGATCCCCAGCGATCGGAGGATGTTCCAGCCGCGCTTCGGCATGGCCTGGGATCCTCACGGCGACGGGAAGCAGGTGCTGCGCGCGAACGCC
>Ga0207689_10006266_pt1 | contig 10543 bp, 9 predicted proteins | sample KBSMisM52_FD_184312 | JGI IMG/M metagenome (GOLD analysis project Ga0207689, IMG submission 184312) | Miscanthus rhizosphere microbial communities from Kellogg Biological Station, Michigan, USA - KBS Miscanthus M5-2 (SPAdes) (version 2) | ecosystem: Host-associated > Plants > Roots > Rhizosphere... | reverse complement strand
CGTTGTTGAAATAAGTCTAAAAGCCTCAGTTATTGAGGCTTTTTTATTTTAGCGCGAAACAAAAAAAATAATGAACTTCAGCACAGCAACGATATTACTAATTTGCTTAATTGTTTTTTATGAAAGCCATATGCAGAATTCTTTTATTAATTTTTTACTTTGCTTTAGCTATAACTACGGTGGCACATACACAAACCGATAGCACGAAAGTGCGTATCATTATTATAGGTGCACATCCTGATGATTGCGATATGGATGCAGGAGGCACATCTGCATTATTTGCCTCTATGGGCTATGCCGTAAAATTTGTAGCAGTTACCAATGGCGATGCGGGGCATCAGTCTGATAAAGGCGTTACACTTGCAAAACGGAGGTTTGCCGAGGCCCAGGAAGCCGGAAAGCGGTTTGGTGTTAGCTATGACGTTTTGGACAATCATGATGGAGAATTACTGCCTACGCTGCAAGTGCGGTTGCAGATAATAAAAAAAATCCGTGAATGGAATGCAGATGTCGTCATCGCTCCCCGGCCGAATGACTATCATCCCGATCATCGTTATACCGGTGTACTTGTGCAAGATGCTGCTTATATGGTAGCAGTACCTAACGTGGCACCGGAAACGCCGGCATTAAAAAAGAACCCGGTATTTTTATACAGCCAGGATTTCTTTCAACGGCCCAATCCATTCAGACCTGATATTGCTGTTGATATAACAAAAGTATTTTCGCAAAAAGTACATGCATTAGATGCACATGTGTCGCAGGTATATGAATGGCTGCCCTGGATCGGTCATTATTCGCAGGAGGTACCTGCAAAAAATAACGAAAAGGAAAAATGGCTTGCAACGAGAGTGAGTTACAAGATCACACCGGAAGTAAGAAAATCACTCGAAAAGTGGTATGGTACTGAAAAAGCCGCAACCGTTCAACAGGCAGAAGCATTTGAAATATGCGAATATGGTATGCAACCTGATGAAAAAGAAATAAAACGATTATTCCCGATGTTGGGTAATTAAATACATGCAGTTGTTCATTAATTTCCGCTTATGAATCTTTACAAGGTTTGTAAACCAAAAACGATTTAAATTTAATCCATGAAAAATTCAACCCGGCGCGAATTCATAAAAACCACAACAGTTGCTGCTACTGCACTCACATTTGGTAATGTATCATTAAACGTAAAGCCAAAGCCGCTTTTGGCTTTTTCCACATTGGGTTGCCCCGACTGGCCTTTTGAACAAATATTAAAATTTGCAGTTGATAATAACTATGATGGCCTCGAGCTGCGCGGAATATTAAAAGAATTAGATCTTACAAAATGTCCTGAATTTAATACCCCGGAAAATATAAGAATAACAAGGAGTAAAATTGAAGAAAGAAAACTAAAGATTGTTGACCTGGGTTCTTCCTGCGCACTGCACCATCCGGAAGGAGCAGAGCGGCAAAAACATTTAGATGAAGGAAAAAGATTTATTGATCTTGCACAGCGATTGGGTTGTCCAAACGTGCGGGTGTTTCCCAATGAGCTGCCTAAAGATGCTACACGAACTGCTGTGAAGGATCTTATAATACAAGGCTTGCAATACCTCGGAGATTATGCCCGGAATACAGACGTGTCAGTATTGATGGAAAGCCATGGCGATGCAGTAAAAACTGATGAGCTCAAACAGATCATGGATTCAGCTGCCAGGCAAAATGTTGGGTTGGTGTGGGATGTTGTAAATATGTGGTCAGTAACAAAAGAATCTCCCTTAAATGTATATACGCAACTAAAGCCCTATATAAAACATACTCATATTAAAGATGCGAAGATGGTAGACAATAAACCGCAATATGTTTTATTGGGAAAAGGGGATACGCCCATCCTGCAGGCAGTTGATCTTTTATACAAAGATGGCTTTAAAGGATTTTATAGTTTTGAATGGGAGAAATTATGGCATCCTGATATTGCAGATCCTGAATTAGCCCTCGCTGATTATTCCAGGTTAATGCGGGCAAGATTTAAATAGAATACTGCGGATACTATAATTAAAAAGCTGCCCGGTATAAACCAGGCAGCTTTTTTATAAACTACGGATGAAATTATAATTTAGCGATTGATACATCTGTAACGAAAGATGAACTGCTGTTCACTTCATACTTTGTAGTTTCGTTTGTTTTCTTGTTTGTAATTTCAAAAGTAGTACCAGCTACCTGCTCTAATTCTTCAGCCTGCAGTTTGTACCTTCTTGAAATTTTTTCTCCTGTTAATTTTTCAGAGAACAATACTTTCTTTTCGCTGTCTCTTACTGTTACAAGATACTCAGCGTTGTCTGTGTTGTTCAGATCAAGCTGGAAAACGGGAGTGCTGTTAAAGTTACCTACGAATTTTAATTCAGTAGTCGTACCTGGTGCAGCAGCATATGTAGATTGTGTGAATCCAATGGTAAGGAGGGTCACTAAAGCCATAGCCGCCGTTCTGAAATTAATCATTGTCTTTTTCATAAAACTGTTTGTTTAAATTATTCAATTAAAATCTTTGTCTTAAAATTTTGCTGGCAATAAATCGTGAGGCAAACAAGTCTAATTAGTGTGGGCGTTTTCATTATCCCCGGTACGTTAGGCAAGCCTTGCAAGGCTTTTTGTTTGATGACACAAAAGTATGTCGCGAAAACACAACAAGCGAATCAACTTCAATCACTTTTTCGGACGTGTAACCCCTTTGTTTTTCTTCAAAACCCTTTACCAGAGCGGGTTTTAACAAATAATTGCAATGATGGCCAACGTTCAAAACACAGGTTTAAATGAAGGCATTCGTAAAAACCACACGAAGTAGTACCCTTTAGTCTGCCTTCAAAAGCTTCATCAGGTTTTGAAAGTCGGATTTGTTTTCTGCCTCAATTCTGTTTCCCCTGATGGTGTACACTGTAGTCTCTTTTGTTTTTTTATTGATTACTTCAAATGTTGTCCCTTCAATACGGTCCGGTTCTTCAGTATTGAGTTTATACCGTCTTAAAATTTTTGTTCCGTTCAGTTTTTCAGACAGCAGAATTTTTCTTTCACCGTTCCTGATAGTAATGATATACTGCGAATTTTCTTTGTTATTCAGCTGCAGTTGAAATACCGGCAGGTTATCAGAATTGCCAATAAATCTGACTTCAGAATAACTATAATTATCAGCAGCGAAAGCGGAATCAACAACTCCAAGAGCAATCACAGTGCTCAATGCTATAATTATATTTTTGAATTTACTTGTTGCCATTTTTAAAAAGTTTAGGTTTAATGGTAATGATTCATGACAAAAGTAAGTCGGCCGGAAGGCGGCGGCAAGGACATGGCGGTAAACTGCAGATATTAGCGGATGAACTGCCGGTTTCGGTTCGTAAAATCTTATTTTATACCAGAGAAAGCATTGTCTTGTTGGTATTTCTATTGCCAGAAATCAGGTTTTGTTACTACGCCACCCAGGGTGGTGCAATCGCCACAGGAACTGGAGGTGGCATTAATGCCTAAAAAATTAAAAGGGCTTTGATATATCGAAAGCGCCACAACTTCTCCGTGCGATACAGCACCTATTTCATCAGCCGGGATTTTAAATATGGAGCAGGCAGGCCGATAGCTCCAGGGTTGCACATCAGCATTTGTGATGTACATTTTTTTAAACTCAGGGGTGGATGCGGTCAAATAACCAAGTACTGGTTCGTTTTTATTATTTAGTGCATGAATATTTCCGGATACTTCAGATGGCTGCATATCGAAAATCGAACCTGTTTGTTCAGTTATTTTCTTAAGGTTCTCGAGATATTCATAAGATTCTTTGCTTAACGCATATTGTCTTAAAAAAATGAAATATTTCATGCTTAGCTCTACTCCATCCTGGTCAAACTCCCGGAGCTTTTTGTGGTAAATAATGTCCTCGGCCAGTTTAACAGAAGAACCAAGCAGTAATTCCTGCGATTTTTGTGTTTTCCAGCATTCATATACGTACTCATCCGGTGATCTGTCTCTCAATCCACCATTCTCAAATATGAGAGCAGAAAAAAAAGACGCATGGTATTGCCAGGTTTCAGTATACTCCCAACGATAATAATGGGTGCTATTTTGCGGGTCATGTGTATTGGCATAGAGATTAATTCCTTTATCTGTATGCTCAAAACTTATACTATCTATTGGAGGGGTTTTTATAACCGGTATTTCGTCAGACAGGTATTGTTTTCCATTAGCCAGGTTTATTCTTAACCTGTACTTACTATTCAGATCAAGGTTCATGCCGGGTACTATGTACATACCGTTATCGTTCAGACGTTGAAAATTATAAAGCGTATTGCCGCCGGCGTCTTCTACAGATAACTGTGCACCGTTTTCCTGTGAATTTCGTACTGTGTCACCCAACTTATTTGTATGGCTCAGGCGGATATATGTTGTATCCCCGCTGTTGTTTAAAAAACCGTCTACAACAAGGGCATTTAAGTCTTGTTGTATAACAGGAGGTTCAAATTTTTCTTTACATCCGGCTGAAATTATTATGGCAACCAAAAGCTGCAGGAAAGATTTTTGCATCGTCGTATAAAAAGTAGACCTAATATACAAAAGCTGCTCTGCTAATGAGTTTTTTTAATTTTAAATTACCCTCTTTTAAAGCGGAATTCATAAAAATGAATCTCATTCATTAACAGGCCGTTTTACAGCGCCGGCAAGTTTCAATACATAAATAATAAATTTGCTGATAACTAACCGATATTAAGATATATGCCAGAACTCGTTATTGAAGCCCGGAAAGCATCTATAGGCCTGCAATTAGATGTCCGCCGTATCCTTCCTTTCCGGTTGAAAAGAATGGTAGGCCCTTTTATATTTATGGATCATGCAGGGCCAGTAAAGGAAACGCCGAAGAATATAAGCTCAATGGATGTATTACCTCATCCCCATATTGGTTTATCAACAGTAAGTTATTTATTTGGCGGACAGGTCACTCATCGTGATAGTTTGGGTGTAGAGCAAATCATCAAACCCGGTGAAGTAAACTGGATGACAGCCGGCAAAGGCATTGCCCATTCAGAACGATTTGAAGATCCTGCAACATTAGCCAGCGGCAATTTTGAAATGATACAGACATGGGTAGCATTGCCGGAAAAAGATGAAGAGGCCACTCCTTCATTTAATAATTACAGGCCTGAACAGCTACCTGTCTTTACCGACAAAGGAATATGGATGCGGTTGATTGCAGGTAATGCATACGGATTGAATAACGATGTAAAAACAAATTCGCCATTATTTTACCTGCATGTTTTACTCGAAGCAAATACAAAATTCAGTTTACCGAAAGAGCATTCTGAACGGGCAATTTATATAACGAAAGGAAGCGTAGAAACTGAAGGTAATACATATAAAGACGGACAAATGCTTGTTTTTGCCAAAGGTGCAGATCCTTTAATAACAGCAAAAGAAAATACAACTATCATGTTATTGGGAGGTGAACCATTAGGCGAACGGTTTATCTGGTGGAATTTTGTCTCTTCACGTAAGGATAGGATAGAGCAGGCAAAGGAAGACTGGAAGCAGGGAAGAATTATTCTGCCTCCGAATGACAACCATGAATTTATACCGTTACCACAGGATAAGTCAAAACCCGCGGGCGGGCCACCTCCTGAAGTACTTTCCTGATGATGTATTGCAATAACATTATCGGCATTTCATTCTTTTTTTATTTCAGTGGCAGCATAAAATAAAGTATGAACCCTCAACTTTGCAATCCTAAATAAATTTTATGCGTGTAGCTATTAATGGAATGGGAAGAATTGGCCGGTTATTGTTCAGGCGACTACTTGATAATACGGAGCACGAGATCGTTGCGGTAAATGATATAATGGATATTCCCAATCTTCAGTACCTGTTGAAATATGATTCATTGTATGGTCCCTTGCAACATGATTTAGCGCTCGATAATAATAATTTTATTTCTGGTGAAAGACGCATTAAAGTGATGAATATAACCGATGCGTCTCAAATGAACTGGAAGAATATGAATATTGATGTTGTGATCGAATGTTCCGGTAAATATTCTAATAAGCCGGCAGCGACAAAACATCTTGAAGCAGGCGCGAAGAGAGTATTACTTTCTACAACGGGCTCACCTGATATTCCCCTGCTGATATATGGCTTCAATCATCACCGCCTCACTCCACAGTCAGATATAATTTCACCGGGCGGCTGTATGACTAACTGCGCAACGCATATTTTATATATACTGAACTCAATAGGTATTGAAACGGCGCAACTGAATATCCTGCATTCTTATACATCAAGGCAGGAATTGGTGGATACAGCGCATAGTCAATTCCGACGGGGCCGTGCAGCGGCAGAATCCATGATACCTGTAGAAATAGATCTCGCTTCGTCTCTGGAACGATTGTTACCTCCTTTAAAGGATAAAATAACGGCAATGTCTATCCGCGTTCCGGTTACTAACGGGGCACTTGCCGATATTACGGTACAACTGAAAGAGCAGGTAAGCAGGAAGCAGGTAAATGCGCTATTCAGAACGGCGGCTGAAACAGAGTATAAAGGAATAATTTCTTATACGGAAGACCCGATCGTATCCGCTGATATAAAAAGCAACACCCATTCCTGCGTGGTGGATGGTACAATGACAGCGGTGAGTGGTAGTATGGTAAAGATGATTGCCTGGTTTGATAATGAGTTCGGGTACACAAGTCGTATCCTTGACTGGCTCCGCTTGATTGAAAAAATGGAGTTATAATTTCCTGATGACCATGAAGCGGTGCAGTTAATTTGTGTTTTAATAATTTATGTTTAAATGGAAAGAACCGGTAAAATCCTGGTTTTGTAGTTGAAATTCTATACCTCAGCCGGAATATTGAGTACAAAAGATACATTCGCTGTCCTATATTCTGTATACCGGTTATAGCGTTATTTCATGCCTTGCAAAATCAAAAAACTTTACTATGAACAAACCAGGTAACAAGGGCAATACCGGCAACCCGGATATTTCAGCCAAAGTCAGCCTAGCGGATCCGGGCATCTTGTTTTTTTTAGTAGAAATGATCGCTGACAAAAGATATGATAATGCACCCAACTCTTTACATATACCGCGTTCTTTGAGTACAGCTTCAGTTGAACTGCCGGTAAGTGGCAACACAGTACTCTCCCATGGCAATGGATTCGATAAGATTAATTTTACAACCCGCTTTATGTTTACATGCATAAAAGAGCATAGAGGGTGTTGCGTGCTTAAATGGTTTACATCACTTAACTGATTATTTTATCCATGTGCAAATACAACCCGGCTTTCACATCGGGTTGCACAGTCTTGTATAATATTGAATAAACAGTTCCTTTAAGTTGTTTTATTGTACTGTTACAAGCGTATAAATTTTTCCGGTAGTTCCGTTTAGTCCTAAGTCGCCTGATGTAGTTACATATATCTCGCTGCGCTGATCCTGTCCAAAACTTCTTCAAAGTGCTTATAATATAAGGACAGACTGGTATATTTTTTTGAGCTAAACTGGTATTTATAAAAACCGTTGATCTATTTTATCATCGAAACCGGATACCAAATACCATAGTCGTCTCAATAAAAATATATCTTAACCGTTCACACATTATGTTTTCCATTTAACATGTTTTTAGCTTATAAATTACAACACGGTGTTAACTTTGTTGCCCGATTATTTAAGAAAGACTACTGCTTCACAAGCATTAAACTTGCCACTTTAATTTCCCTTTAACCGCACTTATATTTTATTAGCTAATGGCCTGGCCGTTTGATCTCAATCGCGCCACAGGGAATGTTTTTTTAATGAAAAAAAATCAAACGAATCATTTAAACTATATAAATATTTTTCTCGTGTGTAAGATTACAAGGAAAAGGGGTTTGTTTCTACAATACCCCGTCTTGTATTCTTTTTATCACTACAGTAATTGATTGTACTGATTTCCATTTATCCCTTAGCCAATTTACAAGAGTTAGGTATGCAAATGTGTAGTTATTTCCTCATCGCTGTACCGAAAGGCTAATCTATGCGAATACATTAAATATCTGGATAAGTTTCTTTAAAAATAATTGACAAATAAAGCAGCAATAATTTTTTACATCTTGTCAATTTACCCTTTGAATTCACTTCTTTTTCTAAAACGTTATTACAAAATTTTTAAAACATGAGAAAACGGCTAAGCCTGTTTGCATGCCTTGTATTGTATTCAATACTGGCAGTTTCGCAAACAAGAGAAATCACAGGCAGGATTACAGATGCTCAGGGTAACCCGATTCCGGGTGCAACTATCAAAATCAAAGGAGGAAACGGAGGAACAAGTGCAGGTACAGATGGATCATTCAAACTAAACGTTCCGACTGGTACAACACTTTTAGTAAGCAGTGTTTCTTACGAGACTACCGAAGTTAAGGTTGGCGAATCAGACAATATTGCGATTACGCTCGCTTCCGCTGCAAACTCTTTAAACGAAGTAGTTGTAACTGCATTGGGTATCCGCAGAGAAAAAAGAATGCTGACCTATACAACGCAGGAAGTAAAAGGCGCTGCTGTAGTAGATGCGAAGCAGGATAATATTGTTAATGCTCTCGCTGGTAAAGTGTCCGGTGTTCAAATCACTAATTCGAGCGGTCAACCCGGTAGCTCATCGCAAATAGTGATACGGGGCAATAGTTCTCTCACAGGAAATAATGGTGCTTTGTTTGTGATTGACGGGATCCCTATGGATAACAGTGAAGCGGGCAATCCTGACGGACCATTGGGTGCCGGTGGAACTTCGAACAGGGGAATAGATTTAGATCCCAACATTATTGAAAGCATCAATGTGCTGAAAGGTGCAGCGGCAACTGCAATTTATGGATCAAGCGCATCAAGAGGTGCAATTTTAATTACAACAAAGAGCGGCAGAGGCGGTGGAACCATGAACAAGCCAACCGTATCATTAAGCAGTAGCTATACATTCGCTCAGCCTTTATATCCGGATCTCCAGCGTACTTGGGCGCAGGGCTCAGGTGGTAAATATGTTGATGGAAATAACGGTCAGCTTGGAAGTGCTTCCTGGGGCCCGAGATTAGATACATTAAAGGTAAATGGGGCTTCTGTTCCATATCATGATGCACTTAAAGAATTTTTCAGAACGGGGCATACAACAGATAATAATGTTAGTGTTTCTGGCGCCAGCGATCGTTCAAGCTATGTTGTGTCCTATTCTTTTTTAAAGAATGATGGTATAGTTCCAACAACTGATTATGTGCGCAACTCATTTTTTGCAAAATACAGTACCAAGTTGTCAAACAAAATAAATTTAACTACACAATTCAATTATGTCCATTCTGATAATAACCGTACTCTCGATGGTAATAGTCTTGAGGCACCCTTATGGACAGTTTTGTCTGCGCCTATTTCCTGGAATCCTTTTCCGACTACCAATCCTGACGGAACACAGCGAATATACAGGGCGGCCCGTAACAATCCATATTGGCTATTGGATAATACGGGGTTGAAAGATAAAGTAGATCGTATTATTCCTGTATTCAATTTTTCATACAGCCCTCTATCCTGGTTAACTATAACTGAACGTTTAGGTGGCGATATGTATTACAATCCGACAGAGTATCATGAGAATGTTGGAACAGTTGGGTCCTTTCCTACAGGAAGAGTGTATAACCGGGCAATCACTTATCAACAATGGAACAATGATCTCATCTTCGATGCAAGGAAGAACTTCGGTCGTGATTTGTTTGGTGAATTAATTGTAGGGAACAATATATTGGTTAATTACAACGATAATAAATTTGTTCAGGGCGTTGGTTTAAGCATTCCTGGCTTTTATAATATTGGTAATGCTACCAATGTTACATCATCTTACAACTACTATAAGAACAGGAAAGTCGGATTTTATGCGCAGGCAAATGTTGAGTATAAAAAAATGCTTACTCTTGGTTTAACAGGCAGGTATGATGGAAGTTCAGTTTTATCGGCAGATAAACAATTTTACCCCTACGGTTCTGCAAGTTTAGGCTTTATTTTCTCTGAAGCTTTGGGTCTGTCTTCTAATCCTGTTCTTAATTTCGGTAAAGTACGGGCCGCTTACTCAATAGTAGGAAATGATGCAGTGCCTCCTTATTCACTGACTAATCCATATTACCAGGCAACTATCGGTAACGTTACATTTCCCTTCAATGGTCAGAATGGATATTTACTGACAACAACATACGGATACCCTCTGAAAAATGAAACTGTCAAAGAATTTGAAGTGGGCCTGGAAACAAAATGGTTCAGTAACCGCGTTTCTCTTGACGCAACATATTTCAGCAAGAAAAGCAGTGATTTGTTAACTGCCGGTGTTCCATTAGATCCCGCAACGGGTTTCAGTAGTGCGACGGAAAACTCAGGTAGTATGCGAAACAGGGGCGTTGAGCTTACGCTCGGTGTTACTCCTATAAAGACAAAAGATCTAAGATGGGATGTAACAGTGAATTTCACAAAGATCAAAAACGATGTATTGGATCTTGCTCCGGGTGTGAACTTTTTGCAATTTGCCGGATTCACAAATC
>Ga0207689_10006265_pt1 | contig 10543 bp, 11 predicted proteins | sample KBSMisM52_FD_184312 | JGI IMG/M metagenome (GOLD analysis project Ga0207689, IMG submission 184312) | Miscanthus rhizosphere microbial communities from Kellogg Biological Station, Michigan, USA - KBS Miscanthus M5-2 (SPAdes) (version 2) | ecosystem: Host-associated > Plants > Roots >... | reverse complement strand
CGATGGCCCTGTTCATCTTCTACATGATAATAATCGCGGTGCTGGCCTTCTTCCAGCCACCATTCCTGTTCAATGCGTTCGGGTCCGTCTGCTTTTTTTATCGTATGCAGTTTGCCTTTATAGCGGAACAGCATCGGCGGGTAATCCGGTATCGGTGCTGTTACTTCTATCGGTTCTGGTTTGGGTAAAAGTTGTACCGGTCTTGGCTTATGGTTATTCCATACCGTTGTTAATTCTTCATGAAGAGAATTCGCTACCCGGACAGATCGTTCCGGCCAGTAATGTTCATCCGGCACATAGCGGTAAATATTAGCAGCGCCGATCTTTCCGGCGATGCGGTCCATCAGTTCCGAAAATGTGGTATCATGCAGGCCGCAGGTCCCTTCCCATAATTTTTCCTGCATTGGTGAAAGCTCTTCTACTTCCGGCGCTTCCAGTATAAACAGTTCAATACCTAATGCAGGTTCAATGGTTTGTATTTTTAACTCAAAGAGTTTAAATAAATGTCTGACGTTGTGGGATGCACGATTTGTACCGATATCAATTTGTTCAATTTTTCCATCCACCCGATAACATTTGAAAATTGCAGCACGCAACCCTTTCTCTTCCTGCTGCAGGCGATGGCATATTGTCTCCAGCAATTGTTGTAATGCGATTTCAATACCGGTAGCCGTAATGATCGGTTCAAGACAGGGCAACCGTTCCTGGTAAGGTTCCGGTGAGATGACCGGGATGATATTTTCTTCTTCAGCGCCAACGGCCTGGTCAAGCCGCTGAAGAAAGGCAGGGCCAAAACGACGGCGGAGTGCAGCACGGGGCATTGTGATAAAACTATTCACTGTTCGCAGTCCTAACTTATTTAATCGTTCTGCAGTTTCCGGTTCCGGCCGCAATGCGGCAGGTGGTAAAGAAAGTATAGCTGTTCTTTGCTGTCCTTTTTCAACAATCGTTTCATTTTGCCCGAAACGGCAGATAGCCCAGGCTGCACCGATGGTATCCGCCATCGCAATGCGAATAGTATAGCCCATCTTTTTAAATCGTTTGCTGATTTCCGTTATATAGTTGACTTCACCACCCCAGAGATGCGGGCAACCGGTTACATCCAGGATCAATCCATCCGGAGGATCAACAGCAACCAATGGTGCATAGCGGATACACCAGAGTGCAATATCGTTTAACAGTTTCCCCGAAGGTTCTGGTTTATCATCAAAGAATTGTAATGAAGGAAAGATAGCCCTTGCATCGGCGAGTGCCATTCCTGTAGCGATTCCCTGTTGCTGTGCCAATGCATTTACAGCGGTAATCACCATTCGCCCATGATCAGCCAATGCCAATACAAAAGGACTATGCAATAATGCCGGGCGGCGGAGGCTGAGCCAGTCCGTCTTTAAATGACAGAACCATATAGTAACAAAACGCTTTGGCATCTATCCTGTTTTTCGTTGCTGCTGCAGCGGCAATACATGAATGAATGGAGAAACAGGACGGAAACGGCCGGCACTCCATTCCATCTGCCAGCTGCCAGGTTTGCCATTGCGGATTTTCAGCAGTTCAATATTCCAGCGGGGAAAACCGATACCAGGCAACCCATCTTCGGGTATACATGGTAGTGAGCTTATCTTCCAGCGGGCCACACAGGCATTCGCATTCATATTGCGCGGACGGTTGCGCAGTATAAAACCGGTCACCCGGCTTTGTTCAACCGCCAATTGTAATCGTCGCGATGCAGTAAAACTGATTTCAGGAATTTCACCTACCACGGCTGCAAGCCCTTCACATTTCAGGGCTTCTTCCATCACCCAAAGCATCTCTTTTTCTTTGCGTGTATTGATAAAAATGACTTTATCCGGCTCCACGCCAAATGATTTTAAGGCAGGCGGAAAAACGGTTTGTGATGAATGGATCCATACAGAAGCGCCGCCGTTATGCATCAATGTGGAAACGAGGCAGGATACAAAACCACCGCTTGCCGCACTATCCTCATAATCATTACTTATAAATTCATGGATAGCGCTGAGAGGAAAACATTCATTGGGAAAAGCCGCATCAACAGGGCCTAATCCAAAATCGAGAATTGTATCAGTGGGCAGGCGCTTGAAGCCCTGTAATACAAGAATATCTCTTTGTAATTGCTGAATAATATCGTTCTGCTGCGCAAGCATAGAAATGCTTTACCAAGATACACTAAATTATTTAGCAATTTTACTAAATATATGAGTAATTTCCTAAATTTCCATAATAAATATTTATACCCGGTAGCTTTACGTATGCTTTTTGATTCAAATTTTATACTTGCGCCAGGGAAGCTCCGGCGCCATTTTTCGCGGTAATAATAAAACAGCAATGTTTAACAGCCAGGCGAAAAACTACTTCACAGCTATATGTCTTGTCCTAAAATAGCTATACACAAATTAAGTGTATATGGAAATAATAAAAGTAAAAGAGTACGCTTCACGAGCGACTCATCAATCGCATTACGACAAGCGGCTAATTTTAAAAATTGTAAAGGAAATTGAAGAAGGTTTACCCAGGCGGGAAGCGAACCGGATTTATGGATTAGGCGCCGGTACCCTGGATGGCTGGATGAAAAAGTATGGCTCTGCTCATTACCGGGAATATTGCAGGAAAAAACATTTTACCAACCTTCAAAAGCGAACCGTTGTTTGCGCTATTGAACAGGGGCGGATGAGCATACCTGAAGCACTGGCAGCTTATAAGATCAAGTCCTCCAAAACGATCAGGGAATGGCTGCAACAATATCAATCAGAAAAGGTAGAGATTTGTGTAGAAACAGAACCGCCAATGGGTAAAAAGAAAAAGGTTGGAACTACATCGCAAACAGCAGCTTTACAAAAAGCATTGCAGGAGGCTGAGCTTAAGATAAAAGCCTTAAATACCCTGATCGATGTAGCTGAAGAGCAGCTAAAAATTGATATCAGAAAAAAGTCTGGTGCCAGGCAGTCATAAAAATGAAACAGGATCATCCACGAACAGGGATGATAAGGTTATGCAGACTGTTTGGCAAAACAAGGCACGCCTATTACGATGCATTATGGCGCAAAGAAAACAACCTGATCAAAGAAGATATTATCCTGCAGGAAGTGATCAATACCAGAAAGCAGTTACCTGCATTGGGTACCCGAAAGTTACATCATGTGCTGCAGCCTAAGCTGGCATCCCATAAGATCAGCATAGGAAGGGATTATCTTTTTGATCTCCTGGCTGAACACCGGCTGTTGGTACGCAGGCGAAAAAGAAGAGTTATCACCACCGATTCCCGGCACTGGATGTACAAGTACAGTAACCTTGTCAAATCTGTAACTGTGACACAGCCCGAACAGGTATGGGTAAGCGACATTACCTATATCAGAATGGCCAATCAATGGGGATACCTGAGTTTAATTACAGATGCTTACTCCAGAAAAATCATGGGCTATTGCTTCCGTAATGACCTGGCTGCACAGGGTTGTATTGAAGCTTTAAAAATGGCATTGAAGAACAGGATTTATAATCGCTCTATAATACATCACTCCGACAGAGGTTCACAATACTGTTCACGTCCATATGTAAATATATTAGTTGAAAATAATATAGGTATTAGTATGACAGAGAACGGAGACCCTTATGAAAATGCACTGGCAGAAAGAATGAACGGCATATTAAAAACAGAGTTTAATCTTTATAACAGCCAACTGGGCTTTGAGCAAACCGGGCACCAGGTAAGCAAAAGTATAGACGCTTACAATGCGTTAAGGCCTCATGCAAGTTGTGATTATATGACACCGGATCAGGCCCATTTACAATCAGGAAAAATTAATAAACGATGGAAGAACTATGACAAATGTTTTAACCCTGAAAAAACAGCTGTATAACAATAGCAGGATTAAAAATTATATTTGTATAGATATAACAGGACTTATTCTTTAACCTGTATAGTTATTTTAGGACGACACAACCTTCAGGTCTACTTCACTCTTAGTTTATGGTAACACCATAGCAACTCCCTGCTGACGACATGGTAGCAACTATAAAACAGCTACTATGTTCCGTATATGATCCGTGTATGACCCGTCTTTTATATATAGATACGGGATATATGCGGGTTGAATTAGGATATTATATGATTTATACTAATAGTTGGCATGGATCTGCCCTGGAGTAGTGTAGGAGTTACCATGAAGCTTCCATAATGTTTCCGTGAGTTTATGCCTGCTTTGAGTTTCTATACACGGAGCCATACCGGTGATTATTAAGCTGTGCCATGTTGCGTGTCACACGCCCCAGCCTCATGCTGTATAAATATAAATGGTGAACATATGCGTTATGGCGTCTTACAAATTTGCAGATAAAATTGGTAGTGGAATTGTTGAGTTAAATGATTTTTGAGATAGGGAGCCAGGGCACAACTAATAAAACGGGCAAAAGCCTGTGCCTGCTAAACTTTCGCCTATTTTTGAGTTGCCTGCTATTCACATTATTAGCTTACCGTTGTCATTTTTGTCAGGTATTAATAAATATTATCTAAAAAGACCCGACACATGAAAAAATTGCTGTTCATACTTTTTTGTTCCGGTTGGAGTTTATATGCGATAGCGCAAAATCTGCCACGTGTTATTGTATTGTCCACAGGCGGCACCATCGCCGGGCAACAACCCAATACGGATAGGGCTGGATATTTGCCGGGCAAAATTCCAATAGAAGAGTTACTGAAAAACATTCCGTCAATCACTCAGAAAGCTATTGTTCAGGGAGAACAAATTGCATCGATCGGGAGCTATGACATGACCATTGATATATGGTTAAAATTAGCAAGACGGATCAATGAAATTTTTGCAAAAAATGAAGCGGATGGTATTGTAATAACCCACGGCACAGATACACAGGAAGAAACAGCTTATTTTCTTAGCCTCACTATAAAGTCAGGTAAACCAGTCGTTTTAACTGGCGCCATGCGTCCGGCTACAGCCATGAGTGGCGACGGACCTAAAAATTTATATGATGCAATAATTGTGGCAAGTGATGTAAACAGTAAAGGAAAAGGTGTACTGGTATGTTTCAATGAAAATGTATATGATGCCCGGAATGTAGTGAAAATAAACACCACGAACGTCAATGCTTTTGCTTCTCCTAATACGGGTGCGATAGCACAAGTATATGATGGAAGAGTATCGTACACTACTCAATCATTAATCAGGAGTAACAGTTTTATGCCATTTGACATAAGTAAAATTGATTCTTTACCAAATGTTGAAATTGTATATGCCTATGCGGATGCATCCAATATTGCAATAAATGCTTTTATTAATGCTAACTATCCCGGAATAATAATAGCTGGTACAGGCAATGGCAGCTTCGATAAAACGATATTAGAATCAGTTAAAACTGCAGTCAATAAAAATATCGTTGTAGTGCGGTCGTCAAGAGTAGTTTCAGGAAAAGTTACCACTCAATATTTGGGACCATTTGAAGATGCAAAATTGGGTACTATTGTATCTGACAGACTTAATCCTCAAAAAGCCAGGATACTTTTAATGCTTGCGTTAACAATCACTAAAGACAAAAATAAAATTCAGGAAATGTTTTTGACCTACTGATTTTGTAAGTCCTGTAAGTCTTATCTGACAGCACATTTTCACTCATTAACAGTATTGCTATTGTCAGCATGAGCGGCCCCCACTTCCAAAGGATCAATTCCTTCTTTCAATAGTTTACTGTAGTAAATATAATTCAGGTATGAAATTTCAAGTACCAATAGCAGCAACACCAGCACCAGGTATACGGTGCCGGACAGGTTGAAGTTGACAAATGATAAAAGAAGAAACAGAAGGGCTGTCAACAACATCGACAAGCGCATCCGTCGTTTTAATGTATCAAAAACCGCGGGGTAGGCCAGTAAATACATCATCAACACAATACAGCACAGGAAAAATACAACAGCAAATCCAAATAGTTGCCGCAACCCGTTTGCTGATGCATTGTCAATAAAAAAAGACAATAAACAAACAGCCACACAACCTAAGGATATCAGCGCCGGTATGTACAACAATTCCAGCAGGGATGCTTTGTCAAAACCTTTTCTCACTTCCCTGTTAGAGACAAACGTGAAGAATATCCACCACAACGCAAACACCACCGAAAAGCCAAGGGCAAAATTCACCCAATCTACAAAATGAATCACTTCGATATTTCTCATGCCGTGCACTACACCCAATGCCAATTCCCCGAATATGATAATGGTAAATAAGCCCAACCGCTCAAACATGCTGGACGACAGGTTAAGATTCTGCGATGAACGTCTTAATATCCTGCTGGAAATAAATGGCGGCATATAATTGAGAACAAGAATTACCGGAAAGATAATTTTAAACCAGCTGTGTGGAATCCATAGTGATACTACCATCAGTAAAAATGAAACAAGAAACAAACGGGTATATGGCCAACTGTATTTCCGGTGCGGTTTATCATAAAAGCCGACACTCCACCATTGATACGTAATGAAGAGTTGCATGATCATAAAAATCACGGTGATGTCCCTGTAACTTTTAGTTTCTCTATCCAGCGTAACGGCTAATGCCGCAATAATCATCATTTGCCAAAGCATCATCAGTCTTGTCCGCAGTCCCTGGTTGCCATGAAGGTCGTGATGAAAACTGCCGTTCAGCCAACCCCAGAAGATAAGAGCAAACAGGCAGGCGTACTCTAAAAATCCTTCAATACTGATATGATGGGAAAAATGTTCTGTAATACGGGCTATCGCTATTACATACACCAGGTCATAAAACAATTCAAGCCAGCTTACTCTTCGTTCCTTCTGCCTGGTATCAAAGTTTTTTGGTGGCCCCCACCATATAGACACTCTTTTGGATAATCGATTCTGCATAATAATAAAGCAATATGCTGATTAAAAATCGAATTTTAAATTCAGCAAATGAATTGCTGCCGGGTGTGATTACTAAAACCCGAAGATTTTATCCAGCTCTATGCTATGCTTTCCGGTTGTAAATACTTTCGGCGCCTTCGCCAGTTTTTCAGCAAGTATAGCAGTAGGCAATGGCCGGAACTTCCTGATTAATCCCACACTATTCAGCACTTTTAACACAACAGTCGTTATACGCTCACCTGGCCTATCAGTATCTTTTCTTAACAACATACCTGGCCTGAAAATAATGCATTGATCAAATGCGAGTGTGGAGATAGCTTCTTCCAACTTGCCTTTCATTTTGGAATAAAAAACCCTGCTCGCGGTGGAAGCGCCATACGCAGATAACAAAACGGTTTTTGGAACACTATTCTTCCTTGCAATCTCTGCAAATTTCAAAGGAATCTCATAGTCGATATGCCACTGCTTTTCTTTTGACCCAGCCGTTTTCAGCGTAGTTCCAAGGCAAGAGAATAATACATCTCCTTTGATTAAATCAGACACTTCTTCCAATTTGTCAAAATCAGTCAGAACTTCGGACAATTTTGGATGAGTCATTCCGGTGGCACGTCGTACAAAGATTACCACTTCGGTATAATCCGGATCATTCAACAATACGTTTACAAGATCTTTCCCGGTAGCTCCTGTAGCACCGATGATCAGCGCTTTCATAATTTTATTTTTTAAGTTACCTGCCGGTTAAACATAACATTAGTTTGCCAATTTTATCATGCCATGCCGTAAATAATTTTCCGAATAACGGTTTATTTTCTTCCTGTAAAACAACCTGCGGCCCATTCACATTAACAAGAACAACCAATCGGAAATCAATTGGTCGCTCTTGCTATTTTATCGCAGTGGTATGCCTATTTCATTGACCTATTTTCAGCAACAGGGCTGATACTGCATGCGGTTGAGACAGGAAGGGCGAGTGGCTCGTATTCACCTCGTAGATTGTTTTGATACCTGCTGCTGCTATCATGCGGTCCTGCAGGCTGGGTGAGATTACTATATCCTGCAGCGTTTTGATATATACTTTTTGGACTGCACCAAAATGTTCATTGGTTAACGTAACCTTGTTGGTAAAGGGAATGGCCGGTTCCGTTCTGTAGTTGGTAAGCACCTTTTCCTTTTCAGCCTCTGCGCCATCATTTATAAAGAGAGATGTAAGGCTGTCACGCTTTACATCCAATGTTAACTGATCGGCAGAAGATATAAGCAATGGGCCAAGTTTTGAATCCGGGTCTGAAAAAGCAAGATCAGTAAGCGCTTGCCCCGACGCGGGAAGGAAAGCGCCGATATAAACCAGCGTGCTGATCTTCGAAGGAATTTTTTCTGCTACATGGGTTATCACCATTCCACCCATGCTATGCCCTACCAGGATGACTTTATCTTCTTCTTTTAAAATTGCATCAATAACCTTATCCCTGTAAACATCCAGGCTTAGGGTATAGGTTGCAGTATTGTCAGAACCATGGCCTGGCAATTCTACCACAATTACTTTATTACCTTTATTTATAAGGTCTGCCTTTACTGCATCCCATACATAAGGAGCCTGCCATGCTCCATGCACCAGCACGTAGGTTTGAGACTTGCTTGCATTAGTTGGATTTTCTGAAGCTAATGACGTGATTGCAATGGCTGCTGACAGCAGCGTTGAAATTGTCTTTTTCATTTTTTTAAATTTTAAATTGTTGTTGCTTACTTTTTTTACGGTGTTCGGCTTGTCAAATTTTTAATTGTTATTTGATTGTTTGAAAACATATACTCCCATGTAGTGGAACAACACTCCTATCGCCCATGCGGGTGTGCTCCATAACGGCCATGGATAAGTTCTGTCGGTGAGATACCATACCAGCCAGATAACAGGCGTTGCTAAAAGAAAAACAAGCAGGTGAATACGAAACCCTTTTTTGGGGTTAATGTTGGCAGCCTGGCCTCTGTTTACTGAATGTGTCATGATTATTGATTTTTATTGTTATGAAATGTTTGCATTATTACTTTAATTGCCCGCCTAACTGTTCAACTTTTTTGAGCCAATTAGTCCGTAGTGTTTCTGTTGACTTTCTTATAAATCCGAAAGTGGAAAAGTTGATGGGCTTGAAGCCAACGTATCCGAATACAACTTTTTTAAGTATGAGATAAAGTGATGCCCGGTGTACGAGGTAGAACCAGAATTTGGGTGTATCCATTGTTACCAGCACTCTCATACTTTTCCCTTTTAATAACTGTTCGGGAAATGTTTTGCCGGAATGATTCTTAAAAGCAAAACCGGGAAGAAAAAGCCTGTCGATAAACCCTTTGGCAATAGCAGGCATGGCACCCCACCAGTTAGGGAAAGCCATTACTACATGGTCAGCCCATTGAAATAATTTTTGTGCTGACACCAGGTCCTCTTCCAGTTGGTCGGCCTTGCCGGTCTTATATCCGTCGGCGAGATTTACATCAAAATTCAGGTCGGAGATGTAAATGGTTTTGCAGGTAGCGCCTGCGCTTTCCGCTCCTTTTTGATAGGCATCCAGTAATGCTTTATTAAAAGATTTTTGAGAAGGATGACCGAGGATGAGTAGTATGTTCTTTGCCATTGCGTATCGTTTTAATTTGATACTGCAAAGCTGTTACATAATGCAAAGGCGCACCTGACACAAATGTGTCAAAAAATATCAGTGGGCTAATTTCTGGCGGATGCGGGTAAGTGTTTGCCGTTCGATACCAAGATAGCTGCAAAGCTGGGATAGTGATATGCGGTTGAATAAGGTTGGATAATGTTCAATAAAATCAAGATAGCGTTCTTCTGCTAATTGAAATATAAAACTTTCTATGCGGGCTTGTTGCCTCTTCAGTATTTCTTCTGCAACCAGGCGCCCATATTGTTGAAAAGCCGGCATCTGTTGATATACCATTTGCAGGTCTTCAAATGAAAGACATACCATCGTAGTTGGTTCCAGACATTGGATAGTATACCGGCTGGGCTTGCGGGTAATAAACGCGGGGTAATGCGTGGCATAATCGCCCTCCGGATAAAAACCAACGGTTATTTCATTTCCTTGCTCATCAATAAAAAAGGAGCGGACCAATCCTTTTGCAATAAAACCTATCGCTTTTTGTACTTTACCTGATTGCAGAAAAAGATCTTTCTTTTTTAATTCTTTAACGGTAAGTAGTGAAGCAAACCGGGCAATTTCATCACCAGATATGTTCGGGCAAATTGCTTTGACTGATTGTATGTATGTGTCTGTTTCGGGTTGCATTTTACTGTTTATATGCTGAGCTTAATTTTACAGGAGAGAGAATAGTATTGTTTTTATTTAATGCTGTCGTAGCCATCAGCCCTTCTATAGTTACGTTTTACTGAATTGATTTCGTCTTTTTCAAGCATTTTTATCAAATCTGATTTTGTATAAATTAATTTCTCATCCCTCACAAAATAATCATCTTTTTGTGGCTTGCTTACAAATCCATTGTATATTAAACTGCCGTGATAAACTGCTACTGAATCACCATTAACAGAAACTATCCTGAGATAATAATAAGCCGGCTTATTATCTACTTCTTCTCTCATGAAGTACACATCGCCCACCCGTGGATTTTCTATGAACTGCCTTTTCTCTTTTTGTGTATTGA
>Ga0207689_10006264_pt1 | contig 10545 bp, 7 predicted proteins | sample KBSMisM52_FD_184312 | JGI IMG/M metagenome (GOLD analysis project Ga0207689, IMG submission 184312) | Miscanthus rhizosphere microbial communities from Kellogg Biological Station, Michigan, USA - KBS Miscanthus M5-2 (SPAdes) (version 2) | ecosystem: Host-associated > Plants > Roots > Rhizosphere... | reverse complement strand
GTTTGGCTTCACCAGTGTGTACCTCGATGAGAAGCTGCTCTGCTCTTTGCGCGATAGCCTCAAACAGCCCAATGCCAACGGCATGTGGCTATACACCACCACGGAACACGTGGAGAGTTTGGCCCGCGAGTTTCCCGAATTGCCGAAGCGGCAGTTGTGGCGATCACGTTCCGGCAACAAAGCCTGGATAGTCCTGGCCTCGCGACTGGAAGGCTTTGAGGAATATGCTTTCAAAGCTTGCGAACTCATTTTGAGCGGGGATCAAAGGATAGGCAGGCTAACGCGCGGCAAAATACATTAAGCTCAGTCGCATTATTTACTTGTAAAGCCGTTCAATTAATGGCAAAGAAACTATCGTCCTCAATGACGCCGCAAGGAGTAACCCTATGTTTCCACAAAAGTCGCTAAGGGTCGTTACTTGTTTAGCGATCGTGCTGTTTTACTTGTCAAGCAGTTTCTATTGTTCGAGTGTTTCTGCTCAAACCGAGCAATCCGTTGAGGAGCTCAAGGCAAAGGTTTTCGAGTTAACCGCGCAAACCAAATACTTTGAAGCCCTGCCACTGCTGGAAAAGCTCGTCGTTGCTGAACCAGACAATGCTCGAATGCATTTCCTTCTCGGTTTCGCACTAATTGCGCACGCCAACAACACCAAGGACACGGACCACGCATAGCATTGAGCAAGCGCGCGCGTGCGTCTTTTGTGAGGGCAAAGGAATTGAATATTGAAGAGCCCGTGGTGGAGGCGCTGATCGCCAGCATCCCCCTCGACGGTTCTTTGGGCCAGTCCTTTTCCGAGAACATCGCGGCCAACAGTTTGATGACGCAAGCAGAAGCGTTTTTCTCTCAAGGTAAACTCGACGAAGCGCTCGGTAACTATCAGAAGGCCCTCAAGCTTGATCCCAGGCTTTATCACGCTGCGCTTTTTTCCGGCGATGTGTTTGTGTCGAAGGAGGACTTCGCCAAAGCCGAACTCTGGTACCAAAAAGCGATCGAAATTGATCCGACCAAAGAAACGGCCTATCGCTATTCGGCTACGCCCTTAATGAAGCGTGGTAAAACGGCGGAAGCGCGCGACCGTTATATCGAAGCCTTTATCACCGAACCTTACAACAAGTTTGCGGTCGCCGGCCTGGTACAATGGGCGCAAGCTACCAACACCAATCTCGCCCATCCGGCCATCGACATGCCCACCAGCGTAAGCTGTGATGAAAAGGGTGACGCAAAGGTAAATCTGGATGCGAGTGCGTTGGGAGGGGACGATGGCTCATTCGCCTGGATCTCTTACGGTGCGACTCGTTCTAAATGGCACAAAGAAACCTTTGTGCAAAAATATCCCGGCCAGAAGTATCGTCACAGTTTGGCGGAGGAAGCTGAAGCCTTACGCAGTGTGATAACTCTGGCAACGTCTGATAAAAAACCGAAGACCTTGAGTCCGGCGCTCGTAAAACTGAAAAAACTTAACGACGAAGGCCTGCTCGAGGCATACATCCTTTTGGCAAAGCCAGACGAAGGAATTGCGCAGGATCACCCGGTCTACCTAAAAGAGAATCGGGAAAAGCTACGCCGGTATGCGGTGCAGTATGTAGTTACCGGCGGCGGAAACTGGCAAAAGTTTTAGTCCTGCCGTTAAAAAGAAAGAGGCGGGCTGTTAATCGCCCGCCTCTTCATACAGTTCCACTAGAACCTGAATCAGGGAGTGGTCTTCTTAGCTTCTGCGTCGTCCTTCTTTTTGATATAGACCTCGCCTCGCGGCACCATGCCCGCTTTATTGGCCAGCGCAAACAATACCGAGTCGACCAGATCTTTGTTATCAAGACGAAAGCTGGTTACGCCGGACACGCGCGTATCGGGGTCACTATATTGCAACGTCAGATAACGCACCTTCGTCTTGATCAGGCCAATCGGCCAGCCGAGATAAGGAACGACTTGCCCAATGGTAGCTGCGGTTGGCCGCCGTTTCTGGGTGTCGGCAAACGCCGAGGTTACGGCATTGTAAGGAATAAAAAACAGATCCTTATTTTCCTTACGGAAAAGAAGACGTTGGTTAGTGTCGTCATAGCTGAGCACGCCTTCCATGGTCTTGTTGTAGCCGAAGATGCCGCCCTCATATTTCGCGTTCATAGTTTGCGGAGCGGCAGCCGGGGTCGCCTTCGTGGCGTCTTTCGGCGCGTCTTTTTCCACTACCCGCGGACGCTGCGCGCAAACTGCCGCCGCCATGAAAACCGTTAACAAAAGCATTCCAATAAACTTCATTCCTTACCTCCAACGAATTCTGACTATTTTGCGAATGGCCGCACTCGCTCAGCCGCTTCTTTGAAATCCGTATCGCTCGGCGCCAGACTCAAACCTTTCTCATAGACGGTTAAAGCCTTCGCATACTGTTTGGTTATTTCGTAAGCATAACCGAGCTCACGGAGGACGTTAACGTCATCAGGCGATTTCTGAGCAGCAGTTTGTAACGCCGCGATCGCCTTGGGGAAATTCTTCGCGCGTGATTGAGCAATTCCCAGTAGATAAAAAGTTACACCCTTGGCATCAGGCGCTAAGGTGGCTCGTTCCAGAGCGGCTGCGGCACGCACATACTGTTCAGAACCAATCAAGGCCTGTCCAAAGAGTGTCACGGCCTCAGCGTCAGTTCTAACTTTGATCAAACCCTCACCGGCCCGCACTGCGCTTAAATAGTCCGCGGATGCTTTCGCCGGATCTGAGTTCAGCGCGGCGCGGCGCAAGTACACTGATGTCAGTAACGTCCAGGCAGCAGCAAAACGAGGATCATTGACAGTCGCACGATTGAGGGAAGCGATGGCGCTATCCAAATCGTTTTTGCCAACGGCAATCTGCCCCAGATAGAAAAGCGACAAAGTATCTTTGGGGTTTGCCTTTACCACGGCCGTAAAGGTTTTCTCCGCGTCCAGGGGTTTGCCGGTTTTGTATTCGGACAGACCACGAAAATAAAGCAACGACGGATCAGGTTCAGCGCCTGGTCGCGAGGTAGCTGCGATCAGTAAAGGCAAAGCGCGATCGAATTTTTCAGAAAGCACATAAGCCTGGGCCAAGGCATCATCCGTGTTCGGATCCTGGCGCTTGGCGACTTCCTGCAGGTTGCGGGCTTTCTCTAAATCCTCTATGGCCGGATCGTATTGCTTGAGACTCAACTCAGCAAAGCCGGCAATTTTCCACGCCTCGGCATCATTAGGATACTGCGCCGCGATCGACTTGGCCTCCGCGGCTGCCGCTGCGAATTGTTTTTGTTGCAGCAGTTGGTAAGCGTGTGTGGTGTCGCCGGTGCCTACGGTATTGACCACGGGCTTGACCGGTTGCACATCAATTAGTGGACGGCTGGAATTGTTTTTCGCGGTCGGACTCGGCTTGGGTTCCGGTCTCAATAGCGGTTCTTCCTCCGGCTTCGCGGGTTGCGGCTTTACCCGGCGCGGCCGGCTTGATTGAGCAAAAACAGCTCCGCCTAAGACAATCAGGCACAGACTTAATGCGAGTACGCGGTAAAAAAGTCGATTAGTCATAGATAATTCTTCCGGGGAGAGGCTTAATTCGAGGCAAATAGAGCGCTTCCGAAAGACATAGTTTCCGATGCCGCGGGCGTCTCTTTAGTTTGCTGAGTTCACCCCTTGCCAGGACAAAGACCACTAACTAAGCCTACTAAGTAAACGGGCAAAAGAAAAGCGACCGGCCACCGCTGGCCGATCGCTCTTAGTACAGGATTCCGGTTCGTCCGGTTCTAGAAGTTCAATTTCAATCCAAATTGAAACTGCCTGGGATCGTACGAAGCCGTTGGCCGGCTGTAGTAACGGCCGTTGCCGGCGCGCTGAGCAAAGTTATTGACATCGCTAAACAGAGGCGATGCGGAAGCTTCGTTGAAGCGATTGAACATATTGAAGCCTTCGGCAATCAGATCCAAGCGGGCGCGTTCGCCCAATCGTACTGATCTCATAACGCGCAAATCAAGCGATGCGAACTTGTGCGTGATTCCCATGTTTCGTCCGAGGCTGCCGTTTCCGAAGAATGGCGGCAGAACGAGCGTCCCGTTCGAAGTCACGCTGGGCCGATCGTTGGAGCTCTGCTGATCACCATTGGTATCAACGCCGGTGATGATATTGAACGGACGTCCAGTGCCAACTTCCAATATGGGGGCGATAGTGAAATCAGACAGAAAGCGATGAAACCCGCTGTCTGAGCTACGCCACTCTCCGGGCGAAGTGACGATAGCGCTGAACACGTAACGGAGGCGTTGATCGAAAAGTGAGTCGGCCCGATCCGCGCGGAAGTTCAGGTTGTTTTGCGGTTTGAGCAAAGTCTGCAAGTCCGAAGAATCGTCGATCGAGTGGGCCCAGGTTAAGGACGCCAGAAACTGAAAGTTATTCGCGAAGCGGCGCTTCAGATCAAGGTTCAAGGCGTGATAAGTCGAGTTGCCTTCCGAGAGCTGTGCGCTAACGTCGCCGAAGGGCGAAATTACGCCGGGCGTGCGCAGAGTGTTGTTCGCGCCAAGCAAGGCATTAAACGTTGCCGGCGAGAGTCCAGTCAGTGCCTGAACAAAGAAATAGTTTGGCGCGTTGGGCCGGAAGAAGTTCGCCGCAATTGGCGACACGATGCCCTGCCCGGCGGCGTTCCGACCTAGAATGCCGGGAATAACAACCGTGAAGCCCAGCGGGCAAGCCGCGCTCGGAGCACAGTTACTGGTGGGCAACGAGAAGAACTGTGCCGAAGTCGGGTCAGGCGGCGCGACGCTAAAGAAGCGACGGAAGTTTTCAATCAGCAGATCATTGCGCATCAAATTAATGTCGCGAGGATGCGGCAAGTGATGCGCGCCGACAAAGATATAGTTCGCTGAGAGCGACATATCTTTCGAAAGCTGTCGTTCCACCGAGAAGTTGCCCTGATTGGCATACGCATATTCAAAGTTTTTGTCGGGGAAAAGCGTGAAGGGGAGAATCGTTCCGAATCCGGGGAACGTCTGATCGTTGAAACGCTGGCGTCCGAATTGATATTGCGCACTCGAGGCGGCACCGGGGGTGCAGTTAACGCCGGGGATGGCACCGGGGAAGTTGCAGACGACGACCGTGCCCTGGAAGATCTGCGCCGCATTAAGAAACGTTGTCGGCGCCGGATTGTTAAATGTAAGCGTTGCCTGTTGCTGCTGCGCAGCGTCTGCGATATCGGAGTTGAAAGCAATTGCCAGGAGCGGGTGGTCATAGAAGAGGCCAAAGGCGCCACGAATCACTGTCTTGCCGTTGTTTTGGGGATCCCACGCAACCGCCAATCTTGGAGCCCAGTTATTCTTGTCGCGCGGAAAGCCCTGTTGCACGCCCATCGCGTCCTGGGCTGCTAAAAGGTCTGCTTGCGAAAGCGTGATGCCGGACAAAGGATCTCTAAACTGTGCCGCCGGCGGAATTGCCTGTGTCAGTTCATAGTCGTAGCGCACGCCGTAGTTCAGCGTCAGGTTTGGTCTGATTTTCCAGGAATCCTGAGCAAAAAACGCCATTGGCTGGTTTTTTAGCTTGCTGACCGGATTGCCGAAACCCTGGACATAAACCGAGGGGATACCGAGTCCATAAGACTGCACCGGAGTAAAGTTTGGCGGTGTTTGTCCGTTGGGCGCAGTCGGCAAAGTGGGCGCAAGAGTACGAGCGGAAAACTCGCCGAAGTTGAAGAGTCCGGCAAAGTTTAGTTCGAAGACCGCCGAAGGAATTCTAACGAAAGCTATATCTCCGCCAAACTTGAACGAGTGGTTGCCGGCAACAACGCTGAGATTATCGGTCCATTCATATCGAGTTTCAGTGCGAACCACCGGAGAAAAGAGTTCCCGGCCGATGAACGCGGCGCCGGTGATGTTGAAAGCAACCGCTTCTTTGTTCTGCGAGGTGAAGGTCGCCCGCCGCTCGCCGAAATTGAACCTGGCTTCGTTTACCATGTTGCCGCCGAGCGTCGAGGTCAAACTTGCGACGATTGTAGAATCGATCAGGTTCGAAATGCCGGTACGAGAAAAATCGTTCTGGCCCAGCGACTGGTTCTGAGATTCCACCTGAATTCCTGTAATGCGACTGGGGTTGTAACCGCCGCGAATAGTGAATTGATGGTTCTTGGTAATCAGGTGATCGATGCGTATTGAATTGAACGTTGTCCGCTCTACAATCGGAAAGATCCTCTGTAAATCATTTAACGGACGAAACGCGATCGGCAAACCATTGGTGCCGGTGGTGCCAACCGGGACGGGCGCGCCCGTCAAAAGGAATCGACTTCCGATTACCTGACCGGCAGCAATCGCGCCGCCGGCGCTTAGCAGCGGGTTGGTCCCTGTAAGTCCGGTTGTACCACCGCTCGACGCCAGATAAGCGTAGTTAACGGCGGCGCCCGCCAAAGCCGCGTTGCCGCTCCCCAGCAAGCTGCCGATGTAGCTTACCTGCGCTGGGGTTAAGTTGCGGAATGTCTGTGTGCCGAGACCGGTAATGGGTATGGCTATCGAGCCGCCGAGTCCTTGCGCAACGTTGCTGGTAAAGAAACCCGACTCGTCACGCCGTCGTTGTTCGAAAGCGAAGAAAAAGAAAGTACGATCCCGATCCAGCGGGCCACCGAGGGTAACGCCGTATTGAGTTCGCCTGAAGTCTGGTTTCGCTATCGGCGCAAACGGATTGCGCGCCTGGAAACTCTTGTCTCGGAGAAAGCCAAAAATGTTTCCGTGGAAATCATTGGTGCCACTCTTGGTGACAACGTTGACGATACCGCCGGAAGATCGTCCAAACTCGGGCGCAAAAGAATTTGTCACCACCTGAAATTCCTGAACCGCTTCCTGAGAAACAGTCGAGCGCGAGGCGTTGACTGAATTGTCGGTATTGTCAGCGCCGTCAACCTGGACCAGGTTCGAGCGGCCACGTTGACCGCCAAAGTTCAAACCAGTGGTGGGCGCGGGTCCAATCGGGCGGCCGTTATCGCGTCCGACGGTAGAGGTTGTCAGCGCGAACGCCAGATAATTTCTTTCATTGATCGGAAGATTCTCGATACGTTGCAGATCAACGGTAGTGGCGATGGCCGTTTTGGAAGTCTCCACCAACTCTGCGGTGGCACCGGAGACAGTTACCACTTCGCTCACCTGGCCCACTTCCAATGCGATGTCCAGATCTGCTCGTTGACCGACCGTAAGTTTCACGTCAGGCAAAACAGATTTCTTGAAGTTTGCCGCCTCTACGGTGACTTCGTAGTCGCCCGGCACGAGGTTGACAATCAAATAGCCGCCATCGTCGTTTGACGTAGTCGTCTTGCTGGTGTTGGTGCCGACGTTACGAGCCGTCACGGTTGCGCCATTCACCACCGCCCCGCTTTGATCGCGAACGACGCCCTGCAAGTCGGCGGCGTTGGATTGCGTCTGCCCAAGAACGATGCCCGAACCGAAAACTGCGGTCACGAGCAAAAAGAAAGCGAGGCGAATCGAAGGGTTAAGCCACTGCGTAGAGGACGCAAACATTGGTGTTTCTCCTTAGCTAAGTTTGGGACGCTGACGACCAAGGTAAGAACCGGACGCTATCGGGCGATTAGAGACGCTCCGCCTTTTTACTCCAAAAGCTCCCATCTGGCAAGCATTTATCTGCTCATCGATTACAGTGTTGCGAAGGCGCGAGGGCAAAAAATATTGGAATTGATCAGATGCCGGAGGCCCTAACTTCGTGGCTGCTTGAATGACGAGTGGCCCGAGCAAGTTTCCGCCGCAGAGTTGCGCTTGTCCCGGAAAGAAGTATGGCCGCTTCAGCGAGATTGGGGAAAAATGCTGCGCGTCGGAGCAGGCCTGAGACGCGCAAACGGCTCGCGAAACGTCGCTGATATTCTGCTTCGTAGTTGGTAGCGAGTGACTGAAAGCCATTACCGCGCCGTAGTTGCGAAAGACTTCGCGCGACCGCTTCCGCAGCAACTTGCCCGCTCTCAAGTGCCATCAGCATGCCGCTGCCGGTAAACGGATCGATGAAAGCGGCGGCGTCTCCTACCGTTAGTAACCCGAGAGCGGGTGCCAATGTCCGCCGACCAAAGCGCTCGAGCGACACACTAAGCCAGGGCGTACTTGCTGAGGCTTCAGCCAGCGTGTACTTAGCGCGAGAATTTTTCATCACTACTTCACGCAGCACGATTTCGGGATTCGAGTTATAACGGCGGACATCATTTGCCGCGACAATAAAACAGAGGTTGCTCACGCCGCCTTCAATCGCGCTCAACCCTCCATAACCGCGCTTGTAGAAATAGATTTCGCAGGCACCCGCCGCCACCCGGGCACCTTTCAAATGAGCTTTAAACGCTACCAGCGGATTGATGTGCTTTCTTTGATTCGGGCGCGGCGGATCCAAATGACGGGCCAGGCTGCGGGTCCTGCCGGTCGCATCCACAGTAACCAGCGCTTCATAATCTTGCGTTGCGTCGCCGTTCTTCACGCGAATGCCGTGCACTTCTTCGCGCTCGCAGAGTAGTCGCGAGGCATGTGCCTCTTCCAGCACCACCACGCCCGCGTTCTTTGCTCGCTGGAGAAGTTGATGATCCATCTCGCTGCGACTCAGGCCCAGCGCTTGTGCACCCGACATAAACCATTCGCTCGGCACAGCCACGCTGTTGCCATGCCGTGAATAAAAAACCGTTTCCGATACCGCAGCACCGCCGGCTGCGCTCATCTGATCCATAACACCCAGTCGTTTGAAGTGTGTCAGACACTCCGGAGAGATAAACTCACCGCAAAGCTTTGGTCGCGGAAACTTCTTTTCTTCAATGAGCAACACGCGCGCCCCCGTCAACGCCAACTGAATCGCCGCGCTTGAGCCTGCGGGACCCGCGCCCGCGATGGCTACGTCAAAAGTGTTTGCGGAAGGCATCATCAGGTTGCGGCATCAAGCCGCGAGCACCACGCGATAAGGAAAATGTCGCTCGACACGTGCGTTATCAAGTCCGGCACGCCTTGCCAGGTCTAACATCTCTTCCGGTGTAAAACTTCGCAGGATCGACAGCGCGCCATCCTCCCGAATAAGGCGATTGTGCAAAAACAAGCGGCCGATAGTTGTGTAAAAAAAGTAAGCCACCGGGTGCCGGTGAAGATCTATCACGAAAATACCGCGAGTCGATACCCGGCTTAGCTCGCGGAGAATGCTTATGACATCCGCATTCTTGAAATGGTGGGCAAAGAGCGAGCACAGCGCGTAATCAAACTGACCATCCACAAATGGGAGGTGAAAAGCGTCGCCACGAAGAGCGGTGATTTCCGGGAACGTTGTGGCTCGCTCGGCGATAGCCTTTGCGGACCGCGCGTTTAGTTCAACTCCGGTGAGCTGTGCTTTTCGTTTGCTAATCCGCGCCCACTCAGCGACGACACTCAGCAGCTCGCCCGAACCTGCGCCAACGTCGACTACAGAAAAGGCCTGCAAATCTTGTTTTCCGATTTCATTCAGCAGGGAATCTTTGAGCGCGCTGGCGTCACCTAACCAGCGATTGACGCGTTGAAGTTCAACAATGCATCCTTCGTATTCTTCGGCCGTATAGTCACCTTTATCGAGGTGCTCAAGCTCCAGACTGCGCTGGCGAAACTGATTGAACATAGGTTTGGCAACATGATAACAGTCTCGACGGCGCGCTCTAAACTGATCTGAGATCTCAAATTTCAAATCCCATAAACATCTGAGAACTCAGATTTCAGATATGAAATTCCAATCGAGAACCTCGGTCTACGTTTGTCGGCGGCTTTGAAGTCTGGAATCATTGCCACATGGCAAGTAATTCCGGCGCGGTCTCCGAAATTTTTTTCAATCCACGGCACGTGGGAGAGGCCGGCGAACCCAGGTTCATTGGACGGTCCGGATCGTTTCAATGTGGCGCGATCCTGCGCGTCTCTTTGCACATCGACGAAGCGCAACGAATTACCGAAGCCAAATTCAAAGCAGCAGGTTGCAGTGTGCTGGTTGCCGCAACTTCGTTGTTAATTGACAATGTGATCGGGAAAACGACGGGCGAAGCTGCGGCCGCCGCGCAACATCTCGACCAGTTGGCAGAAACACTCGGCACCTTGCCCGCGGACCGAAATGAGTGTGTGCTGCTGGCCTGTGAAGCGCTGGTTTCGGCCATCCGCAGCTATAGCGATTCGACGCGCGATGAATGGGAAGGCGATGAAGCTTTGATCTGTACCTGCTTCTGCGTTTCGGAACGCACCATCGAACGTGAGATTCAAGCGAATGCTTTGCGAACCATCGACCAGGTGACTGCAGCCTGTAGCGCCGGCGGCGGTTGCCGTTCATGTTACCCTTTGATTGAAGACATCCTCGAGGAGGTAAATGGTAAATGGTGATCTGGTCGTCTATTCACCACTTACCATTCAGTATCTACCAAACCAATGATCTATCTCGATAACAACGCCACCACCCCCGTCGCGCCTGAAGTATTCGCGGCAATGCAGCCTTATCTGACGGAAGCCTACGGCAATCCATCTTCAGCACACTCCCTGGGCCGGCAAATGAAGGCCGCTGTCGAACACGCTCGCGAACAGGTTGCCGCTCTGCTTGGCGCCGGGAGTAG
>Ga0207689_10006262_pt1 | contig 10547 bp, 6 predicted proteins | sample KBSMisM52_FD_184312 | JGI IMG/M metagenome (GOLD analysis project Ga0207689, IMG submission 184312) | Miscanthus rhizosphere microbial communities from Kellogg Biological Station, Michigan, USA - KBS Miscanthus M5-2 (SPAdes) (version 2) | ecosystem: Host-associated > Plants > Roots > Rhizosphere... | reverse complement strand
CATTATTCAGGTCGTGTCACGGGAGAGACTATGGAGCTTGAGGTGCGATTGGAAGGTTCGTCCAAACCAATCTTCGACCTCGAGTTAACCCGCGGCAAGCAGGGCAAGGTCACAAAATGTTATTGACTCATACTGTCTTTTCCCGCCTGGACGATTTCGAAAGCTCAGTCACTCAAATCGAACACCGGCTACTAGCACTCCCCGTATTTTTTTATTTACATAACGATCTTTCGAAGATATAGTCCTCACATTCTTCAAGGTAACGAGTGCCAGCCAGTCTCCCCTTACTGTCCAGCCGTTGGCAAAGTCACCCAAACTGAAAACGCGTAAATTACCTGGATGGCGAAAATCTGGCTTCTCCCTAACCTGAGTCGTTACATTTACCTCCTCGATGAACTGAACAACATCATCCGCAAGATCAATTAGGAAAAAACTGACAAGGAGTACAGGCATGAAACGAAGAACCGCATGGGTTTCCATTACGCTGTTGGTAATGTTCCTATCCTTACTACTCATTCCAATAAGCCACGCCACGCGCTCGAATCGAGTCGCCGCGGTTGATAAGCAGCAGCCCCAGGGCGGACTTGATCTTAAGCGCATGGCTAAGCTGAACCTCCCCACCATTCAGCGCGACCAAACAGCGCGTTCACTGAAGCCGATTTCAGGAAAAGCTGTCGGTTTTGCCGTGTCGGATCCGGTCAGGGAACTGGCCGGCGCCTCAACGCTGGAAACTGACGCGAAAGAGGCCGCTGAAAGCGTAGAGCATGAAAAGAATGAGCTGAATGCGCGGGAAACCAAAAGCCAACGGCCGGAGGCCGCAAAGATTCCCTCACTCGACGCAGCGCTGAAGGATCTGAAGCCGATCGAGTCTGAGACGCCAAGCCTGCCGTCGCTGAACTTCGATGGCATAGCTGATAGCGATAATATCCCCTTAATCGGTGGAACGGTTGCGCCTTCAGATCAGAATCTCGATGTCGGACCCAATGATGTAGTGCAAACGGTTAACGACGCTTTTCGCATTTGGGACAAGAGTGGCAATCCCCGAACCGCGCCCACGCTGATCAGCAAGTTGTTCACCAAGCTCGGTGGCATTTGCGCTAACGCCGACCGGGGCGATCCGGTGGTGCTTTACGATCGCATGGCGGATCGTTGGTTTATCACCCAGTTCGCCTTCTTAGGCGCAGGCCAGGCACCACCGTTTCACCAGTGCGTCGCCGTCTCGCAGAATGGCGACCCGTCGGGCTCTTATTATGCTTACGACTTTGTGACCCCTGGTGCAGAGTTTCCCGACTACGGGAAATTTGGTGTGTGGCCTGACGGCTATTACATGACCGTCAACCAGTTCACCGAGCCCGGCGATAATTTTAACGGCGTCGGAATGTACGCGCTCGATCGACAGAAGATGTTGGTTGGAGACCCTACTGCGGGTTTTATCTATTTCAACCGGAATGGAACGGACTTTCCCGAGTTTTTCAATTCCACGCTGCCTTCGGATCAGGATGGGTTGGAAGCCCCACCGCCGGGCGCTCCCAACGTTTTCGCTTACTTGATCTCGGATGAATTCGAAGGGCCGCCATACAATGTGGACGCACTTAGGCTGTTCGACTTCCATGCCGATTTCGTGAATCCGGGGAATTCAACTTTTACTGAAAGGCCTGAAAGCCCGGTTCCGGTTGCCGCTTTCGATCCGCGCAGCGCTCCGTCAAATAGGGATATCAAGCAACCGGCCCCAGCCACGGCTACGGACGCGCTCGATTCTATTCAGTACCATCTGATGTATCGCCTCCAATACGTAAACCGGGGCGGCATCGAAACTCTGGTATCCAGCACAACCGTAAACGTTAGCGGACTAGCTCCGACGACTCTCGCAAACTATCAGGCCGGTGTCCGCTACTTCCAACTTCAGCGAAGCACACCCGGCGGCCCGTTTCTGCTATATGACAATGCGACTTTTTCACCGGATGCCGGCACCCCTGCTACCGGTTTGAATCGTTGGCTGCCGAGCGCGGCCATCGACCACATGGGAAATCTCGCCGTGAGCTACAGCACCTCGAGTACCACCGTTTTCCCATCGATCGCCTATGCCGGCAGAGACTTTAATGCTCTTGGCGGTTTGACCGGTGAATTAACAATGTTCGCCGGCACAGCCGTGCAGTTGGGCAGCTCTAATCGCTGGGGCGATTATCAGTCTCTGCAGGTTGACCCGTCGGACGACTGTACCTTCTGGACCACTAATCAGTATTACAACGTCAACAGCTCCTTTAACTGGCGAACCAGAATCGGGCGCTTCAAGTTTCCTACCTGTTCTGCGCCGCCGCAGGGAACAATAAGCGGAACTATCACAGCCTGCGATTCGGGCGTTCCTCTGGAGGGTGCGATCATCGAGCTCTCCAATGGCTTTTCAACGACTACTAAGGCCGACGGTACCTACTCTTTCAAGGTAGCTCCGGGAACTTATACGGCCACGGTGAAAGGAAATATCAACCGGGACTGCACGCCAACCACCAGCACTGTTGTAACGGTGAGCGACGGTAACACAACCACCTACAACGCCTGTCTGGATGGAGTTGCGAAGCTGGTAGTCGATAAGTCGAATCCCACCGCGATCGTAGTTGCGGGCGGCAACGGCAACGGGATCATCGACCCGAATGAGTGCAACACCCTGACGGTGCAGCTTGATAACATTGGTTGCGCGCCGGCTAGAAACATTACTACGACGCTAAGCACGTCGACTCCGGGTGTCACTGTCACCCAGTCGCATTCGCCTTACGCCGACATTCCAATCGATGGGAACGGAACCAATATCGTTCCGTACTCGGTAAGCACTGGCGCGGGCTTTGTTTGCGGTACGCCGGTCGATTTTACGTTGACCGTAAACTTCACTGGCGGCAGCACGGTCAATACATTCAGCATCCCAACCTGCACTGAGACACAACCATCGCAGACAGTTAATGGCAGTCTCGATCCAGCTGATCCTGATACCACTCAGGGAAGGCTGGGACGTAACGGCCTGGTAAACACCTGCGCCGCGCCAAAAGCATGTCCGGGCGCACTCGGTGCCGGCGGCAGATCATTCGACACGGTGTCGTTTGTTAACTCTGGCCCGGTCTCAGCTTGCGCGACCATCACACTCGCATCAGCCGGCGGCGCTGGCCTGATAGCCGCGTCATACCTGGACAGTTACAATCCGGCTGACACTACCTTCTGCAACAACTACCTGGGCGACCCGGGAGGTTCAAACACCAACGTGAGCTGGGAGGCGACTATTCCGGCCGGCCATACACTGGTAGTCGCAATAATGGAGGTTAATGCCGGCACTGCGGCGACGCCCTACAGCGTCACTGTCTCCGGCTTGAGCGCACCATCACCTGCCGGTAATGGTGAATGTCAGGTGTGTTCAATCACGCCATTGCCAGATATCACTGTGGCCAACGATCCGAATCAGTGCGGCGCAGTTGTCACTTTCCCGGCGCCGACGACCTCCGGTACCTGCGGCGTCGTCAGCGTCAGCCCTGCCTCGGGATCTTTCTTCCCGGTAGGCACTACAACCGTCAACGTCACCACGACATCGGGGGCAAGCGACAGCTTTACGGTTACGGTGAATGACACTCAACCACCTACGATTACCTGCCCCGATAACATAATTGCACAGGCAGCGCCTGACGCCACTTCAGCAGTGGTGAACTACACGGCCACGGGTGCTGACAACTGCCCGGGCTTTGTACTTAGCTACAATCCGGCTTCCGGTTCCACCTTCCCGCTGGGGACAACAACTGTCACGGCTACCAACACGGACGCGTCCGGCAACACCGCGACTTGTACGTTTACCGTAACCGTCAACCAACAACAGACCATTCAGTTTAATGCTCCGGCGCTTAACGTTCCGGAGAACGCACCAGCAGTTAACCTGATAGTAACCAGGACCGGTGGCAGTGTTGGCGCTGCGACTGTCGACTACGCAACCAGCGACGGCACGGCGACACAGAAGGGCGACTACACCATTAAGCTCGGCACGCTTAAGTTCGCGGATGGTGAAACGTCGAAGATTATCTCCGTGCCCATTGTCAACGATGTCTTTGTTGAGGGTGATGAAACGTTTACGGCGACCCTTAGTAATCCTACGGGCACCGGTGTCTCCCTTGGCAGCCAATCAACGGTCACCGTGACGATCATGGATGACGACGTTACGGCTCCAACGTCGAACCCGATTGATGACGCGCAGTTCTTCGTACGTCAGCATTATCTCGACTTCCTTAACCGCCAACCGGACAGCTCGGGCCTGACTTTCTGGTCAAACATAATCACCGCTTGCGGCGCGGATGCTAACTGCACAAGCGCAAAGCGCGTTCAGGTATCGGGCGCGTTCTTCCTGTCAATTGAATTTCAGGAGACCGGGGCCTTCGCCATCCGGACTCAACGGGCTGCCTTTAGCAGGAAGTCTGCTGAGCCGGCGACGCGGCTCACTTACCTTGAGCTGATCCGCGCTCAGTCACAACTTGCGGAAGGTGTCATCGTTGGTCAGCCGGGGGCCGAGGCGGCGCTTGAGGCTAACAAACAGGCTTACGCCCTGGCGATAGTCAACAGCGCGGCATTCATTACGAGGTACGCGGCTGCAACCACCGACGCTACGTTTGTGGATGCACTGTTCGCCTCTGCCGGCGTCACCCCAACCGCCACGGAGCGTTCCGACGCTATTGCTGCATATGACGCCCAGGGAACCGCTCCCCTGGCGCGAACAGCAGCGCTACGTTCAGTCACGGATTCGAGTTCGGTGCGGACGGCGGAGTTCAGCCCGGCGTTTGTACTGATGGAATACTTTGGCTATCTGAGACGTAACCCAACAGATGCGCCTGACGTGGACGATAGTGGTTATCAATTCTGGCTCGCCAAGCTCATTGCATTCGGTGGCGACTTCCAGAGTTCGGACATGGTCAAGGCTTTCATCACCTCTCCGGAATACCGCCACCGCTTCGGGCCGTGAGAGGCAGCGCCGCGTTAAGCCATGAGTATTGCTTAATGGGTGGGTTCAAAAGAAGTAGTGGAAACAAAGCTCGCGACTTTACGTTGCGAGCTTTGTTCTTTCGTAGTGAGGTCGCAAACAACCTCGGTTCATTTCCTCGCACTTCCAGTATTGCTGTATATTTCAAACCCTGAATTTGGAAGAAGCAAATCGCCGAAATCTCAGAATAAATGCTTGAATCTACATTGCCCTCACGTGTACTCTGTGATCCAAGGTCAAATTTGTCCAAATTCAACTTGCCAATTTTCTCCTATAAGAAATTGAACGAAATGCCAGCCCTTCGACGCCGCTTATTTGGGTTTGCCGGACACTTATCGAAATGACGGGAATCCAGGGCAACCTCTCGACAATGAGTGTTTCTGATCTGCTGCAATTCCTGGCAGTGGGCCGGAAGACTGGCAGATTGAAATTCGATCGGACGAAAATCGTCAAGGAAGTCTACCTCGAGAGCGGACTGATTATTGGCGCTACCTCCAACGATCCGAAAGAGTATCTGGGCCAGCTTCTCATTCATTACGGTAAGCTCGATGAGCCCCAACTCAGAGCCGCCTTGCAAAAGCAGAGAGAAGGCGGCGGCAGGTTGGGCGAGATCCTGGTGTCGACCGGGGTCCTGCCTCATGAAGACGTGTTGCAGATCTTACGCATTCGAACCCTGGACATAATTTACGATCTGTTCCTCTGGGAAGACGCCCACTTCGAGCTCTTCGCTGATGAGGCCCCGCCTGATTATTTCGTGCGTATAGAAGTGCCGACGACGAAGGTCATCATGGACGGCGCCTACCGAATCGATGAGTGGCAACGCTATCGCGCGCTGATACCTTCCGATCGTTGCTTATTGGAACTGGGTCCTGGCTGGACGTCGCAACTAAACGCGAGCAAAGAGGTTCGCCAAATACTGTTTTTCGTGGAGAAGAAAATGTCAGTAGCTGAAATCAGCTACAACATGCACGCTTCGCCGTTTCATGTTTACGGGCTGCTTTACGATCTGGTGAATCAGGGAATTGCGCGGGTAGCGGGTGACGCACCGGAGAGTTTCCAGGCGCCACAAGTTCCACCAGACATACAGGAGACAATTCCGAATTTACTGGAGGCAGCGCAGACACAAATCAAGGCCGGCGACGGCGAATCAGCCCTTGCTACTGTTCAGACTATCCTGGAGCGAGAGCCTAACAATTCGGAAGCGCGTACTCTGCTGTTCACAGCGGAGGAGTCAGTCATCATGCAGCTTTACGCGGCTCCTTTGCTGCCAAACGCAGTGCCAAAACTTGCAATGTCAGAGGTCGGTCTAACGCAGCAAACCCTGGAGCCTCAGGAAGCTTTTGTGCTCTCGCGCATCAACGGTGAATGGGACGTTAAATCGATCCTCTCGATTTGCCCGTTCAAGGAGGTTGATAGCCTGCGAATGATAAAGACCTTACTCGAGCGACAAATCATCAGCTTTTGACAGTTGTCGATCACTCAAACTGAGGGAAGGAGAGCTAAACCAATGCGACTCCTCATTCTTGTTTCGATCCTGCTGATATCAGGCTTGTGCGCTTACGCCCAAGCGCGGCAAACACATCCGGAACCGGCCAGCGCGAAAACCTCCTCTGTTACTGCTTCCAAGAAGCCTGTGCTGAGATCTCCCCTTGAGACTAAGCTTTCAGGCGTGTGCGGTCAGTGGGCAGAATATTGGCGGCAAAAGAAGCTCGACGCTGTAGTCGCGTTGTACGCGCCGGAGGCTGTCTTCCTGACTGGCACCGGAGACAGGTTTAGCGGCCGCGAAGCTATTCGCGCGATCTTCAAAACCGCTATGGAGGGTCACACCTCTGAACTCACGCCGCGCAGTCTGGTTACCGAAGTCTCTGGGAATCTCGCTTACGATAGCGGTGACTATCTGGAGACCATGACGCCGGCTTCGGGTGTTGCCAAAACAGAATTGAAAGGAAACTACGTCATCGTTTTCAAGCGCCAGGGCAATGGGAAGTGGCTTATCATTGAACATGTGTGGACAGATAAGCCGGCGCAGTAACCTGAACACACAAGTGATTGGCTGGGATCGCGGTCCGGCACGCAATGAGCGCAAAGAGCGAAAACGAAGTTAAGGCGGCCTACAACACCTGCACGCCTGCGGCGCGTTGCGGGCGCGACGCCCGCGGTCCCAGCAACTCACTTGAAGCTTGGTAACGATGTTTGTTGATTCACATGCGCACATAGATGGTGCGGAGTTTGACACCGATCGCGACGAAGTTATTCAGCGGGCCCGCGATGCCGGAGTGTCGGCTATTCTCAACATTGGCACCGGCGATCCAAATAGCGGTGCGCTGGAGCGCGCGGTTGATCTAGCCGAAGCTCACTCAGATGTCTACACAGCGATTGGGATCCATCCTCACGACGCTCGCTTGTTCGATGATGAAGCCGAACAACTGATCCTCAAGTTAATTAGCCGAAGCTCGCGCGTTATCGCCTGGGGCGAAATTGGACTGGACTTTCACTACGATAATTCACCGCGCGAGGTGCAGACAAAAGTCTTCCGGCGACAGCTGCAGCTCGCCAGAGAGGCCAACCTCCCCGTGATCATTCACACTCGCGAAGCAGAAACGGAGACCATAGACATTCTCAAGTCTCTCGGTCCTACGGCCGGCCCTCCCGGCATCATGCACTGTTTCAGCGGAAGCAGTTGGCTGGCAAAACAGGCGATTGATTTGGGCTTCTACATTTCCTTTTCCGGCATTGTCACCTTTAAGAACGCGGACGAGCTCAGGGCTACTGCGAAGCAGCTGCCGCTGGATAGGCTGCTCATTGAAACGGATTGCCCCTTTCTCGCGCCGGTGCCTTATCGTGGCAAGCGTAATGAACCAGCCTATGTCGTAGAAGTGGCACGTTGTCTGGCGGATCTTCACGGGGCCAGTCTTGACGAGATGGGTCAAACCACAGCGGCAAACTTTGCCAGAATGTTCAGGCTGCAACCGGATTAAGCGACAACTTTCACATGCCGACAATTTGGTGTTATCCTCACCTCAGGTAAAGCCACAAACTGAACACCGCCAAACGAGACTTAGTTCACCATGGCCCAGCAGAATTCGTTTGATATCGTTTCGGAAGTAGATCGCGCGGAAATAACCAACGCGATTAATCAGACCGTCAAGGAAGTACGCCAGAGGTTCGATTTCAAGGGCAGCACAGCAACGGTTGTGCTGGAAGCAAATGAGTTGATTTTGACTGCGGAAGACGAAACCAAGCTGCGAAACATGAACGACATTTTTCAGCAGAAGTTGGTGCGCCGCGGCGTACCTCTCAAGGCGCTAAGTTATGGCAACGTGGATCCGGCCGGAGGCGGAACGGTCAGGCAGAAGGTTCAGATCCAGCAAGGCATTCCTCAGGAAAAGGCCAAAGAAGTTGTCAGGTTCATCAAGGATTCAAAGGCGAAGGTACAGGCCTCGATTCAGGGCGACATCGTGCGCGTGTCAGGCAAGGATCGCGATACGCTGCAGGCGGTAATCGCGGAGCTGAAGAGCAAGGATTTCGGGATCAATATGCAATTTTCTAATTATCGAACGAACTGAACGATAGTCAGTATGCAAGCAACAGAACCCAGCGCCCTGCTCGACAATGTCACGCTTACGGCAAAGCGCATCTTCAGTCTGATCGCTGCCGAACTTGCGCAGGTGGAGTCTGAATTCGAGCGCCAGGCACGTTCAAATGTTCAGGTGATTGCCTACCTGGCAGATTACCTTCGTGAGTCCGGCGGCAAACGGGTGCGGCCGGCACTGACCATCCTGGCGAACTATGCTGTGGGTGGCGACGGTTCGCGTTACAACTCCATTCGCATGGCGACAGTGATGGAGTTTCTTCACACCGCCACGCTGGTTCACGACGACATCATTGATAGTGCCGACACCAGGCGAAACCGTCCGACGGTCAATGCACTCTACGGCAACGAGACTGCTGTGCTGATGGGCGATTGGCTCTATATGTCGGCCTTCGAAACCAGTCTCGCCGAACGTTCGCTACCCATCCTGGATATTCTGACGCGCGTGACGAGAAAAATGACCGAGGGTGAACTACTGCAGTTGACGACGCTGGGCAAGAGCGACATCTCAGAGCAGCACTACCTCGACATCATCCAACGAAAGACAGCTTTTCTTTTCAGCGCCTGTTGTGAAGTTGGCGCCATACTCGGTGGGGCCAACGAAGCAGAACAAAAAGCGCTGGCCGACTATGGCATGAACCTCGGCATGACTTTTCAACTGACCGACGATCTGCTCGACTTCACCTCGACTGACGATATTCTCGGGAAGAGCACGGGCGTTGATCTTCTTGGAGGCAAGGTCACTTTGCCTCTGATTTATCTGATTGCCGCCGAACCAGCTACCCGTGAGATGGTGCAAACTGTGATGAGCCAGGCTAGGTACGACAGCATTGCTCGTGATGAGCTTCACCAGGCAGTGGAGCGAGTTGGCGCGGTAGAACGAGCGCGGGTTCGGGCTGATGAATACGCCACTGCCGCCCGTGCGGCTCTCGATACCCTACTGGACTCCGAATATCGCGAGGCCCTGGCGGCGATCCCTACCTATGTGCTCGACCGCGATCGCTGAAAATCAAGGGGGAAATAGGGGAAAGGGGAAGAAGAGGGCAAAGGAGGAACTCCTTTGTTTGCTGCTTACCTTTACCCCTTTCCCCTTTTTCCCCGTTTCCCCTTTTCTTCAAGTCGGTATTGTGAAAAAGGCCAAATCCATTTAAGATTCGACCGATGTCAGACCGTCCCAGTGAAAACCTTCTATCCCGTCTGGAGCAGAGCCTGCGACAGTCGCGCGCTGCGCGAATGCATCTTGCCGCGCGTTTGCGAGAACTTGAGGTAGAAGCTGATTCTGTTCGCGCCGAGCTGGCCGAGATGGATACCCTCGCTAGCCAATCGGAAGCCGCAATCTATCGACTGCTGACGTCGGTGCTCGCATCAGGGAATCTTTCCGGCAGCAATTTTTCGGGAGGACTTCCTTCCGACGCGGAACTCGAGGCGGCCATGCAACCAAGAGCTACGCAGGCTCGAGCGCCGTTCACCGCCGACAATCGTCGGCAGGAGATCCCCACGCTGCGGCCAAACACTGAAGCCATGAGTGATCGCTTCATGGACCGTACTATTCCGCAGGCAGTTACTCTCTTGTTGCGTGAAGAAGGCGGGGCACTTCATGTCAATGAGATTTATAACCGGCTGCTTGAAGGTGGCTTTAAGTTTACGGGTCAAAACCCGACCATAAGCATTGCTGTTTCCCTCAACCGCAACACGCGCTTCCGAAAAACCGCACCCGGCACATTCGACCTCATGATTCGCGATGCTTCGCGAGCTTCCTATTCAGATTTTACGCCCGCACGCCCAGCCGAGAAAATTCAAATCAGTGAGCTGGTTGGTTGTTGCCATTGCCTGGTGTTCCCGGCGTCTTGGCGGTTAGTTCTTGCCCGCATAGAATGCTTTTATGCGCGCATTGATTCTCTCTGCCGGTTACGGCACACGTCTGTGGCCCCTTACCGAAGACCGCACCAACCCTGC
>Ga0207689_10006260_pt1 | contig 10550 bp, 9 predicted proteins | sample KBSMisM52_FD_184312 | JGI IMG/M metagenome (GOLD analysis project Ga0207689, IMG submission 184312) | Miscanthus rhizosphere microbial communities from Kellogg Biological Station, Michigan, USA - KBS Miscanthus M5-2 (SPAdes) (version 2) | ecosystem: Host-associated > Plants > Roots > Rhizosphere... | reverse complement strand
ACGACCCCCTCTCCGGCGACCGACCGGACCAGCCGGGCGAGCCGTCCCGCCATGCTGTCGTGCAGGCCGCGCAGGATGTCGGCGGGCGCGATACCGCGCGAGACCATGTTGATGACGTCGGTCTCGGCGAGCACCGCACAGATCGAGCTGACCGTCTCGGGCCGGGTCGACGAAAGGGACAGCGCGCCGATCTCGGCCTGCGCCACTCCGAGGTAACGGGCGATCGACTCCAGGAACTGCCCCGACCCCGAAGCGCACTGACTCGTCATCTTGTAGCGAAGCACCCGTCCTCTCGCGTCGATCGCGAACGCGCGGGAGTGAAGGGCGCCGACGTCCAGAACGACGCGGCAGTCGGGCTCGAGGTACAAGGCGCCGCGCGCGTGCGCCGTCATCCCGTAGAAGTGACCGGTCGAGAACGGGATTTCCTCCCCTTCCCCGGTCGTCGCGACGTACTCGATCGCGTCCACGCCCGCGGTCCGGACCGCTTCCTCGAAAGCCTCCTCCACGACCTGCGGGAGCGTGCGCCGCCGGACGCGACACAACGCGCGCCCCCGGAGCGTGATCTCGCCGTCCGTCTCCGACAGGACCATCACCTTCACGGCGCTCGATCCGACGTCTATGCCGCAGGCGACCGTCATGCCGCCCTCCGGGCGAAGTGAGCGGCGCCGAGCGCTCCCGTATAGATGCTCTCCGGAGAAATGTTGACGCGGCGCGTGCCGTAGTTCTCGTAAACGAGGTGCTCGAGCGCCGCGACCGCCGCCGGGTTCCGCGCAACGCCCCCCGTGAAGCTGAACTCCTCCTCGATTCCGCCGGACCTCGCGAGGAGGCTCATCGCCCGCAGGATGACCGCCCGGTGGAGGCCCGCGAGGATGTCCTCCCGCCTCTCGCCGAGCGAGATCCGCTCGCGCAGCTCGGCGCCCGCGAATACGGTGCACGTGGAAGTGATCCGCACCGCCCGCTTCGCGGCGAGAGCGATCGGCCCGAGCTCGTGGAGGCCCACGTTCATCTCGTCGGCGATGTATCCGAGGTACCGCCCGCAGCCCGCCGCGCAGCGGTCGTTCATCTGGAAGCTCGTCACGATTCCCTGTTCGTCGACCTGGATCGCCTTCGTGTCCTGGCCGCCGATGTCGAGCACCGTGCGCGTCGCCGGGAACATCACGTGCGCGCCGAGCCCGTGGCAGAGGATTTCCGAGCGGATCTGCTCTTTCGGAAAGGGCAGCCGCGCCCGACCGTAGCCGGTGCCCACCTCGCCGGCGATGACCAGGTCCGTCGCGAGGGCACGGGCCGCGCCTTCCCGGAGTTCGGGAGGATCTCCGAGGCGTCGGAGCGCCGGACCGATGTGGTCGGCGAAGCCGAGCTCCAGCGGCTGGTTTTCCACGGCGACGATGGACTTGTCGTAGAGGCCCATCAGGACGTCGAAGCGGACTCCCCGGCCTGCCGCCGGGAGGGCGCGGGATGGCCGCGCGAGCTCCCCCGCGATCCGGGCGTACGCGGAGCCGGCGGCGTCGCGGAAGAAATCGGAGCGCTCGCCGCCGTCACCACTCTCGAAGCGCTGCTCCTCCTCCGCTCCCATCCGGTCGAAGAGATCGTGCAGGTTCTCGAGGAGGGCGCGACGGTCCCCGGAGGGCTCGGAGAGCTCGGCCTCCGCGTTCACGCGCTGGCGGAGGAGCTCGAGCTGCCTCCGGCGCTGCTCCAGCCGGAACGCCGCGAGCAGCCGATCGAGCGCTTCTCTTCCGGCCGTGATCTCCACCTCGCGGCGCAGGAGGTCGAAGCGAGCCGAGACGAACGCCTCCGTGCGCGCGACCCCGGCCGCGAGGTCGTAGTTGGAACGTGAGTTCGTGATGCCGCGACCGAGCACGCCGCCGTCCTCGTCGAGGACGACGGCCTTCGTCGTCGTCGAGCCGAGGTCGATCCCGACGAACACTTTCATGCCCGCGCTCCGGCGCGCCGGGCGTCGATCATCTGGAAGTAGCTCTCGAGGCGGGTCTTCAGGTTGGCCGGTGAGAAGTAACGAGCGTCGACCAGATCCGATTCGATGAACGCTCCGGGAACGCCCGTTTGCCGCTCGACCGCGCGCAGGATCGTCAGCTGTCCCGCCGAGAACGAGTTGCACGACTTGACCGAGTGGATGAGGAAGCCGTCCGCGTCGTACTCCCGGACGTAGCGCACGAGCATCTCGACGCGCGCCGGCAGAGAGAGGTTCGTGTAGCAGCCGCTGCAGTAGTCCGCGAGCGTTCCCAGCGGATCAGCGGGGTCGTGGCGGAAACCGCCGTCGTACGTGCCCCCCACCTTCGTGTAGGTCGACGCCACGACGACCGCGCCCTCGTCCGAGAACATCCGCCAGAAGTCCCGGAAGTGCGTCCAGTTCGGGGGGCCCTCGACGACGAGGCGGTACTTCTGGCGGTCGAGCGGGCCGGAGGGGGTGAGCGGCCCCAGCCCCTGCGATGCCCGCTCCTCGACCTCCCCGCGCAGCGCCGCGTAATACCGAGCGCCGTCCTCGGTTCCGCGGAAAGCGCTGAAGATCGGTCCCACGTAGTAGACCGCGCCGAAGTAAGCGTCGATCGGCGAGGGACGGCGCTTCGCCGACTCGAGCACCGCGACGAGATCGTCCTCCGACGAGGCGCTGATCGCGAGGCTCTGGCGCAGCCGGTCCTCGTCGTACCGGCGGCCGGTCACGCGCTCCAGCGCCGGAAGAAGCTCCTCCCGGATCTGCCTCGTGACATAAGCGCGCTGCTCCGGCGTCTCGCGGCCGTCCGCCTGATAGGGGACGTGGAGAAAGACCGTCGGACACCCGTATTCCTCGCGCAGGAGCTCGAACCACTTCATGAAAGTGAAGCACCCGGTGTACGAGAGGAGGAGAAGGTCCGGCTTCGGGAGGCGCGTCCCGGTCGGGCCGACGTTTCCGGACCGGAGCATCCCGACGTCGCACTTCACGTAGGAGCAGACGTCTTCCGAGTGGCCCGAGCGTTCGGCCGCTGCGATGTACGCCTGGCTCTTGCCGCGCATCGCGGACTGGAGCGCATTGATCTCGGGCAGTACCGGCAGTGCCCCGAACGAACGGATGAGCTCCGTCAGGTTTCCCGGGACGAACGTGTAGACGACCGGCTCCCCAGTTTCGGGCGCCTGCTCCAGCCGCCGGTAGTGGGCGGCAATCATCTCCTTCTGGAGAAGCATCGAGCGGTCCTTTGTCTCGACGCTCACTGCCCGGGGCCCCACAGCTTGATGGAGTCCGCGAACGTTCCGGCCTGCTCCCGAAACTGCTGGAACTGGCCGGTGTTCTCGGCGAACTGGAACGCGATGCAGGGAATCCCCGCGGCCTCGGCTCCCGCACGGAGCATCGGACGGTCGAGGAGAGCCGGGTCGCAGAAGCTCGCCGCCGCGAAGACGATTCCGTCCGCGCCCGAGGCTTCCACCCGTCGCCGCATGAGCTCGCGTTTCGCCGCCGGGTCCGGCTCGTAGACCGTGGAGGTCGCGCGGGCGTTGCGCAGGAACGCCTCGGCGAGCGCGACCACGGGATCACCGTCCGTCGGGACGTCGTCGCCGAGCAGCCGGTTGCCGAGCAGGAAATCGTCGTCCACGATCGAGCAGCCGGCTCGCTCGATCGTTTTGATCAACCCGAGGGGGGGCTGCTCGCAGAAAGCACCGACGACGATCACCCGCGCGCGGTCACGCGGCGGGCCCGGACTCTCCTCGGTCTCGGCGAGGTATTCCTCCATCTTCTCGATGAAGGCCTCGACCGGCACGACTTCACCCGCCCGAAGCATCAGGAAGAGCTCCTCGGTCGGAACGCGTTCGGGCGACTCCCGGCGGACCTGATAGAGCGCCCGGATGAGCGCGCGGGCCCGGTTCTGGCTGGCGATCGCCTCCCGCCACGTGCGGTCGGTCGCGGGCGCCCCGGAGACGGCGCCCAGGTCCGCGGCGAGCCTCCGAATCTCCCCCGCCCAGAACTCGAGCGAGAGATGCGGATCGAAGACCTGCGGGAGATCCAGGTAGCGGACATACAGGTCCGGATAGAGGAGCTGCCAGACGCCGGAGAGATTCCGGATCACGTCGCAGGTCGACGGAAACAGCATCGCGGAGAGAAACGACAGCCGCCCGGACTGCGCGAGCTCGATGACCGAGCGCGGCAGGTGGCAGATGTACGACTGGTAGAAAGCGTCTCCGCGGATGATCTCGATCTGCTCGCCGGCGCCGTGGACGCCCACCGGCAGGAGGCTGCTCGCACGGATCACTTCGCGTGGCGCGTAGACAGGAAGATATCCGGCCGCCTTGCGGCCCGGCCGTTCGGCGATCCATTCGCGCGCCGCGGTGAACTCGAAGTCCTCTGCCGCCCCGTGCGCCCAATCGACGAGCGCCGCACGGCGCGAGGTCACTGATTTCTCCAGACGGGCGGCCGCCTTTCGACGAATGCCGAGATTCCCTCGACCGGATCGACGTGCGACATGAGGTCCTTCAGGTAGAGCGACTCGAGCGACGTCAGGTTGTTGCTGAGGGCGTCGGCGAGCGGCCACCGGGAAGCGCGCCACGCGGTACGGATGGCGATCGCCGATTTCTGTTCCAGATTCTCCGTGAACCATGTCTGGAGGCGGGCTTCCGGATCTTCGGAGCACCAGTCGGCGATCCCGAGGTGAGCGGCCGACATTCCGTCGATCGGCTCTCCCGAGAGGATCATCTGCGTCGAGCGAGCGCCGCTCACGCGCCAGGGCAGTACGATCGCGGCGATCGGCGGGAAGACGCCGAGCTTGATCTCCGGCACCGCGAAACGCGCCGTCGCGTCGCAGAAGACGACCCCGCACCAGAGCGCGAGCTCGAAGCCGCCGCCGAGGCACTGGCCACGCACGACGGCGGCCGTCGGAATCGAGAGCCCCTCGAGGTCCCCGAAGAGCCGGTGGAACTCGGGCAGGAGCCGACCGACTTTATCCGGGAGGTGTTCCTCGACGGAGGCGCCGAAGCTGAAGTGGCGACCCGCCCCCTCGAAGACGAGGAGCTTGCACGCGCCGGGGCCCGCCGAGATGTGCCCGATCCTCTCGCGGATTGCGGCGAGCATCTCCAGGTCGAGGACGTTTCCGTTCGGGCGGTCGAGGACGATGCGCTCGATCTGTCCCGAGCGTTCGGTCGAGAAGCGAACGGGTGAGCTCATGCGACTCCCTTGTCTCCATTCGGCGTCAGAACGATCCGCCGCGCCGCGCGGCGCGTGTGAACGTCCTCGAGAGCCTCGCGAAGCTGGGACATCGGACGCAACTCGGTATGGGAGACCACGTCCACCGATCCGTCGAGAACCCGCTCGAGGATCTGCGGGTAGAGACTCGGAGCGCATCCCCAGTTGCCGATCGCGCGTGCATCGAAGGCCATCAGGTGGGAGAGCGGGATCTCGACCGGCTGGAGCGTGAAGCCGACCACGAGGAGCGTCGCGCCCGGGACGAGCAGCGAGAAGGCGGCCTTCTGCCCGCCCGGCGTGCCCGAGCACTCGAATATCTTCCAGCCGATCTCGGGCGCGCCCTGCGCCCGGGCGAACTCCAGCATCCGCCGGCGCGCCTCCTTGGGGGCAACCTCGCGGCCGTCGATCGCGAGGCCAACGCCGATCCTCGAAGCGTCCTGGAGCCGGCGTGGGTCCACGTCGACGCCGGCGAGCGCCGCCCCGCGCAGCGACGCGAGCTGTGCGACGTACGTACCGACGCCCCCGAGCCCCACGACGATGGCGAGTTCGCCGGCGGCGAGACCCGAGCGTTCGACCGACTGGTAAGCCGTCGAGACGGCGTCGGCGACGACCGCGAGGTATTGCAGCGTCAGACCCGGCGCGTGCCCGAGCGGAGCGCGGCCGTCTTCGCTCGCTCCCGGAACCGGGCAGAGACTCCGGCCCGGCAGGATCGCGTGCGTCGCAAACCCGCCATCGCAGTCGTTGCCCGGCATCACCTGGCGCCGGCAGATCGTCGGCCGGCCGGTCCGGCACGCGACGCATTCACCGCACGGGATGACCGCAGGCACCACGACCGCACTTCCGACGAGTTCCCGGTGGGCGCGACCGCCATCCTCGACCCATCCGACGATTTCGTGCCCGAGAATGAGCGGCGCGGGAACGCGGGTGCGGACCCCTTCGTACAGGAAGCCGAGATCGGTGTGACAAACGCCGCAGCCGGCCACGCGCAACAGCACCTCGTCGTCCTCGAGACGGCGCATCGGCCGCACCGTTCGCGTGAGCGAACCGCCCGGCTCCGACATCTCCCAACCGGTGATGACGCGACTGGTCATGGCCTACGCTCCCATTGCCTGCCCGCCGTCTACCGCGAGTGACTGGCCCGTGACGTGTGCCGCCCCGGGCCCGACGAAGAAGAGGACCGCGTGCGCGACGTCTTCCGCCGAACCGACGCGACCGAGCGGCGTCTCCGCGATCGCCTTCCGCCGGATCCCCGGAGGAAGCATCGCGGTCATTGGTGTCTCGGTGAATCCGGGCTCCACGAGGTTGACGGTGACGCCCGAGGGCCCGAGCTCCTTCGCCGCGGAGCGCGCGAGCCCCACGAGCCCCGCTTTCGCGGCCGCGTAGTTCGCCTGCCCGAATTTTCCGCGACGACCGTTGATCGAGGAGATGATCACGACACGGCCGGAGCGCCGCGCGCGCAGGAAGGGCGACGCGGCGCGGAGGAAGTGCGCGGCACCGGAGAGGTCCACGTCGATCACGCGCGACCACGCTTCGTCGCTCATCTTCCAGAGGACCGAGTCGCGGCAGATCCCGGCGGCGATAACGAGCAGGTCGAGGCGGCCGCGGCGGCGGGTCAGGTCGGAAACGACGCGCCGCGCTTCACCCGCGTCGGAGACGTCGCTCTCGTAGACGTCGGCCGAGCCGAACTCCCGGCGGAGACGCGCGAGCCGGGAAGCGTCGCAGTCGGCGATCGCGACACGGGCGCCGTTCTGGCGCAGCCGCCGCGCGCAGGCGAGCCCGATGCCGCTCGCTCCGCCGGTGATCAACGCAACCTTTCCGTCGAGCGTCCCGCGCCGCGTCATGGCTCTTTGACGGAATCCTCGGGCAGCGCGGCGCCGCAGAGGCCGCAGTGTCGGAACGTCGAAGGCAAGCCGGTCGCCCCGCACGCGCCGCAGGCCGCGACGTGTGCGCCCCAGGGAGTCTCGGGCGAGCCGTTTGGTTCGACCGCGCGGCGGCGGACCGCCGCGAAGTCGACGGGACGTTTTTCGCGGAAGGCGTTCATCCCCTCGAAGGGCTCGAAATCGGTGTAGTGGAGCGCGAGCCAGTCTTGCGCGTGCCGCGCGGTGAGAGACCACGAGAGATCCTTCCAGAAGTTCGTCTGCTGCTTCGTGTAGCGGACGCACTCCGGGAAAGTCTCGAGGAGCTGCCGGGCGAGCTCGTCGACCTCCGCGTCGAGCCGCGACAGATCCAGTTCCCAGCCGTCTTCCCGGAGCCGCGCGAGCCGGACTTCACCTTCCGTGGGGTTTTCGATCCACTTCTCTCCCAGCCGAACCGACGGCGCCACGCGATTCACGAGGCCCCAGTCGAGCGCCAGTCGCGCGGGGATGCGGCGGTTGGTGAAGAGCATCTCGCGGGCACGCTTGTCGCCGACGACGAGCGGGAGCCACTGGGTGGCGCCGCCGCAGGCCACGGACCCGACGCGCGTCCCGACCTGGCCGAGGGACGCGTGCCCGGCCGCAACCGCGAGGTCGCAGGCCAGAACGCTCTCGTTGCCGCCTCCCACGGCGATCCCGTTGACGCGGGCGATCACGGGCTTTCCCGTCGAGAGGATCGAGTCGATGTACGCCCGGAAGAGCGCCATGTACTTCCAGTAGTCGCGCGGGCGGCCGATGTACCGCTCGGCGTACTCCTTGACGTCGCCGCCCGTGCAGAAGGCCTGGTCGCCCGCGCCGGTGAGCACGATCACGCCGACCGCGTCGTCGAAAGAGGCGCGCTGAAACGCCGAGGCGAGCGCGGTCAGGCACTCCGTCGAGTACGCGTTGAAGCGGGAGGGGCGGTTGATCGTGATCCGAGCGATGCCGCCGGATGTTTCGTAGAGAATCTCGTCGGAGCGCTTCGGAGCCGCCGGCGCGAGCTCCGGAGCGGAAACGTCTGTCGCCATGCGGCGATCCTAGGAGCGCGCGGCGCCGCGGAACTGGTGCAATAGCATCAGGGCGTCGACGCGGGCGGCCCGCGGCCCGCTACGAAGGCCGCTGATTCAATTGCATCAGACGGCGAGCGCTGGTCGCAGGAGTTATTGGAGCGGGAAACGGGGGTCGAACCCGCGACATCCACCTTGGCAAGGTGGCGCTCTACCACTGAGCTATTCCCGCTCGGGGAAGGCGCGAAGGATAGCGAAGCGGGGCTTAAGAGGTCAAGGCGCCGGCGGTGATGTCCGTCGCTCCGCCGCAGTGGGAACAGATGTGCACCACGTTGTTCTCGCTGACCTTCTTTTCCGGCGCGCACTCCTCGCAGAGGGGCCGGCCCGAGTCGTGACAGAGGAAGTGCGCGAGCTTGTCGGTATGAGTACGGCAACACCGCGGAGGCGTGTACTTCGATGCACGCTTCAGGTCGAAGAGGGATTTCAAGTCCGGGATCTCCGCGGCGAGGATCCAGGAGCCGTCGACCGTGAACATGTGATCGGTGGCGAGGATTTCACCCGTCCGGATGAGGTTCCGCACATCGCGTCGGGTGAAGTGGTCGTCCTCCCAGCCCCGCTTGTCGACGCGGAACGGTTTTCCTTCCATCGCCTTCGGATCCATCTTCTTGAGCGCCTCGGCCTCCGCGTCCCTCCGCGCGGCTTCCGCCTGGAGGCGGGCCTGCGTGCGGGCCTGGTCGCGCGAGGGGAAGTCCATCGGCTCGCCGCACTTCTGGCACGGGAACCGCGCCCGCACGGGAGGGATCCGATCGACCGAGAGGGAGAACTTCTCCGTGCAGCTCGGGCACGTCGCGTTGTAGAGCAGCTCCGCGTCGCTCAAACCGCTTCTCCGGGGAGTCCAAAAAATGGTAACACGCCGACCTAGCGCCGCCGCCGGGGCGTCGCGGGTCCGCGGAAGGCATCTCGAAAGATCTCGACCTTCGGTCCGCTTTCCTCCCGCAGGATCGCGACGACGTCGAAGCGGCACGGGACGTCGCCGCGCCGCTCGCGGGCGAGCCAGCTCTGCGCGGTTCGGAAGATACGTCGCCTTTTTTCGGCCGTGACGGCCTCGGCCGGCGCGCCGAACCCGGTCCCCCCGCGTCCCTTGACCTCGACGAAGCAGAGAACTCCGTTCTCCTCGGCGACGAAGTCGAGCTCGCCCGAACGCGCGCGGAAGTTCCGGTCGAGGATGCGGTAGCCGGCCGCGATCAGGCGCTTCTCGGCGAGCCTCTCCCAGTCGTCGCCGGTGCCGCGCAGTCCCCCGGGTCGCGGTCCGCGGCCCGATGCCCAGCGCACGATACGGTCCAGAACGGAGCGCGGAGTCACGGCGCGTTCGGATCCCGCACGTAGCGGGGGGCTTCGCCCTTCGACCACGGGTCGTAGGAGGCAGCGAAGGCGACGCGCTCCGCGACCGGCGGGTGATCGTAGAGCCAGAGCTTGATGAACGGACCGGGATTCGGATCCGCCAGGTTGACCTCTCCCAGGATCTGAAACGACTCGGCCGCGGCGCGCGCCGAATCCGGCACCAGGCCGTGGATGACTTCCAGGCCGTAGACGTCGGCCGCGTGCTCCTGCGCGCGGGAGTACGTGTTTCCGACCGGTGATGCCAGCTCGGCCGCCACCGCCAGGACGAGAAGCAGAACCGGGAGCGACGCCCAGTCGGCGATGCCGTGAATCCCCCGCCGCACCTCGTCCGGCGGCAGGATGCGGCGAAGCAGCCGATGCATGAGAAACAACACGGCGAGGAGGAGCGCGGAGAGGAAGAGGATCGTCTTCGGAATGTGCGCGAGCACGTAGTGACCCATCTCGTGGCCGAAGACGTACAGGGTCTGGGGCGTCGTCATCCGCGCGAGCGTGGTGTCCCACACGACGACCCGCTTCGAGGGGCCGAACCCGGTCACGTAGGCGTTCAGCGCGCGGAGCTTCCGGCTCGCGTCCATGAGGTACATCCGATCGCGCGGGATCGCGAGGCCGCCCCGCTCCGTCACCTGCTCGATGCGGGAGACGAGCTCCGGGGCCTTCCGCTCGAGAGGCTCGAAGTGGAAGAAGAGCGGGTCGATCAGGACCGGAGCCACGAAGACCACGAAAACGATGACGGGCAGCGTCGCCAGCCAGAACCAGAGCCACCAGCGCCGGGGGCTCTTCCGGAGGATCGCGTAGAGGAGGAAGAGAAGCGGGGTTGCGAGCGCGAGGTCGACCAGGCTCCCCTTCACCCAGTCGAAGAGCCACGACCCCCAGCCCTGCACCGACAGGCCGTACGCGAGGGAGACCCGGTGACCGATCACGTCGATCGGCAGCAGGAGGATACCGAGCAGCGCCAGCAGGACCGGGAAGTAAACGAGCGCCTGGACGGACCGGCGCCGGGAGATTCGTCCGGCGAAGTCGCGCAGCGCCGGGGCCGCGGCGAGGCGGATTAGCACGACGAGGACGAGGATCTCCCACGCGACCGCGAGGAAG
>Ga0207689_10006258_pt1 | contig 10551 bp, 11 predicted proteins | sample KBSMisM52_FD_184312 | JGI IMG/M metagenome (GOLD analysis project Ga0207689, IMG submission 184312) | Miscanthus rhizosphere microbial communities from Kellogg Biological Station, Michigan, USA - KBS Miscanthus M5-2 (SPAdes) (version 2) | ecosystem: Host-associated > Plants > Roots >... | reverse complement strand
CCACGTAGAGCTTCTTGTAGTCGGGCGAGAAGCAGAGCCCGTTGGGATCCGGCACCTGATCCTCGCCCACCACGAGATCCACGCGGCCGCTCGGATCGATGCGATAGGTGGAGGTGGGAAGCTCGCGGCTCACGCGGCCCATCTCGGGCGGCTGGCCCAGGCGCGGGTTGATACGGCCCGACCGATTGCTCGGGCCGCCCGCGGCATCCGGCGTGCCCTCGTAGAGCTGACCGCCATAGGGCGGGTCGGTGAACCAGTAGCTGCCGTCCGGATGAGGCACCACGTCATTGGGCGAGTTGAGCCGCTTGCCATTGTAGGCGGCGGCAAGCACGGTCACCGAGCCGTCCAGCTCGTAGCGGACCACGCGCCGGGTGAGATGCTCGCAGGAGAGCTGGCGGCCCTGGAAGTCGAAGGTATTGCCATTGCTGTTGTTCGACGGGCTGCGGAACACGCTGACCTTCCCGTTGTCCTCGAGCCAGCGGAGCTGCCGGTTATTGGGGATATCGCTCCACACGAGGTAGCGGCCCTGGCCGGACCACGCCGGCCCCTCCGACCACAGGGCGCCGGTCCACAGCCGCTGGATCGGCGCATTCGGCTGGCGAAGCCCGTTGAACGCGGGCTCCACGGTGAGGACGTCGGGATCCGTGAAGTAGACGTTCGGCGCGCCGTGGGGCCCGAAGTCGCGGGGCGGATTCGTGATCGTGCTCGGCGGGGCGGCCGGAGCCGGCGGAGCCTGCGCCGACGCCGCGCGAGGGGCGAGGGCGGCCGCGCCGGCCGCCGCGCCCAGCGCGGTGAGCAAGTGCCGGCGGGACATCGTGTGCTGGTCGTCTCGATCGCGGGTATCGTGGGACATGGTCTGACCTCCCGGGAACGGCGTTCACGTTGTCGTTGACGCGGCCCTGCTGGAGGCGATCCGGGGCGTCTCCAGACGGGGCAACGTAGCAGCCCCGCGGGAACGCGTCAATAAGGCTTGTGGGGTACGCCCGCCTCGCCGTCCGCGGCCGTGTGCTATTCTCGCGCCGAGACGATATGCGCCGCCTCGCCGTCGCGTTGCTCGTCGCGTGCGTGGTCGCGCTCCCCTTCATGCTGTGGGGGTTCCGGACCTATCAGCTGGCCTTCGCCGCGACGCACGCGATCGCCATCCTCGGCCTCAACCTGATCACGGGCCAGGCGGGCGTGATCTCGCTCGGGCACGGCGCCTTCTACGGGCTGGGCGCCTACACCATGGCGGTGCTGATGCGCCACGGGGGTGTATCCGCCTACGCGGGAATCCCCGCCGCCGCGCTCGTGTGCCTGGCCGCCGGGTATCTCTTCGGGCGCCTGGTGGCCCCGCTCGCCCGCTTCTACCTCGCCCTGGCCACGCTTGCCCTGGCCCTCGCAATGCCGCAGACGCTCAAGTCGAGCCACTTGAGCCCGTGGACGGGCGGCGTACAAGGCCTGTACGTGGATCGACCGAGCGCGCCGCTGCGGCTGCCCATGGACCAGGATCAATGGTGGTACTTCGTCACTCTGGGAATCCTGGCGCTGCTGCTCTGGCTGGCGCGCAATCTGATTGCAAGCCCCGCCGGCCGCGCCATCCGTGCCATGCGCGACGACCCCGTCGCCGCCCAGGTGGCGGGGATCCACCTCGCCCACCATACCGCGGTGGTCTTCGCGGCGGGGGCCGCCTACGCCGGCATCGCCGGCGCGCTCGCCGGGCTGCTCCTCGACTTCGTCGCGCCCGAGAGCTTCACCTACTGGCTCTCGATTCTCTTGCTGGTGGGCTCGGTATTCGGCGGGATGACCTCGGTCTGGGGCGCGGTGATCGGGGGACTCTTCCTGCAGTTCTGGCCCGACATCGCGGGCATGGTTTCCCGCAACCTGGTGTACCCGGTATTCGGCGCGCTCCTCGTGCTCTCGATGCGGCTCATGCCGGCCGGCGTCGCCGGAACAGTGGCGGCGTGGCGGCCGGGCCGGCGACGGTAGACGCGACGCGAGCAGGCGACCGAGTCGTGCGGGGGCCGTCCGGTCACGCTACGATGGACGCGTGACGACCTCCGCGGACCGGCCGGCCACCCGATCCCGCTGGCGCGCGCGCCTGCACGAGGTGATCTTCGAGGCCGATACGCCCGCCGGCCGGGCGTTCGACGTTTGCCTGCTGGTCGCGATCCTCGTGAGCGTCATCACCGTGGTGCTGGAGAGCGTGGCGGGGATCCGGCGCGAGTACGGTGAGGTGCTCCGGTCGGTGGAGTGGGCCCTCACCGTCGCCTTCACGATCGAGTATGGGCTGCGGCTCGTGGCGGTGGATCGTCCGTGGCGCTACGCCCGCAGCCTCTTCGGCCTCGCGGACCTCCTGGCGGTGGTGCCGACCTATCTGGCGTTGCTCCTGCCCGCGGCCCAATCACTGATGGTCATCCGCGCCATCCGCCTGCTGCGGGTGTTCCGGATCCTCAAGCTCGCCCACTTCCTCGACGAGGCGCATCAGCTCGTCCTGGCGCTGCGCGCGAGCCGCCGGAAGATCACCGTGTTCCTCGGGGGAATCGTCACCATCGTCGTCATCATGGGTGCGCTCATGTACCTCGTCGAGGGTGAGGAGCACGGCTTCACCAGCATCCCGACGAGCATGTACTGGGCGGTGGTGACGATGACGACGGTGGGCTACGGCGACGTCGCGCCGCGGACCCCCCTCGGCCAGCTGCTGGCGGCGGTGCTGATGATTCTCGGCTACGCCATCATCGCGGTTCCCACCGGCATCGTGTCGGTGGAGCTGGCCAGGACCGGTCGGCCCGTCTCCCGCCAGGCGTGTCCGGCCTGCAGCGCCGAGGGGCACGACGTGGACGCGACTCACTGCAAGTACTGCGGCGCGCCCCTCTGACCCATGCGGGTGACGTGCTATCCTCGGCAAGATACCATGACCACCGCTGAACCCCGTCGCGAATGGCCCGGCTCGACCCTCACCCGCGTTCCGTACTGGGTCTATCAGGACGCCGCCAACTACCGCGCGGAGCTGCGCCGGATCTTCGAGGGGCCGGTCTGGAACTATGTGTGCCTGGAGGTGGATCTTCCGCGAGCGGGCGACTACCGCACCACCTTCGTGGGCGAGATGCCGGTGGTGGTGGTGCGCGGTGCGGAGGGGCAGATCCACGCCTGGGAGAACCGCTGCGCCCATCGCGGCGCGCTCATCGCGCTCGACGACGGCGGCAATGCCGGGAAGCGCTTCCAGTGCGTGTATCACGCGTGGAGCTATGACCTCGAGGGCAGCCTGACGAGCGTCGCCTTCGAGAAGGGGGCGCAGGGCCGCGGGGGCATGCCGGCGTCCTTCTGCAAGGCCGAGCATGGCCCGCGCAAGCTGCGCACCGCCACGCTGGGCGGCCTCGTCTTCGCCAGCCTGTCGGCGGAGGCGCCCCCGCTCGAGGACTATCTGGGGGAGGCGGTGCGGGCCCGGCTACTCCGGGTGCTCGGCAAGCCCGTCGAGGTGCTGGGACGCTTCGTGCAGGCCCTGCCGAACAACTGGAAGCTCTACGTCGAGAACGTCAAGGACACCTATCACGCGAGCCTGCTCCACACCTTCTTCAGCACCTTCCACATCTCCCGGCTCACCCAGGGCGGCGGCGTGCTGGTGAGCCCGGACGGCGCGCACCACGCCACCGCCACCATCGACCGGAGCGACGATCGGGACAGCAGCGCCTACCGCGACCAGGACATCCGTTCCGAGAAGGACCGCTTCCGCCTCCACGATCCGAGCCTGCTCGACACCGTGAAGGAGTTCGGCGACGACATCCAGCTCCAGATCCTCACCGTCTTTCCGAGCCTCGTGGTGCAGCAGGTCTACAACGCCCTCGCGGTGCGCCAGGTGATCCCGAAGGGCCCGAACGCCATGGAGCTTCACTGGACCTATCTCGGCTTCACCGACGATACCCCGGAGATGCGCCGGCGCCGGCTGCGGCAGGCGAATCTGGTGGGCCCGGCGGGCTATGTCTCGATGGAGGACGGCTGCGTGGGAGGCTTCGTCCAGCGCGGCGTGGCCACCGCGAGCGACACGCTCTCGGTGATCAACATGGGCGGCGAGGGCGCCGAGTCGCAAGATACGCGGGCCACCGAGTCCGCTGTGCGCGGCTTCTGGAAGGCCTATCGCGGCTACATGGACTACTGAGCCATGCTCGAGCGCGTCGCCCAGCTCAATGCCGAGTACGCGCGCGCCATCGACGACGACCGGCTCGAGGACTGGCCCGGCTTCTTCACCGAGCCGTGCCTCTACACCATCACCAGCGCCGAGAACCACCGCCTCAAGCTCCCCGCCGGAATCATCTACGCCGACTCCCAGGGCATGCTGAAGGACCGCGTGGCCGCACTCCGCGAAGCCAATATCTACGAGCGACAGGCCTATCGGCACCTGGTGGGCCTGCCGGCCCGGATGGGCGAGTCCGGCGGCGAGCTGCGCGCCGAGACGCCCTTCCTGGTGGTGCGCATCATGCGCGACGGCCGGATGGATCTCTTCGCCACCGGGCGCTATCTCGACGTGATCGTGGAGGAGGGAGTCGCCCTCCGGTTCCGCGAGCGCGTGGTGGTCTGCGACAGCGCCCGCATCGACACCTTGCTCGCCATCCCCCTCTAGGAAAGGACTCACTCCATGCGACTCAGCCTCGTCTCGATCATCACTCCCGCCATCGCGCTCGCCGCCGTGCTCCCCGCGGCCGCCCAGGACGCCGAGCGGCTCGCCATGGGGGCGCTGCGCCTCACCACCGACGCCGGAGTGGCACGGGGATGCCCCCGCATCGGAACGGTGAAGGACGACAAGCTCAAGGACGTGCGGCGAAAGGCGGTGCGGCTGGGCGGCGACACCGCGGTGCTCTACTTCCGCTCCGACGACCTCTCGGAGATCCAGGCGGAGGTGTTCCGCTGCGCTGCCGCGCGGGGGCCCGCGACGGCGCCGCCTCCGCCGCCCCCGCCGCCCCCGCCCCCGGTAACTCGCTGACGCCCGAGTCGCGAGCGTCGCGGCGCGCCTGACCCGGTACGGCAGCGCTCGGACAGGAATCGGCAACCGGAGGGAAGGAAACCGCCCTGCCCCCGGCGCCGGGCCGGGCGACGCGCGGTCCGACAAGGGTTTGCGGGACGCCGCGCGTGGCACGGCTCTCGCACCATGAGCAGGAATGGGCCGGAGAGCGCTGTGGCTGGGGCTGGTCGGCGTGGTGGCGGTGGTGGCCGCGCTGCTGTGGACCCAGCGTTACGGCGCCTGCGTCCACCCGGTGGCCTATCGCGTCGGCGCGGTGGACGAGCGGTTCGGCCTGCGTGCCGACGAGGTGCGCGAGGCGCTCCGCCGCGCGGAAAGCCTGTGGGAGCGCGCGCTGGGCCGCACCCTCTTCGCCCACACGCCCACCGCAACGCTGACCGTCGAGTTCGTATTCGACGAGCGCCAGCAGCGGACCCAGACCGGGGATCGCCTGCGCAACGCCATGCGCGAGACGCGCGCGTCCCACGCCTCCGCCGGCCAGACCTACGAGCAGTGGCGCCGGACCTACGAGGGCCGCGCCCGGGACATCGAGAGCGCCCAGGCGGCGTACACCGAGCGCGCGCAGGCCTTCAATGCCCGGGTGCAGGAGTGGAACGCGCGCGGCGGGGCGCCCCGCGAGGCCCAGGCCGAGCTCGAGGCGGAGCGTGGCCGGCTGGACGGCGCCCGCCGCCAGATCGAGTCCGACCGCGCCGCGCTGGGCGAGCTGGCCACCACGGTGAACGCGCTGGCCGCGAAGGGCAATGCCATCGCCAGCGCGCACAACGAGAGCGTGGCCACCTTCAACGGGCTCTACGGAGAGCCGCGCCAGTTCCACAAGGGCGAGTACGACGGACGGACCATCACCATCTTCGAGTTCCACGACGAGCGCGACCTCACGCTCGTCCTCGCCCACGAGCTGGGACATGCCCTGGGCCTGGGCCACGTCGCCGAGACCGCCGCCATCATGAACGCGATCGGCGGCGGCCAGACCATGGAGCCGCTCGCCCTCGCCGACTCCGACGTGGCGGCGCTCCGCAAGCTCTGCCGCCGCTGACGCGAGCGCGGGCGCGCCGCCCTCAGCCGGGGTAGCGCCGCGCCAGCCCCGCCGCGTAGTCCTCCAGCAGCCGGTGCATCTCTCGCATCGCCGCCTCCGCATCCCGCCGCGCCGCGTCGGTGGCGACGTGCTTGAGAATGGTCTTCTTGGTCTCGCCCGACTCCTCCTTCTCGATGGCCTCGTGGGCCGCGTAGTTGAGCCCGCCCCATTCCGGCCGGACGCCGTAGTGCGTCAGCAAGGCTTTCCCCACCGTCTGGGCGATCTCGACCACCTCTTCCTCGAGCAAGGCGGTGGCGCAGAGCGAGGCATGCCACGGGGTCTCTCCGCCAAGGCGGCGGAAGAAGGCGAGGATGGCCGCCATCTCGGGCACGGGCTTCAGCGCGGCATACACCTCGCGCGGATAGCCCAGGTCGTCGCCGATGCGCCGATACATCTCGTCGTGATCCGGCGTGCCCCCCACCCGCCCCTCGAAATAGCCGAGATCCTCCACCAGCAGGTGACGCGCGCAATCCTTCCGCACCTCGAGATCGTCGCAGCGCGCGTGGATGGCGCTGAAGATGCGCGGAAACGCCTCGATGAGCAGGTAGTGCTGGCCGATATGGCCCCACACCTGCTCCCGGGTCAGCGTGCCGGCGGCGAAGCGCTTGAAGTATCCCGACTGCCGGAAGGGGCTCCGCGCCAGCAGCTCGGCCGTCAATCCGTCGTACCAGCTCTCGATGGTCATGAGTGGCCTCCTTGCCCCCGGCCGGGATTTTATCCTAGTCTGTCGGGGGTACGAGAGGTGAACGCAGCTCGGCGTGACCGTCGGAGGTCGACATGGCTGAGGGCAGCGGACTGAAATTCCAGGTGGTCGAGGGCTGGGAGCAGCTTCCCGCCGGCTACGAGCATCGCGACGTGGCGGGCGTGGCGGTGGACGGCGAGGATCGCGTCTTCCTCATCTGCCGCGGCGACCACCCCATCATCGCCTACGACCGGAAGGGAAGCTTCCTGCGCTCCTGGGGTGAGGGCGACTTCACCTACCGCACCCACGGGATCACGGTGGCCCCGGACGGGACGCTCTTCTGCACCGACGATGGGAACCACACCGTCCGGCAGTTCACGCCCGAGGGCAAGCTGCTCATGACCCTGGGCACGCTCGACACGCCGTCCGACACCGGCTACGACGGCAAGGACTCAATCAATATCCCCCGCCCGGCAGGGCCCTTCAACCGGCCCACCAATGTCGCGGTGGGATTGAAGGGACGCCTCTACATCTCCGACGGCTACGGGAACTGCCGCGTCCACGTCTTCTCCCCCACCGGCGAGCTGCTGCGCTCATGGGGTGTGTCCGGCAAGGGGCCCGGCCAGTTCCACCTCCCCCACGGCATCGCGACCTCCGCCGACGGGCGCGTCTTCGTCTGCGATCGCGAGAACGATCGTATCCAGATCTTCGACCCGGACGGGGAATACCTCGCCGAATGGACGGACACCCAGCGGCCCACTCACATCGTGTTCGACCGGCAGGGCCGCGCCTATGTGTCCGAGCTCTGGTGGCACAAGGGGCAAACCTCCCAGCGCCACGGGCCCATCACGGTGCCGCGTCACGGACGGACCAGCGTCTTCGACAAGGCCGGCAAGCTGCTCGCGCGCTGGGGCACGCCCGACGCGGTGGCGCCGGGCAGCTTCGTCGCGCCCCATGGCCTGGCGGTGGACTCGAAGGGGGACGTCTACGTGGGCGAGGTCTCCTGGACCTTCGCGGTGAGCCGCGGCCTGGCGCCCGCGGGCTGTCACACCTTCCAGAAGTTCGCGGTGAGCGCGACCTGACGGGTCAGGGATTCCAGTCGGGATAGGTGGGGGGCGAGAGCGCGTCGGCGCCTCGCCCCGCCCAGTCCGACTTGGCCATGCGCGGCCACATGCGCTCGCCGCCCGCCTGGAGCGCGGCGAGGATGGCGCGCTCGTCCGCGGCCAGCACGCGCCCGCCGTCGACCACCAAGCGCCCGTTCACATAGACGCGGTCCACGTCCTCGTCGGTGGCGTTGTACACGATGTTCTTGACCGGGTCGCGCAGCGGCGTCATGCGCCAGGACCGCGCCTTCCACAGGACCAGGTCCGCCTTGGCCCCGGGGGCGATGCGCCCGAGGTCGTCCCGGCCCAGCGCGCGGGCGCCCCCGAGGGTGGCGGCATCGAAGACGTGAGCGGCGGTGGTGGACTCGGTGTTCCGCTCCATCATCTTTGAGACCACCGCCGCCCAGCGCATCGCCTCGATCACGCTCTGGGGATTCGTGTCGGTGCCCAGCGACATGTTGATCCCCGCCCGGCGGTACTTCTCGAATGACTCCATGGCCAGCCCGCGGCGCGCGAATACCCATACCGCGTGCGCCACCGAGCAGCCGGAATCGGCCATGAGGCGAACGTCGCCCGCCGGATAGTTGGTCCACGAGGAGCCGCCCACGATGATGGCGTGGCCCAGGATGGTATTGGGGCCGAGCACCCCCAGCTCCTGCAGCCAGCCGACGGGCGTCTTCCCGTGCCGGCTCAGCATCTCGTTGAACTCCACCACCGACTGCGACGTGTGGACCTGATAGGGCCGCCGGGTCTCGTCGGCCCAGCGCTTCCCTTCCCGGAGGAGCTCGGCGGTGCAGGTATCGACCTGCGACGGCGCGAAGAAGCAGCGCACCAGGTCGCCGTGGGCGCCGTCATGGGCCTGGAAGGCCTCGACGGCCCGGCGCAGTCCCTGGCGCCCCGCCTCCTCGTTCCACTCCCATTCGACGCGCTTGCCGTCGCGGGTGAGCCACCGCCCGGAGCGAAAGCCCAGCCCCAGGTACACGCGCATTCCGAAATGCGCGGCGCGCTCGACCACATGATCCGCGATGGGCCCGATCTCCATCACGGTGGTCACCCCGCCGCGCAGCATCTCGGCCATGGAGAAGTCGATGCAGGCGCGGCTGGCTTCCTCGTCCTGGGCCTCCGCGCGGACGGGAAGCATCTCGAAGAGCCCCGAGTAGAAGAACTGCGGATTGCCGCGATCCTCGATGAAGGAGCGATCCAGCGGCGAGCCGGCGATGTGCGCGTGGGTGGAGATGAGCCCCGGGGTCACGATGCGATCCGCCGCGTCGATCGTCTCGTCCACCCGGCCCTCGAAGCGCGGGCCGACCGACAGGATGCGGTCACCCTCCACCACCACCACGCCGTCGCGAAGGAGCCGATGGCCGCGCCCGTCGTGGGCGAGCACATAGGGCGCCTTGATCGCGAGCCGCCGGATGTCCGCCATCGAGGGTTACTTGCCTCGTCGCCGACCGCGGCGCGGCCGCTTGGTGGTCAACCCGCTCGGGTCTTCCACCGCCTCCGCGGTGACGAAGGTGCCGCCCTGGAAGGTCTCCGCGCGCTCGTCCGTCACCGGCGGCTCCTTGGCCAGCACCTCGGCGGCATAGTCCTCGGCGCGGTCCTGGGGCCGGTAGCCCAGACGTGTCGCGTTGGCGTTGTCGTACCAGGCGCGGCGATTGTCCGACACGCCGTAGACGATCTCGAAGCGCAGGTCCGGGTGCTCCACGCCGATGGACACGAGCTGGCCCAGATCGCGTCCCGAGACCCAGATCGCCAGCCGGCGCTTGTCGATGGGGCGCTCGTTCACGTTGCCGATGCGGATGCAGAGCACCCGCAGCCCGTACTTGTCCGCATAGAGGCTGCCCAGCGCCTCGCCGAATACCTTGGACACGCCGTAGCGGCCGTCGGGCTTCGGATACACGCGATGGTCGATGGTCTGGTCGCGGCGATAGAACCCGACCGCGTGATTGCTGGTGGGGAAGATGAAGCGCGGCACGCCATTCCGCCGCGCCGCCTCGTAGGCGTTGTGGCAGCCGATGATATTGGCCTTGAGAATCAGCGGCCACGGCCCTTCCACCGAGTAGCCGCCCAGGTGCACGATGGCATCCACGCCCCGGCTGATGCGGAGGAAGTCGGCGAGCCGGGTGATGTCCGCGCGCATGAACTTCTCGCCGGCGGCGAGCTTCTTCACCGGGCGCAGGTCGGACAGGCGCAGCGCGTACTTGCCGGCCAGCGCTCGCCGGAGGGCGGATCCCACGCCGCCGGCGGCGCCGGTGATGAGAATGGTCTTCACGGCATGCCCTTCATGTCGATGGCCGGGTAGTAGCGCTTGTCCCCGAGCGCGTCCACCCGCCGCCAGAAGTCGGGCAGCGAGGCCAGCCCCGTCTCGTTGACGCCGGCCTGCTGCCGCCACATGCACCAGGACTCCGGGTGGAGCCGGCTCGCTTCCTCCAGCCAGCGCCGGCCCTCCTCCGACCGACCGGCCCGGATGAGATATTGCCCGAGTCGGAAGGCGGCGTGCGCCCGCGCGGCGTTCTCGTTTGGCGCCTTCAGCCGCGCCTCCGCGTTCGCCAGTCCTGCAGGCGATGCCGGCACGGTCTGGTCCGGTCGCGAGTCGGCCAGCTCAGTCGCCTTCATCTAGACGGCCCTTCTCAAGCCCTCGCGCTGCTCGGCCTCGTAAACCGCCTTTACGGTCCGGGGCACGCTGTCAGCGTTCACGCTGATC
>Ga0207689_10006256_pt1 | contig 10551 bp, 15 predicted proteins | sample KBSMisM52_FD_184312 | JGI IMG/M metagenome (GOLD analysis project Ga0207689, IMG submission 184312) | Miscanthus rhizosphere microbial communities from Kellogg Biological Station, Michigan, USA - KBS Miscanthus M5-2 (SPAdes) (version 2) | ecosystem: Host-associated > Plants > Roots >... | reverse complement strand
CGAGTTGCGAGGAAGACGCCGCGCAGCACGAGGCCCAGCACGCGGCCGGGATGCGCTTGCGCGTACGCGAGCGCGAGCGTCGAGCCCCACGATCCGCCGAACAGCAGCCAGCGGTCGATTCCGAGGTGCGCCCGGAGCCGCTCGAGGTCGGCGACGAGATGCTGCGTCGTGTTGTCGGTGATCTCGCCGCAGGGCGTCGAGCGCCCGGCGCCGCGCTGGTCGAACAGCACGATGCGCCAGAACGAGGGATCGAAGTAGCGGCGATGGTGCGGCAGACAGCCTCCGCCCGGGCCGCCGTGCAGGAAAACGAGCGGGACTCCGGCCACGTTCCCGCAGGTTTCCCAGTGCAGCGTGTGCCGCGCGTCGACGGCGAGCCCTCCCGCCGCGTAGGGATCGATCTCGGGAAAGAGAACTTCTCGAAGTTGCGGGTTGTCCGGCATGTCGCTCGCGGGCGTTGACCGCCGCCCGCCGGCAGCGAAGTATGCCGTAAAAATCTCCTTTTCCCACATAATGGGAGCCTTCCCGCCATGAACGATCTCCTCACGCCGTCGACTTGCCTGCCTGTTGATCGCGAGCGCGCGACCCTCGTCGGGCGACTGTGGCTGCCGGACGCCTCGGGCCCCGCCGTGGTCGCAGTAAAAGGCGACGCGCTTCACGACTTGTCGCGTGTCGCTCCCACAGTGAGCGGCTTGCTCGAAATGCCGGATGCACTCCGCGCCGTCAGGGCGGCCACGGACCTGCCGCGTCTCGCGTCGCTGTCCGCCGTCCTCGCGGATTCGGCGGCGGATCGGCAAGGCAAGGCAACGCCGTGGCTGTTGGCGCCCTGCGACCTGCAGGCGATCAAGGCGAGCGGCGTGACGTTCGTGTCGAGCATGCTGGAGCGCGTCATCGAGGAGCACACGCGAGGCGACCCCGCGCAAGCCGAGAGCGTGCGGCAGTCGCTCGTCGCGTTGATCGGCGACGATCTCAAGAAAGTACGCCCCGGCTCGCCGGAGGCGAAGCGGGTGAAGGACGCGCTCGTCACCGCTGGCGCGTGGTCGCAGTACCTCGAAGTGGGCATCGGACCCGACGCCGAGATCTTCACCAAAGCGCAGCCGATGTCGGCGGTCGGGCTTGGCGCGGAAATCGGCATCCATCCGAAGTCGGAATGGAACAATCCGGAGCCCGAGATCGTGCTGGTGGTCAACAGCCGCGGCGAGACCGTCGGCGCGACGCTCGGCAACGACGTCAATCTGCGCGACTTCGAAGGCCGCAGCGCGTTGCTTCTCGGCAAGGCCAAGGACAACAATGCGTCCTGCGCGATCGGACCGTTCATCCGGCTCTTCGACGACGATTTCGGCATCGACGACGTGCGCGCGTGCGACCTCGCAATGCGCGTCGAAGGCCGCGAGGGCTTTACGCTGACGGGATCGAGCTCGATGTCCATGATCAGCCGCGACCCTCTCGATCTCGTCGCCCACGCCATCGGCCCCAACCACCAGTATCCGGATGGGCTGGTGCTTTTCCTGGGCACGATGTTCGCCCCGACGAAGGACCGCTTCGGACCGGGTCAGGGCTTCACTCATGCCGTGGGCGACATCGTCACTATCGCGACGCCCAAGCTCGGGGCGCTCGTCAATCGCGTCAATCACTCCGACAAGATCCGGCCGTGGGCCTTCGGCGTCGGTGCGCTGATGCGCAATCTTGCAAAGCGCGGCCTGCTGTAGCGCGTCGCTTCACTGCGAACGGAACCCCATGACTGAACTTCACCGCAACTTCGTCGCCGGCGAATGGGTGGCCGGCGCTTCGGCGTCGCCCAATCGCAATCCTTCGAACGTCGGCGACGTGATCGGCGAATACGCGCAAGCCGATGCCGCGCAGGCGCGCGCGGCGATCGCCGCCGCCAAGGCCGCCGCCCCGGCGTGGGCCGCGGGCTCGATCCAGGAGCGGTCGAACCTCCTTGATCGCGTCGGCACGGAAATCCTCGCGCGCAAGGACGAGCTCGGCAAGCTTCTGTCGCGGGAAGAAGGCAAGACGTTGCCCGAAGGCGTGGGCGAGGCAACACGGGCCGGTCACATCTTCAAGTTCTTCGCCGGCGAAGCGCTCCGCCTTGCCGGCGAAAAGCTGCCGTCGGTGCGTCCCGGCATCGACGTCGAGGTGACGCGCGAACCGATCGGCGTCGTCGCCCTCATCACGCCATGGAATTTTCCGATCGCGATTCCTGCCTGGAAAATTGCGCCCGCGCTCGCATACGGCAACACGGTGGTGTTCAAGCCCGCAGACCTCGTGCCCGGATGCGCGTGGGCGCTCGCCGAAATCCTCGCGAAGTCGGGCATTCCCGCCGGTGTGTTCAATCTGGTCATGGGACGCGGCTCGGTCGTGGGCGAAGCGCTCGTGAACGATCCCGATGTCGCCGCGATCAGCTTTACCGGCTCGGTCGGCACGGGCCGCGCGATCGCTGCCAAGGCGGTTGCGCGAATGGCCAAAGTCCAGCTCGAAATGGGCGGCAAGAACCCCCTCGTGGTGCTGGACGACGCCGATTTGCCGACCGCCGTGAACGCCGCGACGCAGGGCGCTTATTTCTCGACGGGCCAGCGCTGTACGGCGTCGTCGCGGCTCATCGTGACCGCCGGCATTCACGACCGCTTCGTCGCCGCGATGACCGAGAAACTCAAATCGCTCAAGATCGACGATGCGCTGGCGGCGGGCACCGACATCGGGCCGGTCGTCGACCCGAGTCAGCTCGATCAGGACCTTCGCTATCTTGAAATCGGCAAGAGCGAAGGGGCGAAGCTCGTTTGGGGCGGCGAGCGCCTCAAGCGAGCGGCCGAAGGTTACTACCTGTCGCCGGCGCTCTTCACCGAAGCGAACAACGGCATGCGCGTCGCTCGCGAGGAGATCTTCGGCCCTGTCGCGTGCGTCATTCGCGCGAAGGACTACGACGAAGCGTTGGCGCTCGCCAACGACACCGAATTCGGCCTGTGCGCGGGAATCGTCACGACCTCGCTCAAGCATGCGTCGCATTTCAAGCGCCACGCGCAGGCGGGGATGGTGATGGTGAATCTGCCGACCGCTGGCGTCGACTATCACGTGCCGTTCGGCGGCCGCAAAGGCTCGAGCTACGGGCCGCGCGAGCAGGGACGCTACGCGGCGGAATTCTTCACGGTGGTGAAGACGGCGTATACCGCGCCTTAGCGGAGTATCGTGGCTTCGATGTGACAAGTCGCCCTTGGTGTTGCAGTCGTGGCTTTCACGCTAGGCGGCGTCAGGTAACAGTGTCCGAATCTCAGCGCAGTGTCCAAGTGAGGAGTTCTCGCCATGATGAAGGTCACCGTGTTGTATGGCCACCCAACGAGTTCCGAGGCATTCGAAACGTATTACAAGGGTACTCATTTGCCGCTGGCGGGCCAGATGAAGGGCGTCGCGCGTCTCGAACTCACCAAGTTTGGGGCCGGCCCAGATGGCGGGAAGCCCGCTTTCTATCGGATGGCGGAGTTGTACTTCGCGACTCAGGCGCAGATGGACCAAACCTTGGGGTCGTCTGAGGGACAGGCGACGGTGGCCGACCTTGCAAAATTCGCGACGGGTGGCGTGACGCTGCTCGTCGGATCCGTCGACGGATAGGATGCTGCCTGACCACTCGATCAAAGTGAAGACGCGGGCCGTGGACGCCCGACGGGTTCGTTGTACACGCTCCGACCTCTTGATTCAGAGGAGACGCAGCATGGAGAGATTCACGGGAGGTTGCCTTTGCGGCAACGTCCGAATTGTGGCGTCGGGACGCCCATACCGGGTCGGCCTTTGTCACTGTCTCGACTGCCGCAAGCATCATGGGGCCCTTTTTCACGCTTCCGCGGTGTTCCCTCAGGATGCGGTGACGATCGATGGCGAAACACGCGACTACGCCGGGCGGTTTTTCTGTCCCCGCTGCGGCTCGCCCGTTTTTGCACGCACGGCCGACGAGGTCGAAGTGAACCTGGGATCCCTGGATGCCCCTGACCAACTGATGCCAACCTACGAAAGCTGGATCGTCCGTCGCGAGTCCTGGTTGCCGCTGTTTCCCCTCACGAGACGATACGAGCGCGACCGTGGTGCCACGGGTCGCTTTGAGGAGTAGGTGGCACGAACGGTGCGTAGATGACCGTCGATCCACCGATCGCTATCGCAAGACAAGGCGACGCTAGCGCAATCGCGGTGATGTCTCGCGATCTCATTGAGTACGGGCTCGAATGGCGCTGGCGTACCGGCAGGGTGGCGCGGGCAATGGACGACCCGGACACGAATGTTGCCGTGTTGCGCCGGGACGAAGAAATCATCGGCTTCGGGATCATGGAGTACCTGGACGATGAGGCTTATCTCGTTCTCTTCGCTGTCGCCAAGTCAAGTCAGCGCCGAGGAGTGGGGAGCGCACTACTGCGCTGGCTGGAAGCGGCCGCCCGAGCAGCTGGATCGCAGCGTATCCGCGTTGACACGCGTCGCGAGAATATCGCCGCGCGATGCTTCTACAACGAACACGGGTACCACGAGCGGGTCTTGGCATCGCGCATGTACAGCAAGGCGGTCGATGGTGTCCGTCTTGAAAAGTGGCTCCGCTTCCCGATGAGCGGCGCCGCCTAACCCGTCGCCCAACACGGACCTTCCAAATGCATGAAGGCTCATGCCACCTGCGGAGCGGTTCGAATGGTTTTGCCGTCTACGCCGGAGGCGGCCACGGACGGCAATTGCCCGCTGTGCCGGCGATCGGTGGACCGTGGGTCTACTTCGAGTTTGGCTCAGAACTTCGATCCCGCGCTCATTGCTTCAGTACGGGTTCGTCGATTCGATGGAGCCGAGACGTGGAAATTCATCGACGAGTGAGTGAATACCGCCAACTGCCTGGACCTGGGGGATGTCTTTCATGCCAGCTTACTTGATTGCAGAGCACATCATTACCAACCAATTGAAGTTCGACGAGTACCGGGCGAAGGTTGCGCCGATGATCGCGAAGCATGGCGGGCGTTACCTGACGAAGGGCGGCAGTCACAAACTGCCCGAGGGCGGCCACTGGAAGCCCGAGCGAGTCGTGATTATCGAATTTCCAGACATGGACGCCCTTAACGCGTGGTACACCTCGCCCGAATATCAGCCTTTCATCGCCCTCCGCAAGGGATGCACGAGCGATCTCGATATGCTGATCACGCTGGAAGGTGTCTAGCACTTACGGCAGCGGTTCTCGTCGATGATCATCGTCTTCACTAAATTCACTCTGCCAAAGCCAATCACTCGCGAAGAGGCACGCAGCATCTTCCTGAGCACCGCTCCAAAGTATCGGGGCGTACAAGGTTTGGTTCGGAAGCACTACGTGCTGTCCGAAGACGGGGTAACGGTAGGTGGTGTCTACTTTTGGAATTCGAGGCCGGAGGCGGAAGCAATGTATACGGACTCATGGCGCTCATTTGTCCGCGAGAAATACGGCTCTGATCCAACCGTGACTTACTTCGAAAGTCCCGTCGTGGTCGACAACGTCGCTCAGAAGATCCTTGCGGACGAATAGGAAAGTGCGTTCGCCAATTCCTTGATTGGCCGGGTAAGCGGGTCTCGCGTGGCCGCAGGTTGAGGCTCGCAGAGCAGCGGGCGCATAATCCGAGTCCTTCAACCTCAGTCAGGATTACTCCTCCCATGCCAAAAGCGTACTGGATTTCCGCCTACCGTTCCGTCCGCAATGCTGAAGCTCTCGCCGCGTATGCGAAACTCGCTCTTCCCGCGCTTCAAAAAGGCGGCGGGCGATTCCTTGCGCGCGGAATCCCGGCGCAAGTGTATGAGGGCGGTCTTAGCGAACGTACCGTTCTAATTGAATTCGACAGCGTGGCGCAGGCAGTCGCCGCACACGACAGCCCCGGGTACAAGGAGGCATTGCGCGTGCTTGGCGACGCCGTCGATCGGGACTTGCGAATTATCGAAGGCGTCGATTGAGAAGAGAGGGGAACCGCCATGCCGATCTCCGCCTTCAGCGGTTTTACGGATGGCCTCGCAGTAGAATCGGCATGGTGGCGGTGCCCCTATTTTGTCGAAGCCTTGGGACCAAGGAGGAAAGACGGGCATGCAGAAGAGCGAGCCGCAGGAAGGCAAGTCTCCTCGTCAGCTGATAGACGCGAGGATCAAGGAGCTGGGCGACTGGCGGGGCAAGATGCTCGGCCGGCTCCGCGCCCTGGTCAAGGAAGCCGATCCTGAAGTCGTCGAGGAATGGAAGTGGAGCATTCCCGTGTGGTCGCACGACGGCTTGATCTGCACCGGCGAGACCTATAAGAGCGTCGTGAAGATGACCTTCGCCAAAGGGGCGGCGCTGAAGGATCCTTCAGGTCTCTTCAATTCCAGCCTTGAAGGGAATACAAGGCGTGCCATCGACTTCCGCGAGGGTGAGGAGATCGACGAGAAAGCGCTGAAGACGCTCATTCGCGCCGCCGTGACTCTGAACAAGTCCAAAGCCAAGAAATAGTTTGGAGGCCGCTCGCTCCGAACCGGGGCCATGCCACGCAACCTCACGTTCGCATTGCTCCACGATGGAGGCCGCATGACGAACCCACGGACCCTCTTTGTGCTCACTGCCGTGAATCTCGCGCTGCTGCTTCTCGCGGTTGCGCAGCAGTTTCGGCCGGCATTCGCGCAAGGCGAGCCGCCCGTGCTGCGAGCGCGCGGCCTCGAAATCGTCGACGCCGAAGGTCGTGTTCGAGCAAGCATCAAAGTGCTCCCGCCCGCCGCGTCGACAAAGGGCGACGAGGAAGCCGAGACCGTCCTGCTGCGTCTGATTACCGAGCGCGGGCGTCCGACCGTCAAGATCGCAGCTTCCGAGCCGGCTTCCGGTCTCAGTTTCGCTGGCCCGACGGGCACGAGCGATACCTACGTGACGTTGGGCGCGAAGGGAACCAGCAGCTCACTGAAATTGAGAAGCGAGAATGGCCGCGAGCAGGTTATCGGGCCTTAGGCGGCACGTCGCACCGGGAAGATGACGCGCCAACCATTGATTCCAGCAGACCGGCTTCGGCGGTCGCTCGCAAGGAGCGAAATTGCGCACACTCGATGAAGAAATCGCACTCTACCTTCAGAGGGCTGCCGAATCCGGCGAGCTTGGCCTTGCGAAGGACTACGGAAAGCCGTTCACCAAGGATCCGGGTTGGGAGGCAACGCCGGAAGCCCTTCGCATGCCGATGAAGATACTCAAGGACGCGGGAGTCGCTCCGCCTGAGATTGCGTTGTTTCATGAACGTGCCCGCCTGAGGGCGTCCATCGACGCCGCAGCGCCCGACGAGCGTCTGAAACTGCAAAGGCAACTGAGCGAACTCGAGCAAGTGCTGGCGCTTCGTCTCGAAGCGCTGCGCATCTATTCGATGAAGTGAGGTCTTGCTGCAGATGGCGTCCCGACAGTCCGAAATGCAAGCCGCGAAGCCCGACCCATCGGTCACGAAGTGGCTGCTTGATTCCGACCCGTCGATCCGCTGGCAGGTGATGCGGGACTTGATCGGTGCGTCGGCGGACGAAATCGCTGCCGAGCGCGCGCGAGTTGTCATCGAGGGCGCGGGCGCGCGGCTCCTCGCCCTGCAGGCGGCCGACGGGACCTGGAGCGGCGCCGCGTGGAACCGCGGGTGGAACTCCACGATGCACGTCCTGATGCTGCTGCGGGACATGGGTCTCGATCCCGCGAGCGGCGAGGCGCGCCGCGCGGTGGGCCTCGTCCGTGACCGCGTGACATGGAAGGACTGCGGTCCGCCGGAGTGTCATGGCAATCCCTTTTTCGCCGGCGAAACGGAACCCTGCATCAACGGGCAGGTCGCGGCGGTCGGCGCCTATTTCGGCCAGGACGTCCGCGGCATCATCGACCGGTTGCTCGCCGAACAGTTGCCTGATGGCGGCTGGAACTGCGAGGCGGAAAACGGCTCGACGCGCTCTTCATTCAACACCACGATCTGCGTGCTCGAGGCCCTTCTCGAGCACGAACGGGCGGGCACGGGCAGAACGGACGCGACGGCTGCGCGGCTTCGCGCGCAGGAGTATCTGCTCGAGCGTCATCTGCTCCGTAGAAAATCGACCGGCGAGGTGATCGAGCGGGATCGCTACGGTGGCGCCGTTTGGAGCCGCTTCGCATTCCCGACGTGGTGGCACTACGACGTGCTGCGAGCCCTCGAGTACCTGCGCGAAGCCGGCGTGGCTCCCGACGAGCGGGTGGCAGAGGCAGTCGACCTGGTCGCGTCCAAGCGCGACAACGACGGGCGGTGGTCTCTCGAGACCCGGTACCCTGGCGTGATGCCTATCGAGATGGACGAAGGCGAAGGCAGGCCGAGCCGGTGGAACACGCTGCGCGCCATGCGGGTGTTGAACTGGTATTCAGGAGAACTGACGGGGTGAAAAAGCGCGATTCGAGTCGATCGCGAAAAGTGCCAGCAGCGGTATATTCGACGTATGGAGTGATCGACAAGTGGACCTAGCGAATGCCACCATTGCCCAACTGATGATTCCGGTTGACGATCTCGATCGGGGTGTGTCGTTCTACCGGGACGTATTGGGCATTCCGTTTCTCTTCTCGGCGCCGCCTCAGATGGCATTCTTCATGTGCGGCTCCGTGCGCCTGCTGGTCGGCGTCATGCCTGCCGGACAAAGAGCGCAGCGCGGTTCCGCCATTTACTTCAAGGTGCCCGATATTCAGGCCGCCTATTCATCGCTGAGCGCGAAAGGCGTTGCATTCGCTGCGCCGCCTCACGTCGTCAATCGAACGCCGAAGTCGGAGCTGTGGCTATCGGAATTCACGGATCCGGATGGCAATCAATTGGCGCTGATGGCTGATGTAGCGATTGCCGGGGCCTGACCTCTTCCCCCTGCGGTGAAGGCGGGACCGAGCCGGGCGACCGTTGCAGCCGATGTCGCGACGGTTGTACGTTGGCTCTCTTCTTCTCAGGACAGCGAAAGGAGGATTCATGAATCGCTCGATCTGTTTTGCAGCCTTGGCCGCCTTTGGCGCCGCCTTGAGCTTTCCGGGTCTCGCCCAGACCGTTAAAGTGACCCCGCTCGGCGGCATCGACGGCGAGTTCTGCCCCCAGGATCGCGCGCTGATCTTTGAGGATCCGAACGGGACACGCATCCTCTACGATCCGGGCCGCACCGTCGCCGGCGGGAGTGACCCCCGGCTGGGCAGGATCGACGTCATCCTCGTGAGCCACATGCACGGCGACCACGCCGGAAACGCGCACAACAAGGCGCCGAACTCGGGGACGTGCGAGAACCCCGACGTCTCGGTCTCTTCCGTGCCCAACTCCAATGCCGTGGACATCGCGCTGGCCAAGAAGTCGAAGATCGTGACCGGCAGTGAAATGCCGCCCTTCTTCGCGGCGAAGCTCAAGGCGAACGGCGGCGACCCCGCCAACTCGATCCTTGCCCGCTTCGGCGGCAGCGTGACGGTGGGTGGCGTGCGCATCGCGACGGTGACGGCGATGCACAGCAATGGCCTCGATCCCGACTACATCGGCGGCGATCTCGGCAAGGCGATGAAGGAGGCCGGCATCGCCGGCGATGTAGGCCTGGCAACGGGTTACGTCCTGCGCTTCAGCAATGGCCTCGTGACCTATCTGTCCGGCGACACCGGCATCACTGCGGATCAGGAGCTCGTCGTGCGCAACCACTACAACGCGAAGCTCGTCGTGATGAACATCGGCGATGGCTTCACGACCGGTCCGATTGAGGCTGCGTACGTGATCAACGAGCTCGTGAAGCCTGCATCGGTGATTCCGTCGCACGCGAACGAGGTCGGCACGGTGGGCGGCAAGGTTCGCCCCGGCAGCAAGACGGAAACCTTCATCAAGCTCGTCAAAGCACCGGCGCACATTCCGCTCTCGGGCAAGGCGATGGAGTTCGACGCCGGGGGCAAATGCACGGCAGGGTGCTGATTTCGTCCTCTCGCTCGCAGATCGTCGCAAGCGATCGCGTCGCCCGCTGGTTACGTCGCCCGGTGGGCAGCGCAGGCATGCGCAAGCAGAGGCGGTGGCGATGAGAGGCAGCTGTCTCTGTGGGGAGGTGAGCTATCAAATCACCGGTCCGTTCAAGGTGATGGGCAATTGCCATTGTTCGAATTGCAGAAAGTCTCACGGCGCGGCGTTCGTGACGTGGGGGATCATCGATCCGGACCAGTTCCGCTGGATCTCGGGCGAGGAACTTGTTCAGGGGTATGAGTCCTCCCCTGGAAGAAAGAGGTGTTTTTGCAGGAAGTGCGGGTCCGCGCTCGTCAGCACCCATTCAGGATCCGTCGGCGAAGTCGTGGTGGGAACGATCGACGGTGATCCCGGCGCGCGTCCAGCCGAACACATTTTCGTGGGATCCAAGGCACCGTGGCATGAGATAACGGATTCGCTTCCACAGTTCGAGGAATGGCCGCCCGGGATGCAACCCTGATTGCGGCCTCTAAGCGTCACAACTCAACCAGATCGAGGGCACGATGAAAGTCAACGGTTCCTGCCATTGCGGAGCGATCACCTATGAGGCCGAAGTGGATCCGGAGCGAGTTGGAGTCTGCCACTGTACGGATTGCCAAGTCCTCACCGGATCCGCGTT
>Ga0207689_10006253_pt1 | contig 10553 bp, 5 predicted proteins | sample KBSMisM52_FD_184312 | JGI IMG/M metagenome (GOLD analysis project Ga0207689, IMG submission 184312) | Miscanthus rhizosphere microbial communities from Kellogg Biological Station, Michigan, USA - KBS Miscanthus M5-2 (SPAdes) (version 2) | ecosystem: Host-associated > Plants > Roots > Rhizosphere... | reverse complement strand
TCGCGATCTCCACGCTCACGGCTGTGATTGTCGTTGCGACGGTTTAACCCCGGCCGAAGCTCGTCTTGACCCGGCGAGTGATGGCTCGCTGCCGACGAATGCCGCCAGGTGCTCACCGGTCAGCGTGAACCTCGCCGCTACCAAGTCAGCGGGTGTGCCTTCGAAGACGATCCGTCCTCCGTCGTGGCCCGCACCCGGTCCGAGGTCGATGATCCAGTCGGCGTGCGCCATCACCGCCAGGTGGTGCTCGATCACGATGACTGACTTCCCGGAGTCGACCAGCCGATCGAGCAACCCGAGCAACTGCGCGAGGTCGGCCAGGTGCAACCCGCTGGTCGGCTCGTCGAGCACGTAGACGCCCCCGTCGACACCCATGTGCGTCGCGAGCTTGAGCCGCTGCCGCTCTCCACCCGAGAGCGTGGTGAGCGGTTGGCCGAGCCGCAGGTACCCAAGCCCCACGTCGGCCATGCGCTGCAGGATCGCGTGCGCGGCCGGCGTTCGCGCCTCGCCGTTGTCGAAGAAGCGGACTGCGGTTTCGACCGGCAGGTCGAGCACGTCGGCGATGTTGAGCCCGCCGCCTGCCCTGAGCGAAGTCGAAGGGAGGCGGTACTCCAGCACCGACGCCTGGAACCGCCGGCCCTCGCAATCCTCGCAGACGGTGCTGACACCGGCCATCATCGCGAGGTCGGTATAAATCACCCCAGCGCCGTTGCAGGTCGGACAGGCGCCCTCGGAATTGGCGCTGAACAGCGCGGCCTTCACGCCGTTGGCCTTCGCGAACGCGTTGCGGATCGGATCGAGCAGGCCCGTGTATGTCGCCGGGTTGCTCCGGCGCGAGCCTCGGATCGCGGTCTGGTCGACGGACACCACGCCGTCGCGGCCGCTCACCGAGCCGTGGATCAAGGAGCTCTTGCCCGATCCAGCGACGCCGGTCACGACGACAAGCACGCCGAGCGGAATGTCCACGTTCACGTTCTTAAGGTTGTGGGTACGGGCACCGCGTACTTTCATTGCACCTGACGCCTTCCGCACCACTGGCTTCAGCGAGGCACGGTCGTTCAGGTGACGTCCGGTAAGGGTGCCGCTGGCCCGCAGTCCATCGACGGTGCCCTCGAAGACCACCTCGCCGCCCGCAGTACCGGCTCCCGGGCCGAGGTCGACAACGTGGTCCGCGATCGCGATCACTTCCGGCTTGTGCTCGACGACGAGGACAGTGTTGCCCTTGTCGCGCAACCGCTCGAGCAGATCGTTCATCCGCTGGATATCGTGCGGGTGCAACCCGATCGTCGGCTCGTCGAAGACGTATGTCACATCGGTGAGCGACGATCCCAGGTGGCGAATCATCTTCGTGCGCTGCGCCTCACCACCCGACAGTGTGCCCGACGGCCGGTCGAGCGAAAGGTAGCCCAGTCCGATCTCTACAAACGAGTCGAGCGCGTGCCGCAGTGACGCCAGCAGCGGCGCGACCGAGGGTTCCTTCAGATCGCGCATCCACTCGGCCAGGTCGCTGATCTGCATCGCGCACGCCTCGGCAATGTTGATCTTCTTGATCCTCGACGATCGGGCTGCTTCGTTGAGCCGTGTGCCGCCGCACTCGGGGCAGGTGGTGAAGGTGACCGCGCGCTCCACGAACGCGCGGATATGCGGCTGCATCGCGTCGACGTCCTTGGACAGAAACGATTTCTGAATCCGCGGCACGAGCCCTTCGTATGTGAGGTTGATGTTCTGGAACTTCACCTTCCGCGGCTTGCTGTAGAGGAAGTCTTCGCGCTCCTTCTTCGTGTACTTGCGGATCGGCTTGTCCGGGTCGAGGCCCGCGGCCGCGAAGATGCGCACCTGCCAACCGTCGGCGGTGTAGCCGGGGATCGTGAGCGCGCCCTCGTTGAGCGACTTGCTGTCGTCGTACAGCTGCGACAGGTCGATGTCGCTGACCGATCCCATCCCCTCGCATCGCGGGCACATGCCGCCCAGATAGACAACGTCGCGTACTACGATCCGTTCACCCCTGCCCTTGTCGACGGTCATCGCGCCGCTCGCCTTCCTCGTTGGGATGTTGAACGAAAAGGCCGTAGCCGGTCCGATGTGGGGCTTGCCGAGGCGGCTCCACAGTACCCGCAGCATCGCGTTGGCATCGGTCGCCGTGCCAACCGTCGAGCGGGAATTCGCACCCATTCGCTCCTGGTCGACGATGATCGCCGTCGTCAGCCCTTCCAGTACGTCGACCTCGGGTCGCGCCAGCGTCGGCATGAATCCCTGCAGGAATGCACTGTAGGTCTCGTTAATCAGCCGCTGCGATTCCGAGGCGATAGTGCCGAAAACCAGCGACGACTTGCCCGACCCCGAAACGCCCGTGAACACGGTGAGGCGGCGCTTGGGAAACTCGACACTGATGTCCTTCAGGTTGTTGACGCGGGCGCCCTGAACGCGGATCAAGTCGTGGCTGTCTGCGGGATGCCCGCCTCCGCCAAGGCTATGGCGCGCAGGCTGCCTGGATAAGGCCATGTTCTCGATCATGTCACCAGGCGATAGAATCCCGTCAATGCGGACACTCTCGATCGCCTGCCTCGCCCTCCTCGCAATCCTCTCCGCCGCGGGCGCGGTCGCGCAGCAAGCCGCCGACACGATCGTGACGCACGGCAAGATCCTCACCGTCGATGCAGCCTTCCGCGCTGTCGAAGCGCTGGCCATCACCAACGGCCGCATCGTCGCAACCGGCACGAGCACAGAGATCGCGCGCTACGCAGGCACGAACACAAAGGTGATCGACGTCGCCGGCGCAACCGTCATCCCGGGCCTCATCGACAACCACTTCCACTTCACGCGCGGCGTCGACACCTGGCACCAGCAGGCCCGCTTCGAAGGCGTCGATTCGCGTCGTGAAGCGCTGCGGATCCTCGCTATGAAGGCGGCAAGTCTCAAGCCCGGTGATTGGATCATGGTGCAAGGCGGCTGGACGCCGAGGCAGTTCGCCGACGCGCCAGGCGGTTTCACGCTCGAAGAACTCGATGGCGTGGCGCCGAAGAATCCACTTTTCGTGCAGGAGGGTTACAGCGTCGTCTACGCGAACAGCCTCGCGCTCAAAGCGGTGGGGCTGAATCCTGCGGATGGCGCACGCCGCAATGCGCAGGGGCTGGTGTCGTTCCAACCGCCGATGGCGTTATACGACGCGATGCCCCGAACCTCGCCCGGGCAGCGTGAGCAGAACCTCACAGACTTCATGCGCGAGCTCAACTCGACGGGCCTCACGGGTGTCTACAGCCTCGGTCAGTCCGAATTTCTCTCTGCGCGCGCCGCGCAAGGACAACTGCCGATCCGACTGTGGGAGACGCTGAATTTCAACGCGACCGATCCGGCATCTGCGTCCAGAGCCGCGGAGCTCATCGCGCGCTCACGCCCGAACCAGTTCGATGGCCAGCACGGAATCTTCGGACTCGGCGAGGTTCTCTACGGACCGTTCTTCGATCTCGCGCCTCGCAAAGACCCGTGGCCGGCCGCGATCATGAGCGAATACGGCAAGCTGGCAATGGCGGCTGCACGCGCCGGCTGGCATGTCCATCAGCACGTCATCAACAACAACGCCGTGACCGATCTGCTCGACACGCTGGAGCAGGTCAATCGGACGCAGCCCCTTACTGGCCTGCGCTGGACGCTCGGCCATGTCTACGACATCTCGCAGGCGAATATTGCCCGCGCGAAAGCGATGGGCATCACGCTCGGCGTGCATGGCGCCGCGATGCAGGCCGGTGCGCACATGCCGCTGCGCCGTATCGCCGACAGCGGCATCGTGTTCGGCCTGGGCACGGATGCGACCATCGTCTCGCACTACAGTCCGTTCGTCACGCTGGGATGGGTCGTCAGCGGTCTCGACGTCGGCGGCAACAAGGTGCTCGACGAAACCCTGACACGCGAGGAGGCGCTGATCGCGCACACACGCTCGAACGCGTACCTGTTCTTCCAGGAGAAGACGCTCGGTTCGCTCGAGGTCGGCAAACAGGCTGACCTGGTCGTGCTCGATCGCGACTACATGACCGTACCGGCGGCCGAGATCAAGCGCATCAAGCCGACGATGACGATGGTGGGCGGCCGGGTGGTGTTCGAGGCTGGGCGATAAATCCCGGTCTTGGTCCTGCGTGCCTGGTGCTTAGTCCGTCCTTTGGTCCATGGTCCTTGCTTGTCTCGTTGAGCCATCACAATTCGTGAGCGAGCCATCGGACGGCGTTCAGTGCGAACTGACGGTTCTGCATTCCAGGCACGGAGTAATTCACGAGGGCGCCCATTTCACCAATGATGACGACGCGGCCGCGACCGAAGACGAAGGCGAGGCCCTGACTGTGACCTGCGGCTGAAACTTGATCGCACGACGGGCACGGGTTGAAATCTTTCGGCTGCGCCTGAGACGTTGCGTTCGACGATTCGTGAGGTGTGCTGGACGGAATCCAGTCCACAGCAGTTGGACTCAGGCGCAGTATCGACACGCTTCCCGACGGACCCTCCATCGATCCGCCAGTGATCGTGGCGACCCCTTCGATTTTCTCGTATTCGTCCTGGCCACGCGTGATCGGATGATCGGTAAGAAGACCGTTTTCAAGAGAGAAGACGAGATATCCGAATACCTGCCCGTACCCCGCCAGCGCCCACCGATTCGCGGGATCATCGGTCCAGCCACCTGACAGTTTCACGCCGAAGCGTTCCGCGAGCCGCCGCGCCGCCGGACCAGTGGGGTAATGGTCAACCGCCAGGAGCAATCCGCCGCCATCCTTGACCCATTGTTCGACCGCCTCGATTTCAGGATCAGAAAACGCCGATGACGCGCGATCTTCCAACGGAGCGCGCTCGCCGGCGCCGTTCGGATTGGCGATGACCACAACGTCTGCGGTCGCCAGTCTCTCAGGACCGAACGAGAGAGCATTCGGTGTCACCTCGAACCCGGCATCGCTCAACAGACTCACGAGCGGTCGATATCCACCCGATGCGGTTGCCATGATGTTGTGGTGCGCCTCGTCGAGCATGACGCGCCGCGCGACCGGCGTTTGCGCCGAGAGGATTCCGACGACGACGCTGCTCGCGATCGCGACGCAGGACGCCGACCAGATTTTCAGACTGAACCGCATCCCTGTTCCTGCCGGGTGACCACTGCTTCAACCGCGTCGATTCATTGAATCGGCTGCGGCTGGGTCCGATCAGATTGTTACTCGGATCTCAGGAAATCAACGATCGCGTCCCTTCAGACGATTGACCGCGGCACCCGCCACATCGGCTCCGTAGTTTTTTGGTCACGCAGTTGCTCAGCCCTTTCGCACCGGCACCGTCGAGTGCTCCAGTGCCAACTCTGCTTCGAGGCACTCTCGATCGCGTGAGATGGTCGCCACGGCTCTCGTCGTGCCGTCCCGAATGAAGCTGACGGTTGCATCACGACGATCCAGCGAACCATCGATCTTCACACTCTCCCAGCGTTCGGTGTGACCGACGTAATTGATCGTGACGTCGTAGTGCTGGCTCCAGAAGAACGGCACGGCGTCAAACGGCTCACGCCTGCCCAGCATGTTGCGCGCGGCCGCCTGACCCTGACGCTCGGCCACGACCCAGTGTTCAACGCGAATCCGCTCGCCGGTGTGAGGATCAGGCCAGCGGGCAACATCGCCCGCCGCAAAGATTCCGGGGATGTTGGTTTCGAGGAATTCGTTGACGGCAATTCCACCGTCGATCGTGATTCCGGCCTTCTCCGCCACCGCTAACGACGGTTTCACGCCCACACCCATGACGACAAAATCGGCGTCGAGTATCGAACCGCCGCTGAGCGAGACTTTTCGCCCGGCCAGCGACGTGACGGTCTGGCCGAGATGGAAGACAACGCCGTGGGTTTCGTGAATCGACTGGATGAAACGACCGACGTCGGGACCCATCACACGCTCGAGTGGCAAATGGTCCGGCGCCACCACGTCGACCGCTACGCCGCGCGCACGGAGAGATGCCGCAACCTCGAGGCCGATGAAGCTTGCACCGACCACGACGGCGTGCTTCGCGCCGAGCGCGAGGTCCACGATGGCACGGCTGTCCGCAAATGATCGGAGATAGTGCACCTTCGCGGTGTCATGACCCGGAATGGGTAGACGCACGGGATCGGCACCGGTAGCAATCAGCAGACTGCCGAACTCGCGCCGAGTACCGTTCTCCAGATGCACAGCACGCGCGGCTGGATCGATCGACGACACCGGAGATCCGAGCTGCAACTCAATTCGTCGCTCCGCGTAAAGATCTGCCGGCCATAGCGGGATCCAGTCATCCTTGGCCTCACCTGCCAGGAAGTCCTTCGACAAGTTGGGACGATCCACTGGCGGATCCTGATCGGCGCTGATCATCGTGATGGGGCCGTCGTACGACTCGCGACGCAGCATGTCCGCCGCCGCCAGGCCCGCGGCCCCGCCGCCGAGAATCACGATCGACGAGGGATGCTGACGCGAATCTGCCGCAGCGGGTCGGCTGGATGAGGACGGCTGCGACAGCTTCTCTCGTACGAAGACCTGGTCGCCGGTGCGTTCCACGCGCCAGCACGCGACGGGGTCGAGCGCAGGCGCACGCAACGCCTCGCCGGTTTCGAGGCTGAAACAGGCGTGGTGCCAGGGACATCGGACCGTGTCACCGACGACGATGCCTTCGGCAAGCGGACCACGGTAGTGCGTGCAATGCGCGCCGACCGCGAAGAAACGATCGCCGGTGCGAGCGAGAAGAACCTGATCCTTTCCGACCTCTCCGAGGATCATGCCCCCGTCTGCAATGGAGTTGGCTTTCACACCACGCGTCAAATCCCTTGATGTGTTGGCAGCCGAGTCAGCCATGATCCACCTCCTGGTCGTACCCCGTTCACACCGGGTGCCAGTCAGAGATCACCTTCGAACAGCTGCGGCACCCTGCCTCATCGCTCGCAGAACGGATCAGACGCCGACCACGAACGCTCGCGCGGCTTTGACGTCGGCGGTGTCACCTCCCTCGGTGAACCATTCGACGAGGGGGCTGATTAGAGTCACCGCGTCGGCGGCTCTGTGTTGCCACTGGTACAGACGCGCCAGGCTCAAGACGGCTCTCAATTCCCATGATTTCGCGTGTTGTGTGCGAGCGAGCGAGAGTGCGCGGGTCAGACACGCTTCTACGTCCGTCGCAACGCGCTCCGGGATGCGCGGCCCGGCGCCCGGTGATCGCTTCACCGCCGCTGCGCGCGCCAGCAGCAGGTCACCATGGATCCGGTGCAAGTCCGCAGCTGAGCCATCCTCGCCTGTCGCGAGAACGAGATCCAGGGCTTCGAGCACGGCCGCCGAGGCATCGTCAAATTGACCTGCTTTGGTCAGCGCCTGAGCGAGGAGACCGAGCGACTGTGCTCGCCATAATCGAGCCCCTGTCGCCGCATACGCAGCCAGCCCGCGGCGCAGTTCGTCGACGCCTTCGTCGAGCGCGCCCTGCTCCACACGCGCCCATCCCCGAATGATGCGGGCCAATGCCACCCACACGGACAAACCGTAGTCGTCGGCGAGCGCGAGCGCGCTCTCGGCGTGATCTTGAGCGAGGCGCGTCTCGCCGCGCAGCTGATGCAAGTGCGCCGTGAAGTACGACGCGATGACACGAGTCTCCGTCGGTGCGAGCGGGTGGGCCGTTGCACACGCACGCCCGATCCGGACCATCGCACGATCAGGGTAGCCCCGGGCCCACAGCGCTCGCGCCGCATAGCAGTCGCTCGTCACGGCGGGGTCCTGTCCGGCGAATGCCTTCGTCTGCCGTTCTCGTTGCAGCTCACAGAGCGTAGCCACCTTGCCAAACTGCTCGAGTGCCGAATCGAATCGGCCAAGGTCGACGAGCGTGACACCGAATGCGCAGGCGGATTCGCATGCAAAGAGGGGATCGGCCAGCCCGCCGGCGCGGTCCACGAGTTGCTCTGCGATCGTGTGACAGCGTCGCAGCTCCGCTCGGAAGTAGTAGAACAAACCCAGGAGCCACTGCGCGCGAAACGCTTCGCCGGCGCTGTCATCCGATCGGCACAAGGCGATCGCACCCTCGTAGATGTCCTGAACTTCGTCAGCGGCAAACCCTTTGAGCGACATCGCGGACACGCCCAGGATCATCCGCAGGCCCAGTTCCTGCCGGTCCCGTTCGGGTGAGGGCGCCACGGCATTCAGCGCTGACAGCCCTCGCCGCGCCAGCGCGTCGGCTTCGTGATGGGCCGATCGATGAAGGGCGTTCTCGGCCGCCAGCAGCAGGTAGCGGACGGCGCGCGGCGGGTCCGCGCCCTGCTCGAAGTGCATCGCCAACTCGGCCGCGATCTCCCCGACATGCGTGCCGTAGATGGCTTCCCCAACATGGCCGATTCGGAGATGAATCTGCGCCCGGCGCATGGCGGGCAGCAGCCGGTACGGCACTTCGAGGTAGAGGACGTGGCTGAACTTGTAGCGGGGAGTGATCGTCCCGTCCGGTAGTTGTACCAACCGCGCCGGCGACAGGAACTGGTGGCGGCGCACCAGCGCTTCGCAATGTTCCTCCACCCACTGGGTCGGTTCCTCGAGCCCTGCGCCGATCGCGAGCGAGGAACACTCCATGCCCACGACGCTGGCGCCCTCCAACACCCGCCGTTCGTCAGCGCTCAACCGATCGATCTGGCGCTCGATCAGTTGCCGCACGTTTTCGGGAATGCCGGATTCGATGTCGGCAAACGTACCCTCCAGCAGCCACTCGTCCCCGCGCTCGACGATGATGCGCTCGGCGAGCAGGTACTCGAGCAGATTGACCATGAACAGCGGATTGCCTTCGGTGCGGCGATGAATGAGCCGCGTCAGCCACTTGGGCAGGCGATGGCCAGGGAGCTTGACGGCGAGATACTGGTCGACCGCGGCCTCGGTGAGGTACTCCAGCGGCAGCTCGCGGCAAAGACCGTGCGCATGCAGCTCCCGTTTGACGGTCTTCACCGGATGCTCGCCCAGGATCACGTCCACTGGCCGGTAGGAGCCGACGACGATGAGCCGTGCCGGATCGCGACGGCGCGCCAGAAACGCGATCAGATCCAGTGTCGAGTAGTCGCTCCAGTGCAAATCCTCTAGCGCGATCAGCAGCGGCCTTTCGGCCGCGATCGCCTCGATCGCCTCGGCCATCTCACGCAGCATGCGCTCCCGCGTGGGAGCGACGACCTCTTGTCGCAGCGCCTCGCGCTCGGTGGCTGAAATCAGCGAGGAGAGTTCGAGAAGCCATGTCGGTGCGTGCTGCCGCAGCAGCATGATGAGACGCTCTCCATCCGCAGTCCTCCCGAGGCGGGATAGTCCTTCGAGGACGGGCAGGTACGCTTCCCCGGCGCCGTAGTGCTCGAGACACTGGCCCCACGCCATCCACATGCCTCGCTCCGCGGCCACCGTCCGGAGCGCGTTGACGATCGTGGTCTTGCCAATCCCGGGTTCTCCGGTCACAAACACGAGTTGCCGCTCTCCGGCGAGCGCCTGCTCGAGCCACCCGTTCAGACTCGCCAGCTCTGATTCACGTCCGAGGACGGTCGTTGTCGATGGGTGTGGACGCTCACGACTCGCCGGCGGCGCCGTGTCGGGCGGGCGGCTGCCGGGCTCTTCCGAGATCCGGCCGACGAAGCGATAGCCACGTCGATGTGCCGTTTCGATGAACAGTGGCGCGTCCGCGTTGTCGCCGAGCGCTTCGCGCAGCTGACTGATGCTTTCCTTCAGGACGGCATCCGTCACGAACGTGCCTGACCATACCGCGTCGAGCAACTGCTGCTTCGTGACCAGCTGACCAGCGTGTTCGACCAGATGCGTGAGCACGGCGAAGGCCTTGGGCCGGAGCCCAATCTCCTGCGTACCCCGCCACAGTTGCGCGTTCCGGGTATCGAGACGAAACCCGCCAAACGTAAGCAGGTTGCCGTGATGCATTACCAAAAGATCACCGCATCATGACCGGCGCGTGATGACCTCCGGTCAGGGCGCTCGTTATTCTCGGCTCGCAATGAAGCCTTTGCAACCGATGCGTGCCTGCAGCACAGCACTAGCGACAGTTCCCGGCATTTTTGTAGGGACAACGATCCCCGCCGGCGGAAGACCGCAGCGGAGGGCATCACGTCACACGCCAGTTACATGCTCGAGCCACTGTCGCGAAGCGGTGTCTTTCAAGGCCCGTCAATCGGTGAAGAGACCACTGAGTAAGTACGTGGAGGTTGTATGACCAAGCGACAGCTCATGAGACAGATTGTGGCCGCGGCCATTCTCGGCATCCCATTTCTACTGGGCGCCGCGATATGGGCGGGCGGCGGGCTGGCACTGGCCGCTGGAAAGAAACAGCCGCCGCTGGCGACGCGATCGAGCCCCATCGCGATCACGCACGATGACGAGTTCGTGTGGAGCGTCAACCCTGACAACGATTCGGTTTCTGTATTCAACGTGACCAGCGACCAGAACGCGAAGGTCGCCGAGATCACCGTCGGCAAGGAGCCGTGGTGTGTGGCGGTCACACCGGACGACGAAAAAGTCTATGTGGCCAACATGGCCGGCGGTACCGTCTCGGTCATCAGCACCGTC
>Ga0207689_10006251_pt1 | contig 10555 bp, 11 predicted proteins | sample KBSMisM52_FD_184312 | JGI IMG/M metagenome (GOLD analysis project Ga0207689, IMG submission 184312) | Miscanthus rhizosphere microbial communities from Kellogg Biological Station, Michigan, USA - KBS Miscanthus M5-2 (SPAdes) (version 2) | ecosystem: Host-associated > Plants > Roots >... | reverse complement strand
GTCGACTGTCGGAAGGCCTTCTGATCTCATGAACCGATTCCTTGTCCTGTTCCTCGCCACCACGCTGCTCCCCGTCGCAACACTCCTCGCGGAGCAATCGCCGCTCGTTCAAATCAGCATGGAGTCGATCCTGCTTTCGGCTGACCATCGCAGCGCCACGGCGCTGGCCGTCCTGCACAACCACTCGACCTTCGACGTCACGAACGTCGATGTCGATATCGTCCTGACGTCGCTGCGGCCGGCGGCGATCTCCGCTGCCTCTCCTCCGACCTGGCGGCTCGATTGGTCCTGCCACAGCACCGGGGCGCAGAGCATCCGCTGCCGTCTGCCCCTGATCGCCGGTGCGAACGAAGCCTACGGTATGAAAGAAACCTGGATGCCGCTCCTCGTCACGATCGACCCGGCCGGTGAAGGCCGCTACGCGCTGTCGGCGCAGACAACGTGGAGCACTGGGGCCACCACTTTCACCGGTATTCCGTGGACTTCGAAGGCGCTGTACCCGCGAGAAGTACTCATCACGAATACGAATGACGACGGCGAGGGCTCACTTCGCGCCGCGATCACCTACGCGAACGACACCTGTGCGCGCGATCTGGTGCCGTGTGTGCTGCATTTTCGCTTCACGGAGACGCTTCCGGAACAAGGGTGGTACACGATCCGTCCGCTGACTCCGTTTCCGGCAATCACCGCTCCTGATATCGCCATCGAGCGGCGTTCCAACGATCCCCACGAGCCGATGGTCGAGCTCGACGGTTCGCTTCTTCAATCCGGGAACGGTCTGGAGTTGCGCGGCGAAGGACAGGCGACGATCAACTATCTCGCCATTGGCGGCTTCCCAGGGGACGGGATCGCGATCACGCGTCGCGGACCAGTACTCATCTCCGGCTCGGTTGGTGTGCGTCCGAATGGTCAGCCCCACGGAAACGGCAGCCGCGGCGTGAGCATGGACACGCCGGCGACGGATGTGTGGCTGAGCGGCGGAATCTCGGCGAACGGCCGCAGTGGAGTCTTCATCACGGGCGGGGAACGCATCACGCTCGACAACATCACCCTCGGCCGTGTCAGCTGGCAGAGTCCGCTACTCGGCAATGGCGCGAGCGGCGTGTTCGTTGGTCCAAACGCGCGGGATGTGGTCATTCATCGAGCGCTCATCGGCGGCAACGCGCAAATGGGAGTGGCCATCGCGCCCGAGGCGCGAGGCGTGCGGATCGAAAACACATGGATCGAACCGAACGGAGGATTGCCGATCGACCACGGTCTCAATGGTTTCTCGGGCGAGATCTTCGATCCATCGCACGTCGCGCTCCCGGCGCCTCGAATCGAGCTTGCGAGCTACGACGCGATCACGAACACCACGACGATCCGAGGCACATTCGATGCTCCGGATCTGGATGCGAATTGGAAGCTCACGATCTACGGCACCAGCATCGGACTTTGGCCGGAATTCGATTTACCCGAATTCGTCTTCCGCGGCAGGACGTTCACGATCACGCTGCAAGGCAACCGCGGCGTGCTCCGCGCCACGGCCGGCAGCGCGCAGCCCGGCGTCTGGTCCACGAGCGAATTCTCCGAGCCGATCGCGGTGCGGTCTACAGCGGCCGGGACGAAACTTAGTCCTTCGCACTTCTGAGATGGAGAATGGATGTTCGCTTTCATCTGCGGACATCTGCATCATCTGCGGATCCGCCCCTCGGTACGAAACGGCGCGGTGGCGCTCGCGGGCTCACCGCGCGCGATCTCCTGTCGCACATACGTCCTGACGGCGTGTATTCCGCGACAACGTCACCTGAGGGGACTAGCCGTCCTGATTCCGGACACTTCTCCGAAAAACAAACGGCGATGGCGAGCGCTGAAACGCGAGATTTCTCTTTTCCTGCAATGACTTAGCTCGTTGCGTGGAAATGGCAGCGACCTTGGACCACTCCTACACCGAGTCCACGAGAGAAAGAGGTCGCAACCATGAGCATTGCCGAGATTGCTGTTCCTGCTCTGCCGTATCACCCAACCGAAGCCGCCGCGTTGCCGACGGTGCTAATCGTCGAAGACGAGCGCAAGCTGCGCTGGTCGCTCATCGAACAGTTCCGGGCGCTGAACATCGCTCCGTTCACGGCCAGCAGCGGCTTTGAGGCGCTGCGCATCGCCAGCGAGAGCCGGCCGGATCTGATCCTGCTCGATGGGTTGCTGCCGGAGATGCACGGCTTCGAGATCGCGCGCTTCATCCGGCATATCGACGCCGGCTACCGCCCGCGCATCGCCATCATGACGGCGATCTACAAGCACACGCGCTATCAGAACGAAGCGAAGCTGCAGTACGGCATCGATGATTACCTCATCAAGCCGCTGCTTCCCACTGCGATTGCCGGCCTCGTACGGCGTGCCCAGGCGGCGTCGCAATGAGCGCGAACCGTTCACGGCCGGGACGCGTGCTCATCATCGACGACCATCCGGAGATCCTGGAGGGGCTGAAAACGCTCCTCGAGATCGAAGGGATCGAGGTCACGACCCATGACTCGATGATCACCCTGCCGCTGATCATCCGAAAAGCGGATCCCGACGTCATCCTGCTCGATCTCAGTTTCAGCGCGCTTTCCGGCGAGTCGTTCTTCCGGCTTGGCCGGGAGCGCCTGCTTCGCAACACCGACGCACTGGTGATCCTCTTCTCGGGCCGTCCGGCCAGCGAGCTGGCGGTGCTGGCCGAAGAGTTCGGCGCCGATGGAGTCATGCCGAAGTCCGAAGACGTGATGCAACTGGTCGCTCGCGTACAAACGTGGGTCGCTCAACACCAGGCCCTCAGCGAAGCCCGGGAAAGGAGGACGTCTCATGTCGCAACTCGTTCCGCATCTGCTTCTGCGTGCTAATGACAGCGCGTCGCACACGGCGACGCTGCTTCGAACCGCCGGCTACATGGTCAGCAAGATCGACGACGACGCCATCGTCGAACAGATCGCTGACGCGCCACACGTCGACGGCGTGATTGTGGAGTTGCCGGCAATGGCCGCGATCGCCGTCGTGCGCCGAATCGAGGCGTGGTCCATCCACAGAGTGGCCATGGTGGTCATTACGTCTTCGGCGGAAGCGGTGCGCCGCGCGCTACCGTCGATCGCCGTGGTGCGGCCGATCGAGATCGAGGATGATCTCATCTCGACGATCGACCTGGCACTGGCCAAACAGCAGATGAGACTGACGGGATAAAAAAATGCCCGTTGCTTGGCCATCGCAACGGGCTGGCGCGCTAGAGTGCGCCCACTGGGTCGCTGCGAGTTTTCGGATCAGCGACGGGCACCAACTTACTTCCGCGGCCGCCGCCCGTCTCTACGATTTTGGAAGGCTCAGCGATGGGGTCTCGCGGGAATCTAAAAGACACCACCGGGCAATTTGTCATCCTGAGGCTGCCGGAGGCGCGTAGCCGCAAGGCTACGGTGCCGGAGGGTGCCGAAGGATCTCCAGTGGCAGCGCCTGTGGCTAATGCAGCGTAGTGCAGATCCTTCGGCCGCGCTTCGCCGGCCTCTGGATGACCAACCTCTCAGTCGCTCACAACGTCGTCGATGATCCCGACGACGACAGAGCGGACGGGACCGTCCTTCGAGTCGAATACCTGGCGTGCACCGTTTCCTTCGTCGAGCACGAGGACGCGCTCGTCGGCGCCGGCGCCGACCGAGTCGGCCGCAATGAGGTAATCGCCGGTCGGTTCACCTGCAGCCGAGGTCTTCTCGATCACGAGGAGCTTCTTGCCCTCGTAGAAGCGGTGCTTGATCGTCCCGTGGATCTCGCCGATGACGCGCCCGAGGATCACGTGATGTTCACTCCGTCGACGATGGCGAGAATGGAGTGATCGACGGGGACGAAGGCCGGATCGAGCGCCATTGCCGCTTCGCGGCCGCCCTCGTAGGACACCAGCTCACCCGGGCCGGCCATGCGCGTGGCGTCGGCGGCGACGATCGCCTTCCCCTTGGGCTTGAGCGTCTTGTCCAGAGGCTGAACGATCAGCATCGGCACGCCTTCGAGTCCGGGTGTCACGACGCACGGCACCACCTGCCCGATGACGCGGCCGAGGAACATCAGCAGGCCTCCCCGTCCAACTCCAGGAGTGGGGCGGCGTCGAATCGCGTCAGGGCGGCGACCTCGCGCTCCATGATCTCGTGCGGCGCGGCGATCAGCCGGTACGAGAATCCTCTGGGTGCCGGAGCATCGACCCCCGTTCCGTAGGCCGCCAGGATGGCCGCATATTCGACGTCGTGAAGCGAGCCGGCCATCAGCGCAATCCCTTTCCCGGCCAGCCCCGCGTCCGCAAGGCGGATCTCCATCAGCTCCACGGGCGTTCCCTTGAGCGCGGCTTCCACCGCGCGAACGATCGAGGATGCGGTCTCGGTCTCGATGATGAGAAGCGAGCCCGACGACTTGCGACGCGCACCGAAGGCGGCGTCAAAAAGCGCGGGGTGCGCGTCGGGCAGGAAGGTGTGATCGATGATTGCGTTGCCACTCACCTCAAGCGCCTCAGCCAGCGACTCGGCAGTCGAGGCGGTCGAACCGCCGAACACGATCAGATAGCGGCCGTTCGTGACCGTTCCGGCCTGAACAAATGCAATCGGTGCCTTCTTCAGGATGGCATCGACCGCCCAGAGCCCCGCCGGAATGTCGGCAAAGTCGAGGATGGCGAGGGCGGAGGTCTTCCTCATCAAGTGATCCTGAAGGAACCGACGAGCACGCAACGGCGCCAGCGCGAGAACGATCTTGGTCCGGTAAGGCCGTCGCCGGTGGGACTGGCGATGGTGAACGAGCAATAGCCCTCGCCATCAAGCCCGAGGCCGGCCTGCGAGCGCCCGTTTTTGACGAAGATCGAGCAGTTGCACTCCTTCGCCATCCGGCTCAGGTTGTCGAGATTCTTCGAGTGCATCACCGCCGTGTGACGGTTTCCGCCCTCTGCCTCGACCGCGAGGTCGATGGCGCGATCGGCATTCGAAACGCGAACGACCGGCATGACCGGCATCATCTGCTCGGTCCAGATCAGCGGATGATTCTCGTCGACCTCGACCACCACCAGGCGAGTCGAGTCCGGAACGCTGATCCCCATTTTGGCGAGAATGACCGAAGCGTTCTTGCCGACCAGGTTCTTGTCGATCCACGCTTTCTGCCTCGGGCCCTTCATCTCGGTGAAGACGACCTTCTCCAGCTCGGAGAGCCGCTCGCGCGGAAGCACGTAGGCTCCCTGCCGCCCCATCGAGGCAATCAGGGCGTCGGCGATCGATGAGACCGCGATGGTCTCTTTCTCATCAGTACAGATGATGTTGTTGTCGGTGGATGCGCCGAGGACGATGTCACGCGCGGCGCTATCGATGTCCGCCGTCTCGTCGACCACCACGGGCGGATTGCCGGGACCGGCGCAGATTGCGCGCTTGCCGCTGGCCATGGCCACTTTGACCACTTCGCCGCCGCCGGTCACAACCACCAGGCGAACGCCGGGATGCTTCATCAGCTCCTGCGCCGACTCGATCGTCGGCTCCGCGATGCCGGTGATGACGTTGGGCGGGCCGCCCGCGCCGATGATGGCCTTGTTGAGGAGGCCGATCGTCTGCATGCAACAGTTCTTGGCGTACGGATGGACGTTGAAAACGACGCTGTTGCCGGCGGCCAGCATCCCGATCGAATTGCAGATGATGGTGGAGGTCGGGTTGGTGACCGGAGTGATTGCGCCGATCACGCCGAACGGTGCGGGCTCGACGAGGGTGAGACCGTAGTCCCCTGTCGTCGCCGTCGGGGTGAGGTCTTCCAGCCCCGGCGTCCGCTCGGTGACGAGGTTGTTCTTGACGATCTTGTCTTCCAGCCGTCCGAAGCCGGTCTCTTCCCACGCCGCCCTGGCCAGAGCCGTTCCGTTCTCGCGCATCGACTGGCGCATGGCCTCGATGATGCGGGCGCGCTGGGCGAGCTTGAGTTTGACGAACTCCGTCTGGGCGGCGGCGGACGCGCGAACGGCGTCGGAGACCGTGGCGAAGACCCCGAGCCCCATCGCCTGAGACTGGACGGGCGGAGGCGGCTGTGCTGCTCCGCCGCTTCGCATGTCCGCGGCGATGCGCCGCGCGATTTCTTCGATTTCCTGATCGGTAAGACGCGTCGTCATCGGCGGCTCACTTCTTGTACTTCACGGCATCGCCGACGTACCAGCTGTCGACGATGGCCATGATCACCGAGTCGACCGGGCGCTTGTCCGTGACCACGGTCTGCCGGGCCGAGCTTCCTGCTGCGATGAGGACAACCTCACCCGGACCGGCTCCGACGGCGTCGGCCGACACGATGGCGTTGCCGCTCTCGCGGCCTTCTTCGTCCAGAGCGCGCACGACCAGGAGTTTGAGCCCCTGCATGCTCTCCTCTTTACGAGTGGCGACGACGCTTCCCACGACTCTCGCGAGTTGCATTGGACGTAGGTCCTGTTACTTCTTCTTCTCGCTACCCGCCGCTTTCCGGCCGAGCGGCATGATGACGTCGACCTGGTCGTGCGGCCGCGCGATCACGTGCACGGTGACGACGTCGCCGACGCGCCCCGCCGCGGTCTGCGCGGCATCGCAGGCCGCCTTCACCGCGGCAACATCTCCGCGGATGACGATCGTCGTATAGCCGCCACCCGTCTTCTCGTAGGAGACGAGATCCACCCGCGCGGCCTTCACTGCCGCATCGGCTGCTTCGACCACTGCCGGAAAAGACCTCGTTTCAATCATGCCCAGTGCGTCTGTCATGCGTCCTCCTTAAATCAGAAGGCAGAAAGCAGAAGGCAGAAGTCGGGAGAACCCCTATCCGCTTTTCTGTCTTCTGATTCTCTGCCTTCAGGTTTCTACCTTTCGTTTTTGCCTTCTGCCTTCTGCCTTCTGCTTTCACGGACGGCCGGCCCGGCCGGCGATCGATTCAATGGCTTGTTCCGCCGCCCGGTATCCGACGTCGATATCGCGTTCTTCGCCGCCGAGGTAGACGCGCCCGAAACTTCCAAACGCGCGAACCTCGAGGACATTGATGTTGGCTGCCTTCTCCGCCTCGTTCGCCGCAATCGCCGCGTAGCCGGCGGGTGCGCACTCCATGACGTACAGCGACTGCCCGGGGATGATCATGTCCCCGTGGCGCGTCCTGTTGATGAGCTGCGTATGGTAGTCGGAGATGTTCCGGATCACCTGGCTGGAGGTGATCTCGGGCTTGATGCGGTCTGTTTCCTTCAGATCCAGATGATCGAGGATGGCCTGCCCGGCCTGGCGCACGTCGGCTTGTGAATCGGCGTGCAGCTCGAGCATGCCGTAGACGCGCTCGATGATCATCATGCCCGGCTTGACGTCGGTCGCCTTCAGCGCGACGTCCGTGACGCGCATGATGTCCATGCCCGGCGCGATCTCGACGAACAGCGCCGCCTGTCCCGGCACCGGAAGGAATCCCTGCGCGACAGTTCCGAGGAACGACGCGAACTGCGGCTGCAGGCTGTCAATGAATACGTAGCAGCGAAGCTCGGCCACCTGTCACCTCTTCCCCGAGGCCATCTGCGTGGCCTCTTCCAGAATCTTGACACTATTGGAGCTGCCGACGCGCGTGGCGCCTGCGTCCACCATTTTGATCACGTCAGCGTACGTGCGCACGCCGCCGGAAGCCTTGACGCCGAGTTTGCGCGGCGCCACCGTGCGCGCCATCAGCGCGATGTCCTCGACCGTTGCTCCCGACTTCGAAAAGCCGGTCGATGTTTTCACGAAATCGGCGTGCGCCTTCATGGACAGCAGGCATCCGCGGACTTTTTCTTCGTCGTTGAGAAGTGCGGTCTCCAGGATGACTTTGCAGACGGCTCGCGCTTCGTCGCAGACTTCCACCACTCCGCGGATGTCACGCGCCACCAGACGGTCATCCTTGCTCTTCAGCGCGCCGATGTTGATCACCATGTCGATTTCCTGCGCCCCTTCCCGCAAGGCGCGCCGCGCTTCGAGCGTTTTGATCTCGGGAGACTGCGCGCCGAGCGGGAAGCCGACCACGGCGCACACCTTCACCGACGTTCCGCGGAGCAGCGCTTTGGCCTTGGCCACCCAGGTGGGGTTCACGCAGACCGAATAGAAGCCGTACTGCGCGGCCTCCTGGCAGAGTTTCTCGATGTCTTCGGCCGTGGCTTCCGGCTTGAGCAGTGTGTGATCGATCAGTTTCACGAGCTTGTCAGGGGGAATGGCGTTCACCGCGGGCGGCGCCGAGCCACCCTGCTGGAGAAGCTGGCGGACCCGGCCGGCGATCCGCGCAATGTCCTCACCTGACAAGTCGCTGTTCCTCGGGATCACCCCACGCCCTCCTTTTTCCATCTCGCGGATCATCTTCACTCGCGCGCGGTGCCGATCCGCGGTGCACTCCGTCTCGAGGAAAACGTCAACGATTCGCTTCGCCGTCTCGACGTCGACCTGACCAGCTCCAAGAGTGAGGACATTCGCATCATTATGCTCGCGGCTGTTTCGCGCAAGTGTTTCATTGTACGCAGCTGCGGCCAGAATACCGGGCACTTTGTTGGCCGCCATCGCCGAGCCGATTCCGGCGCCGTCCACCATGATCCCGAAGCGGGCCGTCCCGGCGGCGACGAGATCGGCCACCGCTTTGGCGATCTTCGGATAGTCGACAGGATCCTTGCTGTGCGTGCCGAGATCGTGAACGACGTGACCCTTCTCGCGCAGGTAGGTCTTGAGCTGTTCTTTCAGCTCAAAACCGCCATGGTCGGACCCCACGGCCAGCGAGAATGTTCGCGTTTTCATAGAGCTCACGATCGGCGGGCGAGAATAGCAGAGGAAGGGTGAAGGGTGAAGGGTAAGTGAATGCGAAGAGTGAAGGACCAGGCCTTCACTCTTCACCCTTCACTCTTCGATTCAGTGCGCGGCGCGGCGCCGGGTCAGGACTTCGGTCACGACCTTCCACTTGCCGTTGCTGAAGCTCCAGAGATCGGAGTAGTAGGTCCCGCTGTAGCCGCCGAACAGCACGAGCTCATTGCGGAGTGGATCGAAGGCGAAACCGGCGTTCTCGCGCGCGGGCGGGAGGACATCCGGTTTGATCTGCGTCCAGGCCGTGCCGTCCCAGTCCCACATGTCATTCGCATAGACCTGAATCTGGTTGTTGGCCGCGTCGGTATCGACGCGGATTCCGCCGAAGATGATGGCGTGGCCGGTCTTCGGATCGACGATCACCTGCGCGCCGTAGCGCATCCCCGGCGTCGAGGCCGGTTTGATCTCGGTCCAGCCGGTGCCGTCGAACGACCACATGTCGCTGAAGCGCGTCAGGCGATCGTTCGTCGTGAGCCGGCCCAGGCCGCCGTAGAGCACCGTCTTCTTCAAGGTCGAGTCGTACCACATGGCCGCGTGCGAGCGGATCGGAGGCGGGTTCTTCTTCACCTGCGTCCAGGCAGTGCCGTCGAAGGTCCAGGTCTGATTCAGATAGTTGCCGGAGTAGCCGCCGAAGAAGACGATCTTCTTCAACGATTGGTCGTAGACAAGGCTGCTCCACTGATGACTGGGCGGCGCGGTCTTCGACGAATCGAACTGCTTCCAGGCCGCGCCGTCGTACTCCCATGTCGCGCTTCCCGCGCAGACCAGCACCACCTTCTGGCGGTCGGTATCGAAAGCGGCGATCGGATTCGAACAGTCGGGCGGCTGACCGGGATCGGTCCCCATACGGAAGAGCCCATTCTGGTAAGTCCAGAAGTCGAAGAAGCTCGTGGAGTCGTTCAGGCCGCCGTAGAGATAGATCACGTTGCGCACGGGGTCGGTGACGAATGCGGAAAGGGAACGGGGAGCGGGGTAGTCGCTGTCCCCGACGGATACCCAGATTTTGTTGGAGTAGATGAATGTGCCGGCCAGGAGCACGCCCGCCGTGGGCGCTCCTCCGAACAGGACCATGTTCTGATGATCGGGATCGAACGTCATCGCCTCGCCGAGGTAACGCCCGGCGACGACTGTCAGCTCGATCTTCGTCCAGTTCGTACCATCCCACTCGTACGTATCCTCGGTGCCGGTCGAGGTCGGACAGACGCCGCCGGTCAGAAGGATGGTGTTGTTCGAGCCCTGCCACGCCATCGCCGCTTCGTTGGCGCAGGCCGGAAGCAGCGTCGGGGTGAGCTGATTCCACTTCGCCGCCACGGGATCGTAGGCGTACATGAGCGTGGCCACGTTGGTGTTGTCGTTGAAGCCGAGCATGATGGTCTGCTTGCGGACCGGGTCGTACTCGAGCATCGGCTTGTACACGGTGGGACCGTCGGTCAGGATCTGCTTCCAGTTCGTGCCATCGAACTCCCAGGTGTCTTTGAGCGGCGTTTCCGTCAACGTTTTTCCGTCGGCGCTGTAGGTCTGGAGCATGCCGCCGAAAAGGACGATGCGATCGCGCGTGGAGTCGTACGCGGCTCCGCCAAGCTCGCGGATGGGCGGCGAGCTGGCGGGCAGGAGCTGCGTCCAGTCGTTTCCGTCGTAGCTCCAGGTGTCATTCAAATTGAGTTTCGCCTGGCGGCCACCGAAGATCACCACCCTGTTCCGCGTGGAGTCGAAAACCATCGACTCCGCGCCTCGGGCCGGCGGAT
>Ga0207689_10006248_pt1 | contig 10556 bp, 8 predicted proteins | sample KBSMisM52_FD_184312 | JGI IMG/M metagenome (GOLD analysis project Ga0207689, IMG submission 184312) | Miscanthus rhizosphere microbial communities from Kellogg Biological Station, Michigan, USA - KBS Miscanthus M5-2 (SPAdes) (version 2) | ecosystem: Host-associated > Plants > Roots > Rhizosphere... | reverse complement strand
CCCTCGACCATACCTATGTTGAGCTTATGCAGGGAGATCCTTATGTTGAGCCGCCTGAATTTGCTACTCTACGTTTAAATCAAAGCTACAAGTTTGAGCCTGTCCCGGACGGCATCGATCCCAATTTGATCCTTGGTGGCGAGGCTTGTTTATGGAGTGAACATAACACCAACATGCGTGCGGCTGAATATCTTTTGTGGCCACGATCGATGTCGGTGGCAGAATCGGTCTGGTCGCCGAAAGAAAGAAAGGATTGGTCCGGTTTTGTAAAAAGGGTGGAGTATCATTTTCAAAGAATGGATATTGCCAGGATCAAATATTCGCGCAGTATGTATGATCCCATATTCACTCCTTCAATCGAGAATGGCAATTTGAAGGTTGAATTACAAACGGAAATTCCTCTCGATATATATTACTCATTTGATGAGACCAACCCCGATGAGTTTTATCCCAGGTATGAGAAACCGCTGATCGTGCCAAAAGATGCATTGCATTTGAAGCTGATCACGTACAGGGATGGTCAACCAATTGGGCGGCAGATCAACATGCCAATCGAAGAGTTGGAAAAGAGAATAAAGACGAAATAAATGATGTGTTTCAGATTTTTTATTATGGGCCACGCAGCCTTGCTACTATGATACATGCGTTGCGTCGCACTCTTTTACGTTCGGTAATTCTATTCAGCAGTTCTTAAGTTGTTAGCCGGGCCCGAAGGACTCCTTTCGAGCGACTAACAACAACCTGGAACAAGCGGTTTGGCTTAATTAAATCTGTGACATTTGTGCAATCTGTCAGCCGATCTAATATAAGGTCAATCTCACAGATTACACTGATGCACACAGATTATCCTCCTTTCAATGCGCTAGGGTAAACTCAGGCTCTAGGTTTGCTATTTAAACTTACTCTCATCTAGTCTAAAAAATCGCACCGCATTGTTGAAAAGGATATCACGTTTCTGATCGAACGATAGATAATTTGCATTTTCAATGACACCAATGGAAACTTCCATCAGTTTTGGCCATACCAGCAAATCGGTGCCGTACATGATGCGTTTGCCAAAACCAGCCTGTACCAGTCTTTTGATATAATCATTGATCTCGGCAAGCGGGTAACTCCAGATCATGCCGGCCACATCGACATACACATATGCATTCGCTCCCATCAGTGCGATCATATTATCGATCATTGGATAGCCGGCATGCATCACCCACACTTTTAATTTCGGATGACGGGCTAGCAAATCTTCAAGCAATAATGGATTGCCCATTGACGCACGGTATTTTGGGTTAGTGATGTTGATATTGCCGTTACCACCGGTGCCCATATGAATACCGACAGGAATATTTAATTTTTCAGCGGCCGCAAAATAAGCATCCAGCGATGTATCGCTTGGCGAGATGCCCCCGTACTGCGGCGCCACTTCGCCCATCACTTTATAAAAACCGGATGAAAGAGAATCGGTGAAAGCCACTACACTCATTTCTTTTGATGAACTGATAGTGAGACTCGGTATAACGCGGCCAGGTGTTGCCGCTTTTTGCCAGTTGCGGATCACTGACCCATCACCACTTACAATGATCGTCATGTTCAGTCGCTTCATGGTAGCCATCAATGAATCCTGGAATTCCTTATCGGTCCTCGCGGCGTGGAGCGGCGTAGCACAATCCGTATTGACAAAACCAAAAGGATTTGACTTATCATTCGGATCGGCGCCTGGCATGCTGCTTAAGAACCATGGACACATATCCCCGCCGAAGGCAGGATTGACTTTCATTGCATGCACATGCACATCAATGATGGGAAGATGTTTTTTGCTGCTGTCTTGGGCATAAGTATATAAAGTAACAACTAGAAAAGGAATAAAGGCTGATTTGTTTGACATGTTAAATAGATTTATGGTTCAGAATTTATTAGTCCAAGCCACACAAAGGCACAAAGGGATACAAAGCTCGGCGAGAATTTAGGGAAAGAGCTACAAAATTTTAAACACACTAATAATCACCTCCGCAGGTTTACGAATACCGCTTGCAACAAACACCGACGTGTTAAGCCACCCGTATTTTTCATTCCCCGTTTCAAATTGAGGAACCGATCTGAAGTAATACAATGATGGTGATACTTCGATGCCGCTTACCATTTGCTGCATCACTTCTTTACCAGCATGACGCAAACCGCGGTTCACGATCGTGATCGATGCCCCATCATCTGTTTGCAATACATAACGTGCGTCGATCTCTGTCACATTATCATTTCGCAACAACTGGAAATCATAACCACCCGGTAGTACAGTTCCTCTAATATCCGGCCCTTCAAAACTCCCACCAACAATAGGTATCAATCTTCGAAAACCTTTTGGTGTATCGCCAGTTTCAAATCCTTTTCCAGGTTCCACTTTTATTTTTATCTCAAAAGCAAATTCAAGTTTTGGCTCGTTGGTCATTGCTTTTTGTTTAGTACTTCTTTATCAAAACCTGCAATTTGTTTATAGCGTGCTGCAATGGATTCTAGTTCTTCCCGGCTGATGACATCATCTAAATTTTCAAAACCATTGGGTGCACGTTCCTCCACGATCTGCATCACCTGCTCTGGCCCCATCTGCCTGTTCTGCAAAACGATCTTTGCCGTAGCAGGCAAACGTATGGCTTCATATTGCCTAAATGCAGAACTGATGTCATCATTATTTTTTAATGACTCACCTAAACATTCTGCATCGAGTATTGCCTGAGAAGCACCATTTGATCCGATCGGGTACATGGGATGTGCAGCATCACCCAACAACGTTGTATGTCCAAACGACCATTGCGGCAACGGATCACGATCGCTCATCGGGAATTCATAAATGGCTTCCGCATTTTCGATGAGTAAAGGAACCTCGAGCCAATCAAAACGCCAATCATGAAACTCATGCAACAATTTATTTTTATCAGCACGGCGGTTCCAGTCCTGCGGCATGATGTCTTCTTCAAAACTTACTCTTAAATCAGCAATCCAGTTAATAAGCTGATCACCTGTTCCATCATTGAAATTTTGAATTGGGTATGCGACAAATTTTTTATCGGCGCTTCCTGCCATGATCATCGATGACCCGCTGAGAACGGGTTTTGCTTTTGTCGTACCGCGATGAAGGATAATCCCTGAAAATTTTGGCGGGCCTTCACCGGGATAAAATTGTTTTCGAATGGCTGAATGAATGCCATCTGCTGCAATCAGTGCATCCGCTTCGATAACCATAGCCGTTTCGTTACTTCCTTTATTGGAAAAATGCGCCTCAATCGAATTATTTTTATTTATCGCTTGTTGCAGAAAAAAACCTGTTTTCAAATTATCGGCACCCAAGCGTTTTTTTACTTGATTTAACAACAGCATTTGAAATGTACCCCGGTGAAGGGAGAACTGTGGCCAGTTGTATCCTGCAAATTTTCCTCTGGGCTCCTCCCATATTTTTTTTCCATGCTTGCTATAATAAGCGAGTTCACTTGTCGCTATGGCTATTTGATTTAATTGTTCCTGCAGACCAAGATGAGTGAGTACCCTAACAGCATGTGGCAACAAATTGATACCAACACCCAATGGTTTTATTTCACGTGCAGATTCATACAACTGTACGTCAAAGCCTGCTTCGTGAAGACACAGAGCACTTGTTAGTCCGCCGATACCAGCACCTGCGATAATGATTTTTTTTCGAATCATGATATTTCACGCAAAGTCGCAAAGGATCCACAAAGCCGCAAAGTCTTGGTGAAACTTAAGTGCCCCTGCCGGCAGGCACGTTGGCGCCTTCGTGGCCCACAAGATATTTCACATATGAGTGCACGAGCTTATCAAACAGTCACCTCATTCGCCTTTAGAATATTGTAAAAGAATAACACTTGATACGGTAGTGAATTTTGCCAGTAGTCCCAGGTATGTGCGCCCGGATGTTCTGTATAATCATGTGGTATATGGTTGTACACCAGCCTGTGATGCAATTCACGATTTGATTCGATCAGGAAATCATCTACACCGCAATCGATGATCAGTTTTACATTGCTTGTCTTCATTTTGTCGGTCATGTTCACTACCGAAAAAGCATCATACAACGCCATATTGGTTGTATCGCCGATCAACGTTTGAAAACCTTGTTTGACACGAGTAAGAAAATCAGCGGGGATTTTCCAGTTGGTCCAATTAAGATCTACAGCCCCACTCATGCTGCCTGCCGCACAAAAAAGATCCGAATGACGAGTTGATAAATACAAGGAACCATGACCGCCCATTGAAAGACCCGTGATCACTCTTCCTTTGCGGTCCTTCACAGTACGATAGGTTTTATCGATTTTGCCAATAACGTCTTCAATGATGTAACTTTCAAACTGGTTGTCTTTATTGATAGAACTATTGAGATACCAGCCAAAGGTTTCACCTTCCGGCATTACAACAATAAGATTGAAATGATCGGCGAGGTTTTTCACGAGCATTTTATCAGGCGTTAATGTGAGCCAATCCCTGAAATGACCTCCGCCGCCATGCAACAAGTACAAAACGGGATAAGAAGAATTATTTTTCTTGTACGAATCCGGCAGCACAACAGCAGCCATGTATGTTTTTTTCATCGCGACACTGGGAATCTCTATTGAATCAACGATTGCTGAAAATCCTGTGAAGGATTTGGCGAAGAAAAGAACGAGTAAATAAAAATGAAGCTTTCTCATATCGTTTGGTTTTAAATCGATTCTTATGTTATTATTTCACGCAAATGTGCCTACCGGGAAGACAGGGTTGCCAAAGGTCAACTTGTCCATATACCCACCTGGTTATCGTTGATATTCACAAACATCGCCAAATTTTCTCCCACCGCCACAACACTGCTATACTGATCTCGATTCTTACAATTTTGCCGAAGAATATTCCAGCCAAAAGCCATAAAACTAGAAGTAGTAGTAACCATGAGCAAGATCAAGTCTTTGCGCTCGGTTTTTTTAAACCATACAAGACATATAAGGCACGTAAGGTTGTACTTATATTTCTTGTATGCCTGTATGGTTCAACCTATGCGTCAAAAAAAATTATTTTCCACTCATTTTTTTGTAAAGAAAATCAAGTGATGCCGCATCAGGAATTGTCTTTGTTCCTGATCTTACTCCAAGTTCCATTATTTTTTTATCGGTTGCATTATAAGCATTCCATACCGGCAAACCTTTCCCATTCGGATCCCCCGTTTTTACAAAATTGACCCAGTAAGATGACATGATGTTTGCCAGTTGGCGGTCTACCTCTTCCCAGGGGCGATTGACAAATTTTAAGTTATCATAGGCATAGGGAACTTCACCAGTATGAAATGCGCCATACTTGACATACTCACCTGTTGCAGGAACTTTTCTTGTAAAACGATACACATAAACTTTGGATCCCTGGGTACTTTGAATATTGGCCCACGCATAATTCTGCACCCCGAAGATCTGGTCACGTGAAAGTTTTAATTGCGACGCATGGGCCTCCTCATCAGTAGCTGCCGGATAATATTGTAAGAACGTTTGTGCATCTGGTCCGTAATTTTTTTCTGCATCCTTTTTAAAATCTTCTGCTTTCTTGGGTGGGCCAAACATCAAACCTTCATCTTCATTCCAACCGGTAAGAAGACTTACTTTATTTTCTTTGCCCCGGTTAAAGATATTGACAATGGCGTCGGGCAATACAAACCCATCGATCACTGGTCCGCGAAAGCCCTGTGCTTTTTTCATGAGCTCGTCCGCTGGCATTGCCCGCAGATCAGCAATGGAGGAAGCTCCTGCAGATTTCATGATCTTTGCTCCATCTTCTTCGGCTTTTTGCAGGTTTGCATTTCCATTGCTGAAACTGGCACCACTTTCTGCAATTGCTTTTTCAAATAAATTTTTCGCAAGTGGAGAAGCAACAAGACAATTCACACTCATTGAACCTGCTGATTGTCCAGCGATCGTCACATTATTCGGATCACCACCAAAGGCTGCAATATTTTTTTGTATCCATTTCAATGCAGCAATTTGATCCATGATACCATAGTTACCGGAAGCGTTATTTCCTGATTCCTTGGTTAATTCAGGATGCGCAAAAAAACCAAATACACCGACACGATAATTGATGCTGACAAACACGATGCCCCTCTTCGCCATCGCTTCTCCGTCGTATATCGGGCACGCGCTCCCTCCGCTTTGAAAACCGCCGCCATATATCCATACGACCACTGCACGTTTTTCTTTTGATGACTTTGCACCACTCCATACATTCAGATACAAGCAATCTTCATTAATCGGTTCTTTGGGAATTAAAAACTCTTCTGTCCACATGCTGAAGGGGGCGGGAGACGCCTGCATTGGGCTCGCACTGAATTTATCACAAACTTTCACTCCGCTCCAGTGCTGAACAGGCTGAGGTGCTTTCCACCGCAGGTCACCAATGGGTGGCGCTGCAAAAGGTATTCCTTTAAAAATATGGATATCCTCTTTTAAAGTTCCCGAGACAAGGCCTGCATCAGTTTTTACAACACTCAGGTCGTCTGAAGTTTTAAAAGAAGTAAATCCAATAGCCAGGATCACTGTAAAAAGAAATCGTTTTGATGTATGCATATTGTCTGGATGATAATTCAACACATAAGCACAAAGATCCATAGGAGCACATAATATTCTATGTGTTTTTACTATTGTGTTCTATGTGCTTATGTGGTTCAAAAAAAGATTAATATTATTAGAAAGCTTTCGCTCCTGCTGCGATTGACAATAACTCTTTATCGGGATTATTTTTTACTTCGCATTTGTTATCAAAGATCATCGTAGCGCCCGTTTGTTGTGTATAAGCAGGCCAGTTTGGCAATTTTTTTGCGCTGGGATTTCCTGATCTTGCAAAATTGATCCATGCGCTGCTCATTTTATCGGCAAGTGCATAGGCTTCTTTTCCACCTCCTGTCATCTCTTCGCATTTGTCAATATTGTCGAACACGAAAGGAAGTTCCATACAGTGCATGGCCTTGTACATGCCATCCATTACAGGCGATTGCCATGAAAACAAATACACGTATACCGGAGCTGCGCCTGGTGCAGCTTTCAGGTTCGCGTGACTAATAGTGCCGGGACGGAAAAACACATCGATGTCGATATAGTCTGATGGCTTTGAAGTTTCGGGATACGTTTTTTTCACTGCAGCTATGTAAGCATCGGTTTTGTCTCCGTATTTTTTTTGCAGGTTGATCGTGGCATTTTCCATGGTTATATCTCTTGAACCGGGAATGAATGGAGTGAATTCATTCTTTGTAGAACCTACCAGCATGGGGACATTTTTCGCAATTTCGATAGCGGCAGAGTCAGTAGGTTGATAAGGAAGGAAGCTTCCATCTAAAATGGGGCCCCAGCCCAGGCCAAACATAGGAACGGTTTTGCCCTCTGTTTTCATCTCTGCCGCCACTTTAGATAATGCCTTTTTACCTGCAGCGTTTAATCGTTCATAAGAAATGGTTTGCAATGAATCAACCTGTGAAGGCTGCAATTGCAATTCGTTCAGTAATGCAGCTGCCACTCTTTTTGAAATAGACGGCTCGGTGAAACCGCTGAGATAACTCCCGCTTTCCACGATCGCTTTGTGAAAAAGTCCCTTTGCGGAAGGTGCGTTCATTAAAGAAGTAACCTTGCCACCTCCACCTGATTGTCCAAAAATGGTTACATTATCAGGATCACCACCAAATTGTGCAATGTTTTGCTTTATCCATTGCAGGGCTGCAACCAGGTCCAGTAAACCTGCATTGGGCGAAGATTTGTATTTATCTCCGTAACCCGAAAGATCAAGGAACCCGAGCACATTCAAACGATGATTCACAGAAACTAAAACAACATCCCCTTTGCGACTTAAATTTTCGCCGTCATAAGAGGGCAGTTCAACGTATGATCCTGCCGTAAAACCGCCACCATGAAACCAGACCATCACCGGTCGCCTTTTATTATCATTGATCCCCGGCGTCCATACATTCAACGTCTGGCAATTTTCATTCGTATATCCCCAGTTGTGATGGAAGGGAAATTCAAACTCATCATTCACCGTTGTGGTGGGGTCCATTGGTGCGACCGGGCCGTAAGTCATCGAACTGCGAACATCTTTCCATGTTGCAGGCTTATCCGGCGCCATGAATCTTTGTGCTTTGGCATAAGGAATTCCTTTGTACGTAAAGATCCCTTTATGTACATAGCCTCTTACTTTTCCACTTTCAGTTTGAACGATAGCAACTTCTTTGCCTGCTACAACGGCATTATCGGTTTGGCTGAATACAACGACAGGAAATAAAATCACTACTAAACTTACCAGAGGAAGACTTTTTCTTTTCATGTGGGATTGTTTGATTTCAAAAAAAATTCTTATTGCGTCACTATGACACAATGTAAATTGTTTATGCCAGCCGGAAAAATTTTTTTACCCTATTCCCGGTTTTATAACCTAATTCAACTTTTCAAAAAACCTTGCAACCGTTTTTGATCTTACTTCTTCGAGAGTTGCACCTGGCATTAATTCATTTAATGTTAGTTGCCCTTGCTCATAATTAAAAACTGCAAGATCTGTAATGATCATATCAACTACCCCGTTTGCCGTCAATGGAAGCTTACATTCGGAAACTATTTTCGATGTTCCATCGGCGTCAGTATGAATCAAAGTAATTATAAGTTTTTTCGCACCTGAAGCAAGGTCCATGGCACCACCGACCCCGAGTAGCGGTTTACCCGGAACTGCCCAGTTTGCAAGATTCCTTTTCTCATCTACCTCCAGTCCACCCATGATGGCTACATCTATATGACCACCCCGGATCATTGCAAAAGAGTCAGCACTGTCAAAATAAGCGCTGCCCGGAAGTGCAGTAACAGGAATCTTTCCTGCATTGACAGGATAATCCATGGCACCGCCTCCATCGTTTGGCGATGGACCCACCCCAAGCATTCCATTCTCGGTATGTAAGATAATTCCGTCCTCCGGTTTGATAAGATCCGCAACCAATGTGGGAATGCCAATTCCCAAATTCACCACCTCACCCCTTTTTAATTCTGCAAATGCGCGGCGTGCTATATTCATCCTTGACTCATCAATTTTTCTCGATGAAGGTAAACTTGCGGAGCTGCCAAGATCTTCCGGCGTAACGTGATGCTGCACCAAATAATCAACATAGCAACCGGGAGTATGAACATAATTTGGATCGATAGAGCCAACAGGAACAATTTCTTCTACTTCGGCAACCACAATATCAGCTGCAGTAGCCATTGATTTATTAAAATTTTGTTCCGTCATGCGATAAGTAAGATTGCCTGCCGCGTCGGCTCTCCACGCGCGAATGAATGCAACATTCGCACGGATACTTTTTATAAAAACCTGTTCAATGCCATCGATCATTCTAGTTTCTTTTCCCTTTGCCAATAGAGTGCCTGCCGAGGTTGGAGTATAAAATCCCCCGATGCCGGCCCCACCCGCCCTTATCGCCTCAGCCAATGTTCCCTGGGGCAATAATTCATACTCCACCTCTCCTGCTTGCGCCGCTCTTGCGGCATCGGGGTTGCTTGTAAAAAAAGAACAGATCATTTTTTTAAGTTGCCGGTTCCGGACCAAGCGTCCAGGTCCTAACCCTGGTTCACCTGTATTGTTCCCTATAAAAGTTAGACTTTTTGTACCTCGTTCTGCTAATGCATGAAGTAAATGAACCGGGTTGCCTGTCATTCCAAAGCCTCCACCAAAAATTGTATCGCCCTCCTTTACCAAAGCAGCCGCGTCCGCCGCAGTTATTTGCGGTACCTGTTTCAATGAAAAAATCAGTTTATAGTTAGTCAATTATGCTCACAAATTTCACAGATCAGACGATATCAGTGAACATTTGTTTAATCTGTGAGAACCATTATCTGTTATTTTATAAAATCAATGATCATTTCAGTAAATATTTCTTTATTGTCGATACATGTCATGTGATGCGATCCATTAATGATCTCAAATTTTGCATCTTTGATCAATTGCGAAAGTGTCCTCACTCCTTCTGGCGGAACAGACTGGTCTTCAGAACCGGCAATACATAGCGTTGGCATTTTCAAGGTTTTTGAAATTTCTGTTATATCCTCATCGCGAATAGCCTCACAGGCTTGAATATATCCTTCAATATCGCACCGCTCAACCATATTTTTGTATCCCGCAACTCGTTCCGGATATTTTTCAGTAAAAGAAGGTGAGAACCACTTTTTCATCAAAGACTCTGTGATCGATTTCAAACCATTTAACCGCACTTGTTCTATTCGCTCATTCCACGTTTGTGAATTTCCAATTTTGTTTGCGGCACCGCAAACAATTATTTTTATGACTCGTTCCGGATGACGATGAGCCAGTATTGGTGCTATCATTCCACCTACTGAGATTCCAATTACAGTACAATTTTTGATCGACAAGTTCTCAAGCAAAAAGTAAGTTTCTTCGGCATAATCTTTCAATCCATATTTTGGTTTCGCAAGGTCCGATAAACCATGCCCCCGTTTATCGTAAAGAAGAATATTACCAAACGCTTTCAGATCATTGACAACTTCATCCCATAT